>Ga0310695_10000737_pt1 | contig 80697 bp, 58 predicted proteins | sample RumenRJG_04DNA_FD_203882 | JGI IMG/M metagenome (GOLD analysis project Ga0310695, IMG submission 203882) | Bovine rumen microbial communities from Lethbridge, Alberta, Canada - RJG_04 (v2) (version 2) | ecosystem: Host-associated > Mammals > Digestive system > Stomach > Rumen | place: Canada...
GAACACGCTCGTTAAGCTCTCAGCCGCCGATGGTAGTACGGCCCCGCTGCCGTGCGAGAGTAGGTCGTTGCCAGTACTATGAGCCCGTTAGCAGCAATGCTAACGGGCTCTTCCACTTTTGGGGGGACACACTAAAGCAATGCGCGGGAAGCCCCGCATCGCAGGAAGACCCCCCCGCGCACAGGATTGACAAAAAAAGAAAAGCCTTTCGGTGTTTCCCGAAAGGCTTTTGTGCTTTTTAGAAAAATCGCGATTTTTTTACTTCGCCTTTCTTCGCCGCGCGGCAAAGGCGAGCGCAAACACGCCAAGCAGCGCCGCGTAGAACGCGGGCTCGGGAATTTGTTCAAAGACAATCTGGAATTGCTTGTTGAAAATCCTGTAATTCCAATCGCCCGCATACGCTTCGCCGTTGACGGTAAGAAAGAGAGTTTCGTCAACCTCAAAGACATTTACGCCTGTGATGTGCGAGTCGTCCTCCCAACCCATTATCGTGAGCACCGAAACATCGGACGCCGAGAATACGCCCTCGATGTTTATCCGCAATATCGCGCCGTCCTCGAACGCGAGCCCCGCGCCGTTTTCAACGTGAAGCAAAGTCGAGCCCGCCGCGTCGGTATTTATGACAAGATTGCCGTCGCTCGCTATCGTGAGAGTTTTATTATTCACAACCTCAAGCGCCGCGCCCGTTTCAAGGGTAAGCGTAGCCCCGCCCGAAACCCTCGCGTTCACCTCCGAAATCTTGGCGGAAATCATTTCGCCGCCACCCGCCGCGGGAGTGTATTTGTATATGTTAAAAGATTCCGCTTCCGAAGTCATCGTAAAATTCTTTATGACGCCGTCGGACATAATGGTAGTTTTGTAAATTGGCGCACCGCTAACGGCAATCATGTCAGCACCGCGCAAGTCGGAAAACGAAAAATTTACATTTGTAATTCTGGTCGCAAAGAAGCTCGCGTTTTGCAATTTTTGCCCCGACAAATCCCAATTTGAAATATTGTTGTAGTCAAACATAACGCCGCGCAAATCGCCCATTTGATAGGAAACTGTAGATTTTAGCTGCGCTTCGGTAAATCCGTTTGAAACCGTCGAAGTTAAATCAGCGCCGCGAATATTGGCATTGGTTAAATCCGCATTTCCCAACTTTGCTCCCGATAATACCGCATTTTCAAAATCAGCCATGTTTAAATTTGCATTTGTAAAATCTGCGCTTGTCAAATTTGCACCTGTAAAATTCGCGCTTGTTAAAGTCGCAGATGAAAAATTCGCAGAATTTGCATTTACATTCGTCAAATTTGCATTTGATAGATCTGAAGACGTAAAAATTGTCGATGTTAAATTTGCACTTGTAAAATTTGCGTTTCTCAAATCCGAACTAGTAAAATTCGTTGATTTCAAATTTTGCCCCGAAAAATTAAAATCATGCATATCAATTTGATAAAAATGCATTCCAGATAAATCTTTGTCTTGATAGTTTTTTGTAGAATATAATTGTTCCTTTGTAAAACCGCTCACCTCAGAAAAGAGTATATTGTTTATTGTAGCATCTGTAAAATTTACATCAGTTAAGTCTGAAGCATAGAATGCTAACGAAGTCAAATTCGCGTTTGTGAAATTTGATCCTGTTAATGTACAGGCCATAAAATAGCCATTCCACGTGCTAAAATCCGCATTTGTGAAATTCACATTAATAAGAGCGTAGTCGTACGATACAGTACTAAACTTTACCGACACCATATTCACATTTGTAAAATTCGATCCCGTTAAATCTGCACCGGAAAAATTAGTCGAAGTTAAATTCGCATTTGTAAAATTCGATCCCGTTAAATCTGCACCGGAAAAATCAGTCGAAGTTAAATTCTGTTCAGAAAAGTCCCAACCGCTAAGATCATTTTGGCAAAGAGAAATACCGCTTAAATCTTTATCTTGATAATTCTTTGTTGAATATAATTGTTCTTTGGTAAATCCATGCGCTGTAGAACTATTAAAACTTGCATTAGTTATTGTGGCGTTTGTAAAAATCGCATCGGCTAATTCTGCGCGACCCACTTGATTGTATTTTTGTCCACCAAATACTACCGAATCTAAGTTCGCATTGGTAAAATTTACGCCTGTTAGTTTTGCACAAGACACATTCGCCGAAGTTAAATTTGCGCTTGTGAAATTTGCATTCGTCAATGTCGCGAATTCAAAATTCGTTGAAGTTGCATTTGTCTCAACCCAACTGGAGTTTTTTAAACTATTCCAATAAAAATTTTGCCCGCTAACGTCTTGCCCGTCATAGTTTTCGTAGTCAGCAAAAGCAGCGACGTAAGTGGTAATAATTAAAGAAAGCAGTGTTATTTTTTTCATTTTTTAAATCCAATTACTTTAAAGCCCAAATCTATCAGCGCCCTTGCGGCGTCATGGCTGATAAATTTGTCGTATTCTATACGGCGATTTCCATTTATCGAGTTATGCGCGATTTCGCACAAATACTTTACGGGATATTCTCGCCTCGAGTCATTTGGATGAACAACGCAAATACTTCGCGCTTCTCTAGTAGGTGGCACGCCGTTTTTATCTATATACGCCATTGCGCTTAAAACGGATTGTATTGTAATATTCAGGTGCATAAATTTTCCTTTCCTTTCCTTTCCTTTCCTTTCCTTTCCTTTCCTTTCGTGTGTATTGGCACCCTACTTCAATAATTTGTTTTCGAATAAAACTTCGACTACATCAAGCTGTCCGTTGTTATTTTGGGCAACGTCGTGTATGCCATATTTTGAGGTATTTTTCCTAAAAATGTCCCACTTCTCTTCTTTTGTTTTTTCTACGGGAATAATTGCCTTTTTATATAAATCAGCCAGAGCTCTGGCGTATGATGCATTTTTACTTTTATTGTTTTCAAATAACCCAACAAAAGCCGCTTTGGGGCACCCTTTTTTGCGTATGCTCTCTTTTACATTAAGCGTATTACAAGCTTTTTCCCAAGCCGCGGAGGGAGTTTTGCAGACTCCGCTTTTTAAATAAAAATAAGCCAGCAGGGCGATTTTTTTAAATTGGTTGAGGTTGGATTTAATGATTTCGTTTTCTGTATTATATGCCATAACAATAATAACCATAGTATTTGAAATACTATAGCATTTTTATTTTGTAAGATGTTGATTATGCGGATTCGTAAAAATGAACCCCAAAATTGAGGTGATAAAATTGGAAGATCAAAAAGGAGGTAAATAATCTTTTTACCTATTGTTTTTACGGAAATTCTAAAAGTTTTTTGAAATATTTTATTGACTATAGTATTTCAAATACTATACACAGTTGAATTGTACCATAAAAGTAGTATTGAGTAATGGAGGTAGTTCGATACTGCTAACATGATTATTCCGATCCTCTATGGCACGCGGGCAAAACCCGCGTGTCTTTTTTTGTACCGGATAAAAATGAAAAAAAGGGGGAGGATACGCGGAGAAGTGGGCGCGGAAGGTGTGTGGCGCAGAGGTGTTGGGGACGGTACGGCGGCTATGGTATGTGGCGCGGGTGGTATAGTGGCGCGGTGCGCTACAAATGGCAAGTTGGTGATATAGTGTGGAGCGGCGTCGGCTGAATGATGTATTGTGATGCTGGGGAGGGCGGGTTACTTTCTTGCGCAGCGCAATTAGTATGTATGGCGCGGAGATTATCAGGCGAGGGGTAAAATTGTGCGGGTTAGAAAGCGGGGGTGGTGTGGAGGTTGGGGGTGTTGGAGGTGTCGAGGGCTTGGCTCCACGAGGGGTTGCCGGAGGGCTGTTTTAGGCGGCAGTTTTCAAAGGTGATGTTTTCGGCGTGGCGGAGAAGCAATGCGGCGTCGGCGGTGCCGCCGTTTTGTTTCCAGTCTTTCATCTCGTTTACAGGGACGGAATCCTTCGGCTTTTGCGGGCTCCCGATAAGTTCAAAGTCGCAATTCCTAAACGAAATATCCGAAATATTCCGCTCGAGATGCCCCGCGATTATGCTCGTGCGGTTGCCCCCAAACGAGCAGTCGGAAAACGCGATGTCGCGGATATATCCCGCCCCGCCGCTCTTGCCCCAGTTGAAGCTGTCGGTTATCATGTTGAGCGCGCGCGATGCGCGTATCGAGATGTTTGAAAGGCGCAAATCTTTTATCTTCGCCCCGCCGTTGCCGTGGTAGGCGCTGACAAATGAGATCCCCTGAAACGTGTCTTTAATTAGAATGTTGGAAATTATGCAGCGCTCGATTTTCCCCGCGCCGACGCCGATTCTTATGCCGTTGCACGTCGATTGCAGGACGCAGTTTGAAATCGCGACGTCGCGGCAGACGGCGTCGGGGTTCTTGAGGCGCGCGGGGTTTCCGCGCAGGGTGATGGAATCGTCCTCGGTCGCGATTATGCAGTCGCTCACGACGACCCTGCTGCACGCGTCGATGTCGATGCCGTCGTTGTTGTGCCCGCGCGGGTCGTTTTTGATTTTCACTCCCGAGACGAACACGTCGGAGCAGCCGTGGAAGAAGCAAGTCCAGAACGGCGCGTTCAAAAGTTTCACCCCGCGCACCGAGATGTTTTTCGATTCGCAAAAGAACAGCATTTGCCCGGGGCGCCATTTCGGATAGGCGAATTTTTGGGGGAATTTGACGCCCGCATTTTTGGGGACTTGCAGCCAGAAATCGAGCCCGCCGCCGTCGATTTCCCCGCCTCCGCTTATCGAGACGTTTTCGACTTCGAGCGCGACGATCAAGTGCGCGCCCGATGCGTGTTCCTTTTCGATAGCCCTGTTTTGCGGGCAGAAGTCGTCGGCGTTGTAGCGCGATTTGTCGGTCGTTCCTTTCAGCTTTGCGCCGCTCAAAATTTCGAGCGAAATGTTGCTCTTAAGATAGATTGTCCCCGAAAGAAATGTTCCCGAGCAGAGCCGCACGATTCCCCCGCCGCTCTTTGCGGCGCCGTCGATGGCGGCCTGTATCGCGGCGGTGTCGTCGGCCTTTCCGTCGGCTTTGGCGCCGTATGATTTCGGGTTCCAGACGCCGTCTGCCCCGAGCGCGGGGCAGGCTAAAAGAGCCGCTAGGGCGGCGGCGGCAAGCTTGCGGATTTTTCTATTTTTCATTTCGCGCGTTTTTGCCGGTTTTCAAAAATTCGGAGAGGTCTATTAGATACACGCAGCGCTTGCCGTCTTTGGTGTCGTTGTAAACCGCCGCGCTCCCGCCGAGAACCCAGACGGGGTGGGCGTCGACGCGAAATTCGGGGTCGACAATCGGCGGCAGCGACGTCTTGACCGCCACAACCTCGCTTTGCGTTTCGACGTTTATCAAGCGGATTGGCGAGCGCCCGTCGGGCAGGGGAAGCTCGCCGGCGTAGGCGTCGGTGAGAATGAACGGCAGCCCGTTCGGGTGGTACGACGGGTGTCCCGAGCCGACATCGTAAACTTTTTTCAAATCCGTTCCGTCGTATTTCGCGGTTATGATTTCAAGCCCTTTTTTGCCGTCGACGTTCAGGTTCATCGACACGCGCTCGCCGTCGGGAAGCCAGTTTACGTGGTGCCCGCCGGCCGCCCACTGCGCGGGGGTTATGGCGGTGCGAATGTCGGAGCCGTCGGGCTTCATCGTCACGACCGCGCGGCGCCGCTTTCCGCCGTCTATCGGCGTCCATTGGATTGTCGCCAAGACGCGCGTCATTTGCGGATTCCACTTCGCCTGAAAGCAGTAGTATTCGAGCTTGTCGGGGTCGCCCTCTTTTATTGACGGGACGGACTTTTCCCAGATGTCGCGTATCGAGGCGATGAGCCTGCATTTGCCCGAAGGAACGTCGGTGACAAAAATGCCGTCGTCGTCGGGGAGCCCGCGGTTGCGCTTTACGAAGGCGTCCGGCACGACGACCCCGTAGCCGACCTGCGCAAAGCGCGACTTTTTCAGATTGTGCGAGACGAGCTTTTTTCCGTCGGGCGATGCCATAAAAACCGTCCCCTCAAGGCGGCGCGTTTTTCCGCTTTTAAAATCGAGGCAGACGGCGAAGGCGTCCCAGTTCTTGGGATCGGCGTCGTTGTAGAAAAGCTCGGCGTCGGACGCGCCCCATTGGACGTTTGCGCCCATCTGCGTTTCCCAGCCGCGCGTTTTTACCGAAAACACTTCGCGCATCGACGCAAGCTCGATTACCACGACTTTGCCGGCGTCGCCCGCCCGCGGCTTTCGGTTTTCATAGGGGAAGCGGAAAAACGCGGCGTATTTTCCCGACGGGCTTATCGGCGAGGTGTCGAAAAACCTGTGGATTACCCCGCCGTCCGCCATGAGAACGGGCTTCGGCGCGCAATGAAGCGCGATAGCCGAGGCGAAAAAAACGAATAGAAAAAGTGTGGTTTTTATTTGCTGCTTCATTTTCAAATCCGCGCACTATTTAAACATCACCCTTGCAAAAAGCGGGAAGTGGTCGGAGGGATACACGCCGCTTACGTTGTCGCCCAGAGACCCGAATTTCAAAACGGAAATATTATTCGAGACAAAAATATTGTCGATAGACCCGTTCGCGCGCGTAATTCCCTTTCTGCGGTGGCAGCCCTTGTTGCCGTCGCAGTAAACGGGCGTTTGGCAGATGGCGCGCGCGTTCTTCATGTCGGGGCTGTTAAAGAAGCCGCGCATCGCCTCGCTGTTGGGGTACGAGTTGAAGTCGCCCGTCAAAAAGAAAGTTTTGCCGCCCGCGATCTCCTTGATTTTTTTCAGCACAAGAGCTGTGCTTTTGGTTTTCTCGCCGAGATCCTTGTGGTTGTAGTGGACGTTGAAGAAATAAAACTGCCTGCCGTTGGCTTTCTCGCGGAACTTCGCCCAGACGAGCGTGCGCAGCTGGCCGTTCTCGGCGTCCCAGCCCCACGATTCCTTCTCGGGCGTCGCCGACAAGTAGAGCGTGCCGGACTCGAGAACGTCGAACTTGTCCTTTTTGTAGACTATCGGGTTGCGGTGGAGTTTCAGGCGCGCGCATTCGTGCGGCTTTTTCGCGTCGGGGAAATCCTCGTCTTTCCATTCGCGCGGGTTCATGTCGCAGATTACGCCGTAGCCCGGGGCGTCCTTTAGCATATAGTTTATCTGCCAGACGGGCGGCTCCTGCACGCCCGCGACGTCGACATCGTAGAAGCCGAAAATGGGAAAGATTATGTCTTTGCGCTGCTCCCAATATTTGACGTCGCCCGGAATGGTTTTGTCGCAGATTTGAATGTTGTAGCTCATCACGTTGAGCGGAGCGGGCTTGGTGGCGCGGGGGCATTTGCAAGAGCACAGAGCCGCCGCCGCCGCGAGAGCCGACAATTTAATAAACGAATGTATCTTCATAAAGCGTTTCCTCAAATTGGAAATTTTATTTACGGGCGGCCTTTTGCAAGCGTTTTGTTTGCGTTTCGCCTTGACGGGCATTCCGCGCGGGGAGAAAATAAAAGATATGGAATTTTGTCCGCCGCTAATTGCCCTTGTTTTGCTCGCGTTGTCCGCGCCGCTTGCGTCGGCTGAAGGCGACCTTTCATGCCTGCCGCGCTCGCCCCTCGACAAGCCCGCGATAGAATACAAATATTTTCCGAGCCGCCTGCACGCGTTCGTTTTCAGAAACTGGACGAGCGTCCCGCGCGAAAGGCTCGCGGCGGTCGTCGGGGCGACGCCCGAACAGATCGACGGGATCGCCGCGGATATGTCGCTCCCGCCGCAGGGGAAAATTTCGCCGATGTGGAACTCGGCGAACGGATACATTACGGTGCTTCGGCGCAACTGGCATTTGCTTGGCTACCCGCAGATTCTGCGGCTTCTGGAAATCGACGCGCAAACGCTCGCCTCGCGCCTTCGCGACGACGATTTTCTCTACGACAAGCTCGGAAAGCAAAAGCCGGTTTGCGGCGAGCTGCGCTACGCGCCGCCGACTCCCGAGGTCAAGGAAAAAGCCGCGCACGCGGCTAAGGTTTTGCGCGAACACGGCATCGGCGAACTTTGGAGCGAGGCGGAAAAATTTTCGTTCATCGAAGATTTCGCGAAGCCGAAAGGCTTAAAGCCCGCCAACGGCGGCGGGGGGATAAAAATCGCGTTCTCCTACATGGCGGACTACGGCGACCCCCTCATGACCGACCGCTCGTATCCCGACGGCCTGCTCGAGGCTCTCGCGGCGAAGGGCGTAAACGGCGTATGGCTGCACGTCGTGCTCAACACGCTTGTCGAGCCGTCGGGAATTTTCCCGGGCTCGAAAGACGCGCCAAAGCGCATCGAAAATTTGAACAGGCTCATCGAGCGCGCGGGAAAATACGGCATAAAAGTTTGGCTGTATCTCAACGAGCCGCGCGGTTTGGGACTCGACTTCTTCGAGTCCTTGCCCGAGCGCATGGCTCTGCGCGGCTCGGTTTACGAGGACATTCACATGGCGACGACCTGCACCTCGAAGCCCGAAGTTTTAAAGTGGCTTTCGGACAGCGTCGAGAGGGTGTTCTCGCAAGCCCCGAATATCGGCGGGGCGTTTGCGATAACGGCGTCGGAAAACCCGACAAGCTGCCTCGCCAAGCGGAACAGAAAGCCCGAAAACACATGCCCCGTCTGCATGAAGCGCGGCGCGGGGGAAGTTATCTCAGAGGTCAACAACACGATTTTCCGCGCGATAAAACGCGCCAACCCGAACGCGCAAATGATCTCGTGGGACTGGGGCATGTACGAGGGCTTCGAGGAAATTTTGCGGCGGCTCGACAAGGGGATAATTTTTATGAGCGTGAGCGAAATCGGCACGCGCATAAACCGCGGCGGGGTGGTATCGGGCGTGGGCGAGTATTGCCTGTCGGTGTCGGAGCCGAGCGCGCGGACTCTCGCGAGGTTTGGGCTCGCCGAAAAATTGAGGCATAAAAATATGGCGAAAGTGCAGGCTGGGCTCTCGTGGGAGTTCGCCGCCGCGCCCGCGCTGCCGGTGCTCTACAACTGCGCCGAGCACGCGAAGAAGCTGCGCGAAAACGGGGTTGACAGCTATCTTCTCTCGTGGAGTTTGGGCGGGTATCCGTCGGACAACCTCGAGATATTTTCGCTCTACGACGAGTCGAAAAGCCTCGACGAAAACCTGCTTTTATTGGCGCGGCGCAACTACGGCGAAGCCGCCTCAAGCGCCGTTTGCCGGGCGTGGCGGGAATTTTCGACGTCGTTTAGGGAGTATCCATTCAACATCGGCTCGGTTTATTTTTCGTGCCACAACATCGGAGCGGCGAACCCCGTCTATGCCGAAAAATCGGGCTACGCGGCGACGATGGTCGGAATCCCATACGACGATCTCAAGAAGTGGAGCTCGATTTACGGCGCGGAAATTTACATCTCGCAGATGAAAAAAGTCGCGGACGGCTTTGCGCGGGGCGTCGAGATTTTAAAAAGCATCGACACATCAAAAATGGACGCTGCCCGGCGCGAGAATTTCGCGCGGCTGTGCGATTGGTCGGAGACAGCGCGGATACACTTCGCCTCGACCGTGAACCAGTGCCGCTACATTTTTCTGCGCGATGAAGGCAAATCTGAAAATTCCGCCGAGATGCTGGAGCTGCTCGATGAAGAGGAAGCCCTCGCCGCGCGCCAGCTTGAGATTTTGTCGCGCGACGGGTTTGTCGGCTACGAGTCGTCGAACCATTATTTCTACACGGCGATAGATCTTTTCGAGAAATTCCTGAGCATAGACCGCGCGCGGGGCGTCTTGCGGGGGCGGTAGGCGCGCTTGGCTTGGCGTTTTTGCGGGGCGGCGGCATTTATTTCCATTTTCCGAAATAAAAAACTTGCAAAATTTAATACATTATCAAAAGTTGAAAAATCCGATTTAACAAAAAAGGAATTTAGGAAACAATATGAAGAAAGCGATTACACTTGCAACAGCGGCGATTTCGATGTTCATCTTGGCGGCGTGCGACTCCATGGACGGTCCCTCGCCCCTCGACACAAAGGCAACGAGCTCCGCGAACGAACTCAATCCCGACGGCCTTCCGAGCGACTCCGCTTTGGGCGATGCCGGCCTCCCCGGCCGCGGAATAAACGATATGGGCGGGTTCAACCCCGACAATATCAAGCCCGAGGACATCGTCGAGACGGTGTATTTCGGCTTCGACCAATACGCGGTCGCGGCGGGCGAGCGCGGCAAGATTAAAAAAGCCGCCGACTTCTATGCCGCCAATCCCGAATTCAAGGTTGTTCTCGTCGGCCACACCGACTGGTACGGCACGGAAGAATACAACATGCTCCTTTCCGACAAGCGCTGCAAAGCTGTTCAAGACTACGCGGCGAGCCTCGGCGTAGATGCGGGCAGGGTTGAAATCATCGCCCGCGGCGAAGCCGGCGCGGCTCAGGACGTCGCGAAGGATTCCCCCGAAGCGAAGCACGACCGCCGCGTTGACATCGTGAAATTTAAATAAATCGGATTGTCCGAATTTGAAAGCCGCGCATTTTTAGTGCGCGGTTTTTTTGTGCCCGCGCCGCGCGTTCCGGAAAGGTTTTCGGGATAAAGTTTGCCTTTGCATTAAGCGTCCCGAAATCTTTTCGGCATAATATTTGTCTCTACATTGAGCGTCACGAAATCTTTTCGGCATAAAATAAAAAAAAACTCGCAAAGGGTGGGGTGTATGTTTTTAATCGGCGGATAATTTTTATGGCGAATTTGGACAGAGCGGCAGAACCGATTATAAGCGTGCGCGGCGTGCGCCACCGCTACCGCGAGGGCGACGGCGAAAAAGAAGTTCTCCACGGGGTGAGCCTCGATTTTTACGAGGGGGAAATCGTCATAATTATGGGGCCGTCGGGCTCGGGGAAATCGACTCTTTTGAAATTGATCGGCGCGCAGCTGACGCTTCAGGAGGGGCAAGTGCGCCTGGGCGACCACGAGCTCGGCGGGGCGTCCGCGGAGGAGCTTATGCGCATACGCCGCAGCCTCGGCTTCGTGTTCCAGACGCACCATTTGATAAACTCGATAAGCGTGCTGCAAAACGTGGAGCTTCCGCTCGCGTTCGACGAGAGCGCGACGGCGGACACCGCGCGGGAGCGCGCGCTAGAGGCTCTCGAGACGGTCGGCATTGCTTCGCACGCGCACAAAAAGCCGTCGCACCTGTCGGGCGGGCAGCGGCAGAGGGTGGCGATAGCGCGCGCGCTCATACGCCGCCCGAAAATCGTCCTCGCCGACGAGCCAACCGCCTCGCTCGACCAAAAGAGCGGCAGGGAGGTCGTCGAAATCATAAGGAAAATGGCGAAGGAGCTCGGGGTGACGGTCGTGCTCGTCACGCACGACAACCGCATTCTCGACATCGCCGACAGGATTGTCTCGCTCGTTGACGGCAGGCTTGAAGAAGGAGGCGCGAAATGAGGGGCGAGCGCTGGAATTCGCGCCTCGGGGTGATTCTCGCGGTCGCGGGAAGCGCGGTCGGGCTCGGCAACTTTCTGAAGTTTCCCGGGCAGGTCGCGATGTATGGCGGGGCTGCCTTTATGATAGCGTACGTGCTCTCGTTCTTCGCGATCGGAATCCCGATTTCGATCGTCGAGTGGACGATGGGCAGGCACGGCGGCGCGCACGGATACAACTCCCCCGCGGGCATAATGGGCTATTTCTGCGGCGGCAAAAAAATGGCGTACGTGGGGCTTATCGGCTCGGTGTTAACGGTTATCATTTTTTCGTATTATATATACATCGAGGCGTGGTGCCTCGGCTACGCGTGCAATTTCGCGCGCGGGGCGCTCGAATTTAAATCGCTCGCGGACGCGTCGGGATTTTTCTCGGGCTTTATCGGCGCGTCGGAAAACGGCGGGGCGTTCGGGATAAGCTGGGGCAAGGTCATGCCGTTTTTGGCGGCGTCGTTTTTCCTGAACTTTTACATGATTTACCGCGGGGTCTCGCGCGGGATAGAATTTTTCTGCAAATACGCGATGCCGACGCTCGTCGTGCTCGCGGTGCTCATCGTGATCAGAATGATGACGCTTTCGGACGTGTCGCCCGACCATCCCGAGCGGTCGATAAACCAAGGGCTCGGTTTTATGTGGAACCCGGTGAAAGTCGTCTCGGAGCGCGATGTCGGCGGCGCGTGGGTCGAGGGCGAAAGGCTCGTGGGCGAGGCTGAAATTGCGGCGGAGCGCGAGCGCATCGCAAAGCTGCCCGCGTCGGCTCCGCGCGAGCGCATCAGGGAAATTTCGATCTGGGAGCAGCTGATGAACCCGTCGATCTGGATCGCCGCGGCGGGGCAGATGTTCTTCAGCCTGACAGTCGGCTTCGGCGCGATCATGACTTACGCCAGCTATCTCAAGCGCGGCGACGACATCGTTCTAAGCTCGCTGACGTCCTGCAGCGCGAACCAGTTCTGCGAGGTCTGCCTCGGCGGAATGATAACAGTGCCCGCGGCGGTCGCGTTTTTCGGGGTGTCGGGGGCGATAGGCGCCGGGCTTAGCCTGTTCGACCTCGGCTTCAAGGTGCTGCCGCTGTTTTTCGTGTCGGTGCCGTTCGGGGCGTTCTTCGGCTTCCTTTTCTTCTTCCTGCTTTTCCTCGCTGCTGTGACGAGCTCGCTTTCGATGCTTCAGCCGGGAATGGCGTTTTTGCAGGAGTCGATGCGCGTGGACAAAAAATTCTCGACGCTGCTCTTGGCGGTGATCTCGTTTTTCATAACGGGGTTCGTGGTGTATTTCTCTCGCGACTTGAAGGCGATGGACACGTTCGATTTCTGGGTCGGGCAGGTGACGGTATATGTCTTCGCGATGGTTCAGGTGATGGCGTTCGGCTGGTATTTCGGGGCGGAGCGCGGGCGCAGGCTCGCGAACGAGGGCTCGGCGCTGCGCCTGCCGCCGCTTTTCGCGCTGCTTGTAAAGTATGTCACGCCCGTCGTGCTTTTGGTGGTGTTCGTTTTGTGGGCGGCGAAAGACGTATTCGGAATCATCGGCTGCGGAAAGCTATCGCCGTATATTACCGACTTAATCGGCGGCGGCGATTCCGAGCCGAACCCGACCGCGATTATGGCGATCGCGATAATCCTCGCGCTCTACGGATTTTTCGCGATGATACTTTTTCAGTCGAAAAGATACGGCGCGTTGGGAAAGGATAAAAAATGACTCTGGGCGGCTGGATAACTTTTATATTGTCGGCGGGGGCGTCGGTCGCGCTGTTCGCGTGGTGCCTTTATAAAGTGGTGACGACAAAGCGCCCGCGGGACTCTGAAGTGGGCGGCGCGTTCGACATCTACGAGAAAAAATAGCCATTCCCGTCCGCCGGGCGAAATTTTTTCAAAATAAGAGGAGAAAAAAAGCTTTACTTTGAAAAAAGCGGCATTAGCATAACTGGAAAATTTTATGAATATGAAAAAAATAACCCTCATCTCCGTATCTATTGTTCTCGCGGCGTCGGCGTTCGCGTGGAGCAAGAAGAGTGAAAACACAGGCAATCTCGGGCGCATGTACGTCAGCATCGGCGGCGCGATGAACTCCTCGAAAGTAGAATTCGCGGGCGCGACGGCAACTCCCACGGGCGCGTTTGCTGAAGCCGAAATCAACGCTCCGATTTTCAAGCCCGGCGTCAATGCTTTCCGCAAAATCAAGTGGGCGGGGGTTGACGGCAATATCTTTGTAAACTATGACTACTCGGGCAAGTTCGACATCGGTACTTTTACAGATAACTATACTTCGAAGTTTTCGGTCGGCGCGGGCGTAAAACCCTATCTGAACATTGTGACTGGGCTTCCCGTTCTCAAGGCGATCAAGCCCTTCGGCATTGCCTACTGCGGATATGAATGGGGTTCTTATAAAGAATCCGACCCCACAGGCTCAATCGATTTTAACGAAAATTATTTCATCTATGGCGTAGGCGGCGGCGTTGAGTTCCTGCTCATCGACCAGCTCGCGCTCACTCCCACTTGGCAGTGGAAGGGCAATTCAAACTCCAACGTTGCGTGCTATCAGGTTATCACCGCCGACCTCTCCTATTGGTTCACGGAGCAGTTCTGCGTTGCGGCGTTCTGGGAACACAGGATCGGTGTTGACGACGTTGTAAACCTCGGTTTTGGCACCAATCCCAATCTCAAGCACGCAGACATCATCGGTCTGAAGTTCAGAGTTGGCTTCAACAGATAGGGTTAATTTTTTCGGGAAAACGCGGCGTGAAAACGCCGCGTTTTTTTGTGTCTGTTTGGCGCGGAAAGGGGCAAAAGTTGTATTCAATTTTTGAGTTTTTAAACTATTTTGATATTTTGCGAACTTTGTTTTTTTTTCGGTTGCGGAATTTCCGCCAAAGGTGATTGTGTATGCAAAGATGAAAACTTATATCGAATATATAAATTCTTTCTCAAAACTGTTTTTCGAGGCCCGCAAAATCAAGATGGGCGAAGCCTCCGCGTTCGGCGCGGGCGGGCTCGCGAAGGCATCGGGCTTTCTTAAAATATCCGACGCCGAACGAAAGGCTCTCCACGCGAAAATAAAAAAAGCGGGGCTTAAGCCTCGGCTTCTCGTTTTTGCCCCGCACCCCGACGACGAATGCATGAACTCCCTCGCGCTTCGCATAATGTTTGAGTGCGGGTTCGAGGTCATTGACGCCGCCGTCACGTTCGGTTCGAACAAGGCGCGCCGCGCAGGGCGCAGGGCGGAGCTTAAATCGGCTTGCGGATTTCTCGGCTGGAAAATCGCGCCCCTCGGGTTCGACCGCATAAACCCCAAAACCCGCAAGAACGAAAAGGCGTATTGGCAAAGCTGCGCCGCAAAGACGGCGGCTCTCATCGAGAAACTAAAGCCCGCCGCGATAATCGCTCCGCACTCGGGCGACTGGAACAAGACCCACATCGGCGCGTCGCTTCTCGTCTCCGACGCGCTCGCGAAAACGTCGTGGAGCGGCGTTCGCGTAGAGGGAGAGCTTTGGCAGGCGATGGAAACGCCGAACCTTCTTATAGAAGTTTCGCCCGCGGTCATCGCGGCGGAGATCGGCGCGCTCTCGTGCCACACGAAAGAGGTCGAGCGCAACCCGTACCATTTGAATTTGCCCGCCTACTACACCGACAACGTCCGCAGGGGCGCGGAGATCGTCGGCGGGCAGGGGGGCGGCGCGCCGTCGTTCCAATTCGGCCAGATTTACCGCGTTCTCAAAAAGACGGGCGCTTCTTGGAAGAGCGCGTTTGAAAGCAAAATAATAACGGCAGACCAATCGGTCGCAGAACTATTCTAAAGCCATGGAAGTAATAATATATCCCGACAAAGAACAGGCCGCCGCGGCCGCCGCCGATTACGTGGCGGGGCAGGTCAAGCGCAACCCGTATATCGTCCTCGGGCTCGCCACCGGCGAGACTCCGCTTGGGCTGTATAAAAATCTCATCGAGAAAAACCGCAAGGGCGAGATAAGCTTCGCCAAGGCGTCGTCGTTCAACCTCGACGAATACTGCGGAATTTCCGCCGACAACGAAAATTCCTACGCCTATTATATGCGCAAAAACTTTTTCGAGCACATCGACATCAAGCTCGAAAACACGCATATTCCCGACGGCTCGTCCGAAAACCCGATCATCGCCTGCGAGCAATACGAGCGCGCGATAAAGGGCGCGGGCGGCGTGGAGCTGCAAATTTTGGGCATCGGCGCCGACGGGCACATCGGCTTCAACGAGCCGACGTCCTCGCTCAGCTCGCGCACCCGAATGAAAACGCTCACCGAAAAGACGATTGGCGACAACGCCAGATTCTTCGGCGGCGACGCCTCCGCGGTGCCTTGGCACGTCCTGACGATGGGCATCGGCACGATTATGGAGTCGGAGAAAATCGTCATGCTCGCGTTCGGCGAGTCGAAAGCCGACGCCGTCGCGGGAATGATCGAGGGCCCGATAACCGCGATGCTGCCCGCTTCTGTTCTCCAGACGCACCAGACCGTCAAGGTGTTTCTCGACGAGGCCGCCGCCTCGAAGCTTAAGCTCGCCGGCTACTACAAATGGGTGCTCTCCCGAAAGCCCATCGCCGAGTGGTAGAACATCGCGTATTGCAAAAAAACGCCGCAACTTATTGCGGCGTTTTTTATTGTTTTAAACCGATAAGGCTTTCGGATTTTCCCCCGCGATTTTAGAACACGACTTGCGCCCTTGCGCCTATGACATACGCCGCGCCCTTTGTCCCGTTGGGGTTTGTGAACAGCTGGAAGTCGGGCTGAATGGCGATCGCGGGCGTTAGCTGGCACTTGTATGTTATTTCAAGCGCGCCCTCGTAGTGGCTGTATCCGTCGACATAGCGAGAATCGCCCTCGTTCTCGATGACCGAGAAGCCCGCCGCGAAAACGTCGTCATCTCTGCCCGGGAGCGGCGCAAACCAGTTGAAGCCGAAGTCCGCGTAGAAGTTCTGGTCGGAGTGTTTCGCTTCTGGAACAATGCCGACTCTCGCGTAGACGCCGAATTTCGCGCTGCCGTCGGAGTCGTTGACGAGCGCCTGCTGGACGCCCGCGTAGAACGAGTAGAAGCTGTGCGCGTCGAGTTGGTCGAAGTTGACTCTGCTCGGGTCGCTGTGCCAGTTGCCGCCCGCCATAACGCGCCCGTCGAGACCGCCGATGGCGTAGTTGTAGCCGATCTGGTACCACACCGCGACGGTCTCGAACGTGCCCGCGTAGTCGAAGCCGTTGTTCGACGAGATGTCCGCGCCTACGTTGCCGTTGTAAACGCCCGCCAAGACGTCGAAGTCGTCTTTTTCATAGCCCAACACAAGCCCGAGCGTCGCGACGTTGTATTGCGAGAATAGCTGCACCGGCGCGATGTTGGGCATCGCCCCGAACGACGAATTTAGGAACACGTCGGAATAGTCCATTCCCATGAAGTCCTCGTCGGCGGCGAGCTGGCCTACGCGCAGCGAGAAGCTGCCGGCGTCGCCCTCAAATTCGTTCGCGTAGAAGATTTCAAAGACGCGCAGCATGTCGCCCGCGACGATGTTGCTCCAGCAGCCCTGCGACGAGTCCAGCCCGCCGAGCATATTGTTTTTGCTCGTCTGCGCGTAGTAGAACGCGCTTGCGCCGATTCTCCCGAAGCCGCCCTCCTTGCCCGCGAGAACGGACAAGTCCTGCTCCAGCTCGAGCGTAAAGAGCGAGTCGAACATTGTATGGGTGTCGCTGCCGCTCGAAACGTTGCTCCAGATTTCGCCCGTCCACGAGAGGGCGGGGGTGAAGCCCGTCTTTTCCGAGAGGCTTTCGGTCGCCTGCGAGACGAAGAGGCTGTCGCGCTCGAGCCAGCTTTGCGCGGCGTCCTTGTTGTCGCCCGCGCCCTCCGCGAAAGCGAGGGGCGATAGCGCCGCCGCGCACGAGAGCGCCGCGGCCGTTGTCAGTGTTTTGTTTTTCATATTTTGTGCCGTTGTTTGTTGTTATTGTATGAAGAAATTTTCGCCCATAAAAGTTAGAAAAAGCTAACTTGTCAACAAAAAAGTTAGTCAAATCTAACTTATTTTTCCGCTCCCGAAAAATGCTTGCGGGCTTGGGGCGCGCGGGTATCATCGCTTTTATGAAAGTTCGCAAATTATTGGCGTTGCCGGCGGCGCTCGTTTTCTCCTGTCTGCCCGCCGTTGGAGAGGTTGAGGCGGTTTCGTTTGAAAAAGTTTCGCTGTCGGATTCGTTCTGGCGCCCGTGGCAGGAAAAACAGGCCTCGGCGACAATCCCCTCAATGTTTGAGCGCACGCAAAACGCGGCGGACAACATCGAGATAGCGGGGCTTATGAGGCGCGGGCTGCCGCACAAGAAGCCGCAAAATTTGGTGCGCTTCATTTCGACCGACGTCTACAAGGCGATGGAGAGCGCCTCGTGTTCGCTCATGGTTTTGCCCAATTCCGCGCTCGAGGCGCGCCTCGACAAGCTCGCGGGCTTGATAGAATCGGCGCAGCTCGACGACGGCTATCTTTTTGTCCCGCACATCTGCGGGCTGAAAATCGGGGGAATCGGGGAAGCTCCATACAGCATGGTTTGTAATTCGTACGAGCTCTACAATGTCGGGCATCTTTACGAGACGGCGATAGCCTACCGCAGCGCGACCGGCAAAGACACCCTTATGCGCGTTTCCGAAAAGAGCGCGCGGCACATCGAAAAGGTGATATTTCATGGCGACCCGAAATACAACGGGGGCAAGCCCGTCCTCGAGGCGTCGGGGCACCAGGAGATTGAGCTTGCCTTGTGCAGGCTCGCGAAAGAGACGGGGAAGCTCGAGTATCTCGAGACGGCGATAAAACTTTTGGAGCTTCGCGGGCGCAACGAATACGCGCGCAAGCTTCTCGCGGAGGGGGGCGGCGGCTTTGACAAGCTTTCGTATTCGCAGCAGCACATGCCCGCCTCCGAGCAGCGCGAGCCCGCGGGCCACGCCGTAAGGGCGATGTATCAATACACCGCGATGGCGCTCGCCGACGCGATGTCGGGGCGCGGCGATTATTCCGCCGCGCTCGACTCGATATGGCGCAACATTGTCTCGACGCGCATGTCCATAACGGGCGGATTGGGCGCGGTAAACTCAATAGAGGGCTTCGGCAAGGAGTATTTTCTGCCCAATAAGACCGTTTACAACGAGACCTGCGCGGCGGTCGCGAGCGTTTTCTTCGGACACGCAATGTTTATGCGCACGCTCGATGCGAAATATTTGGACATTCTCGAGATCACCCTTTTCAACGGCGCGCTTTCGGGCATCGGGCTTGAGGGCGACACGTTCTTCTACGAAAACCCGCTCGAGGCCGACGGCGTATCGGCGTTCAACCACGGCTCGGTTTCCCGCGTGAAATGGATGAGCTGCGCGTGCTGCCCGCCGAACATCTCGCGCCTTATTATGCGCATGCCGGGCTTCTTCTACGCGCGCGACGCCGAAAATCTCTGGGTGAACATGTACGCGTCGAGCTCGGCGAAGTTCGATATGGGCGCATCGAAAATCGGCGTGGAGCAGAAATCGGATTATCCTTTCGGCGGCGATGCGGCGATTAGGCTGTCTCTCGCCAAGCCGCTGAAATTCGCCCTCAGGCTGCGAATCCCGACTTGGGCGTCCGGCGGCGACTTTACCCCCGAGGGGCTTTACCGCTACGCGTTCCCCGCCGCGCAAAAGGCGTCTATAAAAATAAACGGAGACGCCGCGGAGCTTAAAACCGAAAAGGGCTTCGCCGTTTTGGAGCGCGTCTGGAAAGACGGCGACACCGTCGAGCTTTCGCTGCCGATGCGCCCGAGGGTCGTCGTCTGCGACGATCGCGTCGAGGACAACGCGGGCAGGGCGGCCATTGTCCGCGGGCCGCTCGTCTATTGCGCCGAGCAGTTCGACAACGGCGCGGTCGGCAAAATTTATCTTTCCAATCTCCGCGAAACTCAAAACGCGGCAAAAGCCGACGTGTTCACCGGCGGCAAGCTCAAGGGGATAGGCTTTGTAAAAATTCCGTGCAAAAAACTCGGCGAGGACGGCGGGACCGAGGCGCTGCTCGTGCCGTATTTCGCGTGGAACAACAGGGGCGCGGGGGCGATGTCGGTGTGGCTTCCCGTCTCGAAAAGCCTTGCGCAAAACGGCGCGGCGTCGGCGCGCGGGGCGCTGGGCTCGCTTGTGGAAAGCGTTTCGGCTTCCGACGGATCGCAGACTGTCGGCTCGATTTTGGACGGCAAAACGCCCAGCAGCTCCACAAAGATAGACGTGCCCTCGTGGGAGACCCGCGCGTTCGACAAGGACGGCTTCGCCCACGCCGACATAAAGTTTAAGCGCCCCGTGGAGATTGACACTATCGGCGCGTATTTCGGAACGCTGAACGGCTTGGGCATTCCCAAGAGCTGGAAAATAAGCTACTCGCTCGGCGGGGCGCCGCTTCAGGATATGGAAGTCTACAATACCGACTCCTACAACACCGAGCGCGACAAGTTCAACGTTGTCCACCCCGCGAAGCCCTTTAAATGCGACCGCCTGCGCGTTTGGCTCAAAGTGGACAATTACCGCGTGATGCTTTGCGAGCTTGACATAAGCGCGAAATAGGGCGCGAAATTTTTTCCGCCCGCGCATCGCGTTTGCGCAACAAAAAAGCGCGCGGAGAGCCGCGCGCGAAATAATTCAGGCGTGGGCCGGAATCGAACCGGCGATGAAGCTTTTGCAGAGCCTTGCCTTACCACTTGGCTACCACGCCGTCTGAATTAAAGGCGAAATTAAAAACTAAATCGGCGGGGCAATGCAAGTTTTTTTTGCCCGCGCGGATTTTTTATTTCGCGGGAATTTTAAGGAGAATTTTCCGTATGCGGTGCTCGCCGTCGGTGTGCAGGCTCGGCTTGTGGGCGTCGTCGGGGAAGAATACGGCGAACTCGCCCGCGCGCAAAACGGAAACTTCGGCGGCGGCGGATTTTTCGAAGTCCGCGCTATCGAAAAATTCGACGTCCCTTTCCGCGCTGTAAGGCTCGGTCGTTTTCAAAACGCGCTTGTCGGCGAAGAAAAATTTTTCCTCGCCCTCGGCGACGTATTGAATGTCGATGTATTTTTCGTGCGCTTCCATTCGCTTTTCCGCGGCGGGCTTGGTGCTGTAAGACTGCACCATGCGCTTGATGCCGCCGAACTCGGCGGTGCCGTCGGGCTCGCCGGCGGGTGTGGCGAGGATTATTTCAAACGCCCGCTTGAATTCGGGGTGCGCGTTTTCGTAGAGCGCGCGGTTTCTGATGTTGTCTTTTATCATGTTATTTTTTGCAGATTAAAAATCTTTCGCGCTTGGAAAGGTCGGGCGCGGTTTCCGCCGAAGAGTAGCCGAGTTTTTCCACAGCCTCGCGCGCGAGGATTTCCGGCTGCCCGAGACCGCATTCGCAAACGAGGCTTCCGCCGTCCTCGAGAAATTCGCGCGCGCGGGAGAGGATTTTTTTAAGGTCCGCCATTCCGCCGTCGGGCGCGACGAGCGCGCCGCGCGGGTCGAAGTCGCGCACTTCGGGCTGCGCGCTTTCGGCTTCCTCGGCCGCGAGGTAGGGCGGGTTGGAAATTATCAAATCGAATTTCCCCCCGACGTTTTCAAACCAGTCCGACTTGAAAAATTTAACCGGAAGGGCGAGCGCCTCGGCGTTCTCGCGCGCGAGGGAAAGGGCGTCGTCGGAGACGTCGGCGGCGGACACTTCGGCGCATTTAAACTTTGAGGCGAGCGCGAGGGCGATCGCGCCGCTTCCCGTTCCGAGGTCGAGAATTTTCGCGCGCGATTCGGGCGAGACTAAAATTTTTTCCGCGGCCAATTCGCACATTTCCTCCGTCTCGCGGCGCGGCACGAGGGCGCGGGCATCGCACTTTAGGGTTATGCCGAAAAAGTCCACGCTTCCGAGAATGTGCTGGAGAGGCTCGCGCTTGGCGCGGCGGCGGACTGCCTCGCGCAGGGGCGCGAGTTTGCTTTCGGGGAGCGGCTCGTCGAAGCGAAGATACAAATCGAGCCTCTTGCACCCGAGGGCGCTTGCGAGCAGGTATTCCGCGTCGAGCCTCGGCTCGGGGACTCCCTTCGCTGCGAAGTAGTCGGCGGTTTTTTTGAGGATTTCGAGGACGCTTTGCACGCTTTATTTTTCCGTGAGCGCCTTGATTTTTTGGACGTAGTCGGCTTCCTCGAGGGCGCGTATCATGTCCTCGATTTCGCCGTCCATAAACTGCGGGAGTGAATGGATTGTAAGCCCGATGCGGTGGTCGGTGACGCGGCTTTGCGGGTAGTTGTATGTCCTGATGCGCTCGGAGCGGTCGCCCGAGCCGATTTGCTCGCGGCGGTTGGCGGCGTATTTGTCGCGCTCCTGCTGCTGCTTCATTTCGAGCAGGCGCGAGCGCAGAACTTTGAGCGCCTTCGTCTTGTTTTTAAGCTGCGAGCGCTCGTCGGCGCACTTGACGATCATTCCCGTCGGCTTGTGGAGAATTTGCACCGCCGAGTCCGTCGTGTTGACGCCCTGTCCGCCCGGGCCGCTCGCGCGGGCGATGGAAATTTCGATTTCGGACGGGTCGATGTGAATGTCGACTTCCTCCGCCTCGGGCAGAATCGCGACAGTCGCCGCCGAGGTGTGGATTCGCCCCGCCGCCTCCGTCACCGGGACGCGCTGGACGCGGTGCGTGCCGCATTCGTATTTCATCGAGCGGTAAACGTCGGTGCCCGAGAGCAGAAAGCAGATTTCCTTGAAGCCGCCCGCGGGCGACTCGCTCATGCTCAGGTTTTCCACTTTCCAGCCGCGCGAGTCCGCGTAGCGGCAATACATTCTGTAAAGGTCCGACGCGAAGAGCGAGGCTTCGTCGCCGCCGGTTCCCGCGCGGATTTCCACGACGGTGTTGCGCGAGTCGGTGGGGTCGGCGGGGATCATCATCTTGAGGATTTCTTTTTTCGCGGGCTCGACTTTCGCCTCGAGCGCGGCGACGTCCTCCTTCGCCATTTCTACAAATTCGGGGTCGGCGTTTTCCTCGATGATTTTTTTGTTTTCGACGATTTGCTTCAGGTCGTTTTCAAGCCCGAGATAGAGCTCGCGCAATTTCGCCAGCTGCTGGTGTTCGCGCGAGATCGCGCTTGCGGCGCGCTGGTCGTTATAAAAATCGGGCTCTGCCATTTTTTTGTCCAAGTCGGCGAGCCTGTCGAGAAAAGGTTGAATCGGCGGTATTCCTTCCATTGATTAAGTCTCGAAAATTTTTCCCGCGCTTGCAAGCAAAATGGAGCTTTTGCGCGGCCGCGGCGGGCGCAAAATTGTCTTGTAAAGACGCGCCGCGTTGGGGAATAATTGCCGGCATGGAAAAATCGGAAATCGAAAATTTTCGCGGCATTGCGGAAAAGGTCGCGCGCGCCGCGGGCGAGCGCCTTGCCAAGATAAGCCAGCGCAGGGTCAACACCGACGCCGGCAACGACGTCAAGCTTCAGGAGGACGTGGAGAGCGAAATGTTTATCCGCGACCTTCTCGCGCCGACGGGCATTCCCGTCATCGGCGAGGAAAAAGGCGGCGACGCCTCGCTCTTGAGCTCCGACGAGCTCTACTGGGTCGTTGATCCGATCGACGGAACCTACAATTATCTGCGCGGCATGCCGGGCGTCTGCGTGAGCGTCGGGCTTATGCGCGGGCTTTCCCCCGTCGCGGGCGCGATTTTCGACTTCACCCGCGGAGAGCTTTTCTCGGGCGGCAAAGGGCTGCCGCTTCTTCTCAACGGCTCGCAGATAAAGCCAAACTGGGCGTCCGACATCAAACAGGCTGTCCTCATGACCGGCTTTCCGAGCGCGACGGACTACTCCGACAAAAATCTCGCGCGGTTTGTTTTGTCGGCGCAAAAGTTCAAGAAGGTGCGCATGTGCGGCAGCGCGTGCTGCGCGATCTCGTGGGTGGCTGCGGGGCGCGCCGACTGCTATTGCGAGGACAGGCTCTATCTTTGGGACGTCGCGGCGGGGCTTTCGCTAATCGAGTCCGCGGGCGGCGTCCACGAAATCAGGCTTCTCGGGATCGAGGGCAAGCCGCTCTGCATCGCGGTTCGCGCGGCGGCGAGGCGCGAATATTTCGTGGACTAATTTTATGAAAGACGACAGGTTCAAGGCGCATCTTGTGCGCCGCTTGCGCTGGGACGAGATCGACGAAAAATATCTCGAGAGCCTCGCGGCGATCGCGCGCGCCGAGGACATCGAGGGCGCGGGGCTAAAAGTTCCGCCGAAGATCGCCGCCGACATCACCACCGCGACGCTCACCCCCGACGCGCAAATTTGCGCCCGGCTCTGCGCCCGAAAAAAAATGGTCTTGTGCGGCGTGAACCTTGTGCCGATTATTCTCGGCGTTTACGGCGGGGCGGGGGAGTGCTCGTTCGAGCCGCTCGCAGCCGATTCCGACGTTCTCGATGCCGGCGCCGAGATCGGCGTTTTGCGCGGATCGGCGCGCGTGATTTTGCAGGCGGAGCGCGTTATGCTGAATTTTCTCCAGAGGCTCTCGGGCGTCGCGACCGAGACCGCCCGCTATGTCTATGCTCTTGGCGATTCCCCGACGCGCCTTCTCGACACGCGAAAGACGACGCCCTCGCTGCGCGTTCTCGAAAAATACGCGTTCGCGTGCGGCGGCGGATACAACCACAGAATGGGGCTTTTCGACAGGGTCATGCTAAAGGACAACCACCTTGTCGCGGCGCACGCGGCGACGGGCGAAATGCTCGCCCGCGCGGTGCGCACGGCGAAGGCGAAAAACCCCGATGTCGCGGTGGAGGTCGAAGTCGATTCGCTCGACCAAATTCCCCCCGTTCTCGAAGCCGACGCCGACGTAATTATGCTCGACAACTTCGACTTTGCGAGCCTGCGAAAAGCCCTCGTGATTATTGACGGCAGGGCGTGGACGGAAGCTTCGGGCGGCGTCAATCTCGAGACGATTTGCGAGATCGGGAAAATCGCGCCCGACTTTGTTTCGACCGCCGCGCCGGTGCACTCGAGCAAATGGATAGACATCGGGCTCGACTCGTAGGCGCGGAATTTTCAAAATAAAAAAACAAAAAAGCGCGGGGAAAAATCCTCGCGCTCTTTTTGAAATGATTTTCGATTCTAATCTTCGGAATAGAATTCGGTGATTTGTTTGAGCAGATACGCGTGCTCGTCGGCATCAATCTTGCCTGCTTTGCGCATATCGTCAACCTTGACAATGCTCGCCGCCATGTCGCCAAACGGGTTGAGACCTTTTGTCGATGGCAGGAACGCGGGTGTCATTCCGGTTTCTACAGGAGCAGGCGTAAGGTTTTTGTAATAGCCGAGGTCCACAAGCGGCCCGAACTTTACGAGCGGGTTGGCGCGGACAGAAGCAAGGCTGACGGTTTTGTCTTTGTAGCCTTCCTTAATAAGTTTTATTTCGTGGACAGTGCTCGAATCGAGAGCGATGGTCATGGGGGTTTTACCAACAATCTCGTTATTTATGAGAACATCCGCGCCCTGCGGCATGGAGTCAATCGCAACATCTTCGGTGAACTTCACGGAAGTGCACGCCGACAACGCCGCCGCCGCTACAGAAAGAAGGAGTATTTTTTTCATAAAGTGATTTTAGAAAAGAATTGTTTGGTTTCTATCCACCCAATTTGACACTTCGTTTAGGTTCAGTCAAGTATTTTGTATATTTTTTTTGGCTGAAGTTTGTCAGAGTTTTGACAGCTCTTGCGAGCGGTTGCGCGCCGCCTCGAGCGCTTTGCGGACTGTTTCGCGAAAGCCGCTTTTGGCGAACACGTCGAGCGCCGCGAGCGTCGTTCCGCCCGGGCTCGAGACCGCGATGCGCAGCTCGTCCGCCGAAAGCGGCGACTTTTCCAGAAGCATCGCCGAGCCCGTGAGCGTGCGCTCGACAAGCTTCTTCGCCTGCTCCTCGGTGAAGCCTATCGACTTCGCGCCCTCGATCATCGCGGCGGCGAACTCGAAAACATATCCCGGGCCGCTGCCTGAAAGGGCGGTAACCGCGTCGAGCTGGGCTTCCTCGACCTGCATAAATTCGCCGATCGCCGAGAGCACCGTCTGGACGGTTTTAAGCTCGCTTTCCGAAAGGGGCGATTCCGGCGCGAAGCACGAGATCCCCTGCGAGATTTGCGCGGGCATATTCGGCATGACCCTTACGATTTTTCCGACGTTCGGGAAGCACTCGCGAAGCCGCGCGATCGTCGTTCCCGCGAGGATAGAAACGAGCACCGCAGACCTCGCCGTTTTGCCGAACTGCGCGACGTCTTTAAGCTGCTGCGGCTTGCACGCGGCGACAATCGTCTCCGCGCCCGCGAAAAGCTCGTCGAGCGACCCCGCGAGCGAGATCGACGTTTCGGCGGAAAGGTTTTTGCCGGTGTCGTCGTTGCCGCAGGAGCAGGCGATGTCTTGGGGCTTAGCCGCCCCGCTTGAAATTATTCCGCGGATTATGGCTCCCGCCATTTTTCCCGCGCCGATAAATCCGAATTTTTTTTCCATTTTTGAAAGATAAAATTAGCGAAGAGAGAGGACGAACTCGCGCGCCAGATGCGAGAGGAATTTCGGGGCGCGGTTTTGCGCCTCGACGAGGTTCGGGGCGAGCGGCAGAATCTGCCCGAGCTTCACGCCCGAAAGCCCCATCGCCTCAATGTCTTTGGGCGATAGCGGCGACGACCCGCAGAAAATCCAGACGGGCTTTTTGTATTTCGCCGCGAGCTTTGCCAGCGCGAACGGGCCCTTGCCCTGCGCGTCGGTGGAGTCGAAAATGCCCTCGCCCGTGATGACGACATTGCACGATTTTATCACCGCATCGAGGTTCGTGTATTTCGCGAAAAGGTCGAAGCCGCTGACGCGCTCGGCGCCGAGGAAAGTCATCATCGCGTAGCCGCAGCCGCCCGCCGCGCCCGCGCCCGCCTGCTCGTGCGCGCTCTTAAAGCCGCACTTTTTCGCGACGTCCACAAGCTTTTTCATGTTCGCCTCGAGCTGTTTCGCCTGCTCTTGGCTCGCGCCCTTTTGCGTCGAGTAGCAGAGCGCCGCGCCGGTCTTGCCCAGAAGCTTGGCGTCAACGTCGGTCGCGACGGTAAATTTTACGCTGAATTTTGTCTCGGGCGGGACGATTTTTTCAAGATTTGCCAAGCCCTCGCCGTTCGGCTCGATTTCGTTGCCGGATTTGTCGAGAAATTTGAAGCCGAGCGGCGCCAAAAGCCCTATGCCGCCGTCGTTCGTCGCGCTTCCGCCGACGCCAACGACAATCTTTTTGTAGCCGCGCTCGACGAGCTTTGCGAGGATTTGCCCCGTGCCGATGTTTGTGAGCTTCGCGGGGTTGCGGTCGTCGTCGGAGACGAGGTTTATGCCCGACGCCTCGGTAAGGCCGATGAGCGCGGTTTCGTCGTCGAGCAGGGCGCACTTGGCGGTGAGAACCTGCCCGGTTGGGTCGATAGTTTTCAGCCTTATAACTTTCGAGCCTTTGACGGCTTTTGAAATTGTGTCAACAAACCCGTCGCCGCCGTCTGTGAGCGTGTATTCGGAAATCTGGGCGTCTTTTATTTCGGAAAGAATTCCCATTTTTATCGCATGCGCCGCTTGGCTCGCCGAGAGCGAGCCTCTGAATTTGTCGGGCGCGACCAGAAATTTTAGTGTCTTGCTCATAGATTTACGTTCGTGGTTATGACAATTCGCCGCTATTATCTCTATAATTTCAGAATATTCACTAAAAGGCAATTACTTTTTTGCCTTTTTTGATTTTTTTCTTTGCGGAGCATTTTTAGCCCCGCGCGAGCCTGCGCGCGGGCGTTTGCAAAGGGCGATTTCGGCGCTCGGGCGGGGCTCGGCTCTATCTTTAACCGAGAATGTAGCCTTTTGCGAGATCTTCAAACGCGGCGACTTGCGACTTTTGCCAGTTCGCGCTTTTGCCGAGCTCGCGCGCGAGAATTTCCGCGACGGCGGGCGCCGCTTTCATCGCCGCGCGCGCGTCGAGAAAAAGCAGCCTTACGCGCCGCGCCAGAACGTCCTCGACGGTCTGGGCGAATTCCTCGCGGGCTGCGAAAATCGCCTGCGCGCGGGTAAAATCGTAGTTCGGGTGGAGCTTTTCGGCGGCGGTTTTGTCGGCCGCGATTATCGCCTCGATTTTCTCCGCGTCGGTGCCGTAAACGTAGTTCCAGCTCGAGCGGTCGGCGTCGGGCTTGTAGCCGTGGAGTTTTAAGTTTGCGGTTTTGCAGGGAGCGGCGGTTTTTTCCGAAACTTTGAGCGCGCGGTTTAGAACGTCCTCCGCCATGGCGCGGTATGTCGTCCACTTGCCGCCTGTTATGCTCACGAGCCCCGACTCCGAGACGTATATCTTGTGCGAGCGCGATATCTCCTTTGTCTTGGCGGAATTTTTCTGCGGCGCGGCGAGCGGCCGAAGCCCCGCATAGACGCAAAGGACGTCCGCACGTGTCGGCTTTTTTGAAAGGTAGACGCCGGCCTGTTTCAGGATAAAATCAATCTCGCTATCGAGCGCGCGCGGCTCGTCGGTTTCCTCGTCGAGGGGGGTGTCGGTCGTGCCGAGGATAACTTTTCCGTGCCACGGCACGCCGAAGAGAACGCGCCCGTCGAACGTCTTTGGTATCATCAGCGCGGAGCCTCCGCCCAAGAACGACGCGTCGACGACCAAATGCACGCCTTGGCTCGGGCGCACTTTTTTCGAGGTTTCGGGCGCGTCCATTTTCATGACGTCGTCGACAAACACGCCCGTCGCGTTTATGACGATGCCCGCGCGCGCCTCGAACGGCTCGCCGCTTATCGCATCGCGCGCCGCTACGCCGCAGATTTTTCCGTTTTCGTCTTTTAGAAGATTTTCGGCCGCGGCGTAATTTATGCAGACCGCGCCCGCGTCGCGCGCCGAGAGCGCGAGGGTTATCGCCATTCTGGCGTCGTCGAACTGCCCGTCGTGGTAGACAACGCCCCCGCGCAGATTTTCCCGCGCGAGCATCGGGATTTCCGAAAGCACCGATTTTTTTGAAAGCGGCAAAGACCGCCCGAACCCGAGCCGCCCGGCGAGCATATCGTAAAACGTTAATCCTATCGTGTAGAAGGCGCGCTCCCACCAGCGGTACTGCCCGATGACAAAGCGCATGTCGCGCACAAGGTGCGGGGCGTTGCGCAGCATTCTGCCGCGCTCGCGCAGAGCCTCGCGCACGAGCGCGATGTCTCCCTGCTGCAAATACCGCACGCCGCCGTGGACGAGCTTCGTGCTTCGGCTCGACGTGCCTTTGGCGAAGTCGGAACGTTCGAGGAGAACCGTTTTCAGCCCGCGCGTCGCCGCGTCGAGGGCGATGCCAAGGCCGGTCGCGCCGCCGCCGATTACCGCGACGTCCCAATTTTCCGTTTTCGCCCGCTGAATATTTTTTTCGCGTGAATTTTCCATAAGTCTAATAGGATTATATCGGGGGTTGAGATAAAGTTGTAAGTTTTGTTTGATTTTGGACGAATCAAATGTTAGAGTTTTTTAATCAACGAATCAAGTTTTATGTCAAAATATGTAATGGCTCTCGACGCGGGGACGACCAGTTGCAGGTGCATCCTCTTCGACAAGCGGGGCGAAATTTGCGGCCTCGCGCAGAAAGAATTCAAGCAGATCTTTCCCAAGGCGGGGTGGGTCGAGCACGACGCCAACGAGATTTGGTCGACGCAGATAAGCGTGGCGGTCGAGGCGATGGCGAAGATCGGGGCGTCGGCGGGCGACATCGCCTCCATAGGCATAACAAACCAGCGCGAGACGACGGTCGTCTGGGACGCCGAGACGGGGCAGCCGGTGTGCAACGCGATCGTCTGGCAGTGCCGCAGAACGTCGGAATTTTGCGACAGCCTCAAAGCGCGCGGGCTTGGCGAATTTTTCCGAAAGCGCACGGGGCTCGTCGTCGACGCCTATTTTTCCGCGACAAAATTAAAGTGGATTCTCGACAACGTAAAGGGCGCGCGCGCCCGCGCCAAGGCGGGCAAGCTTCTTTTCGGCACGATAGAAACGTGGCTCATCTGGAAGCTCACAAAGGGGCGCGTGCACGTCAGCGACTATTCCAACGCGTCTCGCACGATGATGTTTAACATCAAAAAGCTCGAATGGGACGCCGACATTCTAAAGCTTCTCGACATTCCCCGCTCGATGCTTCCGAAGGCGGCTCCCTCGAGCAGCGTTTACGGCGAGACCGACCCGCAGTTTTTCGGTGCGCCGATTAAGATCGCGGGAGCTGCGGGCGACCAGCAGGCGGCTCTTTTCGGGCAGCTTTGCTTCGGCGCGGGCGACGCGAAAAACACATACGGTACGGGCTGCTTTATGCTGATGAACACCGGCGAAAAGCCCGTCTATTCCAAGAACGGGCTCGTCACGACAATCGCGTGGGGCTTCGGCGGAAAGGTCAACTACGCGCTCGAGGGGTCGATTTTCGTCGCGGGCGCGGCGGTGCAGTGGCTGCGCGACGGCCTCAAGCTCGTCGATGAATCCTCCGACACCGAGTATATGGCGACAAAAGTTCCCGACTCGAACGGCTGCTATGTCGTGCCGGCGTTTACGGGCTTGGGCGCGCCGTATTGGGACCAGTACGCGAGGGGCGCGATTGTCGGGCTCACGCGCGGGGTCAACAAATGCCACATCGTCCGCGCGACGCTCGAATCGATCGCGTTTCAGGCGAACGACGTCATCTGCGCGATGCGCTCCGACTCCAAGATGAAGCTCAACGCGCTCAAGGTTGATGGCGGGGCGAGCGCGAACAATTTTCTCATGCAGTTCCAGTCCGACATCACCGACGTTCCCGTCGCGCGGCCGCAGTGCCTTGAAAGCACGGCGCTGGGGGCGGCGTATCTGGCGGGGCTCGCCGTCGGCTTCTGGAAAAGCCGCGCCCAGCTTGCCAAAAACGCGAAGATCGGCGCGGTTTTCAAGCCGCAGATGCAGCCGAAAGAGCGCGCCGAGCGCCTCGCGGGCTGGAAGAAGGCGGTCGGCTGCGCCAAGGGCTGGGCGAAGAAATAAAATTTAACAAAGGGGAATGTATGCTGATATTTTTGTCTGAATTTATCGGGACAGCGATTTTGATAATTTTGGGCGACGGCGTCGTCGCGAACGTGCTTTTGGACAAGTCGGGAATGAAGGGCGGCGGGAGCGTCCAGATCACGCTCGCTTGGGGGCTCGCGGTGCTGCTGCCGGTGATAATTTTCGCGGACTCGTCGGGCGCGCTTTTCAACCCCGCGCTTGCCGTCGCGCTTGCCGCGGACGGCTCGATCGCATGGGGGCTCGTTCCCACTTATATCGCCGCGGAGGTGCTTGGGGCGTTCGCGGGCGGGCTTTTGGTCTATGCGCTTTTCAAGGCGCAGTTCGACGCCACCGACGACCCCGGCTTAAAGCTCGGCGTGTTCGCGACGCGCCCGTCAGTGCCGAATGTTCCGCTTAATTTTTTGAGCGAATTTGTCGGGACGTTTCTTCTGATGTTCGCGATAAAGGGGATAGGGCGCGCGGCTGGGGTGTCGGGCGGAATGGACAAGATTTTTGTCTTTGCGGTGATCGTGTCGATAGGAATGTCGCTGGGCGGGCTGACGGGCTACGCGATCAACCCCGCGCGCGACTTTGGCCCGCGCCTTGCGCACGCGCTTTTGCCGATAAAGGGCAAGGGGCCGTCGAACTGGAACTACGCGTGGATCCCAATCGCCGCGCCGATCCTCGGCGCGCTCTCCGCCGTCTGGCTCTTCGCGGCAATCCCGTGGAAATAGTCCAACCCCCCCCCCGAAGAAAAAGTCCCCTCTCATGCGGATTGCCAAAACTCCCCCCACGCGGGTGGGAGTTTTTTTGCGTTTTTTTCGGGGAAGATTTTTTCGTTTCGCGCGAATAAAGTTGGCAATGGAAAACGAAGAAAACAACACGACGGACGAGGCGGCGGCACTGCCGGAAATCGGAGCCGAGAATAAAACGCCTCCGGAAGATGAATCGGAAATGACGCCATGCGAGAAGTTGGCGGGTTTTGGGTGCCTGGCGCTTCTAATAGTCGCGCCAATTTTATATTATTTCGGGTATTTGTATGCGGTTTTGGGGGTGGTATTCGGGACGGGATTTCTAATTTATGCGCTCATGCGAATTTTTCAGTTTTTTAAAAAGATTATAACCAAGCCGTTTGCCAACAATCGTTCGGCAAAAAATACTGATTTATACGATATTTACTACCAGTTGGAGGACGGCGGCGGGGAGTTTGGGTGTTTGTTGGTGCCAATCATACTGCCGATTACCGCGCTGTATTGGTGGTCGGTGTATGGGGTAAAAAAATATATAAAGTGGCGCAGATACCGCAAGGCGTTTCTGGCTCGCCGCGCCGCCGCCGAGCGCGGGGAAGTGATTGCGCAATTTAAACTTGGCAATTTTTACCGCAAGCGCGGGCGCAAGTTCGCCAAGGCGCTCAAGTGGTACCGCAAGGCCGCGGATCAAGGCCACGCCGCTGCCCAAGATGCCGTTTATCGCATAGAAGAGCAAATGCACGCAAAAAAATAAAAACGATTTTTAAGATTTCGCGCTCCGCTTTGCGGGGCTTTTTTATTTTTTTAATTTTTTGGAGGAAGATTTTTTCGTTTCGCGCGAATAAAGGGAAAAACTGCAATGTTTGCGTTCCCAATATCAAGGATAAATCGCGGATATTGTAGATTGTAACACCAACAAACTAATACAAAAAGGATTAAAGTTGTATGAAAAAAGATGATAATACGTTTTCTTGTTTAGTCGCGGTATGCGCGTTTGTAATTGCGGGATTTATTGGCGTTTTGATATTTGGCGGAGGTTCCGATAACGGTACTCAGTCTTCTCCTGATCCACAGGTTGTCCTTCAAGTGAAAAAAAATCAAGTGGACAATACAAACGGCATGACGGATAACGAATTTTGGAGCGGCGTAGGTGCGGCGGCACTCTATTTGCTGTTGTAGGGTCTCAATAAAACGGCATTCCAAAATTTTTGGCGTATTGGGAAAGCCGTTTACATTTTTTTATAAAAAACAATATTATCAGGTTAAATTATGTTAAAAAATATCTTAAAGATTTCGGAAATTATAAGGCTTGGCATTTGTCTGTTGGGAGCTCTCGCGGGGTTGATCGTTCCGTTCTACTTTGATGGCGGCATATTATTGGAAGATCAATTTTTGTGGTTCGTTGAATGGGGCGTGTTGTTCTTGGCGGCTATTGCAATTTGGAGCTTCGTTTACTCCAGATACAAAAGAAAGATATATCGGCGCATATCTTTTGTAAAAAATAAAGGCATAGCTCTTGCGCTATCCATAATAGGAATTGCGGTGGAGCTTTGTATTTTAGGGGTTGGCGGGCTTTTTGTCGGGACTTATTATTTTAATTTGATGGATTCGATGTCTTGGCGCCTTATGGGCAATAACATGCTTGCTGAATTATGGCTCCTGCTGCAACTTTCTCACATGTGTTTTACTACGTTAATCCATAAAAAGTGGATTGACCGAAAAGAGGAAAAACCTGATAATGCGCAGAAAGGTTAATGTTATGAAAAAATACATAAAAACAGTGTGTACTATGACGGTTGGTATTGCCTCGGCGGCGATTGCGGCTTGCTGCGGTAAAACGGCGACGGAGAAGGGGCGCGATTTTCCGAAGGGGAAAATCGAGGTGCAAATTCCGTCCAACGGGGGCGACGAATACGCTTCGGCCGCCAAAATGTGCCGCAAAGAGGCGGAGCAGGGCGTTCCGCTCGCGCAATACACGCTTGGCTTGCTGTATCTCGAGGGCAAGGGCGTTCCCCAAGACAAGGCGGAAGCGATAAAGTGGTTTCGCAAGGCGGCGAAACAGGGTCATGCCGAGGCGAAAGAGGAGCTTAAAAAATTGGAGAAGTAGCGAAAACGTTTTTGGGAACAGAGGGAATAAAGAAATATGAAAAAATATATCATGATAGGCGGGGTGGCATTAATTGCGATATTCGCGTCGGTCGCTATTTTTTACCCTCAAACTATAATGCAATTTTCCCGCCAATATTCGGAGGAAAGATATTTAGTGGCGAAATGTGGGAACCATCATCTTTATTATTGGGATAATTGTAAAGTTGGTAAAAATTACGACGAAAACATAAAATATTATCGCGAAGCTGCGGAAAAGGGGGACGCCGGCGCGCAAAACAATTTAGGCATGTCTTATCTTTTGGGTCAAGGTGTTCCAAAGGATAAGGAACAGGCAAAAAAATGGTTTATAAAAGCGGCAGAACAAGGCAATATCGCGGCGCAAAACAATTTTGCAATGTCTATAAATGAATTAGACGAAGCGGATGGGGTAAGCGAAACGAAAGCGATGGCATGGCTGCGAAACGCCGCGGAAAATGATTTTGCCTGCGCGCAGTATATGCTTGCCGCCTATTATCTCGTATTGCCGACAGAGAAGGAAAACGCCGAAGGCGTTAAATGGTTGCGCAAATCCGCGAATCAGGGGTTTGATGAGGCTCAATATATGCTTGGCTTGGTTTACCTTGCCGGCAGATTCGGCGTCTCAAGAGACGAAGCCGAGGCGGAAAAGTGGCTTCGCAAGGCGGCTGAACAGGGGAACGCCGGAGCGAAAGCGTTGTTCGAGAATGCGGAACAGTTGCGCAAAGCGGCGGAACAGGGAGATGCCGCGGCGCAAAATAATCTTGGCGTATGTTATGAAAATGGGGACGGCGTAGCGCAAAACTATAAGGAAGCGGTGAAATGGTATCTCAAGGCGGCGGAACAGGGAAATACTAATGCGCAATATAATCTTGGCGGATGTTATGTTAAGGGAAATGGCGTAGAGCAAGACTACAAGGAAGCGGCGAAATGGTTTCGCAAGGCGGCCGAACAGGGAGTTGTTGGCGCACAATATAATCTCGGCGTATGTTATGAAAATGGATATGGCGCAGCGCAAGACCACAAGGAAGCGGCGAAATGGTATCGCAAGGCGGCTGAACAGGGAGATGTTTGCGCGCAATATAATCTTGGCCTATGTTATTACAAAGGGAAAGGCGTAGCGCAGGACCACAAGGAAGCGGCGAAATGGTATCGCAAGGCGGCCGAACAGGGAGATGTTTGCGCGCAATTTAATCTTGGCGTATGTTATGAAAATGGGGACGGCGTAGCGCAAAACTATAAGGAAGCGGTGAAATGGTATCTCAAGGCGGCGGAACAGGGAAATACTAATGCGCAATATAATCTTGGCGTATGTTATGTTAAGGGAAATGGCGTAGAGCAAGACTACAAGGAAGCGGCGAAATGGTTTCGCAAGGCGGCGGAACAGGGGTTTGCCAAAGCGCAATATAATCTTGGCCTATGTTATTACAAAGGGGACGGCGTAGCGCAAGACCACAAGGAAGCGGCGAAATGGTATCGCAAGGCGGCCGAACAGGGAGATGACTCCGCGAAAGAAGCGCTCAAAACGTTGGAGAATTAAACTATTTGACGGCGCTCTTCGCGCAAAAAAAAAACGGCTTCCTTGGGGGGGAGCCGTTTTGTTTTGGGGCGGGGTTGTTTGTTATTTTTGCCGGTCGGTGTTGCTCTTGCGGCGCTTGGCGGTTTGGGTCAGGTGTGTGCCGAACGCGATGCTGACGCCCGCCTTGTTGTTCACCGCCCAGCCGTTCGCGTCCAGAAGCGGCGCGAGGTTTCTCATGCGGAGCTTGAGAGCCGCCAGAATCATCGACGGCAGCGATATCGCGAGAATTATCCCGATGATCCCGAGCGGGAGCCAGTAGCCGAGCCCGAGGAACGCCTCGATGAAAATTCCGAGAGCCGTCGTGATGCCGCCTACCGCAACGCCCAACGCCGCGACAGTCCCAAGGTCGAGCTTTTTCGTTTTCGCGTCGACCGCCGCGCCTTTTTGGAGCGACGCCGTAGCTTCCGCGTCGGCGGCGCTCGCGCGCTTGGCGATTTGCTCGCTTATCCATTTGACGAACCGCTTATACGGGGCGAAGAATGCCTGCGCGATGCCGATCGGGTTGTCGACAATCTTTGTGACGGTAGCGTCCCACGCGCGGCCTTGGCGGTCGTAGAACAAGCCGTTTCTGCCGACGATGAGGTTGTCGGAGTCTCCCGAGGTCACCATCGCGGCGATTTCGATGTCGGCTTCGCCTTTGCGCTTGCAGACGCAGTAGAGCAGGTAGCCGTAGCTGAGCGCCGCCATCGCCGCGTGCTTTGCGACGTCGTTTACTTTTATGCAAAGCCCGCACATTCTCCCGTCGATATACAGCTCGCCGAACTGGAAGATTGCGGCGGCTTTGTCTTTGTAGAAGGTCTGGAAGTTGACGAAGTTGCGCATGAGCTCGCAGAGCCCGCAGCAGAGCCGCACGAGCTTTTCCGCCTTGCCGATGTTCTCGACTTCCTGCGCGAGAGACGCGTCTTTGTCGATGGCTTCGAGAAGCTCGGCGATTCTGTTTTCGGAGACGATTTGCCCGAGCCTCTCAAGCCCGATTTTCTCCGCCGCGACATTCGGGTTCGCGGCGAGCCACGCGGCGAACGGGGCGAACGCGCTTCCGATTTGCAGCCACTGCGCCTTTGAAATTTTTGAAGTTCCGCAGATCGGCTTTGCGACGCTTTCGGCGAAGTTCGCCAGCGCCGCTTTCCACGCGGGGTTGACCGCGCCCTCGAGGTCGAGAACGCCGTCCGCCGACACCGCCGAGACCGGCAGCGCCGCGAGCTCCGACGAGGATCCCGCGATGTCGGAAGAGAGCATTTTCGCGAACTGTTCCGCCGTCGCGTTCACCGCCGCCGAGGCGGACGCGTCGAAAGCGACGATCTCGACCCTCGTAAAGAAGTCGTCGATTTTCGCCTTGATCGACTGGTATAGCGAGTAAGCCGCGTCGGTCGCGCCGCCGAGGGGCAGGATTGCAGGGTCGGCGTTTCTTGCGTTTTGCCAGTTTACGAAAGACGCGGCGTCGGCGAAGAATTTTTCGATGTCCGCCCTGTCGATGCCCGCGCCGCCGGAGCGGTCGACTTTCGCCTCCGAGACCGAGAGAATGTCGGCGAAGAGGGCTTTCATGGCGGGGTCGTCAAAGGCGGCTTCGGTTATGATGCCGTCGGCGTTGAAGGCGCTGTTTGCGAAAATTTTCTGCGGGTCGTCGAAATCGGACAGGGAGATTTCCTCCGCGTCGGGCTTGCCGAGGTTCGCTAGCACGATTTTCGCGCTCGCAAGAAGCGTCCGCCCCTCCTCGGATTCGGTGTTTATATTAGTGAGCGTCAAGGCTTTGGGGGAGTCGAGCAAAACCGAGACGTCGACGAGGTTTTCGCACGTCCATTTGGCCGCCGCGACGATGTCGCCATGTCTGATTTTCCCGTCGTTTTTGACGCAGAGAATGTCAAGCAATTTCTTGTCGAACGACAGCCCGTTTACGGGGCAAGCCAGAGCCGCCCAGAGTTTTTTGTCGAGCGAGCCTATGTTCTTGATGTCTTCGGGCGTGGAAATCGACGCCTGATACGCGCCGCCCGCCTTGAAGAAGTTCCAACGATGGAATACGGATTCATTGTTCATGGAGCTTTTTTCTAAGCTATCGCGCGGGGCTGTCAAACGCTTTTTTGGCGAATTGCGCTTTGCGCCCCGCCGACCCCCCTGTTCGCCCTCCCGAAAAAAAATAAAAAATTTGAAAAAATCGGTTGACAACTTGGCGGGGGGGATTAGCTTTGAATCAAATTTCATAAAAATACATTATAAATTCTGCGCAAAACTATGAAAGCAAAACTCGCATACTCCACACTCGCAGGGATAATTGCCGCAAGCGCCGCGTTCGCGGCTTCGGAGACGCTCGAAGGCGGCGCGACCGCCGGAAGCGCCGTCGCGATTCCGAACAGCTACGACAAGTCTACACAGCTTACGCTCACAGCCCCCGCGGCGGCGGAAGGCTCGTATTTTACGAGCGACGGCAACACCATCGGAACGCTGACCGTTACGGGCGATGTCAACTACTACATCAGCGGCGACATCAACCTGTATAGCTCGAGCACATCAAACTCCAACATTCTCACGCTGAACGGCGCGACGGACACCACGCTGACGTTCTCAAACGGCACGATAAACATCGGCGAGAGCACGCACGACATCAACACGATGACTTTCAAAATCCCCGTTTTCGTCGGTTCCTCGCTGACTTCAAAAGCGATCATCTTCGACAGCTACACCACGACAAACCTTTACGCCTCAAAGCTTATTCTTCTCGGTTATTACGCCACGCATCAAGGCGGCTCCAGAGCTTTCGAGATCAGGGGAGACTTCTCGATCTACACTCCCAACTCCGAAACCTACGGCGACCTCGAAGTAAGCTGGAATACAATGAAGATTGACGACAAAACCCGCGGCGCGCGCACCGGGCTTTACATCAACGGCGGCACGCTCAACGCCAAAGATGTCACGATTAAAAATTACTCGAAACTCGACATTCAAAACGGCGGCGATCTCAACGCCTCCAGCGTCACCCTTTACGGCAACAATACGGACCAAAGCCCGCAGTTCACAATCGGCGCGGGCTCTTCGGCTTTGATGGAAAACCTCACAATGCGCGTCGGCTACAACTCGAGCGTGCAGCAGGGCGTCAACACCAACGTTTATGGCAACCTCACTGTGAGCGACACTTTCCAGTTCACATTCCAAGATGAAAGCCATTCGTCCGGCGCGACCGCGGCGCTCACTGTTTACAGCGGCGGCACGGCGACAATCGACACCGCCGACCTTACGAAATACGGCAAAATTGACAATAGAGGCGCCCTTGCCCTAACAACCGCGAACATCGCGGGAGGCGCGCAGCTGATTACCTCCGGCGGCACGACCAATATCGACGCCCTCACGATGACGGGCGGCGCGCTCTCTATCACCAACGGCGGCACGGTGAACCTCAACGGCGATTCCTCGATTTCCGGCGGCACGCTCACGATGACCAACGGCTCGCTGACCGTCAAGAACGGCGGCTCGCTCGATTACGGATTTTCCACGATTGCCACCGGCGGGTCTTCGTTCTCGTTCAACGTCGAAAAAGGCGCCTCTTTCGCCGCGAATTCTGCTCTGACGGTAAGCGGGGGGGGAAGCTTCAACATGGCTGGCACGGCTTCTGCCGAGACCTTGACTTTGACGGGCTCGACCGCCAACATTGACGGCACTCTCAACCTCACAAAGACCGGCGACTCCAACTTTTACGCGATTTCGATGAACGCCGGCGCGAGGCTCGTTATCGGCGAGGACGGCAGCGTCATAGCGAACGCGAACGCGAGGGTAGAGCACTACGGCACGATTGAAATCAATTCGGGCGAACACTCGTTCGGCGTCAAGGAGTTTGTAACTTGGCAGAGGAACAATGAGCTTATCCTCAATGGCTCTAACCAGCTCTACAATCCCGCGGGCGGCAGGGTAAGCCTGAACATCCCCAACTCGTCATGCGCGAAGATTACAGTCCGCGGAACGGCGGAATTCGGGCAGGTAAACTTCCAGTCTAACGTTGAAAGCCCAACGAGTTTAGTTGCTCTCTACCTTACGATGGACTTTGCCAACTCTTCCGACTACGTTCTGCTTAAATATATAAACGTCACCGGCGAATACGGCAGAATTTACGCTACGAATTTTGAAAATTACAGGCTGAAAGTCGGGCAGCAAAACGCAAAGCTCGCCCTCTTTGACGGAGACGAAAACCCCATCGATTTCGAGTATGTCGAGGACGGCTCGGGATTCTACTGGGTGAACGCCGTTCCCGTTCCCGAACCCGCGGAATGGGCGGCTATGCTCGGCGCGGTATGCTTGGCGTTCGCCGCGTGGCGCAGGCGCAAATAGTTTTTGTAAATTTTTTAAAAAAGGGCGGAAAAATTTTTCCGCCCTTTTTTTTGCGCCCAATTTTTTCGCCCGAAAATTTGTTGTGCTTGATTTCCGCGAAGCTCTCGGGTATGGTCTCTTTCGTATGAAAAAAATATTCGCAATAACATCGGCAATAATCGCCGCTCTCGCGCTCTCGGCGTGCTGCGACTGCGCAAAGGCAAAGCAGGGGCGCAAAGTGGCTGTTCAAATGTGGACGACGCACTTCCACCCGTTCGATGCCGCGCTCAAAGACCTCGCCGCTCTCGGGGTAAAATATGTTGAGTGCTACCCGGGGCAGGTGCTTTCGGCTTCGACCCCCAAGGCGAAGTTCGGGCACAATATGTCGGACGCCGAAAAGGCGGCGGCTAAAAAAATGCTCTCCGACAACGGAATAAAAATGATTTCCTACGGCTGCACAGGCGCCAAGACCGAAGAGGAAATGCGCAAGATTTGCGCGTTCGTAAAAGAGTTCGGCGCGGGGATTGTCGTCACCGAGGCGCAGGAGGACACAATACCTCTCTGGGACAAGGTCTGCGGAGAGTTCGGGCTTAAAATGGCGCTGCACTCGCACGAGCGCCGGCCCAGCCACCCCGAATACAAGCACTACGACCCGAAATTTTTAATGACGCTGATAAAGGACAACCGCAATGTCGGCATCTGCGCCGACAACGGCGCGTGGTCGCGCTCGGGGCTCGACGTTGTGGACGGCTTTAAGAGCGTCGCGGGAAAACTTTTCGAGGTTCACCTCAAAGACCAGCAGAAATTCGGCGACCTTAAGAGCGGCTGCGCCCCCTACGGCGAGGGCGAGCTCGACATGAAAGCGATTCTCGCCGAGCTCGACAGGCAGGGCTTTGGCGGCTTCCTCATCATCGAGGACGGCACATACAAAGACTGGAAACCCGCCACCATAAAAAATCTCGAATACCTAAAAACCCACTAAAACTTTTTCTCAAAAAAGCGGGGAAAATTTTTCTCCGCTTTTTTTGTTTTTTATCCCCGCCCCCGCGATGGGGCGGGGGGAAGAATACGCGGTCGAGAGGTGTGGGGAAATTACACGGCGCGCGCGGTGTTGCGCGATGTGTGGTATTGCGCGATGCGTGGTGTGTGGTATTGCGCGGTTGCGCGGAGTAAAAAAATTGCGCGGTCGCGGTTGCGGCGGAGGGGGAGATTACGCGCCCGCGGCGGGGGGGAGAAAGAAATTGCGCGCCCGCGGTGGTTGCGGTGTTGCGGGGTATTGGGTGTTGCGTGGTATTGCGGTGTTGCGTGGTATTACGTGTTGCGCGGTTGCGGTGTTGCGTGTTGCGTGGTGTGTGGTATTGCGCGATGCGTGGTAGTGCGGAGTAAAAAAATTACGCGGTCGCGGTTGCGGCGGAGGGGGGGGAGAAAGAAATTGCGCGCCCGCGGTGGGGGTAGAAAAAAATACGCGGTCGAGAGGTGTGGGGAAATTACACGGCGCGCGCGGTGTTGCGCGGTGTGCGGTATTGCGGTGTTGCGCGCGAGGAGAAAAAAATTACGCGGTCGCGGTGGAGTGGGGGATTACGCGGTCGCGCGCGGTGTTGCGTGGTTGCGTGGTGTTACGGTGTGGCTCGGTTGCTTGGTGTGTGGTATTGCGCGGTGCGTGGTAGTGCGTGGTAGTGCGCGGTGTTGAGTGGTTGCGCGGAGTAAAAAATTACGCGGTTGCGGGGTTGCGGTGTTGCGCAGTGCGCGGGGGTTATCCGCGTTTTTCAAACGCCCACCTGCGCGGGGCGCGGGTTGGTATCGGCTTTGCCTTCACGCGCGAGCGCACAAGCGCGGGCTCGGCGCCGAGCCGCTTGAATAGCTCCGGGCTATACGCGGTTTTCATCACCGGCTCTTGGCTCATCTCCATGATGTCGGTCTCCGACACCCTGATTTTTATCTTGTGCGAAACCTCCATGCCCTTCGCGTTCTCATACACGCCGTGCGCGAGAATTTTCACAAAGCGCTCGGCGCGGCTGTCGGAATCTATCAGCCACTCCACGCAGTCGCAATGCGCGCCTATCGCCGACGCCATGGGCTCGACCGTTTCGCCGTTGAAGCGCACGTCGGAGCCGTCGCGGCTCTGGCACTCGCCCACGACGCACACGCACGCGCCGTCGGAAAGCTCGGAAAAATATTTTTCATGCGCCTCGGGGAACAGGTTTATCTGCCAGACTTTCGCGTTGTCGCGCCCCGAGAGCGTGAAATAGCACCACGGCTTGTTGTCCTTTTTCGTCAGACGCTTGACGATGTTTGACACCACTCCGCACGCCCTGAACGGAACGCGCTTGACGCGCTTTACGGCATCGGGGTCGGGAATGTCGTCGATTGCGCTGTCGAAGGGCGCGTACTCGTTCATCGGGTGCCCCGAAATGTAAAAGCTCAAAAGCTCCTTTTCGGCGAAGAGCTTTTCCGAAAGCGTCATCGCAGGCTTTGAAGTGTCTATCTCCGCGAGAGCCGCGTCGGCTGCGCCGCCGTCGCCCATATCGAGCATGTCGAAGAGGCTTGTCTGGCCGATCTCGGCGTCTTTTTCCTTCTCCTGCGCCTTCGCGAAAATCGCGTCGACGGAGCCGACCAAATGCCCCCTGTCGATGCCGAAAGAGTCGAACGCGCCCGTCTTGGCGAGGTTTTCAAAGACGCGCTTGTTTATGTTTTTCGTGCCGACCCTCTCGACAAAATCGAAGATGTTTTTGTAGTCGCCGTTCGCGTCGCGCTCTTTGACGATCGCCGCGGCCGCCTCCGAGCCTATCCCCTTTACCGCCGCCAGCCCGAAGCGTATCGAGCCCGCGCTGCGCTCGAAAATTCCGCCCTCGAGCTCCGGCTTCCACGACGGGTCGATAATCGGCGTGAACGCCTCGCGCGAGACGTTGATGTCGGGCCCGAGAACCTTGATGTTTATCGCCTCGGCGGACTCGATAAATTTCGACACCTTGTCCATGTTGCCGAGCTCGCTCGAAAGCAGCGCGGACATAAATTCGACGGGGTAGTTCGCCTTAAGGTACGCCGTCCGGTAGGACAGCATCGCGTACGCCGCCGAGTGCGACTTGTTGAAGCCGTATTGCGCGAACTTTTCCAGCACCGCGAAAATATCCTCCGCCTCTTTCGCCGGCATATTGTTGAACTTGCCCGCCTTCTCTACGAAAATCGCCTTCTGCTGCGCCATGACCTCGGGCTTTTTCTTGCCCATTGCGCGGCGCAAAATATCCGCCTCGCCGAGCGTGTAGCCCGCGATTATGCGCGCGGCCATCATCACCTGCTCCTGATACACGAGCACCCCGTATGTCTCCTTTACGAGGTCTTTCAAAAGCGGGTGCGGCACGTGCATTTTGGACGGGTCTTTTTTCGCCTCAATGAACTGGTCGATAAACTGCATCGGCCCCGGGCGGTAGAGCGCGATAAGCGCGATGATTTCCTCGAACACGCTTAAGCCAATCCGCTTGCAAAGGTTTTGCATGCCCTCGCTTTCAAGCTGGAATACGCCCACGGTTATGCCGCTGTTTAGCAGCTTGTAGGTCGCGGGGTCTTCGAGCCCGACTTCCTCGATGTCGAAATTGTTCGAGCGCGTGCGGCGCACGTTTTCCTGCGCGTCGGAAATGACCGTCAGAGTTTTCAGCCCGAGAAAGTCAGCCTTCAAAAGCCCGAGCTCCTCGACGGGCGTCTTGGCGAACTGCGTGGTGAGCGTCTTTTCCTGAATCATCATCGGCACGATGTTGTCGAGCTTTTGGTCGCCGATGATTATGCCGCAGGCGTGCTTTCCAAGCTGGCGTATCATGCCCTCGAGAACCTCGCCCTGCTGGAAGATGTGGCGCACTTCGGGGTCGCTTTCGTATTCGGCGCGCAGCTCCGCCGACATCTCGAGAGCCTTTTTGAGCGTCATTTTCAGCTCGTCCGGGACCATTTTCGCGATCGCGTTCGAGCGGTCGAACGGCACGCCGTTGACCCTCGCAAGGTCGCGCACAACCGCCTTCGCCCCGAGCTTTCCGTAGGTGACGATGTTCGCGACGCGGTCGGCGCCGTATTTTTCGCGCACGTAGTTTATAACGTCGCCGCGGCGGCGCTCGCAGAAGTCGACGTCGAAGTCGGGCGGCGAGACGCGCTCGAGAGAAAGCATTCTCTCGAAAAGCAGGTTGAAGCGGATCGGCTCGATGTCGGTGATTTTTATCAGATACGCGATCATGCAGCCCGCGCCGCTGCCGCGCCCGGGCCCGACGGGAATCCCGTGCGAGCGCGCCCAGTTGATGAAGTCGTAAACGATGAGAAAGTAGTCCACAAACCCCGCGCCGACGATGATCGACAGCTCGTAGTCGAGCTTGTCGCAAAGGAATTTCGCGCGGTCGGGGGGCTCGCCCTCTTTGGGGGCGTAGGCGCCGGGGTTGTCGTAATCGACGCCGTAGCGCTTCATCATTCCCTTTTTGGCGAGGTCGAAAAGTATCAGCCCGTTTTTCATCAGCGCCGCGCGCTTTTCGGGCGGCAGGGCGAAGTCGGCGCTCTTGCCGTTCTGCGCCAAGACCTCGTTCTTCTTCGAGACGTAAAGGTCGAGAATGCGGTCGAAATTTTTTTCGTCGCGGCTGTATTGGAGGTCGGCCGGCGCGCTGTATTTCGGGTAGTGGTTCTCGCCGATCGGAATTTTTATGTCAACCTTCTCCGCGAGCTCGACGGTGTTGTCGAGCGCCTCCTCGAGCTCGGGGAAAAGCTCCGCCATTTCGTCGCGGCTTTTGATGTAAAATTCGTTGTTGGGGTAGCGCATGCGCTTCTCGTCGGAGACGAGCGCGCGGGTGTTGATGCAAAGCATGGCGTCGTGCGCGTCGGCGTCTTTTTTGTAGACGTAGTGGCTGTCGTTCGTGGCGACAAGCTTTAGCCCGAACTCCCGCGCCAGCTTCACAAGCCCGGGGATAACTTTCTTGTCGGCGGGCAGAAAATGGTTCTGTATCTCTATATAATAATTGTCCCTGCCGAACACGTCGACAAAGTTCGCGGTCACCCTGCGGGCGTTCTCGTAGTCGGAGTAGAGCAGATACTGCGACGCCACGCCGTTTATGCACCCGCTCAGGGCGATTATCCCCTTCGAGTATTTCGCGAGAGTCTCGAAGTCTATCCTCGGCTTGCGGTAGAAGCCGCGCGCGTACGATTCGCTCGTGAGCTTCGCCAAGTTCAAAAAGCCCTCGTAGTTTTGCGCCAAAAGCGTCTTGTGGTGTATCTGGAGCTTGGGGTAGTTCTGGGGCGTCAGCAGGGCGGGGTCGCTCTCGAGGCCGTCGATGTCGTCCGACTTTTCGCCCGCGCGGACCGCCTTGCGCAGCTCCTCCATGTCGTCGTTCATGGAGTGGTCGTTGATGTAATACGCCTCCATGCCGATTATCGGGTTTACGCCCGCCTTTTTCGCCGCCTGATAGAAGTCTATCGCCCCGCACATATTGCCGTGGTCGGTCATCGCAACCGCGGGCATTCCGAGCTCCTTGACTCTGTCGATGAGCACGGGCACGCGCGCGCAGCCGTCGAGAACGGAGTAGTCGGTGTGGACGTGCAAATGGACAAAACTATTCGGCATCGCGTAAAAAAATAAACTCCGTTCCTGACTAAATCAACCGCGCCCTTTTGCAACAAAAAACGCAAACTTTGCCCGCTGCCGCATTCGGGAAAATTCCAACAAAAACAAAAATGCAGCCCGCAAGCCCGGGACGCTTAAAATGCTTGACTATCCGAAAGGGGGAGGCAATATCGGGGGTAAATTGGGGATTTCCGACGCGGTTTCCCCGCGCCGACACCGGCGACGCTTCGCCCGCTTGAAAAACGAAATCGGGCGCGCTCGCTTGTCTGCGCGGCGGGAATGCGCAAAGCAGCCGGCGTCCCGACCCGCGCGGCACGCGCGCAATTTCAACAGAACAAAACGATGAAAAACGAAAACAAACTGTTTGCTGAGTTCAAACCGTCAACATACGAAGAATGGTATGTCGAAGCCGAAAAGCTTCTCAAAGGCGCGCCGTTCGACAAAAAAATGCTGACCAAAACCCCCGAAGGCATAACCCTCAAGCCGATATACAATAAAGAGGATATGACCTTCGACGTCTCCCTGCCGGGCTTCGACGACTACGTTCGCGGAACGAGCGCGGCGGGCAACAAGGCCTCGCCTTGGAAAATCTCGCAGGAGCTTTGCGCGGGAACCCCCGAAGAGTTCAACGCGAAAATCCTCGACGCGCTCAACAAGGGGCAGACCTCTATAGAAATCGTCCTCGACGAGGCCTCCGCGCACGCCGTCGACGCCGACAAGTCCGAAAAGGGCAAGGTCGCGCACAAGGGGCTTTCGATCTCCTGCGCGAAAGATTTTGACGCCGCGCTCAAGGGCGTCGAGACCGACTGCGTTGAAATCAATATCCGCACCGCCTCGGCGGCGGCCGACATCGCCGCGGCTCTCTACGCCTCGCAGAAAGGCAAAAACTTAAAGGGCGGCATTTTCTTCGACCCGATTTCCGAGCTCGCCAAGACCGGCAAGCTTAACCGCTCCCTCGAATGCGCGTTCGGCGAAATGGCGGCTCTGGCGTCCTACAACGCCAAGAACCTGCCCGAATTCACCGCTGTCGGCGTCGACACAATGGCTTATTCCTCCGCCGGCGCGAGCGCGGTAGAGGAGCTTGGCGCGGCGTTCGCGACGGCCGTCGCCTATATTCGCGCGATGCTCGAGCGCTCGATGACGATCGACGAAGCCGCCTCGCAAATCCGCTTCCGCGTGGCTCTCGGCGGCAACTTCTTTATGGAGATCGCGAAAATCCGCGCCGCGAGAATGATCTGGGCGAAGATCGTCGAGGAATTCGGCGGCGATGAAAATTCGCGCAAGATCAAGCTCGGCGCGAGAACGGCGATCTTCAACAAGACCGTTTACGACCCCTATGTGAACATGCTCCGCACCGCGACCGAGGCGTTCTCGGGCGTCGTCGGCGGCGTCGACACAATGACGGTCGGCGCGTTCGACGAAATCATCCGCAACCCCGACGAGTTCTCCGAGAGAATCGCGCGCAACCAGCAGATTATTCTTCAGGAAGAGTGCAATCTCACCGACGTCATCGACCCCGCGGGCGGCTCGTATTACGTCGAAAACCTCACCCGCGAGCTCGCCGCTAAAGTATGGCAGTTCTTCGCGAAGATCGAGGAGCAGGGCGGTATCGTCAAGGCTCTCGAATCCGGCTTCGTGCAGGACTCGATCGCGCAGACCGCCGCGGGAAAGAAAAAGCTTTACGACACGCGCAGAAGCTCGGTCGTGGGAACGAACAACTACGCGAACCTCGGCGAGAAGCTCCTCGAAAAGGGCGAGTGCAAATGCGCCGAGCTCTTCAAGGCGCGCGCGGAAAAAGTCGCGGCTCTTCGCAAGGACGTCGCGGTCGACCTCGGCGGCGCGAAAGGCGCGGACGCCATCGCGAAGCTCGTCTCCGCGGCGGAAGCGGGCGCGACGATCTCCGCCCTCGAGTCTGCGATTTGCAAGTGCAATTCCTCGGTCGAGGTAAAGCCCCTCGCGATACACCGCGCGGTCGAACACTTCGAGGCTCTCCGCAAGGCGAGCGCCGAATACAAGGCGAAGAACGGCTTCGGGCCCAAGCTTTTCCTCGCGACAATGGGCCCGCTCATTCAGCACAAAATCAGAGCCGACTTCATCAGAGGCTTCTTCGAGGTCGGCGGTTTTGAGGTAATCTATCCCAACGGCTTCGCCGACGGCGCGGAGGCCGCAAAAGCCTTCGCCGAAAGCGGCGCGAAGTTCGCGGTCGTCTGCTCGACCGACGACACTTACCCCGCGCTCGTGCCCGATGTGGTAAAGTCCATAAAGGCGGTAAAGCCCGACGCAAAGGTGTTCCTGGCGGGCATTCCCGCGCCCGAAGCCGAGCCCTCCTACAAAGAGGCGGGGCTCGACGGCAGCGTGAACATCAAGAGCAACAACTACGAAACGCTGAAGTCTATGCTGGCTGAAATCGGCGTTCTCTAAGGGCAAAAGAAAGGAAGATTTAAAATGAGCAAAAATCCAGATTTTTCTAAAATCGCCTTTGAAAACCCGAAGGCGAAAATGTCAATGGGCGAATGGAAAGCCGATATCGAGAAGAAAACGGGCATGAAGTTCGACGACCTGATCGTCGACACCATGGAGCAAATCCCCGTAAAGCCTCTCTATACCGCCGCCGACACCGCGGAGCTTGAGCACACCGGCTTCACCGCGGGCATCGCCCCCAACCTGCGCGGCCCCTACGCGACGATGTATGTCGTGCGCCCGTGGACGGTCCGCCAATACGCGGGCTTCTCGACCGCCGAGGAATCCAACGCGTTCTACCGCCGCAACCTCGCGGCGGGGCAGAAGGGGCTTTCGATCGCGTTCGACCTGGCGACCCACCGCGGCTACGACTCCGACCACCCGCGCGTCGTCGGCGATGTCGGCAAGGCGGGCGTCGCGGTCGACTCGATTATGGACATGCAGGTTTTGTTCGACAAAATTCCGCTTTCGCAAGTGTCGGTTTCGATGACTATGAACGGCGCGGTTTTGCCCGTTCTGGCGTTCTACATCGTCGCCGGACTGGAGCAGGGCGCGAAGCTCGAGCAGCTCGCGGGCACCATTCAGAACGACATCTTGAAAGAGTTCATGGTGCGCAACACCTACATTTATCCGCCGACGCCCTCGATGAAAATCATCGGCGACATCTTCGCGTACACCTCGAAAAATATGCCCAAGTTCAACAGCATATCCATTTCGGGATACCACATGCAGGAAGCGGGAGCGACGGCCGACCTCGAAATGGCGTACACGCTCGCCGACGGGCTCGAGTATCTGCGCGAGGGCGAAAAGGCGGGGCTTAAGGTCGACCAGTTCGCGCCGCGCCTTTCGTTCTTCTGGGCGATCGGCAAGAACTACTTTATGGAGGTCGCGAAAATGCGCGCCGCCAGAATGCTCTGGGCGAAGATCGTAAACGGCTTCAACCCGCAAAACCCGAAGAGCCTCGCGCTGCGCACGCACTCGCAGACGAGCGGCTGGTCGCTCACCGAGCAGGATCCGTTCAACAACGTAACGCGCACCGCCATCGAGGCGATGGGCGCGGCTCTCGGGCACACGCAGAGCCTCCACACCAACGCCCTCGACGAGGCTATCGCCCTGCCGACGGACTTCTCCGCGCGAATCGCCCGCAACACGCAGCTCTACCTTCAGGACGAGACCGGCATCTGCCGCGTCATCGACCCGTGGGCGGGCTCGTATTACGTCGAGGCTCTCACCGACGCGCTCGTCAAGCGCGCTTGGGGGCACATTCAGGAAGTCGAGTCGCATGGCGGCATGACAAAGGCCATCGAGGCGGGGCTGCCCAAGCTCCGCATCGAAGAGGCGTCCGCCCGCAGGCAGGCGCGCATCGACAGCGGCAGGGAGACGATCGTCGGCCTCACAAAATACCGCCTCGAGAAAGAGCAGCCGCTCGACATTCTCGACATCGACAACACCGCCGTCCGCGAGGCGCAAATCAAGAAGCTTGAAACGCTCCGCAAAAACCGCGACAACACGAAAGTCCGCCAGATCCTCGAGGAGATCACCAAGTGCGCCGAAACCGGCAACGGCAATCTGCTCGAGCTCAGCGTCGAGGCCGCCAAGGCCCGCGCGAGCCTCGGCGAAATTTCGCTCGCGTGCGAAAAGGTGTTCGGCCGCTACAAGGCGGTCATTCGCTCGATAAGCGGCGTGTATGAAAAAGAATTCGCAAAGGACGGAAAGCACATGGACATCATCAACGACATCTCCAAACTCATTAAAGATTTCGAGGCGAAGGAAGGCCGCAAGCCCAGAATCCTCATCGCGAAGATGGGTCAGGACGGGCACGACCGCGGCGCGAAAGTCGTCGCGACGGCGTATGCCGACCTCGGCTTCGACGTCGATATGGGCCCGCTTTTCCAGACCCCCGAAGAGACCGCGAAAATGGCGGTCGAAAACGACGTGCATATCGTCGCGATGTCGTCGCTGGCGGCGGGGCACAAGACGCTTCTGCCGCAGCTCGTCGAAGAGCTCAAAAAGCTCGGGCGCGAGGACATCATGGTGATTGTCGGCGGCGTCATTCCCGCGCAGGACTACGAGTTCCTGCTCAGCCATGGCGCGAGCGCGATCTTCGGGCCCGGAACGGTTATCCCCGAAGCCGCGAAGAAAATGCTCCAGCTGCTCGCGGCGCAGTAACGCGTCGGGGCTTGGCTCCATTGAACAAAAAGCCCGCGGCTTTCACCGCGGGCTTTTTTTGTTTTATGCCGGTAAAGATTTTTCTTTTTCTGCCGCTTTTTATTTTAAATCGCGCGGCTGCTTAAATTCGCGCAAAGTTTTTGCCGCGATGTTTCTAAGAGCTGCGGCTTCCTGCGGGGCGATCGCCTCGGGGACGAATTTGATTTCGGCGGGGTCTTTGTCAAAAAGAAAGCCGAACCACAGGCACGATTGCAGATACTTTCCGCGCTCGTTTAGGTGTATGCAGTCCGCGCCAAGCTTCCACTCGCCTTTTTTGTTTTGCTTCCAGCGGTGCCTGCCCACGACGTCTCCCGCGTCGCTCGGAACGTCGGGGTATTTGTATTTTTTTAGCTCCTCCTCGGAAATGGGCTTAAACGGATTTTTTTCGGCGGCGCGGCAGTTTTGCACCGCCGCTCCCGACGGCAGAACGCGCAGATTGTATTTCTTCGCGAACGCCTCGTAGTTCGCCGAAATTTTCGCGAACATCTCGTTCTGGTCGATCTTCCATTCCTTGACGAGGCGCGGGGAGTCGGCGCGGTACGACCACGTTTGGTGCGCGACGATCTCCGCTGTCGGCGCGTGCTTTTTGACGTATTTCATAATCAGCTCCGCTTCGGGCGCGAACGATTCCGCGACAAAGCTCATCGGGCTCGCCTGCTGAATTGTGACAACGTCCCATTTGCGGCTTTCGAGAAGCGCGCGCATCGTGTGGTTTGAGGAGCTCTTTTTCAGCTTTTTCACCGTGCAATACTGCGCGTCGGGAGAAGGCTTGTTGTAGCGGCTCACCTCGGGGTTTTTCTCTTCTTCGCAGATGTATTTCCAATGTCTTTGGAACGTGCAGCCGCCGTGGTTCGCGCCCTCGAGAACGAGATCGCAGTCGGGGTACTCCTTCGCGATTTCCGGCAGATACGCGAACACGCTCGCGGCGAAGCTGTTGCCTATCGTCAAAATTTTTACTTCTTTCGCCGCCAAAAGCGCGGGAAAAAGCGCCAGCGCGGCAGTGATGATTGCGGTTATTCGTTTCATGTCGGGCGCGATTTTCTTGGCGGGCAGCTAAACTGTCAAGAAATTTATCCCAAAGGAATGTTTGACGCCGCGGCGCGGCGGTTTTAGCATGTTTGTATGAAAAGAAAAATGTTCTTCCTCTGCTGCGCGCTCGCATGCGGCGCGCTGTTTGCGGGCGGCTTTAAGACCGTCATCGAGCCTCTCGCGGGCGAAAAATGGTGGGGCGCGGCGACCGCCAAAGGCGACATCATGCCGTATTCCGACGGAATGAAGCGCGTCAACCTAAACGCGAGCCACTACGGCAACCAAGCCGCCCCGCTTCTGCTCTCGAACAAGGGCAGGTATATTTGGAGCGAAAAGCCGTTCGCGTTTGCCGTAGAAAACGGCGCGCTTGTCGTCGAGTCGAACTTTGAAAAAATCGAGCCCGTCGCGGTCGGCTCGACTCTGCGCGATGCGTATCTCGCCGCGAGCGCCAAGCACTTTCCGCCCGACGGAAAAATTCCGCCCGAGGAATTTTTCGCGCGCCCGCAGTTCAACACTTGGATAGAGCTCGGCAGAAACCAAAACCAGCCCGACATCGAAAAATACGCCGAGTCGATAAAGCAAAACGGCTTCCCGTGCGGCGTGCTTATGGTCGACGGCGGCTGGGACAGATACTACGGCATGCTCGATTTCCGCAGGGACAAATTTCCCGACCCGAAAGCTCTCAACAAAAAAATCCACGACCTCGGCTACAAGGTGATTTACTGGATCGGCCCGTTCGTCGCGCCCGCGGGCGGAGAGTTTTTGGACTGGGAGGCAAAGGGCGTTTTGCTTCAGGACAAAACAAAGAAAAAGCGGCGCGGCTGCGAAAAATTCCGCGCGGCAGTCATTCCGTGGTGGAGCGGCTTCAGCGCCTCCTACGACACCACTTCGCCCGAGGCTCTCGACCACCTGCAAAAGCGGCTCGAGGAGCTCGCCAAGCGGTGCGATATCGACGGCTACAAGTTCGACGGCGGCGACGTCCACCACGTCATGGACAAAAATATCGTCTTTTCCGACCCCGACGCCACGCCCTCCGACTACACGCGCGGCTGGGCGGCCCTCGCTTGCCGGTTCCCGTACAACGAGCTTAGGGCGTCGTGGAAAATGGGCGGCAAGGCGGCCGTACAGCGGCTGCTCGACAAGCATTATTCCTACGAGGATTTGGCAAAGCTCGTTCCGCACATGGCAGCCGCCGGGCTTATCGGCAGCGCCTACACTTGCCCCGACATGATCGGCGGCGGCGAGATAGGCTCGTTCAAAAACGCCGACTTCTCGAAGCTCGACCAGCGGCTGATCGTGCGCTTCGCGCAGGCGTCGGCGCTGATGCCGATGATGCAGTTTTCGCTCGCGCCGTGGAGGGTGCTCGACAAAAAACATCTCGGCCTTTGCCGCGACGCCGCGAATCTGCACGTCAAATTCGCCGACTATATAATCGCCGAGGCGAAGAAGTCCTCGCGCACCGGCGAGCCCATTGTCCGCGCGATGGAGTATTCGTTCCCGAACGAGGGCTTCGAAGAGTGCCGCGACCAGTTTATGCTCGGTGAAAAATATCTCGTGGCCCCCGTCGTCACGCCGGAAGATTCGCGCGCCGTAAAGCTGCCCAAGGGGCAGTGGCGCGACGAGCGCGGCAGGCTCTGGGAGGGCGGCAAAACGGTCGAGATAGACGCGCCGGTCGAGCGGCTGCCGTATTTCGAGCGCGTCAAATAGCGCGCATTGCCGAAACCCCGCGCAAAAAAAGACGCCCCCGAAAAGGGCGTCTTTTTTTGTTTAAACATTTTTTGTTATTTTTTATTTTTCGGCTTCGGCGAGCTTTTCGCGAATTTGAAAATTATCGCGGACATCGGCGGGAGCGTCGCGAACACCGTAAATTTGCCTTCGCAAAATTCGTTCTTTTGCGCTACGACAAACCCGTTGTTGCCGCTTCCGCCTCCGCCGTAGCACGCGGCGTCGGTGTTGAGAACTTCGTCCCACCGCCCCTCGAAGGGCAGGTCTATCGGGTAGTTCTCGCGCTTTATCGGAGTGAAGTTGAACGCGGCGGCGTAGGCGCTTTCGCAGTTTTCGCCGAAGCGCAAAAACGTGAACACGCTGTTTAAGCCGTCGTCGGCGTTGATCCACCTGAACGTGTCGGGGTTGAAGTCGTTGCGGGCGAGCGACGGGTCGGCGAGGTACAGCTTCGCGGCGTCGCGCACGACGCTTTGCACGCCCTCGTGCTCGGCGTATTGCAGAAGCGACCACTCGAGAGATTCGTCGTAGCGCCACTCGTGCCCCTGCGCGATTTCGTCGCCCATGAACAGCGTTTTCTTTCCCGGCCAGAACCACATGAACGCGTAGAGCGCGCGCAGGTTTGCGATTTTGTCGCCCCAGTACGCGCCGCCCATTTTGCCGACCATCGGGCTTTTGCCGTGCACGACTTCGTCGTGCGAATACACGAGCATAAACTTTTCCGTAAACTGGTACATCGACGGAAAGGTCATTTTGTTGTGGTGGTATTTCCGGTTTATGGGGTCCTCTTTGAGATAGTCGAGGGTGTCGTGCATCCAGCCGAGATTCCACTTGAAGTCGAAGCCCAGACCGCCCTCGGAGACGGGCGCGGTGACGCCGCGGAAAGTCGTGCTTTCCTCGGCGATCATAATTGAGCCCGCGAAATTTTGGTGGACGGCGTCGGTCGTCCTCTTGATGAATTCTATCGCGTCGAGGTTTTCGCTTCCGCCGTATTTGTTGGGCAGCCACTCCCTGCGCGAAAAGTTTAGATACAGCATCGACGCGACCGCGTCAACGCGAAGCCCGTCGATGTGGAAGCGGTCGAACCACGCCAGCGCGCTTCCGAGCAGAAAATTCGACACCTCCGCGCGCCCGTAGTTGAAGCAGAGCGTGCCCCAGTCGGGGTTCGCCCCGAGGCGCGGGTCCTCGTGCTCGTAAAGGCACGAGCCGTCGAAGCCCGCCAGCGCGAACGAGTCGCGCGGGAAGTGCGCGGGCACCCAGTCCATTATCACGCCGATGCCTTTTTGGTGGAGCGTGTCCACCATTTGCATAAATTCCTGCGGCGTTCCGTAGCGCTGCGTCGGCGCGTAGAAGCCCGTCACTTGGTAGCCCCACGAGCCCTCGAACGGATACTCCGAAAGCGGCATAAACTCGACGTGCGTAAAGCCCATTTGAGCGCAGTAGTCGGCGAGCTGACCGCCGATTTCGGCGTAGGAGAGCGGGCGGAAGCCGTCCTCGGGCACGCGCTTCCACGATCCGAGGTGGACTTCGTAAACCGACACCGGGCTTTTCGCCCAGTCGGTCTTGGCGCGCTTTTCGAGCCACGCGGCGTCGCGCCACTCGTAGCCCGACACGTCCCAGACTATCGGGCAGTTGTTCGGCGGGGCCTCGAACTTTACGGCGTATGGGTCGATTTTCAGAAACGGCGTCTCGTTGTTCGCCGCGAGAATTTCAAACTTGTATTTTTCGCCCGCGCCGATTCCCGGGACGAAAATTTCCCAGATCCCCGACGAGCCGAGCTCGCGCATTTGGTGGTAGCGGCCGTCCCAGCCGTTGAAGTCGCCCACGACGCTCACGCGGCGGGCGGTCGGCGCCCACACCGCGAAGCTCGTCCCGCGCACGCCGCCGATTTCGCGGATATGCGAGCCGAGGTGCTCGTAGATTTTTTTGTCGTCGCCCTTGCCGATGAGGTAAAGCTGCGTTTCGTCGAGCGTCGGCGCGAACGAGTAGGGGTCGAAAATTTCGCGCACCGCGCCCGTGTAAGAGGTTATCCGCAGGCGGTAGGGAAACGCCTTGCGCCTGCCTTTCATGAAAAGCTCGAAAAAGCCCGACTTGTCGAGCATTTCCATTTCGAGCGGCTTTGAGCGCGGCTTGCGCGCGTCGACAATCTCGCAGCGCTTGGCGTCGCGAAGATACGCGCGCGCGACCATTCCCGACTTGCACTTTCTAAGGCCGAGGAAATCGTGCGGCGTCGCGCAGCGTGCGCGCAAAATTGTGTTAAGTTCGCTTTCGGATATTATCATATAAAGTCTCGCGCTTCGCCGCGCAGGGCCTTGGGCTTTCCCAAGATTTCCGCCGCGACAAACGCCCGGCGCAGCGCGCTTTGCCCGTCTAAAATGTCGTCGAATTCTCCGCGCGGCGCGGGGTTGGAAGGCTCGCTTTTTTGCGGAGCTTCTTCGGCGGGCGGCGTATCTTCCGCCAAAGAAGATATTGTCAAATCTTGAGCGATTTCTTCGCGCGCATGAATCTCGTCAAGGCGCGAACTTTCAGCGGCGGCTTGCGGAACTTCGTATGCGGGCTCGGCGGGCGGCCGCGGAACGCATTGCGCTTCGCGCTTTGGAGCGGGAGCCGCCCTCCTGTGCGCCTGCGGCGCGGCGCGGCGCATTGCAGCGGGGGGGCGCGGCGCGGGCGCGCGCCGCGGGGAGACGGGCGCGCTTTCGTCCTCTTCGGAATTTTTCCCGCTTATTGCTTTAGACACAAAGATTATCGCGGCGTACGCGAGCACAGCGAAGAATGCGATGTTGTCTAAAATAAAATCAATCATTTTTTGTTATTTTGTCTTTTTGTCGCCCGAGATGCTCTCGCGCATGGACGTGTCGGCTTGAATGTTTTGCAGCCTGTAATAGTCCATAAAGCCCATTTTGCCCGAGCGCAGCGACTCCGCGAGCGCGAGCGGCACCTGCGCCTCCGCCTCGACGACTTTCGCTTTCATGTCGACGACCTTCGCCTTCATCTCCTGCTCGAGGGCGACGGCGGCGGCGCGCCTTATTTCCGCCTGCGCCTGCGCCATATTTTTGTTCGCCATTGCCTGCGCCTCCTGAAGCTTCGCGCCCACGTTTTCTCCGACGTCGACGTCGGCGATGTCGATTGAAAGAATTTCGTAGGCAGTGCCTGAGTCGAGCCCCCTGTCGAGCACGACTTTTGAAATGCGGTCGGGGTGTTCGAGCACGAATTTATAAGAGTCCGCCGAGCCGATTGTCGTGACGATGCCCTCGCCCACGCGCGCGATGATCGTCTCTTCCTGCGCGCCGCCGACGAACCTCTCGAGGTTTGTGCGCACCGTCACGCGCGCGCGGACCTTGACCTGAATTCCGTCTTTCGCGACGCCGTCGATAGAACGCCTGCCGGAGTCGGGGTTGGGGCAGTCGATGACTTTCGGGTTGATCGACGTGCGAACAGCCTCGCCGACGGTTTTCGACGTTCCCTTTGTCGCGAGGTCTATCGCGCACGCCTGCTTCCACGACAAATCCATTCCCGCCTTTTCCGACGCGATGAGCGCCTGAATTGTGGGGATAAGGTGCCCCTCCGCGAGGTAGTGCTCCTCGAGCTGGTTTATCGAGAGGTTGAGCCCCGCCTTGACCGCCATTATGCGCGAATCGACGATCATTCCGTAGGGCACGCCGCGCAGGCGCATCGCGATTAGCGTGAGGATACTAACCGGCGCGCCCGCGAGCAGAGCCTTAAGCCACGTGTTTATAAATGATATTACCACGAACAGTACTACCAGCGCGACAATCGCCGCGATTATTGATGCTATCGTTATTACGTTCATTGTTTTTTTCCTTTCTTAAATTTTTCTGACCACGAGGCGGAACGAGTCGGCGCCCACGACCGAGAGCCTGTCGCCCGCGTCCGCCGTCGCGGATTCGCAGAGGGCGTCGTAGGGCTTTCCGTCGATTTCGACTTTTCCCGACGGCGTCATCGTCGTGAGCGCGACCGCGTTCTTGCCGACCAAAAGCTTCAGGTTTGTCTCCGACGACTTTCCGTCCTGAACGGTGTCGAGGTAGATTTTTTTGCCGAGCCTCGTTTTCGGAAGAATGTAAATCCAGAACCAGAGCACCGCGAGCCACGACGCCGCGGCCGCCGCGCCGGCGCACAGAGCCGCCGCCGTCCCGAAGCTTGAGTAGGCCAAATAGACCGCCGCACAGTGGCACGCAACCCCCGCAACAAACCAAACGCCGCCCACGAGGATCGTTTCAAGAAAAACGAGAAACGCGCCCGCCGCCAGAAGCCCTATTATCGCCGCCATTTTTAATCCAGTTTTTTAGCGAGAAAATTGAAGTCTTTTTTGCCCGCTATTTCAATCTTTTCGTTCTCCTTGATGTGCCCGACGAGCGCGACTGCCTCGACAATGTCGTCGCCGACGCGCACTTTGCCCGTGGGCATAAGGTCGGTTATCGCGACGCCCCGCGCGCCCATGATGATCGCGCGGCCGTCGTTTTCGTTATCGGATTTTTCCGCGCTTTCGAGAACCATTTTTTTCATGAAAGGCGTTTTCGGCAGCCATCTCCAGAGCAGGGCGACGCCCGCCGCCGCGCAGATTATCGCAAGCCCCACTTGGTTTATTCCGCGGTAAATTCCGTCGGCGTTGTAGTCGAGACCGCGCTCGGGGATAATGTCGCCCAATGCCCACGCGAGCGACCCTAACATAAGCGCGCCGCCGAGAAGCGCGGGAATGAACGTTCCAGGCAGTAGAAAAATCTCGACCGCCACCAATCCTGCGCCGATCGCGAAAACTATTATTTCCTCGTATCCCGCGATACCGCTTAAGTTCGCGCCGACGAACACCGCCAGCAAAAGGCACAGCCCCGCCGACGCCGCCAGCCCGAACGCGCCGCTTTTGATGTCGATAAAAATCAAAATAAATCCGAGCCCCATCAACAGCGGCGAAATCGCCGAGATGTATTTCGCCACGCTCTCCGCCCAAGTTATGCGCAGAACCTCGATGCTTGCCTTTTCGCCGAGAGCGCGCTCGGCGGCCTCGGCGAGCGTCTTCGCGGTGCCGTCCGACAGCAACGGCGCGCCGCCGATTTTTTCCTCCGCCTCGCGCGCGGTGAGCGTAAGAAGCTCGCCCTTTTTCTTTATGGTTTTGCCGCCGATTTTCAGCTCGAAATTCGGGTCGTTCATCGCCCGCTGGACTTGCGCTCGGCGGCTGTTGCCGCCGTTCATCGCGCGGACTTTCGCGCTTAAAAACGATGTTATTTTTCTGCGCATGCCCTCGTCGATGTCGCCGCCCGCCGCGTTGACGGCTTCAGCCGCGCCCATTACGCCTTCGGGCGCGAAGAAAATTTTGTCGCACGCCGACGCGATGAACGAGCCCGCGCTCACCGCGTTTTTGTTGACATAGCAGACGGTCGTTCCGCGGAAACCGCGCAGAGCCTCCATTATATTTAGCGTCGTCTCGAGGTCGCCGCCCGGGGTGTCCATGTCGAGCAGAAGAAGCTTCGCCCCGCCGCTCTCCGCCGCGCGTATCGCGCGCTTTACGATGCAAAGCTGCGGCGGGCAAATCTGCCCGTCGATTTTCACCGCGTACGCTTTCGGCGTCTCGGCGCGCAGCGCGCCCGCAAAGGCGAATATCCAGCACAGCAGGATTGTCGGTATCGTTTTCATATCATATTATTCGCGTTTTCAGCAAAAATCTTCTATCAAGAAATCGTCCGTTTTGGCGAGAGAAAAAATAAACGCCGCCAAGGATATCGCAGCGCACAGAATTATCGCAAAGCTCCCCGAGACGCACAGCGCGCCCGCGCACGCGCAGAGCCCGGCGCCCACGTTCAGCCCCCACATTCCCGACAGCACGCTCAAGACCCAGCCGCGCCGCGACTGCACCGCGGAGTCGGAGAGAATCGACGCCGTTGTGAAGTATGAGAGCGCGAAGCCGAGCGGCGCGATGAGCGTGTCTATCCAAATCAAATCTCCGATCTGCGGAAAAAACGGCAGGCACGACGCCGCCACGCAGAAAAACATCGACGCCTTAAAGACGCTTTTTTTCGGAATAATCTCCAAAAATTTCGGGCCGATAAACCCGAACACCGCGCCAGAAAACACCGCCTGAACCGATACGAACGCCGCGACTTTCCCGATTGAAAATCCGAACGACTCCATCAGCGCGACGGGTATCAGCGCGCTTAAGCACCCCGACGCGATCTGCGATAGCGACACCGCCGCCAAGAGCGTCCGCGCCGATTTTATCTTAAAGAAAATGCGAATGTCGGAAAGCCCCGAGAGCGGATTTATCTTTTTGCGCGCCGCCGTTTTTTTGTCTTTTGGAAAGCCCTTGACAAGGATCGCCCCCGAGAGCGCAAAAAGCGGCGCGAGCACTGCGAACGGCGCCGCGAGCCCGAACCTGCCATATCCGATAAACGGCGCAGCGAACGCGGGGCCCGCGATAAACCCGACGCTCATCGCAAGCAGCGACGCGCCGAGATAGAAATTTTTTTGCCTCTCCGATTCGCATCGCTCGACGAGAGCCGCCTGCACCGCGCCGTCAACCCCCGCCGTCGCGCCGACGGCGATTCTCCCGAGGACGAAAATCCAAAGGCTCGCCGCCGCGGCGCCCGCGCTTTGCGCCGCGCAGCCCGCCGCGCTTCCCGCAAGGCACGCCAAGAGAACAGCGCGCCTGCCGGCGGCGTCGGAGAGCGCGCCAATTATCGGCGCGCAGAAAAACACCGCAATCGGATACGCCGCGAGCGTCATTCCGTAGGCGAACTTGTGCGCCTTTTCCGACATGCCCAAAAGCATGTCGATTTCGGGCGAAGCGGGCTCGGCGAGGGCTGCTGCGAGGATCGGGATAACCGCGCTCTCGCAGACCATGTGGAGCGCGAGTATCGCCAGAAGCGGGGCGGAAAACGACGCTGGGATTTTTCCGCCGAGGCTCATTTTTCGGCGGCTTTGTTTTCGGAAATCTCGCCGAGCAGCCCGCGCGACCCTTCCGGAACATCGCCGTTTTCAAGCGCCCATGCGCAGTATTTCCGCACAAGCTCGAACCGCTCCGCGTTGGCGAGGAGCGAACGCTTCGCCGCGTTGTGATACGCGCCGAGCATCAATTTTTTCCACTCCGCCGCGTTTGCGGGCTTGCGCCGCATGGCGATCATTTCCTCGGCGAACGCGCCCTCTTTTGAATAGGCGAGCAGGCTCATTATTCTGCGGATCGGCTTGTATGTGCCGTCGGCGAAAAATTCGCCCCAGAGCATGTCTATTTGCACCGCCCCGAGCGCGGGATCCCACTCGGCGTAGGGCGCGGGAATGTCCGCCTTGCGCATCGCGTCCTGATATTTCCGCTCGCTTTCGGTGAGGATATTGAAGTCGATGCGCGCCTCGTCGGTGAGCGCGAAGATGAAAATCGTTTTAGCGCGGTCGAGCGGCGTCATCTTCGGAAACGCCCTGCGAAGATACGGCGCCAAAAAAGAATTTCGCAAAAATCCGGCGCGGAAAAATCCGGCGTAAATGTAGTTGAGGTCGTTCGGCGCGCCGCGCTGCTCGAGGTTCAAATCCTTCGAGTAAAACAGCGAGTAGAGCACCTCGGGCGCGGGGTTTTTGTAGAAGCCGAGAATGGCGCTATCGACGAGGCGCTTGTCCGAGAGCGGCTCGGGCGGACTCCACTCGGCGAGCTCGACGCTCGCCTGCGCCGCCGCGGTCTTGCCCGAGACCTCGTCTTTGGCGACGAGCTCGAATGTGTATTTTCCCGCGGGGGAATTTTTGTCGAAGCACGCGCGCGTGATTTTGTCGGAGGCGACGATTATCCCCTTCGAGATTTTCGCGCCCTTGATTTTCATGTTTTCGGCGGCGGCTGTTTTTTTGCCGTCGGGCGATGTCGAGAAAATCGAGTAGGTGATGTCGAACTTTCCGTTCTTGACGTCGGCGTTGTCGAAGAACGCGGCGAGGGCGAAGTTTTGGTGGAATAAAACGCGGTCGCACTGTATCGCGTGCGGGACGGAGTTCGCGGGCAGGTTGAACCACCATTCCATCTCGGCGTCCTGCGTCGTCGGGACGATCTGCGCGGAGAAGTCGGCGGCGCGCGCCGCCGCGCAAAGCGCGAGCGCAAACGCGGGCAAGATAATTTTTATGAGAATTGGCATATTTTAAATTCTGCCGTTTTCGCGCAGGAATTTTTCGGCGATTTCCATGTCCTCGCGGTAGGTGACGCCCTGCCAGCGCTCGTCGGTCGGCAGGATTTTCGCCGACGCTTTGCCCTCTTTAATCGCTGTATCGACGGCGGAGGGCAGATAGAATTCCGCCTTTTGGTCGCGCGAATTTTCCGACAGGAATTTGTCGAACTGCGTTCCGAGAATTTCCATAAAATCTTTCGGGAACGTCCAGAAATTTAGCGAGGTGTATTCGTCGCCGCAGAATATCGAGCCGTCGCCCGCCTTGACGCGCAGGGGCGAGTCGGAAATTTTTTCGAGCCCGCCGTATTCGCGGATTCCCGTCAAGTTCAGCGAGCCGTCGTGCGAGCAAATCCCGCGCGAGACAGTTCCGTTTTCGGACAGCGTGTTTTTAAGCCGGTACCCCGCGAGGGCGTATTTTGCGGGGACCGCCGCTTCGGCGAAGTCGGCGGAGGCCTTGTAGACGCCCGAGCCGTAGTAGTCGTCGGCGTTTATCGCCAGAAAGCTTCCGCTTATTTCGTCCGCGCACGCGAGCACCGCGTGCCCCGTCCCCCAAGGCTTTGTGCGTCCCTCGGGAAGCGGCAGGCCGTTCTTGTCCTGAAAGACGTAGCGCACGTCGGCGACGTTTTCGTATTTCCCCGAGACGTCCTCGCGGAAAATTTTTTCGATGTCGGAGCGAATCACGAACACGAGCCTCGCGAAGCCCGCCTTGAGCGCGTCTTCGACGGCGAAGTCGAGCATCACCTTGCGCGAGTCCCCGAATTTTGCGGCTTGCTTAAGCCCTCCGAAGCGGCTTCCCATTCCCGCCGCCATTGCTATCAACGATTTTTCCATAAGATTTTTTCCCTTTATTTTTCTATCCAAAGCGACATCGACAGCGCGGGCATCGAGAGCGCCCCGCCGGCGATCGGCGGCTCGGGATTGTCCAAGCCGGAGGTGTCGAACCTGTCGATGTCGGCGATTTGCCTAAAGTTTTTCGCCAAGCCCTCGCCGACTTCTATCTTCACATGCGAGGTTGTCGGGTTGAACGCGGCGAACACCCTGCGCGCGGGGCTTTCTTTTTTCGCGTTGAACATCGCGCACGCGGCGTTGCTTTCGCGCGCGCCGAAAAATTCTATCCAGCCGTCGGGGACGGCGCCGTCGATTTTAAGCGCGCGGGCGCTCTCGGAATTTCTGAATTTCGCGATGGCGCGAAGCCACTGGCAGAGCCCCGTAAAGCGCATCGCGCGGGCGTAGTCGAGCGCGTTCGCCGCGCCGTCTTTGTAGGTGTTGTTTTTGCCGCGCTTTGTCCGCGCAAGATCGAAGCCCTCCGCCGCCATGGGTATCCCCGCCGAGAGGAACACGAGCGCGTAGGCTATCTTGTAGCGGCGAAGATCCGCCTCCGAGGGGTTGTCGTGCGCGCGCGTTATGCGGTCGAAAAGGCATTTGTCGTCGTGGCTTTCGAGATAGTTGACAGTCTGCGCCGCGAAGCGAGCGATGTTTTGGCTGCCCGAGACGTAATATTTGAAGCCGCCAAAGCCGCCGTTCCCGAGAGCATACGAGAGCATAAACTCGCGGAAGCCGTCGTTCCACGAGGCAAAGCCCGTGTCGCGAAGCGCCGCCGCGATGTGCCCGTGGAAGCTCCACGGCTCGGCGATTAAAATTATCGACGGCTTGATTTTTTTCAGCCGCTCCTCGATTTCCGAGAGCGTTCCAAGCCCGACGAGCTCGGCGAGGTCGAAGCGGAAGCCGTCGACGCCGTAGTTTAAAACGAGCTTTTCGAGGCTGTCGAAAATCATTCGCTTCGCCATTGGCGCGGAGCAGCGAAAGTCGTTCCCACAGCCGCTGTAGTTGGTGAAGCCGCCCGCGAAGTCGGTCTCGAAATAATATTCGCTGTCGATGTTTCCGAGGGTGTTCGGCTCGCCGAAATGGTTGTAAACAACGTCCAGCACGACCGCGAGCCCCGCCTTGTGGAACGCCTCGACGAGCCGCGCGAAGTCCGCGTTTTGCGATGCCCGCTCGGGGTCGGTCGCATAGCAGCTCGACGGCGCGAACCAGCCTATGGGCATGTAGCCCCATTCATAGTCAGTCCGGCGCGCGGCGGTGAACTCCTGTATCGGCTGAAGCTCCACGCAGTTGGCGCCCGCCTTGCGCAGATAGCAGTCGGGGCTCTCGAGCCATTTCGCCAGCCCCGCAAACGTCAGCCTTTCGCCCTCGGATATGTCGGCTCTCGCCCGCGCGAGGACGTCGCGCAGATGTATTTCGAGAATGGAAAGGTCGTGCCATTTCGGCGGAGTGAAGCCGCTGCAAGCCCGCGGCAGGGCGGAGTCGAACTTGACGATTGAAACGCCCGCCGCGGCGTCCATTGCGTTCGCATAGGGGTCGGGAATTTTTACATTGTGGTCGAAGCGCGTGGTGTTGTCGCGGTTTATTCCGTCGATGCTCCAGAAATATCTCGCGCCCGAAAGGTCTCCCGAAGCGCGCGCCGTCCACACGCCGTCGCCGTCTTTCGACGCCTCCGCGACGCGCCCGAGGTTTTCGCCCGCGATTTTCCAGATCACCCTCGCCGCCGAAGCGCGCGGGGCGAAAATCGAAAAAACAGTGTCGCCGTTTTCGAGCCTCGCCCCGAGCGGCGCGCCGGAGCTCGACTGCAGCAGAAGCTGCGCGGGGCTGACCGCGCACTCAAGACCGAGCTCCGGGAAGCTCAGCCTAACGTGCGCCGAGAGCGGAGCGCGCTTTTGGAACGCTATCGCAAAAACGTGCCCGCCGGTTTTGTCGAGGCTGATTCGCAGGTTGGAGTTGCCGTCTTTGTCGCGCTCGAAATTCGGCAAGTCGGCGCGGGGCTCGAGCCATCTGCCGTCGGAGCACGCGAATTTGAAATACCTCTTGCGGCGAGTCGGGGCGAGCTTTTCTATCGGCACGGTGAGCGCGCGCGAGCCGTTCTGCGCCTTGCGGAGCTTCCACTCGGGGTTTCCGATCGCGCCGCCCCAGCCGTTGAAATCGCCGCAGACAAAATATTCGGCGTCGGGCGAAGTTCTGACATTGCAAAAATTGCCGCCGTCGAGGTGGAACGTTATCGCGCCGTTTTCGATGTGGTAGGACGTGTATTTTGAAAAGTCGCGCCCGGCGGCCCTGCTTACCGAGAACTCGCCGATGTCGGCGTCGGAGCTGATTTCCGCGCGCGGGACAAACCCGATATCGCGGCTAAACACGACCGCGATTCTGTCGGGAAGCTCCCACCACGCCTTGACGATTGAAAGACTCATTTTTGATTAGTCCGCCCTGAACCTGATTGAATTTGGCGTGCGCGGCGGCAATTTTTTTGGAGCGGGCGCGGCGGTTTCAGCCTGCGGGGAAGTTTGCGATTGCGCCGGCGCGGACTGCTTGAACTCGGGCAGGCGGATCGGCGCGTTTTTTTCTTTTGTCTCGGCGGGTTGCGATTGCGCCTGCGCGGAAGCCTGCGCGGCGGGATCAATAGAATCGGTCTTTAACTGCGGGGCTTCTTCGGCGGGCTTTTCGCGCGAAAACAATTTTCTTAAAAACGATTTTTGCTCGGCAGGGGAATCGGCGGCCGGGGCGGGGCTGATTGCCGCCGCTTGCTCGGCTTTCTTTTCTTCGGGCTTCGGGGCTATCTGGCGCGGTTTCGCGTCGTCGGCGCCGAGGGGTGTGGAGTCTTTAAACCTGAAAACAATCTCATTCTTCCCGACGTATCCGAGTTTTTCGCGGATAACCCTTTCGGCGAAGTCGTCGTCGTGGACGAGCCTGTGGTAGTATTCCTGCTTATAGCGTTTTTCGGATTCGAGCTTGTCGATGCGGTAGGCGAGCTTTGATTCGTCGAGCAGGCTTTCGGCGTTTTGCTCGCGGATTTTCGAGTATGAATCGTACAGCACGACGGCGGTCGCCGCGCAAACCGCAAGCAACAAAAGGATAACGCCGTTGTATATTTTGCCCGTACTCATTTTCGCCTTCGGATTATTGCGCGGTTATTTTTTCTGTAAAGACTATATGTGTTTTTCCCTAAAAATAAACTCGCCATTTGCGCGCGTTTTTTTAGCGTGAACCGAATATGGCAAAATCGGGCAGGGCGTTGTGGACGCAGGCGATAAACGGCGGCGGGAAGCTTTCGGGCGCGGCGCCGCTTTCGCGCGCGCCGGCGAAAAATCGGATAGCGTCGGAAAAGCGGGCCATCGCCGCGGCGCGCGCGATTTGCGGCAGGCGCGTCGAGGGCGTCGTGCTCGGCATAGACCCGAGCTTGCGCGGGACGGGGCTTTCGGTTATAGAGGCGCGCGCCGACGGCACGCTGGAATATATAGAATCTCTGACGATAAAAAACCACCCGTCGCTTTCGATGCCCGAGTGCCTCGCGCGAATTTTAACCCAGACCCTCGCGATAATAAAGCGGACAAACCCCGTCTGCGCGGCGATCGAGCAGAGCGTTTACGTGCAGAATTTCCGCACCGCGCTGATATTGGGTTCGTCGAGGGGGGCTGCCATAGCCGCCGCGGCGAGCCAGCGGCTCGAGGTTTTCGAATACCCGCCGCTTCGGATAAAGCAGGCTGTGATAGGCTACGGCAGGGCGAGCAAGGAGCAGGTCGCCAAATCCGTCGCGGCGATAGTCGGCTGCCCCGTTCTCCCGCCCGACGAAGCCGACGCCTCCGCCGCCGCGCTGACGCACATTTTCACCCACAAACAGTAGGGCGGGATTTTTTTGACGAATTTCCGCCGCGCGGCTATTTCGACATTTCGAGCATTTTTTCTATCGGCTTGCGCGCGCGGGCGATTACCTCCGGGGCGAGCTCTATGCGCGGCTCGAGGTTTTCAAGGCACGCGAGAAGCTTCTCGGGCGTGTTCCTCAGCATATTTACGCAGTGCTGCGATGGGCTGCCCGCGGCGGGCGCGGCGATAAACGTCTTGTCGGGAATCTCGCGGCGCAGGCGGTGTATCATCTCCGCGACAGTCGCGATTATGAATTTGTCGGAGGGGTTCTCGCGGCAAAATGAAATCATTTTTTCGGTGCTGCAGACGCAGTCGGCGGTGTCGCGCACCGGCTTTGGGCACTCGGGGTGGCAGACGAGCGGCGCGCCCGGAAAGGCGCGCTTCGTCTCGAGAAGCTCGCGGGCGACGTATCTTGTGTGCGCCATGCAGTAGCCGTTCCAGAGCGTCATCTGCCGCCCCGTCTTTTCGATTATCCACGAGCCGAGATGCTGGTCGGGGCAGAAAATTATCTCCCTGTCGGCGGGTATCTGCTTTACGATGTCGAGGGCGTTGCCGCTTGTGCAGATTATGTCGCTCAGCTCCTTTACGCGCGCGCTGCAGTTTATGTAGGAAATCACGAGGGCGCCGGGTTTCTGCTTTTTGAAAAGCTCGAGCTCGATAGGGTCGCAAAGCTCCTCGAGCGAGCAGCCCGCCGAGTGGTCGGGCAGAACCACCGTCTTTTCGGGGTTGAGGATTTTCGCGGTCTCCGCCATGAAATCGACGCCCGCGAACGCGATGACGTCGGCGCCGGCTTTCTTCGCCTCGCGCGAGAGCCCGAGGGAGTCTCCAACGTAGTCGGCGACGCGCTGGATTTCCTCGCAGACGTAGTTGTGGGCGAGAATTACCGCGCCCCGCTCCTTCTTCAGCTCGAGAATTCTTTTTTGAACCTGCGTAAGCTCGGGCGCTTTGCAGTCTTTGTATGGCGGAAAGATGACAGTTTGCATATTTTTTAAAGGAGTGATTATTTTCCGCTTCGGCGAAAGTGTCAAGCAACACCCGCGCAAAAAACTTGACCGCGCGCGCGGGCTTTGCAAAATCTTTTGCGAATTTCCGACGCGGCAAGCGCCGCCAATCTTTAGCGGAAAACGAGGGAAAACAATGAAACAAGCTATGAAAATTTTCGCCGCCTTTATCGCGTCTTTCGCGATTTGTTCGGCGTCATTCGCGGAGACGAAAACCGCCCCCATGGGCTACGAGTTCCATCTGAAAGCCTCGCGCGACGGCTCTGAATACAAATGCGGCGAGGTCGCCGAATTCGTCCTGACCGCGAAGCGAAACGGCGATATCGCCGCCGTCGAGGGGCTGAAAGTTGTCGGCAGCATAACCAAAGACTCGGTCGACATCGGCAAAAACTTTTCGGGCAAGATCAAAAACGGCAAGTTCTCTGTAAAGGCGGCGCTCGACGAGCCGGGCTTTCTAAAGTGCAATATGTTTATAAAGACGCCGGACAAAGACGGCAAGAGTGTCAAGACCGACCTCATCGCGGGCGCGGGCTTTGACGTTCTCGACATCAAGCCGAGCATGCCCGCCCCCGCCGACTTCGACGCCTACTGGGACAAGCAGAAGAAAATTCTCGCGGCGATACCGATGAACTTGAAGCTTACAAAGCTCGACCTCAAGGGCGTCAAGGGCTTGGACAAGGTTGACCTCTTCGACGTTCAGGCTGACACGTTCGGCGGCAAGCTGAGCGCGTATATGGCTATCCCCAAGGGCGCGAAGCCCAAGAGCCTGCCTGCGGTGGTGTTTACGCATGGCGCGGGCGTCAGAAGCTCGTCGATGTCGGTCATCGGCTGGGCTCGGCGCGGGTTCATCGCGCTCGACTTCAACGCGCACGGGCTCCCCAACGGCAAACCCGCGAAGTTTTATGAAGACCTCAGTAAAGGCGAGCTGAAAGACTACCGCACCAAAAACTGCGAGGACCGCGACGGCGTATTTTTCCGCACGCTCTATATGCGCCTCATGCGCGCAATGGACGTAATTTGCGACCAGCCGCAGTGGGACGGCAAAAACCTCGCCGTCTGCGGCGGAAGCCAAGGCGGCGGGCAGGCCCTCGTGGCGGGCGGGCTGAACCCGAAAGTTACGGTAGTCGCCTCGATGTATCCGGCGCTTTGCGACCACAGCGGCGCGGCGATCGGCAGAACGACCGGCTGGCCGCACTTTACGAGAATTGGCAAGGACGGATCTTACAACAAAAAGGCTGTCGAGGCGGCGCGTTACATAGACGCGGTCAACTTCGCCTCGCGCATAAAAGGAAAAGTCGTCTTTATGATAAACTACGCCGACCCCGTCTGCGAGCCGACGACCTGCTACGCCGCGTACAACAGCATCAAAACAAAAAAGATCCTCAGGATAAATGAACAGTCGCGCCACAATCCCGCCGCGGGCACATACGCCGCCGCGCAGGAGGCCATGGTGAACTTTCTGCGCGAGGACGGCGCGAAGCTCAAGTAGCCGCTAATTTTTAACATGAAAAGAGGAAAAACAATGAAACAAGCTATGAAAATTTTCGCCGCCTTTATCGCGTCTTTCGCGATTTGTTCGGCGTCGTTCGCGGAGACGAAAACCGCCCCCATGGGCTACGAGTTCCGGCTAAAAGCCTCGCGCGACGGCTCTGAATACAAATGCGGCGAGGTCGCCGAGTTTGTCCTGACGGCAATGCAGGACGGCGAAGCCTCGTGCGCCGACGGGCTTAAAGTTGTCGGCAGCATAACAAAGGACTCGGTCGACATCGGCAAAAACTTTTCGGGCAAGATAGAGAACGGCAAGTTCGTCGTAAAGGCCACGCTCGACGAGCCGGGCTTTCTCAAGTGCAACATGCATATAAAGACGTTCGACAAGAACGGCAAGAGCGTCACGACCGACCTTGTCGCGGGCGCGGGCTTCAACGTTCTCGACATCAAGCCGAGCATGCCCGCCCCCGCCGACTTCGACGCTTACTGGGACAAGCAGAAGAAAATTCTCGCGTCGATCCCGATGAACTTGAAGCTTACAAAGCTCGACCTCAAAGGCGTCAAAGGCATGGACGAGGTCGATCTTTTCGACGTTCAGGCGGACACGTTCGGCGGCAAGCTGAGCGCGTATATGGCCATTCCCAAGGGCGCGAAGCCCAAGAGCCTGCCGGCGGTCGTGTTCGCGCACGGGGCGGGCGTAAGAAGCTCGATGCTGTCGGTCATCGGCTGGGCGCAGCGCGGGGTCGTCGCGCTCGACTTCAACGCGCACGGGCTGCCCAACGGAAAGTCGGCGCAGTTTTACGCGGATCTGAAAAACGGCGAGCTCAACGGCTATCCGCTCAAAAACTGCGAAGATCGCGACACCATATTTTTCCGCACCCTCTACATGCGCCTTATGCGCGCCATGGACGTAGTTTGCGCGCAGCCGCAGTGGGACGGCAAAAACCTCGCAGTCTGCGGCGGAAGCCAGGGCGGCGGGCAGGCGCTCGCCGCGGGCGGGCTTAACCCGAAGGTGACGGTCGTGGCGGCGATGTTCCCGGCGATCTGCGACCACAGCGGCGCGGCGATCGGTAGAACGACCGGCTGGCCGCACTTTACGAGGGTCGCCAAAGACGGCTCTTACAACAAAAAGGCTGTCGAGGCGGCGCGCTACATCGACGCGGTCAACTTCGCCGCGCGCATAAAGGGGAAAGTCGTCATGATGATAAACTACGCCGACACCACCTGCGAGCCGACGACCTGCTACGCCGCGTACAACAACATAAAAACCGAAAAGAAGCTTTGGATCAACGAGGAGTCTCGCCACACGCCCGCCGCGGGCACATACGCCGCCGCGCAGAACATGATGGTCGATTTCCTGCGCGCCGCCGGCGCGGACGTCAAGCACCGCGAAAAGACGACCAGCCTTTATTAGAGGCCCGAAAAGGTTTGCATTGTTCGCGATAACGTCCGAAATTTCGGGCGTTATTTTTTTCATATGGGCGAGATTTCCATATATTCCACTCTCGCGGCGGTGTTCCCGATTTACGGGCTTATCGCGGTGGGCTGGCTTGCGCGGCGCCTCGGCTGGATAAAGCCCGAGGCCGATTCGTCGATTGTGAAAATCGCGGTCGAAATCACGCTGCCTTGCTTTTTCATTTCAAACCTGCTCGGGAACAAGCGCCTCGAGAGCGTCGGGTTTTCGCTCGCGGCGATCGGCATCGGGGCGGCGGGGATTCTCTGCTGCCTCGCGGTCTCGTGGGCGGCGGGCAAGCTCGTCGGGCTGAAAGTCGGCGACGGGCTGCGCACGTTCGCGCTGACGGTCGGGGCGCACAACTACGGGTTTTTTCTAATCGCGCTCGTGGCGATAACGTTCGCCAACGGCGGCGGAGAGATGATGGGAATTCTCATCACGCACAATGTCGGCTGCGACCTCGTGTATTGGTCGCTCGGGTTTTTGATTGTCTCGAACGCGGGAAAAGTGTCGCTCGATTTTTTGCGGCGCGGGCCGATTTGGTCGGTGTTTCTGGCGCTCGCGCTCGTCTGGAGCGGAGCGGCGCACTACGTTCCCGACTGCGTGAAAGTGTTTCTTAAATTCGCGGGCGCGATAGCCGTGCCGCTCAACCTTATGATTTTCGGCACGCTCCTTTGCGACCTTGTCGGGCGCGGGGCATTCGAGTGGAAAAGCGTCTGCGCGGGCGTGCTCGTGAGAATGTTTCTGCTTCCCGCGGGGTTTGTGGCGGCGGCGGTTCTTCTGCCGCTCGAGGCGCCGCTCAAGGTTCTCATTATGCTTCAGGCTCTCCCGCCTTGCGGGGTGATGTCGGCGGTTCTGGCGAGGCATTTCGGCGGGCACCCGAAGATCGCGGTGCAAATCACGCTGGCGACGTGCGTGGCGGCGATAATCACGATTCCGCTTTGGTCGAGCCTCTGGAACGCGCTCGGGGCGGGCTGATTTTCGGGCTTTAGGCGCGGGGCAGTTTTTGCTTGCCCGCCCCGCGCGTTTGTCCGATACTTCGCTTAAGTTTTATTATGGAATATACAAGCACAAGGGGGTTGTCGGGGAATCTGACGTTTTCGCGCGCGGTGTCGGAGGGCTTGGCTCCCGACGGCGGCCTTTACGTCCCCGCGAGCATTCCCGACATCTCGGCGCTGCTTCCGCGCTGGGAGGGGCTCTCGTACCCCGACCTTTGCTTCGAGTTCCTCAAGCTCTTCGCCGACGACATTCCCCAAGAGGATTTGCGCGCGATCGTCAACGCCTCGTACACGCGCTTCGACGACCCGAAAATCGCCCCGATGCGCCGCCTTGACGACGGGCTGTATATGCTCGAGCTTTTCCACGGGCCGACTCTCGCGTTTAAGGATTTCGCGCTGCAGTTTGTCGGGAGCCTGTATGAATATCTTTTGTCGAAAAGCGGCGCGAAGATAAACGTGCTTGGCGCGACGAGCGGCGACACCGGAAGCGCGGCGATAAACGGGCTTCTGGGCAAGAAAAACGTAAACATTTTCATTCTCTATCCCGAGGGCGGGGTTTCGCCGCTTCAGGAAAGGCAGATGGCTTGCACCGGCGCGGACAACGTTTTCCCGATAGCGGTGCGCGGCACGTTCGACGACGCCCAGGCGATTGTCAAAACCCTTTTCGGCGACCTCGACTTCAAGGCGAAATGGTCGCTTTCGGCGGTGAACTCGATAAACCTCGCGAGGATTTTGGCGCAGTGCGTTTACTACGTTTACGCGTGGCTAAACCTGCCGAAGGCTGAGAGGGAAAACGTCGTGTTCGCGGTGCCGACGGGCAACTTCGGCAACGTGTTCGCCGGCTGGCTGGCGCGGCGCGCGGGCTTGCCCGTTCGCGGCTTCAGGGTGGCGACAAACCAAAACGACATTCTCTACCGACTTTTCAAAACGGGCGTATACGAGGTCTCGAAAGTCATGCCAAGCTACGCGCCGTCGATGGACATTCAGGTGTCGTCGAATTTCGAGAGGTTCCTGTATTATTTCCTCGGCGGCGACACTCAGGGCGTGCGCGGGATAATGGCGTCGTTCAAGAACTCCGGCAAGTGGGTGTTCGACTCTTTCAAAGCCGACGAATTTTCCGCCTCGAGCATGCCCGACGCGGAGATCGCCTCCACAATCGCCGATATCTACCGCAAATACGGCGCGGTTATCGACCCGCATACGGCGTGCGCCTTCAAGGAGCTTCCCGAGGGCTGCACAAAGGTTGTCCTTTCCACCGCGCACGCGGCGAAATTCCCCGATTTGATAGAGCGCTCCATCGGCGTGCGCCCGACGGCGGAATCTCTCGAAAAGCTTTTGGGCAGGGAAATCGTAAAGACCGTCGAGGACGCCGACGCGGAGAAAATCCGCGCGTTCATTTCGGCGAACGGAATAATTTAATCCGCGCCGCGCGCGCGCACCGAACGGCAGGCAGCCCGAAACCAAAACCAATATAAAATCCGAAAGCGATAAACAATCAAAAGCCCGAAAACCTTATCGGCATAAAACAATAAAATGGGAAAGATTTTTATATACGACACTACTTTGCGCGACGGCACGCAGTGCGAGGGCGTCTCGCTTTCGGTGGAGGCGAAGCTGCGTCTCGCGCAAAAGATGGACAGCTTCGGATTCGACCTTATCGAGGGCGGCTGGCCGGGGTCGAACCCGCGCGACATGGCGTTTTTCGAGCGCGTCAAAAGCCTCGAGTTAAAGCACGCAAAAATTACGGCGTTCGGCTCGACGCGCCGCGCGGGGGTGCGCGTGGAGGACGACAACCAAGTCGCGCTGCTTCTCGCCGCCGACACCCCGTATGTGACGATTTTCGGAAAGTCGTGGCTTTTGCACGTCGAGGAGGTCATCAAGACGACCGCCGAAGAAAATTTGAAGATGATAGAGGAGACCGTCGCGTATCTGGTCGGGCGCGGGCGCAAGGTCGTGTTCGACGCGGAGCATTTTTTTGACGGCTACAAGGACAACCCCGAATACGCGCTCGAAACTCTCCGCGCGGCAAAGCGCGGCGGCGCCGAAGCCGTCTGCCTTTGCGATACGAACGGCGGAACGATGTCGGACGAGTTCGGCGAGATTGTAAAGGCGGCGGTCGGGGCCGCGGGCGGGCTCGCCGTGGGCGTTCATTGCCACAACGACTGCGGGCTCGGCGTGGCGCTTTCGCTCGAGGGCGTCCGCTGCGGCGCGTCGATGGTGCAGGGCACGATAAACGGAATCGGCGAGCGCAACGGCAACGCGAACCTCTGCGCGATTATCCCGAATTTAATCCTCAAGATGAAGCGCGAGCTCTCGTGCGCGCCAAACCTTTCAAAGCTGCGCGACCTCTCGCTCTTCTTCGACGAAATGGCGAACCTGCGAAGCGACACGCGCCTGCCGTATGTCGGGGCGTCGTCGTTCGCGCACAAGGGGGGCGTCCACGCCGACGCCGCGAACAAGGTAAAGCGCAGCTACGAACACATCGATCCCGCGCTTGTTGGCAACCGCACGCGCGTTCTTGTGAGCGACATGTCGGGCAGGGCTTCCGTAATGATGAAAGCGCGCGACTTGGGCGTCGACGTCGATTCCAAAGACCCCGTCATCGGCGAATTTCTCGACGAGCTGAAAACGCTCGAGTTCCGCGGCTACGAGTACGAGGCAGCCGACGCCTCGTTCAGACTGCTGCTGGCGAAATATCTTAAAAAGCACAAGGACCACTTCAAGGTGCGCGGCTACCGCGTGATCGTCGAGCGCGACGAGCTCGGGCGCGCGACGAAATCGGAGGCGACGGTAAAGCTCGAGATAGACGGCTCTATCGAGCATACGGTGGCGGAGGCGCACGGGCCGGTCGCGGCGCTCGATTTGGCGCTTCGCAAGGCTTTGGTCAAAAAATTCCCGCAGATAAAAGACATGGATTTGACCGACTTTAAAGTGCGCATCATCGACAGCGCCGCGGGCGCGAACGCCGTCACGCGCGTGCAGATAGAGTCAAAAGACCGCTCGAACAAAATCTGGGGGACGGTCGGGGCGAGCGACAACATCATCGTCGCCTCGTGGGAGGCTCTGAAAGATTCGGTCGAGTTCAAGCTCTCGGAGGGGGATTGACGGGCTCCGCGCAAAATGGAACTGCAAGACAAAGAAATTCACAAAGTCGTCGACATTTCGGCGTCGATAAAGAGCCGCTTTCTGCGCAGGCTCTACTCGATTGTGCGCAGGCCGTTCGAGGCGTTTATAGGCATAACCGACCTCAACGAGACTTACGACAGGCTCGTCAAAAAAACGTCGGGAAACTTCTTCCGCAGGGCGATCGAGGCAATCGGCGTCGATTATGAAATCGACCCCGAGGACATCGCGAAAATTCCGACAGACCGCCCGCTCGTCGTGGTCTCGAACCACCCGCTCGGCGGGCTCGACGGCATCGTCATGGGCGACGTTCTCCTTTCGGTCAGGCCCGACGCGAAGATTATCCTCAACGGCTTGCTCGCGAACATGCCGGAGATAAAGGAAAATTCCATTTGCGTAAATCCGTTTGGCGGCAACAAGGCGACGGCTCAAAACGTCTCGGCGATGAAGGAGACGATCCGCCTGCTAAAAAGCGGCGGTTGCGTGGGCACGTTCCCGTCGGGGACGGTTTCGCACATTCACGCCAGGGATTTTTGCATCAGCGACCCCGAGTGGAACACGAACATCGCGCAGATCGCCCGCCGCACGAACGCCGACATTCTCCCCGTCTATTTCGAGGGGCGCAACTCGTGGCTGTTCTATCTGGCGGGGCTTATCCACCCGCGGCTTCGCACGGCGCTTCTTATCCGCGAAATGTTCTACGTGGCGCGGCACAAAAAAGTGCGAATGAAAGTCGGCGGGGTGATATCCGCGCGCAAGCTCTCCGAATTCCAAAGCGACGAGGAGCTGACCTATTGGCTCCGCATAAACTCGTACGTTTTGGGCGGGCGCAACAACAAGGGCGAAAAGCAGGACTCCACACAGCTTAGAATTATCCAGCGCAGCATAGAAAAAATCTTCCCCATAATGCACCGCGAAATGCAGGAGCTTATCCTGCCGATCGACCCGGAGCTTATCGAGCGGGAAATTGCGGCTTTGCCGGAGTCGGCGTGCATGATAAAGGGCGAAAAGATTTCAGTCTACTGCGCCGAGGCGTGGCAGATCCCGTGGGGCCTGCTCGAAATCGGCAGGCTCAGGGAAAAGACTTTCCGCGAGGTCGGCGAGGGCTCGGGCAAGAGCGTCGACAACGACGAGTTCGACCAATATTACCTCCACATGTTTATGTGGGACGCCGAGAACAAAAAAATCGTCGGCGCGTACCGCATGGGCAGAACCGACAAAATCATGAACTCGCTCGGCGTGCAGGGGCTTTACGCCTCGACGCTGTTTAAAATCAAGCGCGAGCTTATCGACCGCATCTCGCCCGCGCTCGAAATGGGGCGGTCGTTCGTGGCGAGCGAATACCAAAAGAAGCGCTCGACCCTCGCCATTCTCTGGCGCGGCATCGGCGAATACCTCTACCGCAACCCGAAATACCGCACGCTCTACGGGCCCGTCAGCATAAGCGCGCACTACAATTCGATTTCAAAAGACCTCATGGTGCAGTTCCTCATGGAAAGAAAATCGTCGGAGGAGCTTTCAAAATTCGTGAAGCCGAAAAAGCCGCCGAAACTCTCGATAAAGGGGATCGACCGCAAGGCGCTTGTCGAGGGCGCGCCTGATATCGAGCATATTTCGGCGCTCGTCTCCGAGCTTGAAATCGACAACAAGGGAATACCCACGCTGCTAAAGCATTATCTAAAGCTCGACGGCGATCTTTTGGCGTTCAATGTCGACCCCGACTTTGGATCGTGCATCGACGGGCTGATTATGGTCGATTTGCTAAAGACCGATCCGAAGCTGCTAAAGTCATACATGGGCGCGGTGCAAACGCAGGAATACAGAAAATTCCACGGGTTGGAGTCGTAGCATTTAGGCAAAGGGCGGGCGCTTCGGGCGCAAAAAAAAGAAAGCCGTTTGGCTTTCTTTTTTTTGCCGGAGCGCCGCGAGAGCGCTCGGAGCGCGGCTTTCTTTAGAGCGTCAAAAGCTGGACGCTAAACTTGGGCGACTTTTTGTTGTATGGGTCGTATAGAAGCACGAGGCAGCGCTCGTCTTTGGGAGTGGAGATGTTGTTTTTGTAAACGGGGCGCCACTTCTTTTCGACCATTCGAGCGATCTGGAACTCGACAAAATTTTCCTTTTTGTTTTTCGGGCTGAAGATCGCGTTCGAACCTGAACGGATCACCTGCGCGTGCCCGCCCACGAGCACCGCGACATTGTGCGATGTCATGTTTATCACCGCGATTTTTTCCTTTGGCAGACGCTTGGGCGAAACATTCATCGGATAGAAGCGGACGGTTTTTCCGGTCTTGAACATCAGCGCGAACATTTCGTCAATGCCGAGCGGGATAGACATTCTGCACGCTTCCCGGTAATCATACTGCGACCCGGAGGAAGTGTCGTCCTCAGTTTTGGGGCGCTCGTGGCGCGAATAGAGCACCATCGTCTTGGGGCCCTTGTAGCGAATGGGCGCGGACATCGAGCCAGAGTTCAAATTGAGGTGGCGGTAGGAGTCGCCCGACTTGTACCAAAGATCAACGATATCGTTGGAATTGTCAACCTTGCGGGTTCTCTTGCCGTCGCCTCCGAGATCCGGGATCACGAGCGAATTGGAGAACGCCCAGCGGAAAATCTTGAGCGTTACATCAACCGTTTCCTCGGCGTCGGGCGCTGGTGCTTGCTGCTGCTGTGGCTGCGCGTCCTGCGCGAACGCCGCGGCGGCAAAAACAAACACCGCCAATATCTGCGATAATAGCGTATTTTTTATCATTTTTAAACTTTTCTAAATTTCCTTTTCGTTCAGCCATCTGAACGATACAACCTTGAATTTTCTGCCAAGCTCCTTGTTGAGATCGCTGAGCTCATCTACATGTTCGTTGTAGTTTTGGGCGCTTTTCACGTTATCTTGATAACCAATCTCAATTTCTCTGCCGCTTACGCGCCACGGTTCTTGATTTGGACTTTCAGAGTCCACGTATTCCGGCATGCGCTGCACAACCATCTCGCACCAAGCCTTGCCTTCTACCGCTCCCGAAACCGGATTGCGAACTTCGCCATAGGCGCGGATTTTAAAGGTATCGGAACGCACCGTAAGGAAGGAGCCGAGCTTCGATAGCAAGTCAACCTGCATGAGATATGCAGGAATACCCGTTGCCTGCGGTCCAATCGCTCCGCGCCAATTCTCCCAAATTTTGCGCGGGTCTTTGAAATCTTTTAGCTCCTCGTCTCCTTTGAGCATATTTGACATGTTTCTATCATTATCGACGGTTATAATCGTGTCGTTATCTTTGTGGAATGCTTTGTTTATGGAGGTAGAGTCTATTGCAGCTTGCAAAACGCCTTTTTGTGCATGGTCAATGCGATGGGTGATTTGGTCAGCGTACTCCTTGGTCAGATTCTTACGATCGTCCTCTTTTTGCGGAAGGGGAACGAGATCTTCGCCAAGATAGTTTTCCGTGTATCTTTGTTCCGCCGACATCACAGCCGAAACGCGGTTTACGAAGTGCGACATCGAATAGAAGGGACCTCTATCCTTGACATGCTCGACAATCGCGGCTGCGAGCTGTTCAATCTCGTCTTCGCTGAGGGCGCGGAAAGATTGGAACGCGCTATCCTCCATGTCGGCATCAGAGTTTTCGCTAAATTCATTTACCGAGAATGGTGCAGCCCAACGCATGAACGGCGCAGAATCGGCGAGGTTTTTCGATTTGCCCTGATAGTCTTGGCAATTTATGCCATAGTAGGTGGATAAAACAGCTTTCCACGCGTCGATATTCGTCGAATTTACGTTGAATGCGCCATTTATCCACATCTTTGAGGAATTTTGGTCGAACTGATCTTCATTTAGCGTGGTGGATCTAAGTTCTGTAAGCTTTATCATTTCATCTTTGTCGACGCAGTATTGCAATCTCGGGTTTTGGGGATATGCAATTTCAGGGTCGGCGGTGTTTTCCGCTTCGTCATTGCGATAGGGAAGCGTAGAGAAGTAGTATTCATCCCACAATGCGTCGTTTAATAGCCATGACATATCATAGAGGGCGTTTCTATCTTCGTAATAGTCGCTTTCGCGTTTGCCATCAAATTTACCTGTAAACTTGTTATTGTTGTTGCTGCCATTATATTCCCACGAGACACCTGCACCATCGATCCAAGTAACATGGTACGGACGTTCGGGCGAGATTCTTGAGGGACATAACGAGTTTCCTATAGCAATCGATGGGTGTTGGGCTTCGTATGCTTCGATTGCATACGAACGTTGATATTGCTTTTCTCTCGTACCAGAATCGAAATTATCATCTCCAGTATTTATCAAATGCTGCCATGCTAATCTCTTGTACCTGCCAACGCCAAATGTGAGATTTACACTTGCGAGGTTCGCGGGGTTGTGGACGACTTCTGTCTTCCTTAAAATGTGGAAAATTGGGGAGCAGAAAGTCCCTGTCATTTCTTTTAGCCCCGTACGTACGCCTTCGCCGGTGTTGTTGATCGTGTAACCAACGTCCGTCATGCCATCTTCCGTTCCATAAGCTTGATTTATGGATTGAATATGTTTGGGTATGCGCGAGACAGTATTGTATTTTTGTCCCATTGACGTTTCCAAACCAGAACCGTCAGGGTAATAACCCGTTGCCTGAATGTTGGAGTTTACAAAGGCCCTCACATTAAAGAACGGTTCGTGTCCGGGTTCATTTTCCGACGAATATGGGAGCGCGAACACGATACCGTATGGAACCGCGCCATTTCGATTGTTTAATTTAGAATGTAGCTCCGACATATAGTTAGGTGTGCCTGAATCGAAAATTAATCTATTACCCATCGGGCAAACAGATTGCGGCAGAATATCGGCGAGCCCTTGGTAATTGTGTTCGGAGTATTCTGCCATGCCCAAGCTACCACTACCCTGAGTATTCGATATTTGTGTATTTTTTGTATTTGTCTTATTTGGGATAAAATTATCCTTAAATTTCGGATTCACTGTCAATTGTGAGGTTTCATACCACTCCCAGTAATTGGCAGAGTGTCTTCGCGGATTGACGGCGAGCCAATTTAAATAGAAACGCGCGCGTCCTTTGTCGTCAAGACCGCCGTGATCAAGTGTACCGTCCACAAACTGCTGCTCATTTCTTGAACCAGCCGAGTTTATTGGCGTTGTAAACTTTGCAACTTGATTAAGGTAACCATCGACAGTAGTTGTGCTTCCCATTCCAACAGCCGAATATGCCTTATCGGAATAACGAGTATCTCTCATCGCCGCGAGGCTGACAAGCCCCCCATTTGTGGAGAATGCCATTCCGGGACAGTGGTAATTTACATAGACGCATGTATAATCGGCGGAGAATGTTACACTACTTTTTTTTGCATTGAATGCGGGGCCGGCTGATGGATCTGGGAAGCTCGGTTCTTGGAATAGAAAGAAACGCGAGCCAATCATGTGCGCGATTGTCGGTCCCATAATAGGCATTGAAAAATTCCAGTCGTTACCATTTGTGGCACCATTAGAGTATCTGGAAAACTTAAATCCTTCGCGTTTCCAAATCCAAACATCGAGGTTTAGTCTTATGTACTCAATATTGTGCATATGGCGTCCGCCCCAATATCTGGCATCATCCCTTAAAGAATAATCACACTGTTGGGGTCTGGAGTAGTCTATATTGTAAGTTGATATGCCATAAGCAAGCGGTGTCATGTTAAATTGCGCGCCTAAAGCTCGAGTATCTTCTCCTGCTGCTTTCATTTCTATTCTTGGATATATCCCTTGAACATCGGACATGTCTATATAGAGTTGGTTTATGTTCGGGCTCATAATAGAACCGTTAAATGCACGGCATTGGCTACTCCTTATTTCTTTAAGATCGAACATTATGTATTTGCCATCTTTGGAGCCATAGCGCCAGTCGGTGTCGTTGGCGTATTTCGCGGCGTGCTCCGACTCGGGATGCGGAATGTCAACATAAAAACAGCCACCCAAAACACCGCCGTCATCAAGGCCATGGAGCATTGCGTTCTTTTGTTCGTAGAGGCTTGTTGTATCGGTCTTTTCAAGCACTCCGTTGGGACCGTCATCATATTGTTTTGACGTGTTGAGGGGATCACCAACATAACTTACAATTCTGCGCATCGAAAAGATTTTTGCTTTCCCCGGTTCTATACCTCTCGCATCATAGGCGAGGAAAATGAGGTTGGCATCATCGCAACCATCTGTTTGTTTTGCTTTCCATGGGTTGCGCGAGTCTATCGAACGTTGGGAGAGGAACAGCATATAGTTATCGCTACTTATGTTACGATCCATAGAGCTGCTGTATTTGCCATGCGTTACTGCGTAAACGATATTGTTTAAGTATAGCGGTATTCTCGCAACGCGGGCGGCATATTTTGCCGACCCTGCCCGAGCTGCGACTGTGGGGATGTCTTTCGGGACAATATTCCCTTCTGCTACAATGCCTTGCCAATGTTTCCACTGGTCTGTTGCCTTTTTTTCAATGTCAGACGGAGCGATCGCTTTTCTGATATCAGCAAGCGAGGGATTTACGTTCATTCCATACCCGAGCGGGTAGGCGCTAATTGTATTGCCGTCTTCTCCCGGGCGACCATATCCCCGATAAAAACGCGTAAAACGCGACATCCACCAACGTGTTGGATAGACTTCATCATTGTCAAAGCATTTTTCATCTCTCTGATAGTTCTTTGTTGAATACCAGTTTGCGCCGAGCCTAAAGGGAACAAGGAATTGTTGCTGGCGAAGTTTGTCTGGTATAGGCGTGGAGCGCGTTACTTCTTCAGAGAGCGAGGGTATTATCTCGGTGCGCAGATCTCGTAAACACTGGAAGTAGTTGCCGACTCTGTAGCCTATGGCAAATCTGAACGCACCCACGCAATGCCTGAAATGGGCGTGGACTCTTATGGCGTAATAGGTATCTCCCTTAATTTTCGTATCGAATGGATTGTAAAGAACGAGCATTGGAATTATATGTAAACGAAGCCCATATTGTTCGCCGTTGTAATGAACGAATGTGGGCACATAGAACACTTGGAATCGCTTTACTACGGGTTTAAGCCCGAAACGGTCGTCAGTCTGAACGCGACTATTGAGCGTGGCTTTTTCAGCTAAATCTTCAGCACGCAGATTGTAATAAGAACGCAATTGATCCCAGAGCGGGCCACCTGGGTCTTTCCAAATATATTTATCGTCGAACATATCTCTTACCATTTTTATTGCTGACATTTGCTCGGAATCGGCGATAAATTCATGCCCATACATTTGCGACCCAAATATATGCCCTCTTCCTTTTAGCTTTCTGTCAGGCTGTCCAGATTTGTTCGGGTTGATGTGGTAGTTGTAGACATTATCCTTTTGGAGTGGATATGCCGTCGTTTTAAAATCATATCCTGCTACGCCGTAAGGGCGTTCAAAATACTCCGGCGACTTATTGTTGTCTTTGTCGCCGAGCACTTCCGTTTCGTTGCCGAAGTCTTTTCTTGTGAGTCCGAGCGAAAGGTCTTTCTTCAGCCCTCCGTCGCGCACATTTACGATAAGCCCTTTTGTGTTGAACGATGCGCTGTGGAAAAATATCTTCGAAAGTTGCATATTCTCGGGGATACTGCCAGAACGGAATATATCGAGCTGTGAAATGTCGTCAAGGCTGCGTATTCTCGATATTGAGGAATCGTCGCCGCCACTTGTGAAGTCAAAGTCGAATACTTTTGCGCCCGCTCTGTTCCCTGCGCCCGGGAGCGTTAATCCATGTATGCCCGAGTAGAACGGCATGCTTTGTATGCGATAATCGATACGCTCT
>Ga0310695_10000738_pt1 | contig 80658 bp, 76 predicted proteins | sample RumenRJG_04DNA_FD_203882 | JGI IMG/M metagenome (GOLD analysis project Ga0310695, IMG submission 203882) | Bovine rumen microbial communities from Lethbridge, Alberta, Canada - RJG_04 (v2) (version 2) | ecosystem: Host-associated > Mammals > Digestive system > Stomach > Rumen | place: Canada...
ACATATGTGATGCGAGCATCTTCGGTACCGCCGTTTGCAGGTGATACATATTCCCTGTATACACCGGGTGCTACGTGAACAGTGTCGCCCGGTTTAGCGATTGCTGCAGCTTCGGAGATCGTGCCGAAGGGCTTCTCCTTCGTGCCGTCACCTGAATTGTTAAGGAATCTGATGTCTACATAAAGTTCCATGGCGGTACCTCTTTTCTAAGGATTTTTTGAGCTATGAATTTAATATAACAACGCGCGGGCGAAAAAGATATAAAGATTTGGGATATAAGTGTTGTAATGTTTTTTGAGCTCTTGCGAAAAAATATTGCATTTTCTGTTGACATCGTTTTCGCAGGGTGTTATAGTTACCACGACAGACGTAGTACGACAGTCGAAGCAACGGCAGACGTAGCAACGACAGACGTAACAAAAACTGGAAGGAGATAGGCTATGGCAGAAATCAGCAGCGATGTCATTAGAGGATATAATGACATCATCATTCTGTTCCTGCTTCTTAATTCACCGTCATACGGATACGAGATCTCAAAGCAGATCCGCACGATGTCCGAAGATAAGTACATCATCAAGGAAACGACGCTATACTCGGCATTCACGAGAATGGAGAAGAACGGGTTCATCGAATCTTTCGTAGATGAGGATCTGGCAGGCGGAAAGAAGAGGACTTACTACCGCATCACACCGGCGGGCAGGGAGTATTACCAAGCTAAGTGTGAGGAGTGGACACTTACAAAAGAAGTTATTGAAAAGTTTATTGCAGGTTGAGGGGAGTACATAAAATGAACGCTATTAGAAATTATCTGGACAATATGTTCCGCAATCTTCCGAACACGGAAGCCGTAAGGAGAGCCAAGTCAGAGCTTCTCCAAATGATGGAAGATAAGTACGAAGAACTTATCGCAGAAGGTAAAACAGAGAACGAGGCTGTCGGTATCGTTATCTCAGAATTCGGTAATCTCGATGAACTCGCAGATTCACTCGGCATTTCCGAAGCAGTAACTGAGAATCCCGCAGAAGACAAGCCGATGCTCTCACTCGACAGAGTTAAGGATTACCTCAGCATGATCAGCACAGAGTCGATCTTAACACCTCTTGGAGTTGCACTCTGCATCTTAAGCGTAGTATCACCTATCCTGGCAGATATCCTGCCGATCGACCTTGATATCATCGGTGCAGGCGGAATGTTCGGTATCATCGCGATCGCCGTAGGACTCTTCATTTTCTCCGGCATCAAGAACAAGGAATATGCAGAAGTCAGGAACAAGGAATGTTCACTCAGCATTGAAGGCGCTGAATATGTAAGAAATGAGAGAAAGAGCTTCAAGCACTCATACGGCCTCATGTCTTCTTTCGGTATCGGCCTTTGCATCCTGAGCTTTATCAATCCTATCATTATCGATAAGATTCCTTATGTTAACTCAAACATCGGTGCAGCTATGATGTTCGTATTCGTTGCTTTGGGCGTATTCCTTATCACATCCTCTAATATCAAGATGAACGGATATGACAGACTCCTTGCCCTCAATGAATCAGGCAAGATGAGCGAGGAATTCGTACCGAAGTCTGAGCGCAAAGTAAACAAGGCTCCCATCATCATCTGCTCCATCATCGCTATCGCAGTAGTAATTATTTCTGCAGGTGTCAGATTCTTCATTCCTTTCTTTACAGGAGTATTCATTAAGGATGACATCATCGACACAGTTGCAACAACATATGAATTAACAGACGGAGAGAATGCAGTAATTAATGCACAGGGCGAGATCAAGGCGATCAATCTGGACCTTAAGGCTTGCGAAGTCACTTTTGAGGTAAAGGACGGATCAGGACTTATGGGAATCGAGTACTCCGGTGACAAGAGACTTAAGCCGGAAGTTACTTTCGAGAACGGCAAGCTCGTTGCAACACAGAAGAACAAGCAGAGCTTCTCATTCTATAAGATCAACAGCCCCAGGCTCACGATCACGCTCGGTACAGATGTTAATCTCGACACTCTCGAAATGAACATCAACGCAGGCGACATCAACATGAAGAATGTTAAGGGCGATTACCTCTACGGTGATTTCAACGCCGGCAACATCGTCATCAAGGATTGTTCATTCAACAAGGCAGATCTCGATGCAGATGCAGGCAACATCCAGATCGAGGATTCCGCATTCAAGAAACTTACGATCGGCACGGACGCAGGCAACGTTCATATTGAAGATACTGATCTCGTCGATGCAGAGGTCGAATCAAACTTCGGAAACGTAGAGATCAAGGGCTTGAATGATGTTGATGCTTATGATATCGAGTGCGAAGTTGACGCAGGTTCGATCCAGGTCGGCAAGAACTCATCAGGCAGACATTACAGTTCAAAGGGTACAGGCGCAGGTTCTATCAAGGTAGAGGTTGACGCAGGCAGCATCGAGATCAAGTAAGAGTTCCTCATCCGGGCTGTAATAAGCCCGGGGGACCAATGATCCCGGCACCAACAAACGGCACGGTATATCTTTAAAGGAGGCTTAAGGATGATCGAAAAGAATGCAATTTCCGATCTCTGCCAAAAGGCAGTTGAAATGAGATCTAAAAGTTACGCTCCATACTCGGATTTCCTGGTTGGCAGCGCGGTCCTTACTGAAGACGGTGAGATCTTTACCGGATGCAATATCGAGAACAGCGCATTCGGCCCCTCCATATGTGCTGAACGAACTGCAATTGCCAAAGCTGTAAGCGAAGGCCATAAAGACTTTGCTGCCATCGCGATCGCCGGCGGCAAGAGAGACGGAGATCTGCAATACTGTGCACCTTGCGGTGTCTGTCGGCAGGTGATGAGAGAATTCTGCAAGCCTTCTTTCAAGGTATACCTGGCCAGGAGTGCCGATGATTACAAGGAATTCACTTTAGGTGATCTCCTTCCGGAAAGTTTCGGTCCGGATGATTTAAGTTAAGACTTCGGAGGTATTTGTTATGTCCCCGGGTTTTGGATATGGATCCGTTCTCGGGGGCGCCCGTAAATTACCTCCGAGGATCAGGGAATAGATAAAGGGATAGAAAAATTAAATAGCCGGGCAGTCTTTGCCCGGCATTTTATTTGAAGGAGAAAAGTTATGAAGAAAGTATTGAAAAATACAGGAAAAGTTTTACTCGGAATCGTCTGTGTCATTGCAGCAATGCTTATCGCTTCGAGTGTTTACAACAAGATCTGTTTAGCATCAGAAAAAGACCTTTTGGAAAACCAGATCTATGGTCAGAAGGTTGAAGTAGACGGCCATGACATGAGTGTATATGTGGCAGGAGAAGGCAAGCATACATTAGTGTTCCTGGCAGGCTCAGGAGATACTGCACCGATCCTCGGTTACAAGAGATTTATTGACCGCTTTGAAAAGGACTATAGAGTTGTCGTCATCGAGAAATTCGGATACGGTTACAGCGACGCGTTTGACGGTTCAAGAGATGTAGAGACAAGAGTAGATCAGGACAGACAGGCTCTTAAGGCGGTAGGAGTTGAAGGGCCTTACATCTTATGCCCGCACTCTTATTCCGGTCTTGAAACAGTATATTGGGCGCAGACTTTTCCTGATGAAGTGGAAGCGATTGCCGGTCTCGATATGGCAGTTCCTGGCGCTTACGATCACTTTGGTGAGAAGGAGATAAAATCATCAGCCCCGAGCTATTTCTGGTATAGAGTGGCAAGAGAAGCCGGAATCCTTAGATTTTTGGTTAAAGGCGCGATCCCTGACGGCTATTCGGATGAGGAAATCAACAGTTATATGGCTCTTGTCTGCAGCAGATTCTGTAACAAGACTGTTTCACGAGAGGGAGATTATATTATTCATGACCGCACAGTGATCGAGAGCATGAAGATGCCTGATATTCCGACTCTTCTGATAATTTCCGACGGAACGATTGAAGAAGGCTGGAGAGAATATGCCGAGGGCTATGCTTCATGTGTTGCTGACGCTGCTATCGTGCAGTTAGACTGCGGTCACAGCGTATATCTCTTAGAGCCTGACAAATGCGAAAACGCGATGAGAGATTTCCTTAAAAGATTGGAGAAATAACAATGGAATTAGGTTTTTCTTATATCGGTCTGATAATGCTTTTGATGCTGTTCATCCCTAATTTTATCTGGACGAGAAATCAGCCGAAAGACTACGACAAGTATGCGAAGAATGAGAATAAATTCTTGCTCGCATTAGAGCGCATCGGACAGTTTATCGTAACGCCTGCTGCACTCATCTTTTCTAACTTCAATTTCCACGGATTGAACTTCTGGAGTTCCGTGCTGATCCTCGCACTTCTTAATCTTGTTGTATACGACATCGCATGGATCAGATATTTCAAGTCCGAAAAGACCATGAAGGATTTCTATAAGAGCTTTCTCGGAATGCCTTTGGCTTTAGCGACTTATCCTGTTATCGCATTCTTCCTTTTGGGAATCTACGGCGGAAACATCATAATGATCGCAGGCTCTTTTATCCTCGGGATCGGCCACATCGGAATTCATCAGGCGCACAAGAATGAAGTATGCGGAAAGAAGAAAAGAAAGCTTCCGGTCAAGATCCTTAAGGGGCTTGGAATTGCAGTCCTGGTACTCGTTTTTGGGTTTCTCGCAGGAATAATCGCAATCAGAAATTACAGGGAAGTTAGCCGTGCGTTTATTTACAAGGGAGGCATAAATGAAGGCTGTTATATCAAACTTACCGACCAGGAAGAATATGTCCTCATGATGGGAAAGAAGACTGATAATCCGGTCATCATCTCGCTTCACGGCGGACCCGGCGCGCCGACAACATTTCTGGATTACTGTTTCATCGATTACCTGACAGATGAGTATACGGTCTTGTGCTGGGATGAAAGAGGATGCGGCAGATCCTACTACAGGAACATTGCAACAGATCCGGATAATAAGACGTTATCATTTGAAAAGCAGTTAGAAGATCTCGATGCTCTGGTTGATTATGCATGCGACAGATTCGGTCAGGACAAGGTCATCATCATGGGACATTCTTATGGTTCTATGCTGGGTTCTGCATATGTCAGGGAACACGCTGATAAGGTATCCGCTTATATCGGCATCGGACAGTGCATTGACGAGCGCGATATGGCAGGCGAAAAGTACAGTTATGCAGATGCATTAAGCAAAGCAAAGTCGCAAGGTGCAGACACAACAGATCTGGAAGCAGCATATGAAATGTTCCTGGCAGATCCGAGCACTGCAAACATCATGAAGTTAAGAACTTACACGGATGTTTATCACCCCTTGCCCGTAACAGATGATGTATCAACATTTGCAGGAATTACATCTCCATATATGGGAGTTGACGATTGCAGATGGTACATGCTGGAGATAAGCATGATGTTTGATTACTCGAAATATGATGAACTGTCCGGGTCTCTGATCGATGTGCTCGACTCATTTTATATCAGTGACAAGGGAACGAAATTCGATGTGCCCGTTATGTTCATTTCAGGTTCTGAAGACTGGATATGTCCTGTAGGTCTTATTAAAGATTTCTACAGTGGAATGTCTGCACCCTACAAGGAAATCCGTCTTATAGAAGGATGCGGCCATTCTCCTCAAGGACAGCGCCCGGAAGAGTTCGCAAATGCAGTAAAATCATTTTTGAAGAACACATAAAAGTAATAAACTAAATATCAAGGAGGGTGACAACATGAAGATCAGGAACATCTATTTTGGCAAACGCATACCGTTCTTCTGCATCGCGGTGACGGTGCTCTGCATTGTTGTCACCCTGATCTCACAGCTGATCCCTTCGACATATGGGGCATTCAGGTTTATGTATCCTGTGAAGTATCCGTGGCAGGTGATCTCCTACATTTTCCTGCAGGGTGCTCCTCAGGAACTGTTGCCTGAAGGATTTCAGTATTCGGCAATGGAACTAACTATCGGACACCTGGGATATAATCTTTTGCTCATACTGCCTTTCGGCATACTGCTCGAGAAGATAATAGGCACAAAGAAGATGCTTATCCTGTTTGCAATGACCTGGGCAGCGGACTTTATAGCTATCATGATAATGGGGGTAATATACACGAAGCAAGGTGTCGAATTTGGCTCGTCCGGCGCATCAGGAATGGCCTTTGCATTCATGCCTGTCGGCCTTTATGCGCTGTTCCTTTTGGGAAGCAGGTTCGGATACGGAAAGCTTTTTAAGCAGATATCTTTCTATGTGTTGCTCGGCATCGCAGTTCCGACGATCATTATTTCCGTGACACCGAATATTGCAGGCGTCACCGGCATTCCTTCAATGGTGATACATCTGCTGGGTCTTGCCATCGGAACTGTTTTCGCAATCGTGTTCCGCAAAACGTTACAGGAATTTTTCGACAAAGAAAAAGCAGCGAGGGAAGTTGTTTCTATCAGTAGTTCCGAAACTGTATAAATCTGCGAAAAACGTTCGAGCAGCGGGGCGTCAATGGTGTTAGAATTTGAAATATAAAGAAGAAGAGGTAACAGGTTAAAGTGACTGCTTATTACGAGATATTATTCGGATTGTCGGTGCTTCTGACATTGATCTATATCGCGATCTGGCATAAGCATTTTGACGTGCATATTTCGCTTATCTTCGCGTTCATACCGATAGCAAATCTCGGTTATGCCATGCTCGCTCATTCGAGAAATCTCGATGCTGCCCTGACGGCCGTTAAGATCACTTACATCGGCGGCTGTTTCCTGACCCTGTTCATTACGCAGAGTATCTTAAGCCTTTGCCACATCAATATCAGAAGATGGCAGAGCGCACTAATGACCCTGGTCTGCATGGGAATCTATTCGTTCGCACTGTCAGTCGGCAACGCGCCGTATTTCTATAAGTCTGTCAGATTTGAGATAGACAGGGGCATGGGTAAGCTCGTTAAGATATATGGTTTTGCGCACACGCTGACTTATGTCGTCATCACGGTGTTCGTCCTTATCAGCGCTGCCGCGATGATATACAGCCTCGTTAAGAAGAAGGATGTTTCCAACAAGACGATCCTGCTCCTGGCCTTCCCGATGACGGTTTCCTTCATCAGTTATTTTGCCGGAAAGCTCCTGCCTGAAGGCCTTGACGCTATGCCGTTGTCTTATGTTTTTGCGCAGGTCATATACCTTGTCATCGTTCACAGACTGTGCCTTTATGACATTACCGATCTCGGTGTTGATTCGCTCGTAAAGAAGGGCGACACGGGATTTATCTCATTCGACTTTGACGATAACTATCTGGGGTCCAATGAATCCGCGAGGAAGGTTTTCCCGGTCTTCAACGACATTAATGTCGATACCCGTCCGGGCAAGCACGAGGTCATTAAGAATACAATCTATAAGTGGCTCGAAGAGTTCAAGAGAGATGAGACTAAGGATCATTTCTACTATGAGGCCGGCGATAAGATCTATCTTGTTACGATACGTTATCTGTACGACGGCAAGCACAGAAGGGGATACCAATTCTTCATTACAGACGACACCGATTCGAGAAAGTACGTTAAGCTCCTTGCGAACTATAATGAGAGTCTTTCCGATGAGGTCGCGAAAAAGACCGAGAACATCGTCCGGATGCATGAGCGTCTCATCCTCGGCATGGCGACCATGGTTGAAAGCCGCGACAACTCCACTGGCGGTCACATCAGACGTACGAGCGACATCATCAAGATCCTGATCGACGAGATAAGGCGCGATGCTTCATCAGACAAGAAGAACATCCTCGTTCTCTTCGGCAGGGACGGTCTGACAGACGAGTTCTGCAGGAACGTGATCCAGGCGGCGCCGATGCACGATCTCGGCAAGATCGCTGTCGATGACGCAGTCTTAAGAAAGCCCGGTAAGTTCACTCCTGAAGAATACGATGAGATGAAGAAGCACGCATCAGAAGGCGCGCGCATAGTCAACTCGATCCTCGAAGGCACCGAAAATGAAGCTTTCCACAAGGTTGCTGTAAATGTCGCGCACTACCATCACGAGCGCTGGGACGGCTCCGGTTATCCTGAAGGACTTAAGGGAGAGGAGATCCCGATAGAAGCGCGCATCATGGCAATCGCTGATGTCTATGACGCACTCGTGAGCAAGCGTGTGTATAAGGACAAGTTCTCATTCGATGACGCTGATAAGATCATGATGGAGAGCTTCGGAAAACACTTCGACAAGAGACTCGAGAAGTACTATGTGGCAGCTAAACCTAAGCTCGAAATGTATTACAAGCATATGGGTGAACAATAGGAATATGAAGAAGAAAACGTTTTTGATCTGCCAGATATTGCTTCTTATCTGGTTCTTTCTGGACATGACAGGTGTATATTTTAAGGACAGTTATCTGGTCACGAGATCATATATAGATGACGGTCTATTTTTTCTGATCTACCTGTCGACGGTGGTGCTTTTCCTGATAAAGGATAAGATAGGTAAGTGGGCAGTGCTGGCATGGTCGGTAATATGGTTCATCGCACAGTTCATGAGCCACGAGCTGGTCACGATAACAGGCAACGGATATGAGAATAAGACACACTATTTCGAAGGCGCCGTAAAGTGGCTCGAGATAGACGGTGTATATGTTCCCGACGTGTATCACACGGTGCTGCACATACTGATACTGGCGGTGACCGTAACGGGCTTAGTATATGTGTTTGGCCGGAAGAAGCCGGAGGAGGCAAAGACATGAAGAAGTGGTATGACGAAGAATATGAATTTACAGTAGAAGTAACAGGTTTTCTGCATGGCGATAAGACCGAGAATTACTGCAGGAACGGCGAGGAGATCGGCGATAAATACACTTGCACTTACGGTTGCCCTGTTAATCAGGACGGGTGCGGCATCTGCTCTAAGACCATGATGATGCTCTATCCTCTGATGGAAGCTGTAAGAAGCGGAGGCGACTTGGAGAACGTCGGCGGCGATTCAAAGTATTCCAAGACCGTTGTCTGTCCCGACGGCTGTGTAATCTTTAAGCTGACTGCAAAGCCTCTCGGAAATGAGAACTTCCACAAGGGCGGATTCTGGAGTTATCCGGACGAGACTGTTTGAGCCGTATATGCAGAACCGTTAAAGCGCTGTCTGCGGATCAGCATATCTGCCGTAAAGCCGCGCTATAAAAGCGTTACACGCCCCTTTGTGGGTACGATTTTTATTGAAAAGTCCCCCTGTATCCTGTAAAATATTCACTAGGAATAAGTTTAGGGGTTGTTCCGTTTTAAAGCGGAACTCATAGGAATAGGGAGGATAATTATATGCCACATGTATCAGGTGGTGGTGGCGGCCGCTCCGGCCGTCTTGTTTATGGACCTTGGGCAAGACCGGGTGTCGGCGGAAAAATCTATGCAGGATCCAGAATACACTTAAATGATCCTAATGACGGTACTGACCGTTATCTTGGTTCTGCTTCACTTGCAAAAACAAATAAGAATTTCGCAAGATCGATCGTGATCACGACGATCATTGCTCTCTTCGTGAATTTCTTCCTTGGTGTGGGATTTAAGCTTTCCGCAACTAAGCTCGATTCTTCAGAGTATTTGCTGCCTGTGATCAGTGACGATGCAGGCGTGATCGCTGACAAGACAGAGCTTGACGGACTTCTTAGCGAATACCGTGAACTTACGGGAATCGTTCCTGTGGTCTATACCGTATATGAGGAAGACTGGAAGGCTACAGGGGCGAACTCGTTGTCTCAGTATGCATTGTATAAATATATGGCACTGACTTCCGATGAACGTCATTTTGTCATCGTATGTTCAGTGCCTAAGGACAAGACTTCTAAAGCATATAAGATCGCAGCTGCCCAGGGAAATGAAACTGACAATATCATTACGACAGCAATGTACTGGAAATTTTTAGGAACGTTCAAGCTCGGAACCCTCAAAGGTGATGATCCGGGAAAGGCTCTTTGCTGTGCATTCAGCTTTGCGGTAAAGGATGCTAATGTTAAGCTCAATCCTACATTGGGCAACAAGATCCTGACATTGTTTGACAACATTCCGCTTATGGCAAGTCTGATTGTTTTTTTAGTGATCTATATTGTTTTGATCACAAGATATGTTAAGACGAGAAAGGCCGGATTTGAGATACTTCGCGACGATCCGAGATTAGCGTAAAGCATACTTGAAATGGAACTCATCAGGACGATATTCGACAGCGTAAAGATCTATAGACTTAAGTCGCGCACCGATAACCGCGGCCTGATGACATATGTCTACGAAGACGGGATCAAAGGCTTCAATGCAAAGGAAACGCGCATTTACGACATGCCCGTGAAAGGTACTTTCTTCGGTATTCATTACCGCGAAGAGAACGCTCCGATGCAAAAGTTCGTAACGGTCGTGAAGGGCAGTGGTATGGATTATGTCATCGACCTTCGAAAAGATTCTCCGACTTATCTTAAGTGGGAGTCTCTCGAATTAAGTGCGGACAATGCACTTGCAGTTCTTATTCCTGAGGGTATCGGACATGCGTTCTTATCACTCGAAGATAACACGATTCAGGCTTTTACGATCGATAAGACCGGCAAAGACGGCCACTCGAAGCAGCTGAATTATAAGGAAGAAAAGATAGGTTTAAAGCTCCCCGTCGATGTTACGGAGATATCGGACTACGATGCGGGAGCGCCTTTTCTTGATATAATCGGTTAAGCAGCTTTGGCAAATATTATATCTGTGGCGGTGGTGAGAAATGTACGGCGCGGTATTCGGAGACATAATCGGTTCCTGGTACGAATGGCATAACAAGAAGAGCGAGGACATCGATCTTTTTCCTCGCGAGGCCAGATTTACCGATGATACGGTCCTTACCGTTGCGGTTGCCGAGAGTATTCTGCATATGGAAGATAACTCTCCCAGGAAGTGCTACGCGAACCACATAAAGGCATATTACAGGCGTTATCCCGGTGCCGGATTCGGCAACATGTTCAGGGACTGGGCTTTGTCAGATCACCTAAGCGTCCAGCACAGTTACGGAAACGGTGCATCGATGAGAGTGTCGGCAATAGGCTGGGCCTTTGACGATGAGAAGGAGATCCTTCATCAGGTAAGCGAGAGCTGCCATTATACCCATAACAACAAAGAGGCTGTAAGGTGTGCGCAGGCTGTCGCCATTGCCATTTATATGGCGCGAAAAGGTGCATCCAAGGATGATATCAGGGCGCGTCTTTCCAAGGACTTTAAGATGAAGTTCATTCCCTTGGATCTGATCCGTGAGGACTATCAGTTCGACAGCCGCTCCGATTATTCGGTTCCGCCTGCGATCGAGGCTTTTTTCGAGAGCAGCGATTATGAATCAGCGATCAGAAAAGCCATTTCGATCGGCGGTGACAGTGATACGATCGCGGCAATTGCAGGAAGCATCACCGAGGCTTATTATGGGAGCATTCCGGAAGACATCAGGAAGAAGGGAAGACTCCTTCTGGACAGCGGATTAAAGCGTGTCCTGGATGAATTTGAGGAAAAATACTGCAGGTAAAAAAATGAACTTTATCGAGATAACAGACATCAACGCACCCGAACTGGACGTGTTTTCCAGGATAACCGAGCCGCAGCTCAGAACATATTTCGAGCCTGAGATAGGCATATTCCTTGCAGAGACCGCGAACGTCATCATGCGTGCGATCGAAGCAGGTTACGAGCCCCTCTCGATGCTGGTTGAGAAGGAACGTCTGGAAGCTGAGGCAGGGCCTGTTTTCGAATGCATCGAGAAATACTGCGGCAAGGAAAAACTCATATCGATGCCCGTCTATATTGCAGCGCGCGACATCGTAACGCAGCTTACAGGCTATACTCTGGTGCGCGGCCTTTGGATGACGCTCAGGAGAAGACCTGAGATCTCTGTTGAAGAATTCTGTAAAGATAAGAAGCGCATTACTGTTCTGATGGATGTTGTAAATCCCACGAACGTCGGCGCGATAATAAGATCGGCGGCAGCACTCGGAATGGACGGAGTGCTCCTTACTCATGCATCTGTTGATCCTCTTACGAGGCGTTCTGCGAGGGTCAGCATGGGAACTTGCTTCCAGATTCCGTGGACCAAGGCGACGCTTGAACAGTCGGAGGGTCTTAATCTTCTTGATATCCTTCATTCATACGGCTTTAAGACTGTCGCGATGGCTCTGACCGAAGACTCCACCAGCATCGATAACGATGAGATAAGGGCAAATGAGAAGCTCGCCGTGCTGATGGGTTCTGAAGGTCCCGGACTGCCTAAGGAGGTCATCGCTGCGAGCGATTACAGGGTCATGATCCCCATGTATCACGGTGTGGATTCATTAAATGTTGCTGCCGCGAGTGCGGTTGCTTTCTGGGAACTCACGAAATAAGGGCTGGTCACGTTTTGGTGACGATTTTTCGATTTTCATTGCCAAAATGTGGATTTTCAGGCGAAAATCAATATTTTGGTAACGTTTTTCCATTTTTCGTTACCAAAAAGCTGTCACGTCGGAATTCATTATAAAAAGGGGCACGGTCTTAGTTAGCCGTGGCAAACTGCATAAAGGAATTGTCAGGAATCAGCCATAAATGGGCATATATTTTCGAGCAAGCCTCTAATAAATATGTTAAAATGTCGCCGGTCAAAATGATGAGAGGTGATACGAGATGTCCCTGCCAAAAGATCCGTTCATGCTTTTGAGCTATGTAAATACTGAGCTTAGAGATAATTATGCAAGCTTAAAAGAGCTCTGCAGTTCTCTCGGTGTGAACGAGGAAGATATTGTCAGAACGCTGGCAAACGCGGGATTCTCATATGATGAAGGCCTCAACCGTTTTACGGCCGGACATTGATGTAAGTTAACATAAAATACAAAGGAGAATACTATGAAGAGAAGACCTGTAGTACTTATGGTTCTTGACGGTTTCGGACTTTCCGATACCAAGGAATACAATGCCATTGCTATGGCAAACACTCCCGTAATCGACAAGCTTATGGCTGAGTGCCCTTATGTTAAGGGCTTTGCATCCGGCCTCGCAGTCGGACTCCCTGACGGACAGATGGGTAACTCAGAGGTTGGCCACATGAATATCGGCTCCGGAAGGATCATCTATCAGGATCTGACACTCATCACTAAATATATCGAGGACGGCGTTTTCTTCAAGAATGAGGACCTCCTCCGCGCCATCAACAACTGCAAAGAGAAGAATTCCGACCTTCACGTATGGGGCCTTCTCTCTGACGGCGGCGTTCACTCACACAACACACACCTCTATGCGATCCTTGAGCTCTGCAAGAGAGAAGGATTCGACAGAGTTTACGTTCATCCTTTCTTCGACGGCCGTGACACACCTCCGGCATCAGGCAAGGATTATCTCCAGGCATTGTTAGACAAGATGGCCGAGATCGGCGTTGGTAAGGTTGCTTCCATGTCCGGCCGTTACTATGCAATGGACAGAGACAACAACTGGGACAGGATCCAGACAGCTTACGACTCACTCGTATTGGGTGAAGGCGTTAAGGATACAGACTGCATCGCAGCTATGCAGAAGTCTTACGACAACGGTATAACAGACGAGTTCGTTCTTCCTACGGTTATCGTAGATGATGAGGGCAAGCCCGTTTCTGTCGTTAAGCCTAACGACTCCGTTATCTTCTTCAACTTCCGTCCTGACCGTGCAAGAGAGATCACAAAGGCTTTCTGCTACTCCGACGAGGATATCGCTGCACAGCCCGGTGATGCTTCCGACACAAAGTGCATCAAGTACTTAAAGAGAGCAAACGGCTTCATGCCTCTCACATATGTATGCTTCAAGGACTATGACGAGACTATCCCTAACAAGTTCGTTGCTTTCAAGAAGGAAGAGATCAAGAACACTCTCGGTGAGTACCTTGCAGCAAACGGCTTGAAGCAGCTCCGTATCGCTGAGACAGAGAAGTATGCACACGTTACATTCTTCTTCAACGGCGGTATCGAAGAGCCCAACAAGAACGAGGATCGTACTCTCGTTAACTCACCTAAGGTTGCTACATATGACCTTAAGCCTGAGATGAGCGCTCCTGAAGTATCCGAGAAGCTCGACGCAGCTATCTGCTCTGATAAGTATGATGTAATAATCATCAACTTCGCTAACCCTGACATGGTCGGCCACACAGGAGTTCTCGAAGCAGCTATTAAGGCAGTAGAGAGAGTTGATGCTTGCGTAGGCGGCGCTGTTGAAGCAGTAAAGAAGATGAACGGCGTTCTCTTCATCTGTGCTGACCACGGCAACGCAGAGCAGATGATGAACCTCGAGACAATGCAGCCTCATACTGCACACACAACAAATCCCGTTCCGTTCATCCTCTACAACTACGATCCTGAGTACACACTCCGTGAGGGCGGTCGCCTTTGCGACATCGCTCCCACACTCCTTGAGATCATGGGACTTCCCCAGCCTGCAGAGATGACAGGCGAGTCACTTCTTATTAAGAAGTAATAGTTTTCGAAAAACTGAAAATAATAGCTGACAGGGCTGCCTCGCACAAGAGACGGCCCTGTTTTTGATCAGTGATTTTTCTTTCTGAATTTGCAAGACGCCAAATCATACCTTTTTATGCCTCAAAAACGTACGATTTAACTCTTTGCTCCGAGCAAGACCTTATTTCGTACGTTTTCATGCCCCCAAAACGTACGATTTAACCCTTTGCTCATTGTGTTCCGTTAATGCAATGCGCGCCGGAAGGCCCCGTACTTTTACGCAGCCTTCTTATACGTCATCTGTACCGACGTGGAATCCAGAAGTTTTATGGCATCAGGATCGCTGACGGGTGCGGTGACCGTAATGTCGCCGAAGTTGTCGACGGTGCCGGGCATCGTGTCTGTCGCGGACTTGAAGGTTATGTTGTTGCCGCTGACGGTGTAGGTACCCTTGCTCTCAAGGCCTGATGTATTGATGGTAGCGACGCTCGCAGTCACCTGGTCTAAGATCTTCTGCTTCATGTCGGCGTAGTCCTTGTAGCCGGCGATCTTTGCCATGGCATCAAGGCCGACGGACGAAGTCGTGCCCAGAGTGTTCTTGATGATCTTATCGATATTCTTCTCAACGAAGGATTTGATGTCGGCAGCAAATGCGTCACGGTCGATCTTTACTTCGTACTTTCCGTTCTTGAGGACCATCGTGGAACGTATATAGATCCTGCCTTCGCAGTCTGACGGGATACTGACTTTGTATTCGTTGGAGATATACTTTATAAATTTGTCAGTGATGTCCATTGTTGATTTATAGGTGCCGTCAACGGACTTCATGCTGATCTTGAACTTTTTGTATGAGAGCAGGCCGCCGAAGCTGACGGAATCAAGGTTCGTGATAAACCACTCGGAACCGGTCCTCTCGAGTTCGCACTTGTATTCGAAGTTGATGATCTCACATTCTTTTACGGCTTTCTCGATCTCGGGGATCGAAGAGAAGTTCTTGCCTGCAAGGACTTCGAAATTAGGTCTTCTCAGGATGATGTTGACACTTCCCTTTTTGCCTTCGATGACTATCGAGGATTCATCTATCTCATAACTCATGCCGTCTCTTACGGCAGCGCGGAATGCGTTGTCTTCCTTTGTAGGATTTCCGTCGGCATCGAAATATTCCTTTACGGCCTGAATAGTCTCAGCTGTGGCATTGGAGCCGGCCAGATAGATCGCTGCGCCGGAATCATCGTTCTTGATGGTTTCGGCGAGTTTGCCTGCCGTCTCGATCAACGTGGCGCGGCCTATTACAGGCATGTTTCCGTAGAAGGAGAAGAGGTCTTTGAATTCCCCGTCATCGAAATTGGTTACATACCATTCCTTATCGATCTTCTTAAGCTCGGCGGTAACCTCGATGTCTTTTTGGGAAGCGCTGTCGACTGCCGAAGTCAGGTCGTTGATATCCTTATAGTCCTTTTTCTTAAGCGCATCGAGATCTGCGACGGAGAAAGTCATGCAGACCGTTGCTTTGTCTTTCTCGATCTTCACGGACTTCTCGTCGACTGTATATTCGATCGAACTGACCATGTGTTCAGAGAAAGAGACTTCCTCTTCCGTATAGTTCTTGGGGTCAAGAAGCTCTTTAAATGACTTCTTGTAATCACGGTCGGTGCCGTCGGTCTTTCTTAATATGTCAGAAGCATCTGCTGTCTTTATGACTTCACCGAAATCCCCGGCTGCCGTCAGGACGGCTTTTTTGCCGAAGAGCGAGCAGGAGCTTAAGACAGGGAGCAGCATCGCCGCCACCAGGATCACAGCTGTCTTTTCTTTTATATTAATCTTCATTACCGCTTATTCCTTATCCTAGTAATATCTTTACAATACCGACCGCATACTTCATCGTCAAGGTTAAGATGTTGCAAAACTAGGGCTGCGGGAAAGTACTGCAAAACACCGTGACTCATTGAAATTTACCATGAACTCTATTAAACTTTCTTTATAATTCATGGTGTTGAAGCATGGTTTTCGCGATGGAAAAACAGAAGGAAGGATATTGGAAATGGAGAAAAAAAGACTGATTACAAGAAGTGACTTTGACGGACTTGTTTGTGCGATGCTCCTCCGTGAGCTCGATATGATCGACGAGATCAAGTTTGTTCATCCGAAGGATGTCCAGGACGGCAAGGTCGATATAAATGAGAACGACATCACGACCAATCTTCCTTTCGATCCGAGAGTAGGACTCGCGTTCGACCACCACGAGAGCGAGCTCGTCAGGAACAACATGGAGGCTTACGGCCATAAGTTCATCTGCTTAAGAGAGAAGTCCGCAGCAAGAGTCGTTTACAACTACTATGGCGGTGCGGAAAGATTCAAGACCGTAAATGAAGAGATCATGCAGGCTGTAGACAAGGGCGATTCCGCTGATTTTACTATCGACGAGATCCTTGAGCCGAAGGGCTGGGTGCTCATGAACTTCGTTATGGACGCCAGGACCGGTCTTGGCCGTTTTCACGATTTCAGGATCTCCAACTATCAGCTCATGATGGAACTCATCGATTTCTGCGCTCATCACACCATCGATGAAGTGCTCGAACATCCGGATGTAAAAGAACGTACCGTAATGTATTTCGAGCAGCAGGAGCAGTTCAAGAAGCAGCTTTCAGAGAACGTTAAGATCGTAGGCAAAGTCGCTCTCTTAGACTTAAGACCTCTTGAGACGATCTATACCGGCAACAGGTTCATGATCTACGCCATGTATCCTGAGGCAGAGGTCAGCGTTCACGTTGCGTGGGGCTTCCAGAAGCAGAATACGGCTGTAATGATCGGCAAGTCCATAATCAATAAAGCAGGAAAGACAGACATCGGCCAGCTCTGTCTCTCATACGGCGGCGGCGGACATGCCAATGCGGGAACCTGCCAGCTTGATAATGACATCGTTGATAAGGAACTCCCGAATATCCTTGCGGTCCTCAACGGAGAAAAGTGATCTTTCTAAGCCTTAAAGGTATTTGTGTAAAAAGATATTAGTTATAAAATGTGGTTGTCGGAGATGTTCCGGCAACCGCATTTATTTGAGGGTCATGCGAAGGAGGGGCTTTGTCATGTTCAAGCGTGCAGTGGCTTTGGTTGTAACAGCCGCAATGGCTTTGGGTTTGGCTGCTTGTAATACAGAAACTACAGAAGCTACCGCCTCCATATATACGAAGGTGACTGAGAGCATGATGTCTCTGAACGAGGACGGCGTTAAGGCCGTCAACGCTTACAAGGAATTGCTGAAGGTCAATAAGGATTCGATCCAGATCATCGAAAAGTATTTCAATGTGCCTACGTGCGGTCTTCACGATATCAATTCCGACGGCATCCCTGAATTTTACTTTTTCGCTGCCACCGATTCGACAGGATACTCTGCGACATTCTTCGTATTCACATACGATAAGGGAAGTGATGCTGCAGTTAAGAAGATCGAGATCCCGAACATCATGTATCTGTCCGGAGGAGGCGGCGGTGAATATGCCGTCTTCACCTCACCCGTGGCGCTTATCGTTACCCGTTCGAGCGGCGGTACCGAATCCGTTACGGAGACTGTCGTCTATGACATGAACTTCTATAAGAACGGCAGTTATAAGCTGACGCAGACTCACGATGCCGCTACGGAAATGGTCGTAAACAAGTATTTCGCGAACGGCTCACCGGCAGACCAGGCCGCGTATGATCAGCTGGTAACGGTCCACATCGACCAGGCGACCATGGTCCTTGCCAGCAACATACAGGCAAAGTCCGAAGAGGATGCGTCGCCTCTGCTGTCAAAGCCTGCAGCCAGGTTAATGAATTACGAGGGCATGCTATCGTATCTGATAAAGCTCTCGTAAGACATCGAAATAAGGAGGGATGCTTATGTTGAAGAAATCAGCTGCGGCAGTTCTGGCGTTATCGATGGTGATCGGAATTGCCGGATGTGATATTTTCGGCGTGCGCAAAGAGATGGGCGCTGTTGACGGCGTCATCAAGGAATACGCAAAAGCGCTTCAAACTCTGGACGAAGAAAAGCTCCTGGATCTGACCGTCTTCGATGAATCGGATTCCGGCTATGATGAGATCAAGGACTGCTTTGTCTTCGACGGCAATGCCGAATATATCATGGATGTTTATGAAGCGACAGCATCTACGATCGCATTGAATGCCAACAGCAACAGTATCCGTATCGACGGCGATAAGGCATCGATCGATTTTGATTATTCGATCGTTAACTGGAAGCCGTTGTTCGAAGGACCCGGCGAGAGCTCTGCAGATCTCGTTAAAGCGATCAGGAAGAGCAATGACCTCAAATCCGTTAAGGGCGGTCTCGAATTTACGAAGGTGGACGGCGAATGGAAGATCTCCGAGATCAAGTATCTTGCCGAGCTCCTCTCATTTACCGAAGCCTGGCCGAATCTCGAGAATAAAGAGTGGCCGACAATGCCGACAGAAGATACAGAGCCTACGGATGAACCCACATTCCCGACGGGAACTCAGTTCGCTGACAGCTACGGAAAAGCAATAAATGCATATCTCGAGTTGCTGGAGAAAAATAAAACCGCCATTAAGGAAGTCGAGGAGCAATACCATTACAACCCTGTCGGAGTTTTCGATATCAACGAAGACGGTCTTCCGGAACTCTTATTCCTGGCCAGTGACGGCGTTGAACCTGCCTACATGAGCACTCTCTATGTTTACACGTATAACGAGTTTGCCGGCGAAGCCGTAAAGGTCATCGAGGTTCCCAATATCATCTACATGGCAGCCGACGGCGGTTATTTCCTGCTTTATAAGACGCCTGACAGGATCGTTGTCACTCACGCAGGCGGCGAACTTGTTAAGTTCCAGTACTGGACAGAAATATACAATTACAACTGGAATCTCATTGATTCCTACAGACGCGTCATCCTTACCGAACCCACTGAAACGGAGGAGATCGAAACCTTCGAATACTACGAAGCGGATCACGCGATCACTGAGGAGCAGTACAACAAAGTGTTCAAGGAAGATCTGGCAAACACCGTAGTGATCCTTGCAAAGAATTACACACCGGAACCATATGATGTTGAATATCCTCTCGCAGGCAAACCGGCATATGAGTTCATGGGATATGAGACTGCGTATGCTTATGTAAAATCTCTCCAGCCTTGAGCCACTTTACGATAATACCTTCCACCTGATAAAATATGTATATATCTGTGAAGCCGGAGGGCACTTATCATGGACGCATCATTATTTGCTAAAGCAGCTAGGGAAGAGAAGGATGCTATGCTCGAGAATTATCTCAGCAGCACCGATTCAATGGCAGGTGAGCAGATTGCAAAACTTAAGGCGGCAGGTGCCGGCGACGAACTCCTAAGAGAAGTTTTCGATTCCGTCCTGACAGACTGCTTTTATAACATCCTCCTTGGGATCGACGGCCAGATGCCGATCGGATCTTTGGGTGAGAGAAGTTACAGATTGCTCGCACCGGACAGCACTGTAATCGCAAATGCTTCCGGAACATTGGCCGAAGCCGCATATGAAGCTTTCTACGGTGAAGGCGAAGGCTGATATCTATCAGATCTGAATTTAACAGGGACCGCCTATAAGTGTTTCACTTGAGGCGGCCTCTTTTTTATGCATTAGTTCTTTGCTTACAGGATCACTTCGGAGCCCAGAAGATCCAGACGAAGAGATAACCTGCGATGACTGCCGTGAGAGTGAAGGGGATACCGATCTTCATGAAGTCGCCGAATCCGACCTCGTGACCTTCCTTACGGAGCATGCCGACACCGGCGATATTCGCGGAAGCGCCGATAGGTGTTAAGTTGCCGCCCAATGTGGCGCCTACCAGGAGTCCGAAATAAAGGAAGTGAGGCTCGACGTTCATTGCGGAAGCAACGCCTGCAAGGAGCGGGAGCATAGTTGCGACATAAGGTATGTTGTCGATGAAGGCGGAGATCAGGACAGAGCCCCATACGATGATGGAGAATAAGACGAATCTGTTGGAGCCGCCGAAGCCTGCTATGAATTCGGCGAGGTCATCGATGACACCGACTTCCCTTATTGATGCGATGACAACGAAAAGACCTGTCAGAAGGAGCATCGTGTCGTAGTCCATTGCCTTTAATGAATGGAACATGCCCTTGGTGGACTTCTGCTTGATGAGCTCCCAGATGATCGTTAAGATTCCGCATGCCATGCAGATGAAGCCGTTTGTGCATTCATGCGTGTTGGGAATGAATGAAGCGATGATGAGGAGTACGACATGACCGAGCATTGTGATCGTCGGAACGTAATCGGTGACGGGTGTATGCTCGGTGGAATCAACGGGCTCTCTGTTCTTGCGGAAGAGGAACATCATGATCGGTATCGTAAGGAGTGCACCGAGCTCTACTGCAAAGAACATGCCGGGTCTGCCCTGCATCCAGAAGAAGTCATTGAAGTTCATGTGATCAGCTGCGGCGAGCATGATCGAAGTAGTATCGCCGACGAGTGTTGCGGCGCCCTGGAGGTTCGATGATACGGCGATGCAGATGATCATCGGAACGGGGTTGATCTTCAGCTTTTTGCAGATCGCAAGGCCTACAGGGGCGACCATAAGGACTGTTGCGACGTTATCGATGAATGCGGAGATGATGCCTGAGAATAATGACATCAGGATCGTTACCCACATGACGTTCTTGGAGAGCCTTAAGAGTGATTCGGCGATCTTATTCGGCATCTTGGATTCGATGAAATAATCGACGATTACCATAGTTCCGAATATCATCATGAGGACGTTCCAGTCGATCGAGGGAAGCACTTTCCCGATAGGAAGGATCTGTCCGGCTATCATTATGACTGCTGCGGTCAGTGCTACGACAGCACGGCGCTTGGGAAGCACGACCATCAGGATGTACATTATAAGGAAGATGATGATTGCTATGATCTTATGCATTAAGGACTCCTTGGCTTACGTTTTGTTTTTGTTCTTGCTGCTGAAGACGAAGCGCTGCTGTACTGCATAGCTTAAAAGGAACAGGACAGTGTCCGTGATTGCCTTTACAAGTGTCTCGATACAGCCCGGGAATATGTGGACAAATAAGCTTACGATGCCGGCGCTCAAGGCCATCTGGATGACTGCCAGAAGCGCATACTTGGCAAGAGATGTCGTCTTCGATGCACGGCTCTTGAAAACAAATTTGTAATTGATGAGATAGTTATAAACTGCCGAGATGACCCTTGCGCCTGCTGTCGCGATCGTGATGTAGAGCGCTGGGAAAGCGTCCTTCAAAATGAGCACGAGCAGGTGGAAGAGGATTATGTCGATCACAAAAGATGAGAGAGAAGCGAAGATGAACTTGATAAACTTCTTTCCCAGTATCTTGTAGATCCTTAAGGAGTCCCTTACAGGCTTAAAGTGCGTCTGGTGGGATTCCTTGGAGTCGTAGATCGTCTGTATCGGGACTTCTGTCAGGCCGTATCTGCCTGCACATTCGAGCAGCATCTGCATCTCGTATTCGAATCTTTCACCCTTGCAGTCGATAAGTTCCTTCATGAATCTGAAGGGGATACCGCGAAGGCCTGACTGTGTGTCGCTGACCCTCATGCCTGCGACATATGAGAAAACGCTGATGGTGACAGTGTTGCCGAACCAGCTCTTCCACGGGATGTCCTTTTTCGCGAACTTCCTGACACCTAATATCAGGTTATCCGGATTGGCCTTTAATGCATTGATTATATTGGTGATGCATTCCGGAGAGTGCTGGCCGTCGGAATCTGCCGTAACACAGCCCAGTGCATCAGGCATATTTTCCGCGATGTAAGAGAAAGCAGTCTTGAGCGCGCGGCCTTTGCCCCTGTTGGGACGGTATGAGATGAATCTGCCGCCATGCTTTGCGATCAGGGCTTCAGCCTGCTTAAAGATGGGATCGTACTCTTCGGATGAACCGTCGTTGACTATTATGACCGGTCCCATTTCTTTTTTATCAAGATCTTCGAGCAGCGAAATAAGCCTGTCATCAGGCTCATAGGAAGGTATCACTATCGGGATAAGTGACTTGTTTGTGCTCTCGTCTTCTCTCATAGTGACTATATTAACATAAAGATTCAGGCTGACTTGGGTTTATACAGGACCTTGAGCAGGACCGGTGCGAGTATGGAGCTGACCAGGATCATGAGGATGACTGCCGTGAAATAGTCGGAGGTGATGAGCCCGGCGTGAAGGCCTTTCTGAGCAGTGATGAGCGCGACCTCGCCTCTTGTCATCATGCCGATGCCGATCTTCAGGGAGTCGTTCCAGTTAAATTTGCAAATCTTTGCCATCGTGCCGCAGCCTATGATCTTGCCAAGGCATGCAACGATGACAAATGATACCGAGAAGAAAAGGAGTGTCGGATTTACGTTCTCGAAAGAGACCTTAAGTCCGATGCCTGCGAAGAATATGGGCGCGAAGACCATGTAGGAACTGACGTCGACCTTACGCTCAACGTACTTGACGTCGTGAAGGTTGCAAAGGACAACGCCTGCAACATATGCGCCCGTGATGTCGGCGATTCCGAAATATCTCTCGGCCACATAAGCCATGAACATGCAGTAGCAGAGTGCGGCGATCGGGATCCTTCTCGTGTGTTCATATCTGGCATCGAGCCACTTGAAGGCCTTGTAGACGATGAAGCCGGATACTATTGCGATCGCAAAGAAGGCGATCGCCTTGAGCGTCGTGATCCAGACGGAAGTGCCTGAACCCTTTGCGCTTAATACGAATGTGAGAACAACGATTACGATGACATCGTCGATGATGGCAGCGCTTACGATGGTCGTTCCGACGGTGCTGTTGAGCTTACCGAGTTCCTTAAGTGCCGCGACCGTGATGCTGACGGAGGTTGCAGCCATGAGAGTGCCGATAAACAGGCCCTTTATAAACTGCTCGGAACCGATGGGTTCGTATCCGTAGAAGCTCATGAAGAGGATAACGCCGAGTATGATTGGAACAAAGACGCCGGCGCATGCGATGGCAGTAGCCTTAAGGCCCGTTGCCTTAAGCTTCTTCATGTCTGTGGTAAGACCTGCCTCGAACATGAGCATGATGACGCCGATCTCGGCCATCTTATTGATAAAGTCGGACTGGTTGACGATGCCTATTACGGCAGGACCAAGGATAAGGCCCGCGATGATCTCTCCTACTACTTCAGGGGCATGGAGCTTACGGGCAATAATGCCGAAAATCTTTGCGGCAAACAGAATCAATGCAACATCTATTAAAAATCTAAGGCTTTCCACAGCAGCATCTCCAACTCAAAATAAAAGGGCTCAATGGCCCTGCGATTTCCACCGCTACTAGTTATAACACGCAAAAAAATTAGCGATAGGCTGCATATTACACAAACTTATTATTTAAATAAGGTGTTCAAGGCGTAAAAATGATATTATAGGGTGTTGAATTATGACCTGACCTGTCAGGCCGCGGTGGAGGCTTTTTGATGAAACAGCTTGAATATCCTTACGATTCCGACTTTATCCTGCGCAAGAAGAAGGCGATCAAGAGAGAGCTCCTTGCAAGGGAAGGAATACAGTATGTAGAGAAGAAGATCGCTATCCTGGGCGGTTCCACGACAAGCGATATCAAGCAGATATTAGAGCTCTTCCTGTTAAATTACGGCATCAAGCCCGAGTTTTTCGAGTCCGAATACAATAAATACTATGAGGATGCCGTCTTCGGCAATCCCGAGCTGGACGAATTTGCTCCGGATCTTGTTTTCGTGCACACGACAACAAGAAACATAGCAAGGTTCCCGTCTGTTACGGATTCGCCCGAGCAGATCGATGGTCTTATCGAAGAGACGATGGGCAGATTTGAGCAGATCTGGGGAGCGCTGGCTGAGCGCTATAAGTGCACCGTGATCCAGAACAACTTCGAGCAGCCTTTCTTCAGGCTCTTGGGCAACAGCGATTTTACGAACATCCACGGCAGGCTCAACTTCATCAACAGACTGAATGACAGATTCTGTGCGTATGCCCAGAGCCACAGGAATTTCTATATCAACGACATCAATTACATTTCCGCCGTCTACGGCATCAAGAAGTGGGCAGATCCGGGTGACTGGTACAGATATAAGTACGCTCTCTCCGTTTCCGCGATCCCTGATTTTGCGTTCAATCTCGCACACATCATCAAGGCGGTTTACGGCAGGAACAAGAAGGCCTTTGCCCTTGATATGGACAACACGCTCTGGGGCGGCATCGTAGGCGACGACGGCCCGGAGAACATCAAGGTCGGCCATGAGGACGCCGAATCCGAGCTCTTCACCGAGTTCCAACAGTACATAAAGGCGCATAAGGATCTCGGCATCCTTCTTACAGTCGCTTCCAAGAACGACGAGGAGAATGCTCTGGCAGGCCTTGCAAGACCTGATTCGACCTTAAAGCAGGACGATTTCCTCATCATCAAGGCCAACTGGGACAACAAGGACATAAATATCGCGAATACCGCCAAAGAGATAAACATCGGCGCTGACAGCTTCGTCTTCGTTGACGATAACCCGGTGGAAAGAGCTCTCGTTGAACAGCAGATCCCGGGGATCTCCGTTCCTGAGGTCGGCGCGCCTGAGACTTATATTGATATCCTTGATTCCAACGGATTCTTCGAAGTCACCGGCATCTCCGAAGAGGACATCAAGCGCAGCGGCATGTACAAGGCGAACATGGAACGTGCAAAGGCTTCAACGCAGTTCACGGATTACAACGAGTACTTAAAGTCTCTGGAGATGACGGCTGAGATCAAGCCTTTCGCGCCCGTTTATATGGCGCGTATCGCAGAGCTCACCAACAAGAGCAACCAGTTCAACCTTACGACAAAGCGCTGCAGCCAGGCAGATATCGAGAGGATCGCATCTGATCCCAAGTACATAACGCTCTACGGAAGGCTTGAGGACAAGTTCGGCGATAACGGCGTTGTTGCAGTGACTTTCGGACATGAGGAAGTCTTCGGAAATGACAAGTTCTTCCACATCGACCTGTGGCTCATGAGCTGCAGAGTCTTAAAGCGCGGTATGGAATTTGCAATGATGGATGAGCTGATCGCTGAGGCAAAATCCAGAAATATTACCAAAATTAAAGGCTATTATTTGCCGACCGCGAAGAATAAAATGGTCAAGGATTTTTACGGGCTTCAGGGCTTCGAAAAGATAAGAGAGATGGAAGACGGCACTTCCGAGTGGCTGCTCGACCTCGACAAGCCGCATAAGAGCGGCAACGTTGCGATAAAGGTCAATTGATCTTTGGCGCACCCGGCAATCCGCAATTTTAAGGAGATAAGGAAATGACAAGAGAAGAGATTTACGGAAAGCTTAATGAAGTATTCCAGGATGTTTTCGATGACGAGGACATCACTGTTAACGACTCCACGGTCGCAGCTGACGTTGATGGCTGGGATTCACTGGAGCACATCAACCTGATCGTTGCTGTCGAGAGATGCTTTGGCATCAAGTTCACGATGGGCGAGACAACAGGCCTTAAGAATGTCGGCGAGATGGTCGACAGGATCATCGCCCACCTCGGTTAAGGTATTCTGATGTCGCTGGTATCTTCGTTATTTTTGGTCTTCGTTGCAGCAGTCCTGCTGCTGTACTATGTTCTGCCCAAGAGCTGCCGCTTCTGGGTGATCCTCGCGGCGAGCCTTGCATTCTCGGCATTCCTGGGATTCTACACACTGCTGTTCGTTCTTATATCGGCTGTCCTCTGCTATATCGGAGGTCTTCTGGCCGGTCCTTCGAAGAGCAATGCCCTGCGTAATGCTGCAACTGTCATCACGGTCGTTATCAACATCGCGCTCCTTTGCGCAGTCAAGTACTATAACGTGATCGGCCTTGCAGCAGAGAGATTAAACCTCATGTTCGGTGCCGTAAATGGTGCAAACACTTTCTTTGTTTATGCGGTCCCTGTCGGAATGTCCTTCTACGTGCTCCAGACAACAGGCTATATCCTGGACTGCAGGTGGGAGAAGATCGCTCCTGAGAAGAATTTCTTCAAGGTATTACTGTTCTCAACATATTTCCCGCAGCTTATGTCGGGACCTATGAACACATATGCAGCTCTTTCTGCACAGTTCGAAAAGGCTAAGGAGGTCAAGTTTGACTTCTCACGCATCTCCGACGGCGCAGTCAGAGTCGCATGGGGCTTTTTCAAGAAGCTCGTTATCGCCGAACGTGCCGCAATGGTCGTCAAAATGATCTATGCCGACCACCACACCTTTACCGGCTGGTATGTCCCGCTCGGCGTGTTCTTTTTCGCGATCCAGCTCTACACAGACTTCTCCGGATGCATGGAGGTCGTCATCGGCGTATCCCATATGTTCGGTATCGAACTGCCCGAGAACTTCAACTGCCCGTTCTTCTCAAAGACCGTAAAGGAATACTGGAGAAGATGGCACATCACACTGGGCGCATGGCTCCGCGATTATCTCATGTATCCTATCCTGAAGAGCACTCCGCTCATTAAGATCGGCGACTGGGCCAAGGCAGAGTTCGGCAAGAAGAACGGCAAAAAGGTCCCCACATACATCGCTTTGTTCATCCTCTGGTTCGCCGTAGGCTACTGGCACGGCGGCCTTTGGAATTATGTTATCGGTTCAGGCATCCTGCACTTCATCTACATCGTGCTCGGCATGATCTTCGAGCCGCTGTTCAAGAAGATCAGACCTAAGATCGGCGCTGACAAGCTCTGGTTCAGGATCTTCCAGTCAGTCCGCACCTTTATCCTTATGCTCACTGGCTTCGTATTCTTCAGATCCGCAACCGTTATGGACGCGGTCGACATGTATGCGGCTATCTTCCGCAAGGGCGGCGCAGCTCTTAACTGGTCCAACTTCTGTGCTTCAGGCATGAACCTCTCCAACCTAATCGTGCTTATTGCTGCAGTGCTTCTTGTTTGTGCAGTCGACGCTTTCAAGTACAGACCGGGCGAGGATGAAGAACCTCGTTCAGCCATTGCATTCTTAAGGAGCAAGAGCATCGTTTTATTGTGGGCGGCATTCATGGTGCTCGTCGTAGCTACGTTAGTATTCGGAATGTACGGCTTAGGCTATGATTCCGGTTCATTCATATACGCAACAATCTAAGGGGGAAAATAACAAATGAATATTGTTTGTCTTGATATGGAAGGTGTTCTGGTACCTGAGATCTGGATCGAGTTCTCGAAAAAGACCGGCATCCCGGAACTTACCAGAACGACCAGAGATGAGCCTGATTACGACAAGCTCATGCACTGGAGACTCGGCATCTTAAGAGAGCACGGCTTAGGCCTCAAGGAGATCCAGGATGTTATCGCGCAGATCGATCCGCTTCCGGGCGCTAAGGAATTCTTAGACGAGCTCCGCAAGGACATGCAGGTCATCATCATCAGCGACACCTTCACGCAGTTTGCCATGCCTCTGATGGCTAAGCTCGGCTATCCGGCACTCTTCTGTAACTCACTTATCGTCGGTGAAGACGGCATGATCGAAGACTTCAAGATGAGGATCACCGATTCCAAGCTGTCCACGGTGCGTGCTTTGCAGTCCATCGGCTTCGATACTATCGCTTCAGGCGACTCTTATAATGACCTTGCCATGATCAAGGCATCCAAGGCGGGATTCCTTTTCAAGAGCACGGAAAAGATCATCGCCGACAACCCTGATATTCCTGCATTTGAGGAGTTCTCAGAGCTCCTGGCTGCTATCAAGGCTGTTCCCGATTCGAACTGAGACCGAATAAAACGCATTTTCCGGCCGCTCCGCTTGGGGCGGCTTTTGTGTATTGTTTTTGTTTCTTGTTTTCGTGTGCCAGGATGGACGCAAAATGAGACGAAAATGGCGAAAACCGTCCCTAAAATCGTCTATGAAGCCTCCGATAGACGAAAATAGGGACGATATTAGCCAAAACCGTCTCTTTTTCCGTCCCAGGTGATAAATCAGGAAGCTGATCCGTTCTTTTAATCCTTATATGCCTTCGGCAGGTTCCAACCGTAGTGTGCGGCGCAGAATCTGATGGCGCAGACGAAGAAGAAGCCGACGAGCATTGCGACTTCGGGTGACCCAGTGACATTGTAGACGATATAGACTGCTGCGGCTCCGACGATGGAGGCGCATGCGTAGATGTGCTTTACAAAGATATAGGGCATCTCGAGCGAGAGGACATCTCTTAACACACCGCCGCCGACACCTGTTACGACGCCAAGGAAGATGACAAGGAAAGCGTTGCTTGCGTGAGATCCGAGAAGGCCGGTGTGGACGCCGTCTGCGGTGAAGGTCGCAAGGCCTACGGTGTCGAACCAGAAGAAGATCTTGTCGTAGATCGCGCGTGTCTTATCGGAGACGTTCTTTTTGTTCTTGTGCTGCCACCAGACGAATATGAATGTTATGTTTGCGGCGATCGCTGCGATGATTACGAAAAAAGGATTCCTGAATGCTGCCGGCGGTGTTGAGCCCATGACGAGATCACGGATGATGCCGCCGCCCGTAGCGGTAAGGAGCGCCAGGATATTGACGCCGAAGATGTCCATCTTCTTCCTGATGCCGGCCATGGCACCTGACACTGCGAAAGCCACAGTGCCGATGATGTCTGTTATCAAGATGAAAAGTCCGGTATCCATAGAAGCAATTATATATGTTTTCATACGGAATAAAAGTTACTTATTTGACAGTTATCCTTACTCTAAATAAAATAAAGCAATCTATTTGAGAATGGAGATATATAGGATATATGGCAGCGATCACAGACTGCGAACATCTTGTACAGTATTACGAGACGGACCAGATGGGCGTAACCCATCATTCGAACTATGTAAGATGGTACGAAGAGGCGAGGACCAAGCTTTTCGAGGACATCGGATTAGGCTATAAAGGAATGGAAGAAATGGGCATAATAAGCCCGGTTGTCGGACTTACGGCCAAGTATAAGACAATGGCCAAATATTGTGATACGGTTGTAATAAGAGCTGAGATCACAAGATATACCGGAGTAAGATTCGATATCAAATATACGATCTTTGATAAGGAGACAGGGCAGGTAAGGTGCACGGGAACTTCTGAGCATTGCTTCATCAACCGTGAAGGCAAGGTCATCTCAATGCAGAGAACGAACCCGGAGGCGCACGCAAAGCTTGACGCATTAGTCAACGGAAAGGAAGGCTGATATGGCAGACATCATCATCGTAGGAGCAGGTCCCGCGGGGCTTTCGGCAGCCATTTATGCAAGACGTGCCGGAATGGACACGGTCATTTACGAGGGCGAGATGTACGGCGGACAGATCGTCAACACGCCCGAGATCGAGAACTATCCTGCGATTGCCAAGATATCAGGCTTTGATTTTGCCAATGACCTTTATAACCAGGCGATTAACCTTGGCGCAGTGCTCGAATTCGACCGCGTCGCAGCTGTCGAAAAGACTGCGGAAGGCTTTGAAGTAACGCTCGATTCCGGCAAGAAGGATACTGCAAAGGCCGTTATCCTTGCAGTCGGCGCATCCAACCGTCACTTGGGCATTGCAAGGGAAGACGAGCTCCTTGGCAAGGGCATCTCCTATTGCGCCACATGCGACGGAGCGTTCTATAAGGGCAAGACAGTTGCAGTCAACGGCGGCGGAAATACGGCAGTTGAAGATGCCATATATCTTGCAGGTATCGTGGACAAGGTATATCTTATACACCGCAGAAACGAATTCAGAGCTGATGACGTTCTCGTAAAGGCGGCAAAAGAGCTTCCTAACCTTGAGATAGTTACACCTTATGTCATCGAGAGCCTTTTGGGCGAGCCCAAGCTCTCCGGCCTGGAACTTACGAACAGGGAAGACGGCAGCAAGAAGACGATCGATGTCAACGGACTTTTCGTTGCGATCGGCCAGGAGCCAAAGACAGCTGACTTTAAGGACCTTGTAACTTTGCAGGGAGGCTACATCGAAGCAGGCGAGAACTGCAAGACCAATGTCGAAGGCATCTTTGCTGCTGGCGATGCAAGAGTAAAGAAGGTAAGACAGCTTACGACGGCTTGCGCAGACGGTGCTGTTGCGGCACTCGCAGCGATCGACTACATCAAGCTCGGCGTCTGATAAACGGATAACAATTTGTTGGAGGAATATATGTACAGAAATGTATTTGATGTGCTTGAAGAGAGAGGTTACTTCTCACAGGCAACACACAGAGACGAGATCTATGAGCTTTTAAGCAAGCCCGGTGTTTCTTTCTACATCGGTTTTGACCCGACAGCTGACTCTCTTCACGTAGGTCACTTCGTTCAGATGATGGTAATGAGCCACATGCAGAAGGCAGGCCACCGTCCGATCGCTCTCATGGGCGGCGGTACAGGTATGATCGGCGATCCTTCCGGCCGTACCGACATGCGCCAGATGATGACAGTAGAGACGATCGACCATAACGTTGAGTGCTTCAAGAAGCAGATGGGCAAGGTCGTTGATTTCTCAGACGGCAAGGCTCTCATCGTCAACAACGCTGACTGGCTCAGAAATCTTAACTACATCGAGTTCTTAAGAGAGGTCGGCGCTCACTTCTCAGTAAACAAGATGCTTACTGCCGAGTGCTATAAGCAGCGTCTCGAAAAGGGACTCTCTTTCCTTGAATTCAACTACATGCTCATGCAGGGCTACGATTTCTATTACCTTCACGAGAAGTACGGCTGTGACCTGGAGTTCGGCGGTGATGACCAGTGGTCAAACATCCTCGCAGGCATGGAGCTTGTCCGCCGTAAGAAGGGCGAATCCGTTTACGGCCTTACATTTACTCTCCTTACAAACAGCGAAGGCAAGAAGATGGGTAAGACAGCCAAGGGTGCCGTATGGCTCGATCCTGAGAAGACACCTGTTTACGACTTCTACCAGTACTGGAGAAACGTCGATGATGCTGATGTCATCAAGTGCATGAAGCTTCTTACATTCCTCGAAATGGATGAGATCAACGAGTACGCAAAGCTTACTGATGCAGCGATCAACGAAGCAAAGAAGAGACTTGCTTACGAAGTTACAAAGATCATCCACGGTGAAGAGGCTGCTGAGATCGCAAAAAAGACAGCTGAGGATATTTTCGAGAACGCCGGAAGATCTGAGGACATGAAGACAACTGAGATCACAAACGATGAGCTTGGTGCTGGCATGCAGATCGCTGACGCGCTCGTTAAGGCAGGCCTCATGAAGTCAAAGGGCGAGGCAAGGAGAATGATCCAGCAGAAGGGCGTTTACCTCAATGATGTCGCTGTTGAGGACCAGTTCTATGAGCTCAAGGAATCTGACTTCGATGCAAACGGCGAAGCAATCGTCCGCAAGGGCAAGAAGACATATCACAGATTCAAGATCGGCTGATCAACCGGACAAACAGATTTCCATATCCCCGGCATATGTTGATGTCGGGGATTTTTTATTTGCAGATTTAGTTAAGTTTGTCGGTCTGAATTCGTTGAAAAGGCTTATTTCAAGCGGTAAAATAAGTTTAACTTTTTTGGTGCCAGGAGGGAACGATTATGAAGAAGATGCGTGCTGTTATCGCTTCTTTGCTCGTATGCGCAACTTTGATCTCATTTGCGGGATGTACGCGTGTTAAGCTTATTGATGATGAGGATATTTTCTTCGATGCTCTGGATAATGCTGCAGGCATCGACGAGGATGAGACTGCACATGCAAAGAGCACAACATTCAACGGTGATAAGGCTGAATATGTTATCCAGGCTAAGGATGGGGACAATACCTACACTTACGTCAGATTTAAGAAGGCAGACGATGCCATCGAGTATTTCGAAGATGCATACGATTCTTTCAACGACGCAGTAAAGGATAAGGAGTTCGAAGGATCACACTCGATGGCCATCAGCAAGAAGAGCGGCTGGATCACATTTAACGGTGATATCGAAAAGGGTTCCAGAGTCGGAACAAAGTACCTTTCCAGTGACAGTGAGATCTTCGGCGGCGTCTATCTGAATCAGAACGTTTACATCGAAGTATATTCCATCGAAGGCAGCAAGCGCGATAAGGAAAAGATCTCCGCATTCGTTAAGGAGCTCGGATTCCCCAAGCCTTAAAGATCTGAGCAAAGCTTTTCTTCGGCTAAAGTCCTCCGCGCTTCGCTTGTGCGGAAAGCCTCAGAATAAGCTTTCCTCATATGGGAAAACCGGATAATTACAGAGGTCATCTCACATGAGATGGCCTCTTTTTTGTTGTCTGCGAAAAAAGTACTTACAGTCCCATTAATGACATTTACAAACATATGTTTGGGATGATAGAATTACGGCACTTAAAGACGGACAGGAGGAATAAAGCATGACAGACAGAGGCATGAGATATACATATGACGGAACTTTCGAAGGTTATCTTTGTGCAGTACTGGCGGCTTTAAGGTCGGGCAGGGTGCCCGCTTCGATAACTGACCGGAGGGCTGAGGACAGGCCGGATGCCGCCGTAAACATCGCGACGAGTCTTAAGGATGCGCAGTATCTTTGTTCCATGATATCCATTAAGAGCAGTGCCGAAGTCCAGCAGATGGTATCGGATTATTTCCTGACTGATGCATCAGGTCTGGAGATCAATCTGTATAAGATGATCTTCTGTTCCCTTAAGTATGGTGCGAGGGTCGCGGAGGATTATTCGAGCGAACTCATGAGCGGCATACAGATGGCGATAAGGGATCTTTACAGGGAGTCACAGTCGGTACTGCATGAGCTGGATTTCTATATCGGGGAAGAGGCTGCGGGAGCCGTTATAAACCCAAGGAATTCCGTTCTTCCGATAATCAGGAATCCGGTCCTCAAGCGCCGTGATATCGAAGATTTCATTATCTACGACAAGAGGCATCATCTGCTCTTGGAGCGCTGTGCCGGACATAATATGCTCCTTGATATCACTGATTTTCCGATGCCTGATTTCAAGGATCCCAAGGAAGCTTATGACTGTCTCTGGCCTTTTGTAAGAGATAAACGCTTTGATGTGAGGGTCATTCCCAGGCAGAAAAAGAGCGGCTCTTCGATAGAGCCGCTCTGGTTAAAAGCTTCATAAAGCCTTCAGATTACTTCTTTTCTTCGGAAGCAGATCTTATAGCCTTTCTCATGATCTTACCGTTGAATGTCTTAGGAAGTTCATCTACGAATTCAACTACTCTGGGGTACTTGTAAGGAGCTGTCTTCTCCTTAACGTAGTTCTGGATCTCTTTCTTGAGTTCCTCGGTTCTCTCTGTGCCCTTAACGAGTGTGATCGTAGCCTTTACGACGATGCCTCTTACACCCTGAGGGTCAGGTACGCCTGTAACTGCGCACTCAAGAACATAAGGGAGCTCCATGATGACGTTCTCGATCTCGAAGGGTCCGATACGGTAGCCGGAAGACTTGATGACGTCATCTGTACGTCCGACGTACCAGATGTAGCCGTCTTCGTCTGCCCATGCAGTATCACCTGTGTGGTACCAGCCGTCGTGCCATGCCTCGTTTGTAAGTTCAGGAGCGAGGTAGTACTGGAGGAAGAGTCCCTTCGGATGGTAGTTCTGTGTATTGATGCAGATCTCACCTGTCTCGCCGGGCTTGCATACGTTACCGTCGGGATCAAGGATCTTAACGTCGTAGAGCGGGTTGGGCTTACCCATGGAACCGATACGGAGCTTTGAGCCAACAAGGTTTGCGATGGCAAGGGTTGTCTCTGTCTGTCCGAAGCCTTCCATGAGGCGGATACCTGTTGCTGCCATGAAGCGGTTGAATACCTCAGGGTTTAGAGCTTCGCCTGCGGTAACGGCATACTTGAGTGAAGACAGATCGTACTTGGAGAGGTCTTCCTTGATGAAGAATCTGAACATCGTCGGAGGTGCGCAGAATGTAGTGATGTTGTATTTCTTAAACATGGGAAGGATCTCTTCAGCCTTGAAGCGGTCGAAGTCGAATGTGAAGACAGGAGCTTCGCAGAGCCACTGACCGTAGAGCTTGCCCCAGAGTGCCTTACCCCAGCCTGTATCGGAGATGGAGAAGTGGAGACCGTTAGGATCTACGTTCTGCCAGTACTTGGCTGTCGGGATGTGGCCGATCGCATACATGTATGAGTGCAGAGCCATCTTAGGATAGCCTGTTGTGCCGGATGTGAAGAACATTACCATCGGATCGTATCCGCATGCGTAGTCAGCGGGACGCTCAAATACGTCGGAGAAGTTCTTGAACTCCTCGTTGAAGTCGTGCCAGCCGGGTCTTGAACCGTTGCAGAGGATGAGTGTCTCAACGCCGCAGACCTTTGCTGCCTTCTCGCACTCGTCTGCAGCATCGTCATCTGCCGTGCAGAATACTGCCTTAACGCCAGCTGCGTTGAAACGGTATTCGTAGTCGTGGTCACGGAGAAGGTGGGTAGCAGGGATAGCTACGGCGCCGAGCTTTTCGAGGGCCATCATGGCGAACCAGAACTGGTAGTGGCGCTTTAAGACGAGGACTACCTTGTCACCCTTGCCGATGCCAAGAGACTTGAAGTAATTGGCGGTCATGTTGGAATATTTCTTGATGTCGCCGAAGGTGAATCTTCTTTCTGTTACGCAGTCCTTTGCGACCCAGAGCATAGCGAGCTTGTTGGGATCCTTGTCAGCGATGACATCTACGCAGTCGAATGCGAAGTTGAACTTCTTGCATGCCGGAACGTTTACGTCAACGTCGACCATTGTGCCGTTCTCGTCAAGAACGCCGTTCAGATACTTTGCATATACCGGATCTTTGAGGTTGGCGGCATCAACGTTGGTAACGTTGTCTGTGCGCATCTCTTCTGAGTTGTAAGGAGTGGTGTAGTTCTCACCCTTGCCCCATGCTTCAGGGTTCAGGATGATCGCATAGAATACGCAGTCCTCACCGCCTAAGGCGAATTCGCCGTGAGGCTGTGTGGAGTCGAAATAGATGCAGTCGCCTTCGTGGAGCACTTCGGAGGAATCACCGATGATTACCTTGAGTGTGCCTTTTACGACGATGTTCATTTCCTGATAGTTATGTGAAACGAGGTGATACGGAGGATTCAAAGCCTCTTCAGAATAAGGAACTACGACACGGAAGGGCTCGCAGAGCTTGTTCTTGAATCTTGATGCGAGACGCTGGTACTTATAGCCTGTGCGTCTTGTGATAGGGCTGCCCTGGCCGTTCCTTGTTACTGCATACTCTGTGAGGGCAGGGGATGAACCTTCCATGATGTCGGAGATCTCAACGCCTGCGAGGTTTGCGAATTTATAAATAAAAGTAAAGTTGAAGTCCTGGGTGCCTTCTTCGAACTTGAGATATTCCTCGGTGGTAATATCAAGCTTGGAGGCAACTTCCTCAGGTGTCAGACCCATGTCGAGTCTCAGGCCGTGTACTCTGTCGGCAACTTCTGCGAGTCTTAGCTCAACGTTGCTGTTGTTTGCTGTTGACATAACGTTTCTCCTTTTCTGTCAATCTGTCTTGTCTTTTCCCTGCCGGGGCAAAAAAAAAGCCCCAACATCCTACTTGGACATTGAGACGAATATAAATCCGCGGTACCACTCAATTTGCAAACACATCTGTTTGCCACTTACGAAGTCTAACAACTCCTTTGCATTAACGCAGCATCACGGGCACTGTCTACTGGGGATAAGATCCTTTTCGGAATGCCGGCTCGGAAGGGATAGCTTATTGCAAATATCGTCACGTGCCTCTCAGCTTATAGCACTTCTCTGTATTGAACGAATCTCTGCGGCTTTCTTCGTCACAGCCTTTAGCAGTTATTCAGTTGTATGCATTTCGTAGCCGAAATGTGACATAAGAATATATCTGCGTTACAGAAATGTCAACAATCATTTTAAATTAGTTTTTGCACGCGGCTAGTTAAGAGTGTAAAATATACGTAATTATTTATTATCTGATTTTATGCAAATTGCTGATTTCGGATGATGAATATCTGAATGAACAATTTAAGACCTCGTATTTACGAACAGCAAACAATTAGCCGAGGAGAAAACGTATGGCGGTTAAGTATCTTGTATCAGGCGGCGAAGGCGCTTTAGGAAAGACTGTTATCAGTATGCTTCTCCAGCGTGGAGAAAAAGTGAGAATCCTCATGAGCGAGCTCTCTGATACCAGGATCTACCGTAACAATCCCAATATCGAGATCTGCTACGGTATTTCCACTGACAAGGACTCCATGATCGAATTTTTCGATCTTGAAGATCCAAGATCTGCAATCCTGTTCCACACTGATGAATATGTATCACTTTCAGATTCAACTAATCTCACGATGAGAAGAGTTAATGTCATCGGTGCTGAGAACATCGTCGATATGTGCCTTAAGCGCAAGGTTGGAAAGCTCGTTTACTTAAGTTCCGCTTATGCGCTCAATCCTGAAGTAAAGGGCGAAGACTTAACGATCCATTTCGACCGCAACAAGGTTGACGGTGAATATGCCAAGTCCAAGGCAGAAGCAGCTGCATATGTCATGGAGAAGGTATCGCTCAACAGACTTAATGCGGTAATGGTCCTTCCTACATTTATAATCGGACCCGGTTACTCTGAAGACTATGAGATCAATAAGGTACTTAACAGTTATCTTAATAACGGAACCATCCCTCCGAAGCAGGGCGGCCGTGCATTCGTCGACGTAAGAGACGTTGCAAATGCAATGCTCACTCTTGCAGATAAGGGCGAGCCCGGCGCAGGCTACATCGTATCAGGCGACTACAAGACCAGCGGCGAGTTCTTCAAGGACGTTAATGAGATCCAGGGCAACGACGCACCCGTCAAGACAGCTTCCAAGCTCGTCATGAGCAAGTCTCTGGCTAAGCTCGTTGACTTCTACTATAAGATCACGCATAAGGAGAATCCGAAGGAAGCATATACACTCTTCAGCGATAATCCGGATGCAAGATTCGAAGACAACAGCAAGGGCGTTCTTCCCGAGCTTACGATAAGCTTCAAGGATTCCCTTAAGGATACTATCGAAGGCGCACAGCACGGCGGTGTTCAGGCTGCAGCAGCAACACAGACAACGATAGAGCGCAAGACCTCTGCCGATGCTATGGATGCAAGACTTAAACAGCAGCAGAATGTTACTTCCAAGGCTCATGCTACCGCAACTTCAGCAGAGACTCCGATGAGACCTGCTGCCCACACGAAGCTTGCCGCAGCAGCTGCCGCTAAGGTTGCAGCAAGAGCAGCCGAAGCAGAGAAGGAAGAGAACAAGTCGATAAGTCCTCTTTCTACGCTGAAGGATCCTGAGGAGTCAAAGCTCTCTGAAGACGATGAGCCCAAGCTCAACAGCGAGACTACTTTCAGATTCGGCGGCACACCTACGAAGTTTACCAGAGTAGAAGCTCCCGCACCTGAGAAGCCGAAGTCGATCATCCCTCAGGCAAATAAGCCCGAGGCACCGAAGGCTCCCGAAGCTCCAAAGGCTGCAGAGCCTGCAAAGTCGATCATTCCGCCTTCAGCACCCAAGGCAGCAGAGCCTGCAAAGTCTATAATCCCGCCGGCAGCACCTAAGGCAGCTGAAGCACCGAAGCCTTCTGCACCTGCATCTGCAGGATTCCCGAGGCCGGGATTTGCCAGAACACAGCCTGCTGCATCTGCCGCACCCAAGGCAGAGCCCGTACAGCCCATCAATTCGGCATTCAAGGCACCTGAGCCGAAAGAGAAGCCCGCACCTTCTGCAGGTTTCCCGAGAGCAGGCGGATTCGCAAGACCGCAGCCCGCTGCACCTGCCGCACCCAAGGCAGAGCCCGTACAGCCCATCAATTCGGCTTTTAAGGCACCTGAACCGAAGGAGAAGCCTGTACCTTCTGCAGGATTCCCGAGAGCAGGCGGATTTGCAAGACCTCAGCCTTCACAGCCCGCAGCTCCTAAGGCAGAGCCTGTACAGCCCATCAATTCGGCATTCAAGGCACCCGAACCGAAGGAGAAGCCCGCACCTTCTGCAGGATTCCCCAGAGCCGGCGGCTTTGCAAGACCGCAGAATACACCTTCTGCAGTATCTTCAAATAGTGTTGCAAGACCTTCTGCAGCACCTTCAGGCGGCTTGTCCAAGTCTTCCGAGGATTCATCCGGCGGATTCTTAAGACAGTCAACTGCAGCTACGACTTTCCCGAGTCCTTCTGCAGCACCTGCTGCCGCAACGAAGACAGAGCCTATCAACAGTGCATTTAAGGCACCCGGTGCAAGTTCCGCACCTGCTGATACGAACCCGTTCAAGTCATCTGCCAATGCTTCTTTCGGAGCAGCCAAGGAAGAGCCCGCTAAGCCTTCCTTCGGTCAGGCAAATTCCTCTGCCTTTGCAAAGGATCCTTCTGTAGATGATCTTTTCAATGATCTCGAAAAGGAGATCGAGAGCTACGGTTCTTCTGACGGACCTGTTGTTCCGCCCGGAATCTTTGCTCCTCCGCCGAAGCCGGGTCAGTGATAAGCAGCGTGAATTCTTTTAAGAATGACAAGAGAATAATCCTAGCAAGCGCGTCTCCCAGGAGGCGCGAATTGCTGTCTTTGATCACTGACAGATTCGAAGTGATCACTGCTGACGTCGACGAACGTGCTGCAGAGATAAAGATGGAGGAAGACGGAGTTCCTGCGCTCAAGGTAAGCGAGCACTTAGCTGAGATAAAGGCTAAGGCTGTTTTCGATTCTCTTACTGATGAGGAGAAGGAGGATTCGATAGTCATAGGCGCAGATACTTCGGTCATATTAGACAACATCATCTTCGGAAAACCTGCTGACAGGGAGGAAGCGGTAAATATGCTTTCGCTTCTGTCCGGCCATACGCATGTGGTCGCGACCGGAGTCGCTGTTTTCGAGGGCGGGAACAAAAAGACATTTACCGAAGAGACGCTTGTGGAATTTAACAGCCTGGACGACTATCAGAGAAAGCTGATCTCAGATTATATAGACACCGGATCCCCCTTTGATAAAGCGGGCGGATACGGCATTCAGGACATGGGCGCGCTCCTGGTCAAAAGGATCGACGGAGACTACGCTAACGTCGTCGGATTCCCCGTCTCAAGACTGGCAAGAGAACTGGCAAACATGGTAAAATAATCGTTGGAATATGTATAGGTTCCAAAGGAGGAATACTATGTTTGGGATAGGATTAGGTAGTTTAGTAAAAATCGGCTTCAGAGTAAGCGATCACATTCTAAAGCAGCAGGAGATCGAGCGTTCAAGGACAGCATCCGAGAGGGCGCGTCTTCAGGCTGAAGCTTCAAGAGAGAAAGCAATAGAAGAGAATGCAAGACACAGAAGAACGATGCTCGAAGATGAGATCGCGCGTGCGAGCGTTGCTGTCGAATGCCCTAACTGCGGTTCCACAGGCAACCGTATCAGAAAAGGCTCTACGGGTTTTTGCCAGTTCTGCGGAACGGCGATCCAGATAAGCCAGAGCGGCATCGCCTATATTGCAGATCCGATCGAGAAGGCTAAGGCTCTTGCGACTGAAGACATAAAGAAAAAAAGCGGGGAAAACGGTAATGACTAAGACCAGCAAGAGCGGCGGAACTGTAGGCAACGTACTGGGACTCATAGGAATATATATTCTTATTTATCTCGTATGTTCGGTAATGTTTGTAGGATTATTCCACACGGGACTTTTGAAGAACATGGAAGTCCTCATGTACAGGGGAATCGCATTCATCGTAATTACAGGCATAGTCGCTGCGGTCGTCATGGGCATTATCAGAAAATTCTGGGGCTTTATCACGGTCAGGGACATCATAATGATGTTCGTTATATTCTGCTGCGTTAATACGGTCCTCTTCGTACTCGTTCCGGTCACGGTCGAGCGTTCCGTATCGGTATTCATGTTAAGCTACATGGAAGAGAATTCCGATCAGACGTTCACCCAGGAATCCGTCGGAGAAGTGTTCACATCAAAGTATGTAAACGATTACGGCGCATTCGAAAAGCGTTTCAACGAGCAGGTCGAGACAGGCACCATCAAGCAGAATCCCGACGGCTCCTACTCGATCACCGAGAGCGGCAAGTTCATCGTTAAAGCATTCAGAACGGTAGCAGAATGGTTCGATACCGACAGGCGTCTGGTATATCCGAACGAGAATTAGTGATACTTAAAAACGACAAAATACAGGACTGATTCCATAACAGGAGTCAGTCCTTTTTGTTTCAGATCTTTTATTATCTGATCCGACATATTGACACGGTGTCAGAATGGCATTAAGATTATTCTGACACGAAGTCAGAATACTGTTGTGTGAAAGGAATACGGAATATGCCTAAAGGATCACCCGAACTTACAGCAGCAAGAAAAGAAGAGATCGTAAATGCATGTGAGCTCCTGTATCAGACGAAGAGCTTTAAGGACATCACACTTAAAGATATCGGCAATGTCACTTCATTTACGAGGACATCCATTTACAACTATTTCCAGACGAAGGAAGAGATCTTTCTCGCACTTTTCGAGAGAGAATACAGCCGTTGGAACGTTGATCTCAGATCCATCCTGGAAGATAACAACACGCTGACGCAGGAAGAATTTGCGAAAAAGATCGCCAAGTCTTTAGCTGCCAGGCCGCAGCTTTTAAAGCTCCTTTCAATGAATAACTACGATATGGAAGCCAACAGCAGACCGGAGTTCCTGTCTTCGTTCAAGAGGGCTTACGGAGAGTCGCTGAAGAACATGAATGAGCTTCTTGAGAAATTCTTCCCCGGCAAATCAGCTCAGGAGATCAGAAGCATCATCTATGTGTTTTTCCCTTTCATGTTCGGCATCTATCCGTACACATCAGTGACAGAGAAGCAGAAGGAAGCAATGAAGGAAGCAAAAGTCGATTTCAAATACCAGACGGTCTTCGATATAACATACGACTGTCTGATGAGGATCTTATAAAGGACATAAGGAGGATTTTAAAATGAGCGAAAAGATAGTACAGACGGCAGGAAGAGAGCAGCTCGGGAGTTTTGCGCCGATGTTCGCACATCTTAATGATGATGTCCTTTTCGGTGAAGTGTGGAATGAAGAAGCAATAGACGTTAAGACGAAGTGCATCATTACGGTCGTATCACTGATGGCTTCAGGCATAACCGATTCTTCACTGACATATCATCTGCAGAATGCAAAAGCTCATGGTGTGACCAAAGAGGAGATCGCTGCGGTGATAACCCATGCGACCATGTATACGGGATGGCCCAAGGGATGGGCAGTATTCCGTCTTGCAAAAGAAGTTTGGAAAGAATAAAGCAATCTTAAGACAGGAGAATATATATGAAAAAGATAATATCGTTGATCACATGTGCGATGCTCACATTATCGCTCGCGGCATGCGGCGGAGCAACGGAGTCAGTTACAACACAGACTTCTGCGACACAGGAGATCAAAGAAACCACCAAAGAGACTGAGGCTACGGTGACAGAAGAGACTAATGCCACGTCAGAAGATACAACCGCGGAACAGCCGACAGAAAGCGGGAAGGATGTTCTGGTAGTTTACTTCTCGGCAACAGGAACGACAAAGGACGTAGCCGAAAAGATCGCCAAGATCACGAACGGTGACCTTTATGAGATAGTTCCGGAGCAGCCATACACAAGCGATGATCTTAACTGGAATGATAAGAACAGCCGCACGACAAAGGAACAGAACGACTCCAAAGCTCGTCCCGGCATAGCAAGCGGGGATGTATCTTTCGACGGTTACAAGACCATCTATATCGGTTATCCGATCTGGTGGGGAGAGGCTCCGAGGATCATGGATACATTCGTTGAGAAATACGATTTCGACGGCAAGACAGTCATCCCGTTCTGCACGTCAAGCAGCAGCGGAATCGGAAGAAGCGGCAAGATCCTTGCAGAAAACGCCAGCTCTGGAAACTGGCTTGACGGTAAGAGGTTCGGCGCAGGCCCTTCTGAAGATGACTTAAGATCCTGGATTAGCGGCATTCAGTAAATAATGAACGGAGGAGGACGGATTATGAATGTTAAAAAGAACAGTATGGTCATCAAAAGAAGTGTTGATGTCTTAATGTCTGTCCTCCTTCTTTGCCTGATGGCCTTCCAGGTGACAGGTGATTTCCTGCACGAATGGATAGGTATCGGAATGACGGTGACAGTCATCGTACACCAGATCTTAAACAGGAAATGGTATGGCGCGCTTTTCAAAGGCAGGTATACCGGATATCGGATACTGCTGACAGCCGCGGCAATACTGCTCCTTTTGTCCATGGCCATGACAGCGGTAAGCGGCATGTCGATGAGCGGACACGCAGTTCCTTTCATGTACGGAATGGTAAAGGTCTCGCTCGCAAGACAGATACACCTTTCAACGTCTCACTGGTCATTCGTACTGATGGGCATCCACCTGGGACTTCATGTTCCGGTGATAACTGCAGGATTCAAGATCACTGATAAGGTCAAGACGGTTCTGTCCGCTTTGTTCTGCCTGGCAGCAGGTGCCGGCTTGTACTTTTTCATTCAGAACAGGATCTTTGATTATCTGTTCTTCAGAGTGCCCTTTGTATTCCTCGATTATGAGAAGGCGGGAGTACTAGTATTTGCAGAGAACATTCTGATACTGATCTTCTGGGCTTTTCTTGGTGAGAAGGCCGCCCTGATATCAGGCGTTCAGAGCAGGAGCAGCGACAAGACAAATAAGAAGCCGATACATCTGATATTCGTTCTGTGCGCAGTGATTATAGGATTGGTGTTGAATATGATCTTCTCGAAAAATACAACTGATGATATGAGCAATTCAGGCTGGAAGCCTTCCGCAACGGAGACATCTTCCCAGATTACGGAAAGCACGGTTCCTCCGACTTCAGGCGATGAGACGGTCCAAACCTCGGCAGGCCCGGATCTTGCAAAGATCGGCGACGGTTTCCTCCTGATAAATGGCGGCAAATTCCTTATGGGAAGCCCTGAGACGGAGAACTGGCGCATCGAAGATGAGACGCAGCATGAAGTAAGCGTATCGTCCTTCTATATCGATCCTTATGAGACCACGCAGGCAGAATATGAGCGTCTGATGGGCAGCAATCCGAGCAATTTCAAAGGTGAAAAGCTCCCTGTAGAGAATATCTCCTGGCTTGATGCCATTGCTTTCGCGAATGCCAAGAGCAAGGAGGCAGGACTTACGCCGGTCTATACGATATCGGAAGACGGCGTAAGCTGGGACATCTCCGCTAACGGATACAGACTTCCGACTGAGGCAGAGTGGGAATATGCATGCCGTGCGGGCACGGTGACACCTTTCAATCTGAAGAAGTCACTTGATGCGACGGAAGCAAATTTCTACGGTCACTATCCTTATGAGATCGAAGAGAATTATTTCAATGATTCCGTGCTCGAGGCAAGGCCCGGCGAATACCGTGAGACAACGGTCGACGTCGGAAGTTTCAAGCCCAATAACTGGGGTCTTTACGACTGCCACGGCAATGTAAATGAGTGGTGCTGGGATTACTACGGCGATTACGATGTGACCGTGAAAACAGATCCCACCGGTGCTGCAACCGGCACAAGACACGTTTACCGCGGCGGCGGATGGAATGACTTCGGAAAGAACATGAGAAGTGCTTACAGAGCAGCAGGCGAGGCGGATCTTGCAAGTTATAACCTCGGCGTGCGCCTGGTAAGAAATGCGGATTATAACCGCACGGGAACCGTAAATGCCAAAGCATCGGATACCACGGCAAAGGCAGACGGCAAGGTCCTGATCGTTTACTTCTCATGGGGCGGCAATACCAGGAAGATCGCAAATGAGATACAGAAGCAGACAGGCGCCGATATTTTCGAGATCACGCTTGTAAAGCCTTACTCATCAAGCTACAACACTGTCCTGATGCAGGCTCAGGAAGACCAGCATAATCAGGCCAGACCGGAGATCAAGGGCAAGGTCGAGAACTGGGATCAATATGACACGATCATATTAGGTTATCCGAACTGGTGGGCGTCGATCCCGATGCCGATCGCATCCTTCCTTGAACAGTATGATTTTACAAACAAGCGCATACTTCCTTTCTGTTCCCACGGCGGCGGCAAGTTCGGCCAGAGCCTGACAGCGATCGCAAAGCTCGCACCCGATGCGGTTCTGGAAGACGGCCTGTCGATCCACTATTCCGGTGGCTCAGCCATGCCGAAAGATGTATCCGCCTGGCTTAAGGAAAACGGAATCATATAAGTATATAAATAATCAAGAAAAGGCATCCTTGGAAGGGTGCCTTTTGATCAGTTAGTATATTAACCTGCTTTTGGTTGACCGTATTCACGGAGCATTGCTTCAGTTGAAATGACCCATTGTTTACCGTACTTGCAGGCATCAACTCCGCTTACCAGTTTCCCATATGCGATTGCTTTGCGAAGAGTGCTCTCATTCAAGCCCCATAGCTCAGTCGCGTCGGTGAATGCCATAAGTCCGTCAAAAGGAGTTTTTATTGTATTGCCATTTTCGAATAATTCGTCGCATGACAGATCAAGTTCGTCATTCCAGATAATCCCATATCCTCCTACATCAACTTCGACGCTGGAGAAAAGCTCGGAATCTTCCAAATCACGGAATGACTCCCATTTGGAAAATAGCGGCTCGACATTATAGATTTTGGTTACGCCCTCGGCAAACTGTACGCTTAATCTGAAATCCGGCAATGCAGATACAGCTTTTACCTTGTGAAACATGTTATGCCCCCTTTTTTAATGGCGAAAGAGTTTTGAACTCTTGAGTGTTCCATATTTCCATTAGTTCTTCTTTGTGAATACCAACCCATTCTTTAACCATAGATAGTTCTTTGAGCGGTAAGTGTCCTTCCAGGACATCACATGTCTGAATACTTACGGCAGCAACATTGTCGCCATATATAGCGTGAATATGTGGCGGGTTATGTTCTGCCTGCTGAAAGTACATACGGATAATTATTCCGTAGAATCTGGACAGTATCGGCATTTTTATTCTCCTATCTGTGCCCAGTTAAATTATATCACGGTATCGTGATTACAGCCACCCTTTTTTAGGACAAAAACTGAACATAAAAACATAGATCTGAAATATACGTTTTATATTTGACACAATATAATTTAATCAAATACAAAACGAAGGGAGAAAGCAACATGTCAATATATGATTTCACAGTACCTACACCCAAGGGAGAGGAGATCTCTCTCAAGGATTACGAGGGCAAGGTAATCCTCATCGTAAACACGGCAACAGGCTGCGGCTTCACACCTCACTACAAGCCGATCGAGCAGATGTACGAAGATCTCCACGACAAGGGATTCGAAGTCATCGACGTACCCTGCAACCAGTTCGCAGGACAGACACCCGGCACCGATGAAGAGATCCACGAGTTCTGCCAGCTTAAGTACAAGACACAGTTCCCCCAGATGAAGAAGTCTGACGTCAACGGCGAGAACGCACTTCCTCTTTTTAAGTATCTTAAGGAACAGAAGGGCTTCGAAGGATTCGGCAAGGGTCCCACAGCCCTCGTCATGAGCAAGATGCTCGCAAAGAGCGACAAGGATTATGCTTCTAAGCCCGACATCAAGTGGAACTTCACAAAGTTCATTGTCGACAGGAGCGGAAATGTGGTCGCAAGGTTCGAGCCTACGGCTGACATGAAGGACGTCAGAAAGTGCGTTGAAAGTCTTATCTGAGAAGGTGTATTAAGAATGAAGATCGATGAATCCATGAGACTTGATTCACAACTTTGTTTTCCCCTCTATGCAGCGTCCAGAAAAGTGGTAAACTTATACACGCCGTACCTTAAGCCGCTGGGCATTACGTATACGCAATACATAATGTTCCTGGTACTTTGGGAGAAAGACAACATCACGGTAGGCGAGCTTTGCAGAAGACTTATGCTCGACACCGGAACGGTTACCCCGATGCTTAAGAATACGGAGAAGCAGGGACTCATTAAGAGGACCAGAAGTGAAGAGGACGAGAGAGTAGTTGTTATTACTCTCACTGAAGAGGGCAAGGCTTTATATAAGAAAGCAAAGGACCTGCCCGGGAAGATCGGTTCATGCGTGAAGCTCGATAAGAGTGAAGCGATGGCACTATATAAGATTTTATATAAGCTTCTTGAAGAATAAGTAACCCGACCAAGATACGACATTCAATAAGGTGCCTATTTAAAATCGAGAACCAAAAAAGCCGGAATCTATTTCCGGCTTTTTGCTTTTCAAAGCGCTCGAAAACACCCCGGATAAACCTCTGTGATGCCGCGTATGACGGTTTCGAAACGCGTTTTAGTGCACTAAAGACAAATCGGGTATTTCCCCGGCATTTCCTGTTTGGTAATTTGGTATATACGATTTTTATGGACAGGAAATATTAGGATTTCTTAAAATCTAATTGGAGTAAGGGGAACGTCAAAGTATGGGAATAAGGGCTTTGACAAAACCCAAGACGCACTTATTGGTGATAAGGGAGTAGATTTTGGAAAAGGAAAAGGAGATGAGGTATTCATCTCCTTTTTCGTTTTTGTTTACTTGCCTGCGTTTTTTCGCTTCCTCATCAGCGTGACTGTCTGGCAGATGATCAGTGCGAAGACTGCAATGCTTAGGATCAATCCGAGCGTGTGGACCAGAGAATATTCTTCGCTGTACCTGATAAGTATAGAGAATTTTCCGAATGCGGAGAAAAGGATTCCGATGCATGAGACTGTCATTATCAGCACGGGCCATATCATTTGCTTTTTGTTTTTGATAAAGAAGAAAAATGCAGCTATCGCACCGCAAATGCCGGGCAGCAGCAGGACCGTAGAAAAGCCGAAGATCTTCAGCGCGTCTCCCAGTGGCAATTCGGAGACCGGTATCTGAGAAAACAGGACTGATAAAACACTTGAATTTGCAATGCAGTTAGATAAGAAAAATGCTCCGATAACGGCTCCCATCCTTTTGGGCGAGAGGGAACCTTTCACCGCGTTGACTAATCCGTATGCAAAAATGATCATCTTAAGAACTGTTGCGATCAGCGCCGGGATATTTCCTTTGATACTTTCAGGGGTGATGCTCTGCGTCAGGAGTGCATCAATGAACGGTACGGTCAGCGCCAGAAGTGTAACGGCGTAGAGCGCGGTCATGATGTTGTTTGCGGTCTTGTTTTCTACTACAGGGTTTCTTTCTACTACTTTTTCCATTTCTTTTCCGGATAAAAGGTCGTCCAGGCTCACTTCAAGAATCTGAGCAATCTTAGTTGTGGTAATAAGATCAGGATACCGGTCGCCGCACTCCCATCTGGATACAGACTGTCTTGTTACATATAGCTGTTCTGCCAGAGACTGCTGCGTCATTCCTTTCGCTTCTCTTGCTCTTCTTAACTGTTCACCAAATTCGACCATGTCAAATCCGTTCCTTTCGTGAAATCACCTGCAGATGTGAGCATAGTATCGTCTTGAGAGGCAAAAACATCAAGCACCACCCTGCATTATTGGTGTCACCAATACGGTGCGCGGCCCAAAACCGCGGTCTGAGGTTGAAAAGCAGGGGTGTAAATTCCAGATATTTGTCCGACATGGTCGGACTTTTTTCCGGAATGTTTAAGACACTCTCGAAAAACCTGGCTTATTGGCATGCAAGATTCTGACGGTCAGCTAATAGAAAAGCTGCCCCGCAGGACAGCTTTTGAAATCTATTTGGAAATAAGTCTCAGACTCTGCCGAATCCGACTGCCTTTCTGACGAGTTCGTACTTTTCCTTTGCGATCTCGTTTGTGTAATCACGGCCGGCGTCAAGGATATCGTTGATGATGCCGCTGGAGATTACTTCGTTGTACTTATCCTGGAAAGGAACGACCTTCTCTACGACTGCGTCTGCAACTGCCTTCTTGAGGTCGCCGTATCCGCCGCCTTCGAACTTTGCAACTGCGTCTTCGATTCCGCAGCCTGTAAATACAGAATAGATTGTAAGGAGGTTCGATACGCCGGGCTTCTCGTCCTCGTCGAATCTGATGATTCCGTCAGAGTCAGTAACTGCGGACATGATCTTCTTTCTGATCGTCTTCTCGGGATCGGAAAGGAAGACGGATGCCTTCGGGTTATCTGTGGACTTGCTCATCTTCTGTGTAGGTGTCTGAAGGTCACGGATCTTAGCGCCGATCGTAGGGATCAAGGGCTCAGGGATCTTAAAGAGCTCGCCGTAACGGTTGTTGAACCTGATCGCGAGATTTCTTGCGAGCTCAACGTGCTGCTTCTGGTCGATTCCCGTAGGAACGTACTTGGGATCATAGAGCAGGATATCTGCAGCCATAAGGTCAGGATATGTTACGAGGCCTTCGGTGAAAGCTTCGTGAAGGGCTGACTTGGCCTTGAACTGATGCATTCTTGTCAGGTCACCGTGAGGTGTGTGGCATTCGAAGATCCAGGACAGATTTGCGTGATAGAGATTCTCCGACTGAATGTAGATGTGCATGTTCGGCAGGTTGGGATCGACGCCGCATGCGATATACATTGCGATAGCGTTGATGATGTTCCTGTGCAGAGCATCAGGATCCTGAGGAACCGTGATGGCATGCATGTCAGGGACGAAAAGCAGTGTCTCATAGTCTTTCTGGTAGTTTACGACCTGTGAGATGCCTCCGGCATAATTGCCGATCGTAAGTGAGCCGCTGGGCTGAAGGCCCGTAAGTAATCTGTCCATAAATATCCTCCGTTGTCTTTAAGACGACTAATATTAACACTTTATAATATAATTATCAAAAACAAACGGGGTTTATCACGTGCTTTATATACTCACAGCTCTTAAATGCGAAGCATCAGCACTTGCCGGACTGCCCGGCGAGGTCATCGTTACGGGCGTGGGCGGATGTGCCGTAAGCACGATCTCGAAAACAGGATTAACCCCAAATGACCATGTCCTCAATGTCGGGATCTGTGCCGGCAAGGATATAGGCAAAGGCTATCTCATAAATCAGGTCATCTCGAATGATACAGGCAGACGTTTTTATCCGGATATCCTTTTCGAGTCCGGCGCAGAAGAGATGAGCATCACGACATCTTCTGAAGTCGTTACTGAAGTTGCAGAAGGCATGCTCTACGACATGGAATCTTCGCTGGTCTGTGACGCAGTTCTCAAGGTGATCCCGCCTTCAAATCTCGCAATATATAAAGTCGTATCGGACAGCGGCGACAAGTTTCCCACGAAGAATGAAGTGACCCGGCTTATAAGAAATCACATTGATGAGATCAGGAAGATCGCAGCGCTCCTTACTGCAGGCGGCACTTCGGGAGATTACGGATTCCTGCCGGAAAAAGTTTTCGAAGAGCTGCGCCTGACACAATATATGCGCAACGAATTAAAAGACATTGAGCATTACTGTGCCGTATCAGGAAGGAAAGACGAGCTTCTGGCTCTTCTGGATAAAATGCGCGAAGAGGAGCGGATCCCTGTAAAGGACAAGAAGGCCGGAAGGGAGGTGCTCGATGAGATTTACTCATATCTACGTTGAAGAAAGAGCTTACGGGTACTCTCTGACCGGGAAGATCCTTGCAAAGATTCCGGACGCGCACGTAATTAAGATCAAGCACTACAAGGACGTGTTCGACAGGAAGAGGCAGAATGCGCCTCTGCAAAAAGAACATCAGGCACTGATAATCGCGGTAAGGGACGGCAACAGGATCTTTAAGGGCGCACCGGTGTGCCAGTCTTTCGGCCAGCCTGCTTTTTATTACGCGAGTTCCATGATGAACTGCCCTTTTGACTGCGAATACTGCTATCTCAAGGGCATGTATCCGTCCTCAAATATGGTCGTCTTCGTAAATCTTGAAGACTACAGGGCGGATGTGGAAGAAAAGCTTAAGGAAGGTCCTATGTACGTCTGTGCTTCATACGACACAGACCTTCTTGCCATGAACAGTCTTACCGGCCATGCTGATTTCTGGAAGGAAACGGCCCTTGAGCATGAAGATCTCCTGGTCGAGTTAAGGACGAAGGCAGCCGTTGACGTGAAGGATAGTATCCCTAACGTCATCTATGCTTTCACATTATCTCCGGAAGAAGTGGTCACGGATCTTGAGCGTTATACCGCGCCTTTAAGCGCACGTATCAGTGCGGCGGCGAAGGCGTTAGAAGCGGGCGCAAAAGTCAGGCTTTGTTTCGATCCCATAATAAAGATCACCGGATGGAAAGAAGCTTATGAGAAGCTCATCGGCGAAGCGTCTTCACGGATAGACTTCGGGAAGCTCACCGATGTCAGCGTCGGCACGTTCAGGATCTCCGGCGATTATCTTAATAAGATGCGCAGGGCATACCCCGGTTCGAAGACCGCGTGGTATCCTTATGTCATAAAAGACGGGGTGGCCCAGTATGAGCCTGAGACTGATAAGGAGATGCAGGCTTTTGTCTGCGGCCTGCTCGAAAAGCATATCGGAAGGGAGAAGATCTTCACATGGAATTAAAGACAGCGATCGTCACCGGAGCGTCATCCGGCATCGGACTTGCGATATCAAAGATGCTCTCTTCGGAAGGCTATAAGGTCTTCGGCATCGGAAGGATCTTTCCTGAGGATGCGGACTTTTTCGAGAAGAGGATATCGCTGGATATCAGAGATACGGATATTCTTCTTAAGAAAATATCAGAGATAAAGAAGGTCGACCTGCTGGTCAATGCGGCGGGCTCGGCATACTACGGCCTTGCCGAGTTCAACACGGCAGACCAGATAAAGGAGATGTGCAGGACAGACTTAGAGGCTCCCATGATCCTGACTTCCGCACTCATCCCCAAGCTCAAGGATACAAAGGGCATGGTCATAAACATAGCTTCCGTTACTTCCACAAGGATCAATACACACGGTGCCGCATACGGCGCTCTGAAGGCTGGCCTTCGAAGCTACGGCAGGAGCCTTTACGAGGAAGTAAGAAAGACCGGCATAAGAGTCGTTACGGTCTGTCCGGATCTTACGCTGGGGACCAAGCTATACAGGAATGCCGACTTCACACCTTCCGAAGATGAGGGCTGCTACCTGCTCCCTGAAGATACGGCCGAATGTGTAAGGTCTGTTATCAACATGCGCGAGGGTGCGGCTGTGACCGAGGTCGAAGTCAGACCCCAGTTCAACAGGATCGAGAAAAAGAAGAAATAGCGAACCGGCGAAAAAGCCTTAAGTCATTCAAAATCACAGCAAAAGTCCATCCACACTGTGCTTTTACTGTGATTTTTTTGTTTTTTCGCGAGAAATCACAGCAAAAGACCACTCGTGCTGTGATTCTGCTGTGCTTTTTTTCTGACAGTCAGTTGTGTTCGAAATGACCGATTTGCCGCCTGAGAAATATTACATTTTGCGCTCAAAAAATTTCGAAAATTTATAAAAAAGTCTTGAAACCCTATTGTTTGTCAACTTTTTGTGCTTTTATTACAGTCAGATTACAAGCACAATATATTGGGTTTTGAGGTTGACACAACCACAACATATAGGTAATCTTTAAGAGCGTCCCGAAGAGAAACGGGGCGCATTCGCACCTATTTTTCAATTTAGAAGCGAGGTATTGGGGCATGATCTTAGGCGGACTTCAGAAGTTGACTCTTTTGGACTTCCCCGGAACTGTTGCCTGTACGGTATTTACCGTCGGCTGCAACTTGAGATGCCCCTTCTGCCACAACCCGGCATTGGTTTTCAATCCCCCGGAAGACATGAGGATCAGCGAAGACGAGTTTTTCGCGTTCCTTAAGAAAAGACAGGGGATCCTTGACGGAGTTGCTATCACAGGCGGCGAACCGCTTCTGCATTCTGATATTGGTGAGTTTATCGCAAAGATCAAGTCGATGGGCTTCAAGGTAAAGCTTGATACCAACGGCACGTTTCCGGACAGACTGGAGAAGATCCTCTCTGAAGGCAACGTTGATTACGTCGCGATGGACATCAAGAACACCTTTGACAAGTATGCGGAGACTGTCGGCATTAAGAACTTCGATGCAGACCTCATCAGGAGGAGCATCATGGTGATCCGGGACAGCGGGGTTGCCCACGAGTTCAGGACTACTGTGGTATCGCCTTTGCATAAGGCTGAGGATTTCTGTGAGATCGCGAAGCAGGTGGAAGGAACTGAGAATTACTTCCTGCAGAGCTTCGTTGATTCGGGAGACCTCTTAAACGGCGAAGGTCTGTCTGAGATGCCGCGCGAAGAATTGGAAAAGGCATTGGAAGGTGCAAAGATAATAATACCGCAGGCGAAGATTCGCGGAGAGAGTTAAGGAGAGGACCATGTTTCAGATCATCAAGAGAGACGGCAAAGTCGTAGAGTTCGACTTAAGCAAGATTTCGGGAGCCATCGAGAAGGCTTTCATTGCACAGAAGAGAGAGTATAACAATCAGATCATTGATATGCTCGCGTTAAACGCAGTTTCAGACGCAGAGAAGAAGGCAGAAGGCGGCAAGGTTGACGTCGAAGCCATTCAGGACAGCGTAGAAGCTACACTCCAGAGAATGGGTTATGAGGACGTAGCTAAGGCATACATCCTCTATCGTAATCAGCGCGAAAAGATCCGTAACATGAATTCCGCTCTCTTAAACTACAAGAATCTTGTAGACAGCTACGTAAAGGTAGAAGACTGGAGAGTTAAGGAGAACTCCACTGTTACTTATTCCGTAGGCGGCCTCATCCTCTCCAACTCCGGCGCTATCACAGCTAACTACTGGCTCTCTGAGATCTACGACAAAGAGATCGCAGACGCTCACAGAAACGCTGATATTCACATTCACGACCTCTCCATGCTCACAGGTTACTGTGCAGGATGGTCATTAAAGCAGCTCATCCAGGAAGGCTTGGGCGGCATCGTAGGCAAGATCACATCTGCTCCTGCAAAGCACCTCTCCACACTTTGCAACCAGATGGTCAACTTCCTTGGCATCATGCAGAACGAGTGGGCAGGCGCTCAGGCTTTCTCCTCTTTCGATACATACCTTGCACCTTTCGTAAAGGTAGACAACTTAAGCTACAAGCAGGTTAAGCAGGACATCCAGTCCTTCATCTACGGCGTTAATACACCTTCAAGATGGGGTACACAGAGCCCGTTCACAAACATCACTCTCGACTGGACAGTACCGAACGACCTGGCAGAGCAGAACTGCATCGTCGGCGGCAAGGAAATGGATTTCAAGTACAAGGATTGTAAGGCCGAGATGGACATGGTCAACAAGGCTTTCATCGAGATCATGATCGAAGGCGACGCTAACGGCCGCGGCTTCCAGTATCCTATCCCTACATATTCCATCACAAAGGATTTCGATTGGTCTGAGACAGAGAACAACAAGCTTCTTTTCGAGATGACAGCTAAGTACGGTATCCCTTACTTCTCCAACTACATCAACTCAGACATGGAACCTTCCGATGTACGTTCAATGTGCTGCCGTTTGAGACTCGACCTTCGTGAGCTCCGTAAGAAGTCCGGCGGATTCTTCGGTTCCGGTGAGTCCACAGGTTCTGTCGGCGTTGTTACTATCAACATCCCGAGGATCGCTTATCTCGCAGAAAATGAGGAAGACTTCTACAAGAGACTTGACCACCTCATGGACATCTCTGCAAGATCTCTCAAGATCAAGAGAAACACGATCACAAAGCTTCTCGACGAGGGTCTCTATCCTTATACAAAGCACTACCTCGGAACATTCAACAACCACTTCTCCACGATTGGTCTTGTTGGTATGAACGAAGCAGGCCTCAACGCAAGATGGCTCAGAAAAGATCTCACTCACGAAGAGACACAGAAGTTCGCAGCTGACGTTCTCAACCATATGAGAGAGAAGCTCTCCGACTATCAGGAGAAGTACGGCGACCTCTATAACCTTGAGGCTACACCGGCAGAGTCCACGGCATTCCGTCTTGCTAAGCACGACAAGGCAAGATATCCCGACATCATCACGGCAAACGATGCTTCCGGCGTATACTATTACACCAACAGCTCACACCTTCCTGTCGGCTACACAGCAGACATCTTCGATGCTCTTGATGTTCAGGATAACCTCCAGACTCTCTACACATCAGGTACGGTATTCCACGCATTCTTAGGCGAGCGTCTCCCTGACTGGAAGGCTGCTGCATCTCTCGTAAGAAAGATCGCCGAGAACTACAGACTGCCTTACTACACAATGTCTCCTACATACTCCATCTGCTCCGTTCACGGATACCTCCCCGGCGAAGTAAAAGCTTGCCCTGAGTGCGGCGGCCCGACCGAAACATACAGCCGTATCACAGGTTACTATCGTCCTGTTAAGAACTGGAACGACGGTAAGCTCCAGGAGTTCAAGGACAGAAAGACATACAACACATGCGAGTCTTCAATGAAGCCCAGAACAGCTACTGTTACGATCAGCAAGGCTGAGGAGAAGGAACTTCCCGAGCTTAAGCCCGCACCCGATGCAGTAGGTACAAAGCCGATGCTCTTCACAACACACACATGTGCTAAGTGCAAGGCTGTCAAGGCAATGTTCGATGAGCAGAGATTCGACTATGAGCTCATCTACGCAGACGATGACGCAGAGCTCGCAAAGCAGTTCGACATCGTTAACGTTCCTGTCCTCATCATCCCTGACGGCGACGGCGTCAGAAAGTACACAGACGTCGGACCCATCAGACAGTATGTCAACGAGTGCAAGGGCATTAAGTCTTAAGGATCAGGTGATATAAGTAAGCGAAAAGTTCCCGCGGAAGATCAAGTTCTCCGCGGGACTTTTTTAGTAATAAGCACGTAACAGATTTATTGCATTTTTATCACATATTGCTCAAAAACCCTGATATAATTAATATGTCTAATTATGGGATAAAGGACGGTGGATACTATGAGAAATACTTTAAAGTTTTCACGCAGCGTTTTAGCAATCCTGGTCACGATCGGCGTGATCTTTTCCGTCATGCCGGGAAAGATCGTAAATGCCGCAAACGGTAAGGGTGATACCTATTACCTTTTCGCGAAACTTGTTGACGAGGAAAGCGGCACGCAAACTGCAGTTGATGCGTATTTCGGAAACAGTGCAACTGATGCTCACGATGGCTGTGAGTTCCTTTGCGCGCTTTATACGGGATACAGACGCGACGAGAATTTTGTTGTGCCCGGAACTTACAGATTCTGTCTTAATGATGCTGTAGCAAGATATGACGGCAATTACGGTTCTTCACCTGATTATCTGTTGCTGGGCAGCACGCTTGTCTTCAACGACATCATGGTCTCTTCCAGAACTGAAAATACAGCTATCCTCGGCACTGAAGTTTATGGCGATGAGGCATATAAAGTGATTGCCAATTACCTGCTTCAACATTCCGCTGATACTTTTACATACGAAGTAGGCACAAGCCAGACATTTAATATTTCAACAAAGGCTGACGGCACAGGTTCTGTTTTCGAGACAGATGACCTTACAGTCGGCGGCAGAATAAACATCGGCATGAATTCACTTAATCCGGACAAGCCTAATATTCTCCGTATCTCTGATAACGGAACATTGACTGCCGGTGAAGAGAAGATAAAGGGTGCCGGAAATGCCATGCTGGAGATCGGTGCAGGTGCTACAGTTACAGGCGGCCTTGTTCTTTATGATACGGATGGCGTTACACCTTTTAACACATTTACGAATACTGAGACTTTCCGTTATGAAGGCGGCAAGTGGATCAGAAATACAAACGAAGGTCCTTTCAATGATTTCGGAGTCTTCTTTGATTATGAGAAAGAATATATCTTGGGCGAGATCGAGTATTCTGTTGACGGCCGTGAATGGAAATCATTAGAGGGCGAAAATAGGGACAAGGTCAATTTCGAGAGCCTCGGAAACGCAAAAGGCTTTTATGTAAGATTTACACTTGTTGCCACACCCAAAGATGATTCAGTTATTCTGATAAATGGTGCTGTTCCTCAGGGACAGGCTAACGGATCAACCAAGATGTTCTACGTTGCGCGTAATGGTGATACCTGGGAAGGTAAATACGAAGTGGAATTCCGCCTTGGATTCGAACAGGGCATCTATTTTGTAAATGAGACCGGCAGCGAATTAAACATCAGCTACGGCTTCACCAAGGATGCGCAGACAACAGCTGTCGGACAAGGGGGCATCGCTGCGTCTGCTCTCGGAACCAATAACGAATTGTTTATCAAGCTCGGTTCTTCTCTTGACCATCTGCAGGCAGAGATCCGCTGCACAACAGATGCAAACGATAACAGGGATTTCCATGCTGAAGAGAGCGACCTCTATTTCATGGAGAAGGGTTCCGGCTGGGATAAGGTATTTATCGTCCGCGTCAGCAAGCAGTCTGACGGCATAAGATTCGATGATCTTGGCGGCAAGATAACAGGCTTTACATATAAGCTTGATTCCGGCAATACCGTAACTTTTGACGGAAATTATATAGCTAAAGACATCTACGAGAACAGCAATACGATAACGATCGGCTACACCATTCCCGCTGATATCGTCATAAGCAATGTGATCGTAAAGTATAACGGTACTGAATTAATAAGCGGAAAACACTACGGTTTTGATCCGGACCATCCTGAGACGATCACTCTTAATAAGAATGGCGACTGGGGCAACTACTATGATATTGAATTCGTAACCGCTGACCCACAGGAAGAGATGTTCTTCATTGAATTCCCTGACTCATCTACAGCAATCAGCCGCATCGATTATTCAACTGACGGTCAGGAGTGGCACACGGCAGGCGCTTCCGGCAACGGATATAAGATCGAGCTTGCGAAGAGCAATACATCCGTATCCGTAAAGGTATACCGGAATGTGGAGATCGGCGCCGAAGACAACTTAAATGCCACATTCCAGAGCATTGCCCAGGCAAATGCCGAGCCCGTTGAGATGACCGGTATCGGTTTTATCAACAATGAGTTCATGCTCACAAAGCCCACCGGAGCGAATGCTGACTGGGCATACGGTTACATCGTTACGTTCACTTCAAACAGCAATCCCGCAAATGAACTCGCAAAGTACGGCGGATACAATGTAAGACTTGACGGTTACATCGGCATCTCTTACTATGTCGCTCTCGATCAGGGCATAAGGGATTCAAACACGAAGATCACATTCACACATGACAGCAGTGTTCCCGCACTCGCAAAGCAGGAAGTCGGATTTGACCAAGCTCGTTATGTAACTGTTGAGGGACGCGGCGATTATTATGTTTTCGATGTCAAGGTAGCTCCTTCTGACATGACTAAGACAATAACCGCTACATTAACGAATAAGGATTACACGTTGACGTTCAAGCCGTTTACCGCAAGAGATTGTGTTAATGCTTATACAAGCAGCTCCGATCAGAAAGTAGCTGACCTTGCCAAGGCGATCAAGAATTACGGCTACTATGCGCAGCTTAAGTTCGGCCCCGCTGAACCAATATTCGAAGCAGATGCTTTAACACTTGTTGAGCCCGGTTATGAGAAGGTAACTGTCGGAACGATCCAGGACGGAATCAGCTACACAGGTTCTGCCGTTGTATTCCTGTCAGGCAACAAGCTCAAGCACTACTTCACGATCGAGAGCAATCCGGAGCTTTATACTTTCAAGATCGACGGACAGGAAGTTCAGAAGGTTTCTGAAGGCGACAAGCTTTATTCGATCACGACCGGAGAACTCAATGCAGCCGGACTTAACACGGGTCTTACTGTTGAGATCTATTACAACGGAACCAAGATCAAGACGTTCGTTTATTCTCCGATGAATTATGCAAAGTCGGTAACGGTCAATGCGAATACAACACCGGAGATGAAGAATCTCGCCAAAGCATTTGCTATGTACTATACAAAGGTAAATGCCTATAATAATGCTGTTAACCAGTAAGGGGATCTATATGAACAAGAAAGCAGAATACGAAGAATTACGATATGAAGTGATCAGCTTTGATGCTGAAGACGTAATCGTTACAAGTCCTTGCAATACCGAGGGTGAGATATCGGGAGACTGATCAAAATGAAACTCAGAGCAGATTTTATTACACACAATTCATCAGACGAATCCTACCTCGTGCCTACATCAGGTGCTGAGTTCTCAGGGATCGTAAAAGGAAACAAGACGCTCGGCGCGATCGTTGAACTATTAAAGGAAGAGACAACAAGGGATCAGGTCGTAGCGGCAATGAAAGAACGTTTTGAGGCACCCGAGGGAGCGATCGAGAGAGACGTTGACCGCGTTATCTCCGAACTTCAAAAGATAGGCGCACTCGAATGAGAGAATTGGTATACTGATAGAAACAAAACAAACGGGACTGTCTTAGGACAGTCTCCGTTTTTTATGAGGGCACATGAACAAAGGCCGGTATGAGTTTGCGGGAAAAGTAGTTGAAGTGAATTCTCTTCATGAGATGGTTCACGCATATTGTGCTGACTACGCCACGGATGCTCCTGCAGATCTTGAAGTGACGGTCTCTCAGGATGATATCGAATATGAAAGATCTCACGCTGAACGCGACGGATATGCCGACGGGTATCTGGAAGAGCTCGCCGTTTACCGCAAGATATCTGAGAAGATGCCCTTTTACGATACGATCCTTTTCCATGGTTCCGTAGTTGCGGTTGACGGCGCCGCATATATGTTTACGGCAGCTTCCGGCACGGGCAAATCAACTCACGCAGCGCTTTGGCGTGAATATTTCGGTGACCGCGCAGTGATGGTAAATGACGATAAGCCGCTTCTCCACATTGGAGATGTGGTGACCGCATACGGTACGCCTTACGACGGCAAGCACAGGCTGTCAAATAAGATCGCGGTGCCTTTGAAGGCGATATGCATTCTGACGCGCGCCGATACGAATTCAATAGTGCCGGTAACGAAGTCAGAAGCGTACCCGATGCTTATTCAGCAGGCATACCGCCCGAATGATGTTTTCGCGCTCCGGAAAACACTTACACTTGTTGATAAACTGGCAGGTTCGGTCAGGCTCTATAGGCTCGGCTGCAACATGGATATCGAGGCCGCCGGGATCGCTTATGAAGGAATGAATCAGGCATGATAAGTTTCGAAGAAGAACTCGAGAAAAGCGGCAAGCTTATCTATACAAACGTCGGCGTCAGCATGCGTCCCCTGATCAAGCAGGACAGGGATCTTCTCGTCATCGAAAAGCCCAAAGGCCGCCTTAAGAAATACGACTGCCCCTTATATAAACGTCCCAACGGTCAGTATGTCCTTCACCGCGTGGTCAAGGTGTGTGACGACGGCTATGTGATCCTTGGTGACAACTGCCTGCGCAAGGAATACGGGATCAAAGAAGAGCAGATAATCGGCGTTCTCACTTCGCTTGTAAGGAAGGGCAAAGAGGTCGACTTTAACAGCTTCGGATACAGGTTCTATTCGAGGTTCTGGTATGCCGTATATCCCGTTCGTGTTATATTTATGAGAGCAAGAAGCTTATTGGGAAGGCTTTACAGGAAATGCAGAAGAGCGCGGTAAAGTGGCTTTATAAAGTCCCGGGCAGAAAGAAGATATATATCGTCCTGCTCACCATCGTTCAGTGCCTTAACGGTGCGAGCGGTGTTCTTTATGCGCTTTTCTTAAGAGGCATCGTCGACAGCGCAGTCGGCCGCGATAAGAACGGATTTATCTTTAATGCAATCTGCATCGTCGCACTCGTGCTTATTCAGCTGACCCTTAATGCAATTACGCGCTGGCTTTCCGAGCTTTCGCGTTCTACATTTGAGAACCTTTTTAAAGAGAGGCTGATGCATAACATCCTTCGAAAAGATTTCGGACGCGTAAGCGCAGTCCATTCAGGCGAGTGGCTCAACAGGCTTACCAACGACACGACTCTTATCGCAAACAATTACACCGATATAATCCCGGGCTTTGCCGGCATGGCAGTAAAGATGATCTCCGCACTCGTCATGATCACTGTCCTTGATCCGAGATTCGCGCTTATCCTGATCCCTCTTGGGATCCTTCTCGGACTTCTGACATTTGCTTTCAGAAAGAATATGAAAAAACTCCATAAGAAGGTCCAGGAAAAGGACGGCGACGTGAGGATATTCATGCAGGAGAGGATCTCGAGCCTCATGGTCATCCGTTCCTTTGCAGCAGAAGAACAGACGGAGTCTGAAGAGCGTCTTAAGACAGGTGCGCACAAAAAGGCCCGCATGAGGCGCATGCGTTTCTCGAATATATGCAACTTCGGCTTCGGAGGCGCGATGAACGGCATGTATATCTTCGGTGTCATCTACTGCGGATACGGGATCTTAACCGGCACCATCAGTTACGGTACTCTGACTGCCATTACGCAGCTCATTACGCAGATCCAGTCGCCTTTTGCAAACATCACAGGTTACCTGCCGCGCTGGTATCAGATGATCGCGAGTGCAGAGCGTCTCATGGAGATCGAGACATTCGATGACGATATCGCTGAATCGATCGAGTCCGGTGATGCCGTTGCCGCTTTCTATAAAGACTCGTTTGCGGGCATAGGTCTGGACAATGTCTCTTACACATACTATCCCGCATCAAATAAAGTCGACGGCATCTCCAAAGACAATATGCCTGTTGCGGTAACTTCACTTGATCTTGCAATTGCCAAGGGCGAGTATGTTGCGTTCACGGGCCACAGCGGATGCGGAAAGTCCACTGCGCTGATGCTCCTCATGGGAATCTATAAGCCTGATTCGGGCATGCGTTATGTCGCGCTTAATGACGGTTCTCGAAAAGAACTTACTTCAGCATGGCAGAGGCTTTTCGCTTACGTTCCGCAGGGCAACAAGCTCATGAGCGGAACCGTCCGTGAGATCGTAAGCTTTGCGGATAAGTCTTCTTCGTCTGACGATGCGCGCATCAATGAAGCGCTGAAGATCGCCTGCGCTGACTCTTTTATCGGTGAACTCGATAACGGTATCGATACTGTATTGGGCGAGCGCGGAACGGGCCTTTCCGAAGGCCAGATGCAGAGGATAGCAATAGCACGCGCGATCTTTTCCAAGGCTCCCATCCTGGTCCTTGATGAAGCTACCAGCGCGCTTGATGATGCTACTGAGAAAAAGCTCTTAGAGAACCTCCGCGCGCTGACCGACAAGACGGTCATTATCGTAACGCACCGTGCCGCAGCTCTGGAGATCTGTGACAGGAAGATAGAGTTCTGATCATTTACCGCACCCTTCATAAAGACAACAAATAAAAGCCCCGTCCTGAATTGAACGGGGCTTATTAAGTGTCGTTGTTGTTTGGTCTGTCAGATCTGATCTGCCGGAACGAAGGGTAATTCGATTACGCCGTTGTCTTCGGATGAAGTCGGCTTGGGCGTGGGATCAGCAGCCTTGGGTGTAGGAGTAGCGGTCGGCTTAGGTGTGTTAGTTGCCGAACCTGATCCTGAACCGGAACCGGAACCTGATCCTGAACCGCTGCCGGAATCAGTCGTTGCAGAAGTTGTAGTTGTTGTAGCACCGTCGTCAGGTCCGATGATGACTTCACCATCTTCAGTGGTGATGGGAGGTTCAGTCTCGGATTCTGTTGTAGCTTCGGTTGTAGTAGTCTCCTCAGCTGTAGTCGTGGTCTCGGTAGGAACCAGAACGTCCTTCTTATTGCAGCTGCGGATGACCAGCGCTATTACCAGAATGAGGACAAGAACGCCGGCGATGACAGAAAGTGTAATTGTTAATTGTTTTTTATTCATGAGAAGATAATAACCTTAAAGTAGAAATACTGCAATTATTTTTCGAACATGAGCCCTGTAATATGATTATTTGGTTACGAAATAAAATGTAATAAAAATTTTCGGATAAGTAGTAGTAGAATACGGACAGTAATCTTAATAAGGTGTTTCGGTTATGGAAGACTATTCTTACGATCACAGTGTTGAAAGCGAACAGAGCAGCACCACAATGCTCGACTATCTGAATGAAGAAGCTGAACTCGACAGAGTCGACTACGAAGCCTTCATGGAAGAAATAAGAGTCAGCTGATAAGGTATCCGGGTATCGTTCGCGGTGTCTTTTTAAGTATAAGGGGCTTTTGCCCCGTTTTTTATGGGCGGATGACGCAGAGCAGGTGCCGGGGCAGCGCTGCTTTTCGAGTACCGAAAAACTTGTTGCAGATTTGTTGATGTCTGCTGGCTGTTTTAGACCGACAAAAAGTCGTATTTGGGGAAATTGTGACTATTTGTTGATGTTTGCAGACTGTTTTAGACCTACAAATTTAATACAAGGGTTTAGACGTTAAGAGACGTGGGGATGTTCAGTCCAAACAAAGAACCGTAAACCGCCGAGTTGAGTTTGACACTCAGAAGTCTTGGATCAAAAGGAAACCCGTCTACGTCATATGTATAGATAACGTCGATTTCCGGAAGCAATCCCGCGTCGGAATAGTTGATATATGTTGTTGCGGTTTTCCTGGTATAGTCAGCGGAGTGCTTTAAGCCAAAATGTTCGTGGAATTTACAGAGATCCAATTCTTTGATTAAAAACACGAAGTCCGTATATATAGGGTGATTTAATCCCTTCAGCCATATCTCGGGTTCATATTTGAACGGTATTTGTTGCTCTGTGTAGATTCTTGCAATATCTGCTTCTGCAGGGGATCTGTAATAGATTCCGTTGAAATAGTATTTTTTGTGTTCGGGATAGTATGGATTTGCGTCATTTTTCAGGCTCTCGAAAAATTTTCCGTCCATGATAACGGAATGGTTAGAACTGTCTATATATCTTCTGATTATCTTCTCCGGTTTTATTTCAGCCGGAGGAATCCCTCTGAAAGAACTGTTCCAGAGACCTTCTAAACGGGAGAGTTCGCACAGGATAAGCTCGCGCTGCTGTGTGAGAGATGCCAGTTTTATCCCGGTTTTGCTGTTTGTTTGATGATAGTGGGAGTCAAGCAGAAACACATCTTTTTTCTCTCCTCTGATAGTGCGCTTGGTCATTACTGTCTCCGGCAGCGCAGCTAACTGCTGTTTGCAGTAGTTGATCTTGAGGGCGAGGTATTCTCTGGGAATGTATGGTTCGAGGATAGTCATGGGAACCTCCGTAAATGGCACTTAAATGGTTGGAATATGTAGTGTCTTGATTATAAGGGGAAAGCTTGTCGGTTTTTCCTTACAAAACACGACAAAAACCGACAAGGAGGGACGGGAGGCTTTTTCTTATTTACTTAAATCCTATATCAACTGCACAATCGCCCGTGGAGAAAATATTGCAATTCCCGACTTACATATTGGCGGCGGAGTTCTCATAATTAAAGTGTAAGGAAAATTTTAGGTGGTCTCTATGACTGCCGGGGATCGGAGGTATTTTTATGCTGAAAGATTTTGTTAAGGTTGCCAAGCCTGAAGATGAAGAGTTCACAAAGAGATTGGAAGAGGAGAGGGCCAAGCTTTTCGCGGCCCAGATGAAGATAAAGGAAGCAGGGCTTCCGGTAATGGTCATGTTCGAAGGCTGGGGTGCGGCAGGAAAAGGCAGCGTCTTAGGAAAGATCATTAAGAACATCGACCCGAGATTTTTCAGGGTCAAGACTTTCCCCAAGCCGACGAAGGAGGAACTCAGATATCCGTTCCTATACCGCTACATGAAGGAGATCCCTGAGAAGGGAAAATTCGCATTCTATGATACCTTCTGGATGGAGGAGATCACGGATGCCAGAGTTGAGGATTATCTCGATGACGAAGAGTATGAGGAGATGATCGATTCGATCAACAAGACGGAGAGGACGCTTGTTGATAACGGCTATCTCGTAATGAAGTTCTTCTTCCAGATAAGCAAGAAGGAGCAGAAGGAGAGACTCGAAAAGCTCCTCGACGACAAGGACACGAAGTGGCGTGTCGATAAGGGAGACCTTTATGAGAATAAGCACTACGACGACTGCCTTGAGGTCTACGACCAGTATCTGAAGGATACGAATAATCCTACGGCACCGTGGTACATCATCGACAGTAAGGATAAGAAGTTGGCTGAGCTCCAGGTCCTTGAGTTCCTGAATCAGGGGATCGAGACGGCATTAAAGAACCAGAATACGGCAGCGCCGATCCTGCAGAATGTTTTCCCTCTCAAGAAGACGCCGCTCCTTAAGGAGATCGAACTTAAGGACAAGACTCTCACGGACGAGGAATATGAGGAGAAGCTAGATAAACTCCAGGATGAGCTCCGTGATCTGCACAACAAGATCTACAGGAAGAAGATACCGGTCATCATCTGCTATGAGGGCTGGGATGCTGCAGGTAAGGGCGGCAACATCAAGCGTATCACGGGTGCGCTCGATCCGAGAGGATATGAGGTGCTTCCTATAGCAAGTCCGGAGCCGCACGAGAAAAACAGGCACTTCCTCTGGAGATTCTGGACAAGGCTTCCGAGGACAGGCCACATCGCTATCTTCGACCGTACATGGTACGGCAGGGTCATGGTCGAGCGAATCGAAGGCTTCTGCTCTGAGAATGACTGGCAGAGAGCTTATAACGAGATCAATGAGTTCGAAAAAGAGCTCACCGATTGGGGCGCAGTCGTCATCAAGTTCTGGGTTCAGATCGACAAGCGCACGCAGCTCAAGCGCTTTAAGGAGCGTCAGGCAAATCCCGAGAAGCAGTGGAAGATCACTGATGAGGACTGGCGCAACCGCGAAAAGTGGGACAAGTACGAGACCGCGATCGATGAGATGATCAAGAAGACTTCGACAGAGTTCGCGCCCTGGTACATACTTGAATCAGTCGACAAGAAGTATGCGCGTATCAAGGCTCTTGAGATCGTGATCGACAGGATCAAGGAAGCATGCGATAAGGGCAGCAAGGACTGACATTAAGACGCCGGTAAGGCGGATCATTACATAGCGAAAATCATAAGGAATGCCTGTGGGGACTTTTAAGAGCTCCCGCAGGCATTTTAACTGCTCAAAAAACGGGGGCAAAATGTGGGCAAAGTCAAATGAATTGCGCGAAATAGAGCGTTTTTTGTCGAATTTGTCTACCACAGATTTGGCTTGTCCGTGCTAAAATAAAATTGTTAGTATATACCATAATTCGAAAATTACAAATACTTTTTCGCTATTTTTATAAATATTTTTTAGAAATTCTAAGAAAGGCAGGTTCGTATGGGCTTTAAGATTGGCGACAATATCGTTTATGCCGGCAGCGGCGTTTGTCAGATAGACGACATCAAAGACATCAGTTTTTTCAAAGAGAAACCTCAGAAATACTATGTTCTAAAGCCTCTTTTTGTAGCAAGATCCCAGTACGTATACGTGCCGCTCGATAATGAGGCTCAGGTAAGCCGCATCAGGCCTGTCGCTTCGAAGAAGGAAGCGATCGCCCTGATCGACAAGCTGCCGATCGATAACTGCAGCTGGATCGAAGACCGTAATGAGCGCAAGGCTACATTTACGGACATCATCGTTAACGGCAGCAGGGAAGATATAGTCGGACTGATCTATCTCATCAACAGACACGCAGAGAAGCTCGCCAAGGAAGGCAAGCATTTGAACGCGCAGGACGAGCGTGCCCTGAACGATGCGAGGAACAGGATGAACAACGAGATCGCAGTCGCGCTTAATATGGATCCTGACGGAGTAGCCTACATGATCCATGAGAAGACGGGGCTGGAAGACTTCGCATAAAGAATGAAGAAGACGAAGAAACCTAGTAAATTGGTATTAGTTATTGCAATATGCAAAAAGGTGTGATTTAATAACCGCAGTTTTGATTTAAGGAGATTCCTTATGAAGACTGCGGTTTTCTTTTATGCGTATAGCTATTACTACTACTTTAGGGAGACGAACTAAAGCGGCTTTTGCTGGCGCCAAGAGAACCAAAGATATGATTTGATTTGAATAACGCTGCAGGGTACGCTAAAGACCCTGCAGCGTTTTTTATTCAAGTTATATCAGTGACATAAGGGGATCCGAACCCGAATAGTAAGGAGATAAATAAAATGATTGCAGTACTTAAGAACACGGCAACAAAAGAACAGATCGCGAGCCTCATCTCATGGTTCGAGGATAAGGGCCTTAAGGTCAACGAGTCAAAGGGTGAGTTCTGCACCGTATTAGGCCTTATCGGCGATACATCGACGGTAGATATCGATATGCTCCAGGGTCTGGACATCATCGAGAAGGTCACGAGAGTATCAGAGACCTTCAAGAAGGCGAACAGAAAGTTCCATCCTGAGGACACTGTCGTTGATGTATCCGGAGTCAAGATCGGCGGAGGCAATTTCGCTGTCATCGCAGGTCCCTGCTCCGTAGAAAGCGAAGAGCAGATCATGAGCGCGGCAAGAGCAGTCAAGGCAGCAGGCGCAACGATCTTAAGAGGCGGCGCATTCAAGCCGAGAACATCTCCTTACGATTTCCAGGGTCTTCACGAAGAGGGCATCAGGCTCCTTCTCGAAGCGAAGAAAGAGACCGGCCTTCCCATCTGCTCCGAGATCATGAGCCCTGAGCAGATCCCGGTTTTCGAGGACGTTGATTTCCTTCAGGTCGGTGCAAGAAATATGCAGAATTTTGACCTTTTAAAGGCTCTCGGCAAGACAGGCAAGCCGGTCCTTCTTAAGAGAGGACTTTCCGCTACGATCAAGGAGCTCCTGATGAGTGCCGAGTACATCATGAGCGAAGGCAACCCGAACGTTATCCTCTGCGAGAGAGGCATCAGGACATATGAGACTTACACGAGAAATACTTTCGACGTAAGCGCCATCTCAGTATTGAAGCAGATCACACACCTTCCTGTCGTAGGTGACCCTTCACATGCAACAGGCAAGTCCAACCTCATTAAGCCGATGTCTATGGCAGCGGTTGTTTCCGGCGCGGATGCTCTCGAGATCGAAGTTCACTGCAATCCGGAAAAGGCCCTCTCCGACGCAGCACAGCAGCTTACGCCTGCACAGTTCGGAGAAGTAATGGAAGCAATTGCAAAAGCAAGAAGCATTCTGTAAATATCAAGGCGCTGATAATTATGTCAGCGTCTTTTTTATAAGTTCGAAAAGGAAGTGTATTTAAAATGAAGATAACAGTCGGAGTTGTAGGTCTTGGTCTTATCGGAGCATCATTCGCAAAGGCATATAAAGAGAATGAGAGTGAAGCGGTGGTTTATGGCTGGAACCGTACAAAGAGCATTTCGCAGATGGCGAAGATGCAGGGCATCATTGACGATGAACTGACAGATGAGAATCTCGGTGAATGTGATCTTGTTATCCTCTCTTTATATCCTGAAGCAAGCATCAACTGGATGGAAGAGCATAAGGAGCACTTCAACAAAAAAGGTATGATAATCGATGCGTGCGGCACGAAGCGTCTCGTATGCGAGAAATGCTTTAAGATCGCTGAAGAGAACGGGCTCCTTTTTGTCGGATGCCATCCGATGGCAGGAACGAAATTCTCCGGCATGACGCATTCAAGAGGCGACATGTATTTCGGTGCGCCGATGGTCGTCGTACCGCCGAGATTCGATGACATGTTCCTGCTAGACAGAGTAAAGGATCTTCTCTCACCCTGCGGTTTTGGAAGCTATCATTTATCTCACGCCGATGAGCACGATAAGATGATCGCCTTCACTTCGCAGATGGCACATCTCGTATCCAATGCTTACATCAAGAGTCCTTCAGCAAGGAACCATAAGGGGTTCTCGGCAGGTTCATACAAGGACATGACCAGAGTCGCGTGGCTCAACCCGACGATGTGGACACAGCTCTTTCTGGAGAATAAGGACAACCTGATCTTTGAGATCGACCATCTTCAGGAAGAACTCGCTAAGTACAGAAAAGCGCTTGTGGAAGATGATTTCGACGGCCTTAGAGACTTGCTCGATGAAGGCAGAAAGATAAAAGAAGAGGTTGACGGCATATGAGAACAGTCCGCGTAAATGCAGCTTCCAAAAGCTACGATGTCCTGATCGGCAAAAATGCCGTTGAAGCTTTGGGTGAAGAGGCAAAAAAGCTCTGCCCCGGCGCATTAAAGGCACTGGTCGTATCTGAGACGAATGTCGCACCGCTCTATCTGGATGCGGTTAAGGCACAGCTTGAAGGCGCAGGCTTTGAAGTAACGGATTATGTTTTCGAGGCCGGCGAACAGAATAAGAATATCAATGAGATCGCCGGCATGTGGAATAAGATGGCCGAGAAAGGCTTTACGAGAACTGACTTCGTTGTCGGCTTGGGCGGCGGCGTAACGACTGATATGGCAGGCTTTGCGGCTTCGACATTCCTTCGCGGCATCAAGGTCATCCAGCTTCCGACATCGCTCCTTGCGATGGTCGATGCATCGGTCGGAGGCAAGACCGGGATCGACATTCCTATGGGCAAGAACCAGGTCGGCGCTTTCTGGCAGCCGTCACTCGTTCTTGAAGACACATCATTCTTAAAAACCCTCCCTGATGAAGTATTCACTGAAGGCATGGGCGAGGTTACGAAGCATGCTTTTATCATGGATTTAAAGCTCCTCGAAAAGCTCGAGGAAGCAAATGGCGACATAAGGTCAGACGAAAATCGTTTGGAAGAGATCGTTTACATGAACGTCGCTGACAAAGCAAGTGTTGTAAGTGAGGACGAGACAGATAACGGCAGGCGCCAGACGCTGAACTTCGGCCACACCGTAGGGCACGTTATAGAGCGCGACAGCGGATTTGCAAAGCCTCACGGAATATGTGTTGCAAAGGGCATGGGTATCGTCATTGATTCGTGTGTTAGAGCAGGAACGTTATCCGAAGAAGATGCAAAGAGAATGAAGGATCTTCTGACGCTCTACAAGCTCCCGGTAACAGATGACATCACGCCCGAAGCGATCGTGGAAGGTGCAATGAACGATAAGAAAAAACGCGGCGACACTTTATCGGTTATACTTGTAAATAAGATCGGTAAGGCCGAGATCAAAAAGATGAATAAAGAGGAGTTCCTGAAGTTTTTATCGGTATGAGAATAGCTTGCAGAAATCTTAATCTTGATATTAAAGCTCCTCTGTCAAAGTCTGTTTATCACAGGGAGCTCATAATCAATTTCCTGCTCGGTGCAAGAGGTGATTTCCTTTACGATTCCGGCAATGACAATGATGATATAAGAGCTACCAAATCCTGCCTCCGCGCGCTCGAAAATACTGACGCTGAAGAAGTAATCCTTAACTGCAACGAGAGCGGATCGACGCTACGTTTCATGATCTCGGTTGCCCTCGCAGCGAAGTCTTCAAACGTTAAGAAGCTTATCTTCAAGACTCGCGGTAGACTTATCGAAAGACCCATAAAAGAGCTTGCTGACTGCCTTGCACCCTTTGGCGTAAAGATCACCAAAGATGCAGAAGCTAATGAGATCACCGTTACGGGAAATATAGAGCCCGGTCAATATGTCATTGACGGCAGCGTATCGTCCCAGTATATCTCAGGTCTTCTGATGGCGCTCTCAAGTTTTGAAGAAGAGTCAGAGATCGTTGTCACGGGCGGCGTCGCGTCAGTCCACTACATCGAGCTTACGACAAATGCGCTCGCAAAGTACGGGATCGGCATAGTAAGAGAAGGCGACACATATAAGGTGCCCGCAAAGTCAATAAACAAAGCCGCTGACGGTAACTTCGAAGTTGAAGGTGACTGGAGCAACGGTGCATTTCTCTTATGTCTCGGAAGCCTTATTCACGGCGGTTCGGCAAAGATAACGGGACTTAATACGGAGTCTGCCCAGGGCGACAAAGAGATACTTCATTTCTTAAAGCTTGCAGGCGTGACTTTCCTTAATGCAGGCGATACTTTCTTCGTTCAGGACAGCCGCACCAATACGATAAGAAAGCTTCTTGAGATGGACTGCAGCGACATTCCGGACATCGTTCCTTATATGGCAGTAGTAGGCGCGTTCAGGGCTGAAAAGACTGTCCTTAAGGGGATTAAGCGCCTGAGGATAAAGGAGTCTGACAGGGCGAAGGCGATCACGGAAATGTTATCTGCAATAGGCGGAAAAGTTACGCTCGAAGAAGACATAATTACGATAGAATATATAGATAAGATCAACGGTGATATCGTGCTTACTTCATCGGGTGATCACAGAATGGCTATGGCGGCAGTTTTATGTGCGGCAGCCACCGGCAGGGATATCGAATTGGATGATATCGATTGTCTCAATAAATCTTTTCCTGAGTTCAGGAAAGTCGTGGAAGAGGAGATGATCTTAAAATGAGCATGAGCAGTACATATCAGGGCGATGCCCTCGACATAATGATCTACGGTGAGTCTCACAGCGAGACGATCGGCGTATATATCAACGGACTTCCCGAAGACGTGATACCGGACACAGCAAAGACAGCTGCTTTCATGGCAAGAAGAGCTCCCGGAAAGAATGCATGGTCGACACCCAGGAAAGAAGCAGACGAGGTTATCTTCGAGCGCAACGGCGCAATGCTTCACGGATACATCATCAACACGAATACAAAACCCAAGGATTATTCATCGATATTAAACTGCCCGCGCCCGTCGCATGCCGATTATGCGGCGACACTGCTCTACGGCGACGAGGCTTCGAAGTCAGGCGGCGGTATCTTCTCCGGACGCATGACTGCTCCTCTATGCATAGCAGGATCCATCGCTTTGCAGGAGCTTAACAAGAGAGGCGTTCAGGTAAGCGCGCATCTTAAAAGAGTTGCAGGCGTTAGCGACGATTCGTATTTCGATCACGGCGTTAATGATGAAGGCTTCAGGAACAGACTTGCGGTAGTGGAGAATAAGGATTTCCCTGTCGTTGACGATTCCAAAGGCGACCTCATGAAGGTGAAGATCGAAGAAGCGCGTATGGAAGGCGACTCTGTAGGAGGCGTTATCGAGTGCGTAATCTACGGCTATCCGGAAGGTATCGGAGGTCCTATCTTCGACGGCATCGAAGCCAAACTTGCACAGATCCTTTATGCGATCCCTGCAGTTAAGGGCGTTGAGTTTGGCAACGGTTTTGAAGGATCTGACCTTAAGGGATCAGAGAATAACGATGCTTTCGCCTTTGACGATGAAGGCAATCTTACTTTAAAGACAAATCACAGCGGCGGGATCCAGGGTGGCATAAGCCTTGGTGATGCGGCACCTATCGTATTCGATGTTGCATTAAAGCCCACTCCGTCTATCTCCAAAACGCAGGAGACAGTCGATATGGCAGCGCATAAGAATACAACGATAAATATTGAAGGCAGACACGATCCGTGTGTCGCACCTCGTGCGGTTCCGGTCGTCGAAGCCGCTGCAGCGATCGCACTTTACGACCTTCTTTTGGTATCAATGTAATGGAGGATAATAACATGAGTGAGAGGCCTGACTTAAACGAACTCAGAGGAAAACTGGATGAGATCGATAACAGCATCCTGGACCTTCTTGAAGAGAGAATGGCTACATGCCGTCAGATTGGAAATTACAAGAGGGAACACGGCATGGATGTTTATGTTCCTTCAAGGGAAGAAGAGAAGTTCAAAGCGCTTGAAGAGATCGCAGGCTTCGAGAGCAGGCCTTATGTAAGAGAGCTTTTCAAGACTCTCATGGACATCTCGAAAGACCATCAGAACAAGCCTGCTTTCGGTGTTCTGGGCAGAACTCTCGCACATACATATTCACCCGAGATCCACAGTCTTTTCGACTCCTCTTATTCATATTCGGTAATCGAGCGTGAGCCCGAGGAACTGGAGGCACTCTTTAAGAGCGGCGTCTTCAAGGGTTTTAACGTAACTATCCCTTATAAGAAGAATGCATGCGCTATGTGCGATGAGCTTGACGATGCATCGAAAACAACGGGCAGCGTCAACACTGTCCTTTTCGAAGACGGCAAGGTAAAGGGCTGGAACACCGACTACTTCGGATTCATCTACATGCTCACGAGAAAGGGCATCTCTGTTAAGGATAAGAAGGTTCTGGTGCTCGGCACGGGCGGCGCTGCATCGGCAGTCTTCTATGCTCTTAAGACACTTGGCGCTGCAGAGACATATGCATGCGACCTTGAGACGGATATCAACTATTCCAACGTTTATGACAGGGCGGGCGATGCTCAGGTCATCGTAAACTGCACGCCTGTAGGAATGTTCCCTAAGGTAGATAATTCACTTCTTGATCTTACAAGATTCCCTGCGCTCGAAGCATGCGCAGACGTCGTCTACAATCCTTCAAGGACAAAGTTCCTGCAGGAAGCAGAAGCGCTTGGTCTTAAGACATGCGGCGGTCTTGCAATGCTCGTGGCACAGGCATATAAGTCATCGAGGATCTTCGCAGGCGACACCGTAGGTGCCGGACTCCTCGGCAATCCCGACAGTGAGAACGGCGCAGCTTATGTTCCTGCTGAAGCGGCAGAACTTATCGAGAAGGTCATTAAGGTCCTTGAGAACCGCATGCGCAATATCACCATCATCGGCATGCCCGGTTCAGGCAAATCACTTCTTGCGCGTAATATCGCTGCTGTAACAGGCCGCACCCTGGTCGACCTCGACATAGCATTTGCAGAGAAATTCGGAAGGACGCCTGCAGAGGTCATCTCCGAATCAGGCGAGGATGAATTCCGCGAGATGGAATGCGAGATCGCGGCAGAGTTCCTGCCCAAGAGCGGACTCGTCGTATCATGCGGCGGCGGTGTCGTAACAAGAGACGTCAATAAGTTCTATGTGCGCTGCAACTCCAATGTATTCTATCTTGAGCGCCCGCTTACGGCTCTTACGGACAAGAACAGACCTATATCACAGCTCCACGGCGTTGAGAAGCTCTATGAACAGCGCAAGGACAAGTATGAGACATGGTGCGATTACAAGGTCTCCTACGACAGATTCGAAGAGAAGAACGATTTCTACGACAGAGCTATCGCAGATATTCTGGGGAAACTGAAATAATATGAAGATACTTGTACTTAACGGACCGAACCTTAACATGCTCGGCATCAGAGAGCCCGATATCTACGGCGCTTCGACCTACGATGACCTGGTCTCCATGATCGAAGACCACTGCGCTGCCAAAGGCATTGAGGTAAAGTGCCTCCAGAGCAATCACGAGGGCGATCTGGTCGATTACATCCAGCAGGCGTATTTCGACAAAGTTGACGGCATAGTGATCAATCCGGGTGCTTATACCCACACATCGGTAGCGCTTCTGGATGCATTGAAGGCAGTTCAGATCCCTGCCGTTGAAGTCCACATATCCAAGGTGAACGAGCGCGAATCATTCCGCCAGATATCCTACGTCTCTTACTATTGCTCGAAAACCATTACCGGCAAAGGCTTTGACGGTTATATCGAGGCGATAGACTTCCTTAAGGGCTGATATATTTTGTGTGAAGCACTATTGGGGTGCTCAAATCCGGTAGTGATATTTTGGTAGCGATTTTCCGATTTTCGTTACCAAAATGTGAAAAATCGCCCGGAAATTAATATTTTGGTGACGATTTTCCGATTATCGTAATCAAAATCAGAGCATTCCTCAAACAAAATGTCGGAAGATGTAGTATTATCTAACTTATGAAGTAAAAATATTGGGAGGATAATAATATGGCTAAGTTTTGTACCAACTGCGGCAGCCAGGTAAGAGATACGGCAGCTTTCTGCGCTAAATGCGGAACAAAGTTGGATCCTACTCCTGTTGCAGCACCCGAAGCGCCTGAAGCTCCTGTTGCTGAAGCAGTTCCTGCACCTGTAGCTGAGCCTGTTGTTGAAGCAGCTCCTGCACCTGTCGCAGAACCTGCACCCGTGGCACCTGCTCCTGTAGCTGAGCCTGTTGCAGCTCCTGCACCCGTAGCTGAACCTGTAGTTGAGGCAGCACCCGTTGCAGAGCCCGTACCTGTAGCAGTTCCCGTAGCTGAAGCAGCTCCTGCTCCCGCTCCTGTTGAGGCAACACCCGCTGCAGTTCCCGCACCTGCACCGGCTCCGGCAGCTCCCGAAGCACCTGCTGCAGCTGAGCCGATTCCCTTCGAAGCACCTTCCGGTCCGGTTCCCGCGGCACCTGTCGTTGCCGATCCTGCAGCTGCTCCCAAGAAGAACAGCAAGGTCGGTCTCATCATTCTCTTTGCCGCAATCGGTGTTGTTGCTCTGGCACTTATCATTGTCGGCGTAGTATTGGTCATCAACGGCGGCTTGGGCGGAAATATCCTTCAGCGCATTGAGAAGAAGGATGCTGTCGAGGAAGGAAAGAAGTACACGATCTACGACGAAGACTTCAACGATTACATCGAGGAAGCCAAGTGGTGGGATTACGATAACACTATGGATAAGCCCGGTGTCTACAGCACAGATACTGAGACACTCGCATTCTCCATCCAGGTTAACGAAGATGCTGATGAAGAGATCTACTATGCTTACTACTACAGCAAGGATAAGGAATTCGACAAGGATGAGCTGTCAAAGCCCGTTTACTCTGATGATATAGTTCCTGTTGAGTACTACAACGGCAATATCTATTACAATATCGATAATTCCAAGAGCATCAAGAAGGGTTACTACGTAGTAATCGTAGCTTCTGATGAATCTCTTAAGAAGCCTTACGCTGTTGCTTACTGCGAAGTTAAATAAGCATAACGTCAATTGAACTTTCAGGAGGTTGTCTCATTTGAGGCAACCTCTTTCGTTCCCGTGTGCTATAATCTATCGGCAAGCACAGGAAATCTGATTTTATGAGAAAAGGAAATAAGATTATGGGATTTAGGAAATCTTTGACAGCAGTAGTACTTGCAGCTGCATTAGTCCTGGCCGGCACAGGCTGTTCCAAGAAGATATCTTCGAGCGATCCTTCAAACAAGGCAACTGTAGAGATCGTTGATCCGATGTCTTATGCTGCGATCGATGCGAAGATGCGTGAATATACTTTCGGACTTAACGAGTACATGAGAGAGCACGCAGCCGAGGTAACGCAGAAGACTGCAGACGGCGCTACTTTAGGCGGCGTAAAGGCGCTCTGCACTTATACATTATCTCCGGACAGCAAATACGAATCACTCCAGATGGAGAAGACTCTGGACAACGGCATGCAGTACGACGAGTACTTCAATATGGGTGATTCCATCTTTATTACGCGTACAACGGTTTATAATGACGGCAATTTCGAGCCTGTCGACAAGTACTATATCATTGGCGGTGCACTCTATAAGGTGGATATTACCGACCAGACAGTAACAAAACTTAAGGATCTTAACGATCCCGCAATTGAAGAGACACAAGCAAATATAGATATCTATCTATCTTTCGAGGAGATAAGAGCACTCTATGCCTAAAGCAGAAGAGACGGAATTTACAGGATACACATTAGGGGAGGGCGTCAGAGACGGTCTCCCCATTGGTTTAGGCTACCTGTCGGTATCGTTTACGTTTGGCATCCTTGCCGTATCCAAGGGCTTATCCTGGATACAGGCGGGCCTTATATCTCTTCTTAATGTCACATCGGCGGGCCAGGTCGCAGGCTTGGGGATAATGACCACGGCAGGCGGGATCCTCGCCATGATAATATCCCAGATCGTTATCAATCTCAGATATTCCCTGATGGGCATAGCGCTGTCCCAGAAGGCCGACAAGTCCATGACGCCGCTCCTTAGAGCGATACTGGCATTTGCGATAACGGATGAGATCTTCGGCGTCGCCGTCAGCAAGAAAAAGGAATTCGGTGCAAGGTATTTCTTCGGACTTACGATACTTCCTATCATCGGATGGGTAGCAGGCACCGTCATAGGCGCAATATTAGGCCAGGTATTCCCACCGTTCCTTACAAATGCCCTTGCTATCGGCATCTACGGCATGTTCGTGTCGATCGTTATGCCAAAGGCCAAGCATGATAAGGTGATCCTTGTAAGCTCTGTCCTGGCATGCATCGTATCATGCATATTCTTTTACATTCCGTTCCTTTCAGAGCATGTCTCGCAGGGCTTTGCGATAATAATTGCGGCTGTCATAGCGGCTCTGGCAGGAGTTATTGCGCGCAGGAAGCTTGAAGGCAGGGCAGGCACGGTAACCGCAATAGTATTGGGAGCAGTGCTCGTTGTGCTTCTTGCTGTTTTCGCGCCCACGTATAAAATGCCTGTAACAGCTGAGCTTACCTTCAACGGCTCCAACGGTTCTCTCGACAGCAAGATCTTCGTTCCGCTCCTTATCGTTATGGCTGTTACGACTTATCTTGTCCGCATGATCCCTTTTACCTTATTCCGCAAAAAGCTCGAAAAGCCATCCATAAAGGCTTTCTTTGACTATATCCCTTATACGGTATTGTCGGCCATGACATTCCCTGCGATCCTTTATGCCACGGGTTCTGTCATATCTGCTGCGATCGGATTCGTTGTCGCGCTGATCCTAGGATTCTTCGAGAGGTCGCTCATAGTGGTTGCCGTAGGTGCGTGCCTAGCATCTCTTGTGGCCGGAGTGGTCATGATGTACATCTGAAAACAATAAAGGCTGCCTCACACGAGAGACAGCCTTTTTACTATGGAGCCCCTATCCGGACTTGAACCGGAGACCTCATCCTTACCATGGATGCGCTCTACCTGCTGAGCTATGGGGGCAAGTCAAAGCCTATGAAGTATAACACAGTAACAGGGCGTTGACAATAAATCTTAACGTCATCCGCTATTTATAATGTTGACAACTGAACACAAAGATTATACAATCATTGAGCAATTTTATGAATACGGAGAAGTCGCCTAGCCTGGTCGAGGGCGCACGACTGGAAATCGTGTAAACCCCAAAAGGGTTTCGAGAGTTCGAATCTCTCCTTCTCCGCCAAAAATGCAACGGGCGTCGTAAAAAGTCAATAAATACAGGGGTTTGCGAGCTTTCGCATATTCTTGAAACAGTAGTTTACTACAAAGTTACTACAAAGAGTACGACACAATAAAAAGTATGCCCAATGAGACAACGATTGGATGTAAAAGTTCAATCGTTGTTTTTTATCGTGAATATATGTTCTGACAATACAGTAAAACGCACAATTTCTAAAAATATTTAAGGAATTGCCTGTTCCATTTAGTTCCGTTTTGTTCCATTCTGTTCCACTTTCGCTTATTTTGTTGACTCTTTGCCTACAGAGGATAGACTTAAATAAAGGTGATAATGGAGATATGTATATGAACGGTAAAATAATAATCAAATATAGAACAGATAACTGCATTTCCCAGAGCGAATTAGCAGAAAGAGTAGGTGTATCCAAGTCCACTCTTTCTCGCTGGGAGAATGATAAAAGTGAACCTCGCGGAGACGAATATAGAAGACTTCGTGAAGTTATTGGCGATGAATACTTTAGAGAAGATATTGAAGATGAGCCGATAACAACAGAATCTACTATTGGAGAAATGTCAAATAGAGTAAACGATATTCTCTACGAGGTTACCAAGATCGAATCAAAGCAGGACAGTTTTGAAAAACAAAAGATGAAATCAGATTTATTTCATAAAAGATTAAGAACTGTGGTTGTTATAGTGACCTGCATAATAATTCTTTTAATAGTAGTTATTACTTGGTTATGGTTGGTTAACTTCGGATTTGGCGGAAAATACGTCGAGGGATCAGCGCGATTATATGACACATCAGTAAGCGATGATAATTAATCCAAAAGGAGGAAAAGAATAGGACTCCTAGTAGCAGTGGAAACATTAATGTTACAGGTTCTTTATCTCATGGCACCAGTTCTGGTGGTGTTCAGGCCTATATTGAGAAGCAATATTGATTGTCAATAGTTCCTTTGGTTAGACAAAAGAAATAGGAGTGGATTTAATGTTCAAGGAGATGCCTTTCGATGATAACTCATGATTAAGGCATCTCCTTGTATATTGTTGATTGAGCAACTTTATGAAAAAAAGATTTCTTATTTATCTTGCAATTTGTGTTCTGCTGATTAATTCTTGCAGTTCTTTTAAAGCGCCTAATGAAAAACAAGATACGGTTTCAGAAGCGACTGACTATTATAAAGGCCATTTTCTGGTTTTAGCGGATCAATACACCTGTGATAAGAGTCTTTCTTACGTTGATGTTACACCAAAATATATTGGTGATGATTACGTTGCTGTTTATATACAGACAGAGAAAACACAAGATAACCGGACAATAACCAATGAATGTGTAGAAATATACGATTATTATGGGAATTTAGCACTGCAAACAAAACTGAAGGATATAGAACCCGGAAGATCATTCCCAGAGATGTGCATGGGAACAACAGGAAAAGGGATAAGCATGCTCTTAGCAGATAATAAAACATCTTATATGGCCATGTATTGTATTGATTTTGAAGTCATGAAATGGCAGAAGTGTTTTGATTATCCGATGAATGGTTTAAAAACCGGTTTTTCTCCAATTAAAGTGTTCGAGAGTGGTGATAGTTTTATAGTTTTGTATATGTGGCTTGATGGGAATTACTACAAATCAGGCATTGTTAAATTCGATCACTCCGGCAAGGTAATATGGGATAAAAAGATAGAAAGCAACAGTTCTGTGACTAATGCTGAACTGTGGAATGATGATTTAGTATATTATGATGATCAATTTGGTTTTTGCAGATTGAATCTTAATACAGAAAGCAGACAAACAATTGAGATGAGCAAAGACCTATATGATACATATAAGTATTATGGGAATGTAGCTCCCGATGGTCGCATCATAGCAAAGGAAGGGCATGAGATTAGAGAGTTTGATCTTTCTAATGGTTCTGAAAAAGTAATACAGGATTTGAATTATACCGATTGTAATATTTTTCAACTGTATGATGGATTCTTATCATATGTTGGTACAAATAAAACCGTTATTCTTGATCTATGTTATTCTAGGAACGAAGCACCTGGAAGATGTAAATTATATGTCCTTGATAAGGAAGATAAAAATCCGCATTTCGGGAAAAGAATTTTGGAGATTGCGCCGGTTTGGGGGATTTACTCATTGCTCGGAGAAGCGCAGCGAATATTTAATAAAGAAAACAAGGATTATTTTGCCTATATTACGACGAGATATGACATAGATCATTTTACTCTTCCGGATTATTATAAAGCAAATCCGACATTAGCTAATTTTGTTACTTTAATAACTGACCAATTGTCTGTTGATATTCGCAACGGAAGTGGCCCTGATATTGTGGTTGGTTTAGGTGATACAACCCGTCTGGATTCGGATGATTATCTTGTTAATCTATTTCCTTATATGAATGGCCGAGAAGGAATAGATAGATCCGATTATTTTGCAAATGCTTTTAAAGCATTTGAATGCAATAATCATTTATACCAAATCCCACTTACCATGAATGTTTTAGGTGTTATGACGGATAAGAAAAATGTTCCGAATGGACAAAAAGGTTTTTCTTTTGAAGAATACAGCAAACTTGTTTCGGATAAATGTAATGGTATTGATCCGATAAGTGTTGGTAATAATCGAGAACAGTACTTTCGGTATTTATTCTGTTCTATGCAGAATGCTTTCATAAGTAACAAAACAATTAATGTTGACAACGAAGCGTTTCGGACCTTGACGAAATATGCAAAAAACAACGTGTCAATTGACGGGTATCTACCTGATACAGAATCATATGGAGCGGATTGGGTAATTCTCAGTAATTTGTATTCAGATCTTCTTTGGACAAAGTGCAGCGATTTAACGTGGGATATTTATGGGGCACCATCATATGATAGACAGGGGCCTATGGTTTCGAACTTTAATACTATAGCTGTTACAGCATGTTCTTCAAATAAAGATGCGTCTTGGATGTTTGTTAAAACAGCCATAGGATTTGATGCGCAAATAACACTAGAGAGTGAAAACCCTATCAATCGTTCTGCATTTATGGAATTTGCTCACAAAGCGCTAAATGATGCCAATGTTACTTTGAAAGAACGATATGATCCAAGAGTTTTTGACGAGTCATACATTGACAATTATGTATGTTTATTAGAAAAAGCAGATTGTGTTGCTGCTTTTGACGCCGAGATTTATCAGATTATTGTCGAAGAATTGCAGCCGTATTATGCAGGTGATAAAGATCTGGATAAAGTGATACCGGTAATTAAGAACAGATGCCAAACAATACTGAATGAACGCTGAAATTGAAGGAATAATATGGCGATTTGTGATGTCAGCGAATTATTGTCATTAGTTGAAGTCAAAGCCAGATTTGAAGGTGTGCAGATAAAGGGATTGAATAAATCCTTTTACATAAAAAGCAAGACCCCAAGAAAGGAGTGTCCCCACACTTCGGGGTCTGTTAATTATTGAATGAAAAATATGATCAATAATAAGATTGAACGTTTTATTATATTTTATAGAGTATAATCATAAAAATAGGCTGAGCCTTATGGTCTATTGTTTTACTACTGTCAAAAATGTAATTTTGCAGCACAAATATGCCTGCATACTAAAAATGCGATTATTGACAAATGTCGGATTCAAATGGCCAATTTATGTCAGATTTAAGACTTCTTGCATCAGATTTCAGGTTTCTTGCGTTTTTTATGTCCAATTTGCCCCTCTCCCACTGCTTATAAGTAGAGGGACATATATTTTGGTCACCGATCCTCATGGCTATCAAAACAATAATACCCTCTTTTACATAGCGGTTGTTCACAATTGAACGGCCGTTTTTTTTATTTTACTTTTAAGAAAGGAGTATGCCTATGGCAAAACATGAACCG
>Ga0310695_10000740_pt1 | contig 80521 bp, 70 predicted proteins | sample RumenRJG_04DNA_FD_203882 | JGI IMG/M metagenome (GOLD analysis project Ga0310695, IMG submission 203882) | Bovine rumen microbial communities from Lethbridge, Alberta, Canada - RJG_04 (v2) (version 2) | ecosystem: Host-associated > Mammals > Digestive system > Stomach > Rumen | place: Canada...
CATGGAGCAGGAGAATGTTAAGAAGAGCTCCATTATCGTTCTTTGCATTAATAACTTAAATGTCATTAATAATACCTTCGGGTCCATGTTTGCGGACACCGTTATCCAGAATGTGTCCCGTAAGCTCTTAACTCTGGTTCGTGAGTCCGATATCTGCGGAAGACTGAATCAGGACTCATTTGCCATATGGATCAAGAACGTGGATTCCGAGATCGTATATTCCAAGGCCAAGGAGCTTTGTAATTCCGTAAGTAATGTATATAGCGGCGAGCGGAAGAACTTAAATATCCTTAGCTGCGCCGGTATTTCCGGGGGCGAGCGGGAGATGTCCTTTGAGGAAATGTTCCAGAGGGCTTATTCCGCAATGAGTTACGCCCGTAAGCGGGAGAATAAATGCACCGCTACCTATAGGGATAACATGCCCATGGTGAATATGGGCAGCGAGAGATTTGAGAAGGAGCTTTACTACCGCATCGAGAACTACGACGTGGATATGCTTTCCTTCGCTTTTGGACTTCTGGTTAATTCCAGGGATATAGCCAGCTCTATAAATCTGCTTCTTGCCCGTATAGGTGAGAGGTATGATCTTGATGATATCGCTATTTCCACCATGGATTATAAATCCGATTCCCAGACTATAATTAACTGGTGGTCCAAGAGATATGGCATAAGGGAAGTTACTCCCTTAAAGGACCCTATTCACCGGATGCTTATGGATATCTCCGGCAGGGTAGATAAGAAGGGTATGTTCATTTTCAATGATGCCGACTATGACGAGATGAGTGATACCTTCAGAAACAGCGGATATCATATAAAGTCCATGGTGGGTAATGCCTACTACTTCAATAACAGGTTCGCGGGCTTTGTGGGCTTTATCGACGAGCATAACCACAGGGACTGGTCCGACTACGTTAAGGGTACCTTTTATGAGATGGTTAATATCCTGACGGTTTTCCTGGCTATTAATGCGGACAAGGACGCTGACCAGAAAAAGATCACTGAATTATCGGATATCGACCGCTTAACGGGACTTCTTAATGTGGACGCCTTTAAGACCAGGACCCAGCAGCTTTCTGACTCATTAGAGCCGGATGAGATGCTGGTTATGGTATTTACGGATATTAATAATTTTGCATATATAAATGATACATACGGTCAGACTGCGGGGGATTCCCTCCTTAGGGATTTCGGCGAATACTTATCAAAGAGGGATAATCTTTCCTGCAGGATCTATTCGGACTTCTTTATGACCCTGGGAGTATCAAAACCCGGGAATTTGCAGTTTAACCACATCAAGGGGGCGAACAAGAAGTTTGAGAAGCTGACCAAGAAGAAGTTCCCCCTGTCTAATATCAAGCTTTCTACAGGTATTTTCATGTTCAGACCTGAAGACTGCGATATAGAAACCGCCATGGATAATGCAAATATGGCCCGTAAGGTCTGCAAGATGGCGGGAGACGCAGGGGTAGTGGTTTACGACGATAATATGCGTAAGACCAGGGAGAAGGAGCAGCGCTTTATAGGCGGCCTGCAGACGGCTATCGCAAATGGCGAGTTCCGCCTTTATTTGCAGCCAAAGTTTCGACTGGATACCAAGGAAGTTATCGGGGCGGAGGCCTTATCCCGCTGGGTTACAAATGACGGTGTGACTCATTTTCCCGATGAGTTTATTCCCATGTTTGAGAAGCAGGGCCAGATAGTTCAGGTGGATTTCTTCATTTACGAGCAGGTGCTGCGCCTTATGAAGCAGTGGAAGAGCGACGGTAAGAAGCTGATCCCCGTATCGGTGAATTTCTCCCGCCTCAATGTCCATCATGATAATTTCGTTGATGAATTGGATAAACTTGCCCAGTATTACGGCATTAAGCCTGAATTGATTGAAATAGAGATTACCGAGTCAGCTATCTCCACCAATGACGACGATATGATAAAGGTTTTGGCGGAACTGCGGGACCACGGATTTGTAGTGGATATGGACGATTTCGGCACCGGCATGAGCTCTCTTAACATGCTCCTTAATGCCCCGGTGGATATCGTAAAGGTGGATAAGAGCTTCCTTTACAACTCTCTGGAGAAGAAGAACAAGAAGTATATCGAGTACGTTGCGGGGCTTATATCCGCGGCGGATAAGGAAGTTATCTTCGAGGGCGTGGAGAATGAAGAGCAGGCTAAGTTCCTTATGGAGTGCGGCTATTATAACGCCCAGGGCTACCTCTTTGATACACCCATAGAGGCCGGGGAGTTTGAGAAGAAATATATATACGGATGACCCATTGTGACCCATTGGGGACGGGGTTAATGGTTCAAATTCGCATCTGTCTTGAAATGATCCAGCGAATGTGTTAGAATATGAGCAATACGGAGGTGCTTGGTATGATAGCATTTATAAATGAATTTTTATCTTACGGACTTTTGGTTATTATTTTCGCAGCCCTTATGATCTGCGGCGGCTTTATCGGTGTGAAGCTGCGTAATGCCAAGGATGCTAAGGATGCGGCTGCGGCACCTGCAGAGGCCACAGAAGATAAATAAGTTTTATTTTGAATTTGATATGGAATACAAGAGAAATCCAACCGGATTTCTTTTGTTGCGTTTTAGATTATTTTAGTATTTGGAGGAATATTTGTGAAATCATACGGTGTAAATGAACTGAGAAAGATGTTTTTGGACTTCTTTGAGAGCAAGGATCATCTCGTTATGAACAGCTTTTCCCTGGTACCTCATAACGACAAGAGTCTGCTCCTTATTAATGCCGGTATGGCGCCTTTGAAGCCTTATTTTACCGGTCAGGAGATACCCCCGAGAAGAAGGGTGGCTACCTGCCAGAAGTGCGTTCGTACAGGTGATATTGAAAATGTAGGTAAGACTGCCCGTCACCTGACCTTCTTTGAGATGCTTGGTAACTTCTCTTTCGGAGATTATTTTAAGCATGAGGCCATTGCCTGGACCTGGGAGTTTTTAACCAAAGTAGTGGGTATGGAGCCTGAGAGACTCTATCCTTCCATTTACGGGGAAGATGACGAGGCCTTTGAGATATGGAATAAGGAGATCGGAGTTCCTGCTGAGAAGATTACGAGATTTTACCGTGATGAGAACGGTGAGTGCGATAATTTCTGGGAGCACGGTGCAGGCCCCTGCGGCCCCTGTTCCGAAGTATACTATGACCGTGGAGAGAAGTACGGCTGCGGTAAGCCTGATTGTAAGGTAGGCTGCGACTGTGACCGTTTCATGGAGGTTTGGAACAACGTATTTACCCAGTTCGACGGAGACGGCAAAGGCGGATACACCGAGCTGGCCAATAAGAACATTGATACGGGTATGGGGCTGGAGCGTCTGGCTGTGGTAGTTCAGGACGTGGATTCCGTATTTGACATTGACACCATGAAGGCTATCCGTGACAAGATCTGCGAGATAGCCGGGGTTAAGTATAAAGAAGATGAGAAGACTGACGTATCCATCCGTCTTATTACGGACCATATCAGGTCCACTACATTTATGATATCCGACGGTATCATGCCCTCAAATGAAGGCCGTGGTTATGTGCTGCGCAGGCTTATCAGGCGTGCAGCCCGTCACGGAAGGCTGCTGGGTATTAAGGGGCAGTTTATGGCGAATCTTGCTGAGACTGTTATCTCCGAGTGTAAGGACGGATATCCGGAGCTGGATGAGAAGAGGGTATTTATCCTTAAAGTCCTTTCCCAGGAAGAGGAGAAGTTCTCCAAGACCATCGACCAGGGTCTTGCTATCTTAGAGGAGATGCAGGAAGAGATGGCTAAGGCAGGCACTAAGGTTCTCTCCGGTGATAAGGCCTTTAAGCTTACCGATACCTACGGCTTCCCCTTAGACCTTACCATGGAGATCTTAGAGGAGAAGGGGCTTACCTTCGACGAAGCAGAATTTGATAAATGTATGGAAGAGCAGAGGGCTAAGGCTCGTGCGGCTCGTAAGACCACCAATTACATGGGAGCTGACGCGACCGTTTACGAGGAGCTGGATTCTTCCATTACTTCCGTATTTAACGGATATGATAGGTTAGAGCATGAAGCACCTATTTCTGCCATGGTTAAGGAAGAGGAGTCGGGAGAGAGCGTTACAGGCTCTATTACCGATGTTTTAGCCGAGGGAGACAGGGGTTCCATCATTGTTCCCGAGACACCATTCTACGCCACCATGGGCGGTCAGCAGGGCGATAAGGGTATTATAGAGACTGCCGACGGTATGTTTATCGTTGAGGATACTGTTAAGACCGTGGGTGAACGCTTCGCCCATGTGGGTTACGTGGCTTCCGGAATGTTCAGGGTAGGAGACAAGGTTTCGTTGAAGGTTGATAAGACCCTTAGGGCTAAGACCTGCAGGAACCACTCAGCGACTCATTTGCTGCAGAAGGCACTGCGTGAAGTACTGGGTGACCATGTAGAGCAGGCAGGTTCCTACCAGGATGCAGAGCGTACCCGTTTTGACTTCTCTCATTTCGAGGCTATGACGGCTGAGGAGTTAAAGAAGGTGGAGGACCTGGTAAATGAGAAGATCCGCGAGGCTATTCCCGTAGAGACCGCTATTATGTCTATAGATGAGGCTAAGAAGAGCGGGGCTATGGCCCTCTTCGGTGAGAAGTACGGTGACGAGGTTCGTGTGGTTTCCATGGGAGATTTCTCCAAGGAACTCTGCGGCGGAACTCATGTTAAGAATACTTCCGATATCGGATCCTTTAAGATCTTATCCGAGAACGGTATCGCAGCCGGTGTTCGTCGTATCGAGGCCCTGACAGGAGATAATGTACTTGCTTACTATGCAGGTATCGAGGAAGAGCTGGCGAAGGCTGCTGCTGTGGTTAAGTCCACACCGGCTAACTTAGTTGAGCGTTTAGAAAAGATCATGGCCGAGATGAAAGCCTTAACAAGCGAAAATGAGTCCTTAAAGAGCAAGGCAGCTAGGGATGCTCTCGGGGATGTTATGGATAAAGTGGTTGAGGTTAAGGGAGTTAAACTCCTTGCTACCAGCGTATCAGGGGTTGATATGAACGGCCTTCGTGAGCTGGGTGACCAGCTTAAAGGAAAGCTGGGGGAGGGCGTTATCGTCTTAGCGTCTGACAGCGACGGCAAGGTTAACCTGATAGTTATGGCTACGGACGAGGCCCAGAAAAAAGGCGCTCATGCCGGTAACCTTATTAAAGCAATAGCTGCCAAGGTAGGCGGTGGCGGCGGAGGTAAGCCCGCCATGGCTCAGGCCGGAGGCAAGAATCCGGCAGGGATCGCGGATGCGTTGGCGGAGGCGAAGACGGTTCTGGAAGGACAATTATAAAATAATACTATGAGATATAAACCGGAAGTATTAAAAAAAGTACAAGGTACGATTTTAGAAGTATATGAAGAATTCAGGAAAATATGCGAGGCTAACGGCCTCACATATTTTCTTATGTTTGGAACTGCTATAGGTGCAGTGCGCCATGGCGGCTTCATCCCCTGGGATGATGACTTTGATATAGGAATGTTCAGGGACGACTATGACAGGTTCGTAGAGATCTGCATGCAGCAGGATAAGGACAGCCTTTTTGAGTTAAAGGCTGTATTTACGGACGGAGAATCCGCATCTACTGTCACCAAGTTTCAGAAGAAGGGTACTAAGTTTGTGGCTTATCATTCCAGGTTTTTAAAAGCCGATCTGGGAATAGCTATCGACATTTTCCCTCTTGATATCGTGCCTGAGGATAAGAAACTGAGAAGATCTCAGATGAAAAAGGCTTTTATATACGAGAAGCTTTTGTTTTTAAGCAGGAATCCCTTTCCCCTTATTCCTTACAAAGGGATCAAAGGCTTAGCGGCTGAGTATTTCTGCATTTTCACATGGCTTATGCTGAACATTTTTCACGTAAGTCCGAGATGGCTTTACAAAAAATACGATGAGACAGCTCAGAAGTACAGGAACACATCTTCAAGATATATTACCTGTATGATGGCACCCCCTCCGGGACAGGATTACTACTGGGAACTTGAAGGAATGCTTCCCGTAAGAGAGGTCCCCTTTGAAGACACTTACGGGCCTCTTCCCGGGAATAATCATGATATATTGGAATTGACCTATGGTGATTACATGAAGCTTCCCCCTAAAAGTAAAAGGGTTAATCATGCACCGGTTGAGTTGAAGTTTTAAAAGACGGGAATGATACTTAAGATGAGTAAGATCGGGATTTTTTCTGCGCAGGTGCTTCCCTTTGTGGGCGGAATCCAGAGATATACGGATGAACTGGCTAAAGAGCTTGCCCGCCGCGGACATAAGGTCTATATTATTACTTCCGATATATACGGAGGTCAGCCGGTTTCTCATAAAGGCAATATTACCTTTATCAATATGCCTTGTTTTCCGCTGCTTAAAGGAAGACTCCCCATCGTTAAGAGAAATAAGAGATTTCTTACCCTTAGAAGATATATTGAGAATATCGGTCTTGATTTTATTATAATAAATGCAAGGTTCTATACTCATTCTGTATTTGGCGCCAGACTGGCGCTGAAAAACAATATAAAGAGTATCTGTATCGATCATGGCTCTGACTATATCGCTTTTAATAAGCCTATTATTGACCCGATAGTTCATTTATATGAGCATTTGATCACTCTGGTTATGAAAAGATATTGTAAGCGTTATTATGCCGTATCAAGGGATGGTTCTAAGTGGCTTAAAACCTTCGGTATCAGATCTATGGGAGAAGTCCATAATTCCATAAATGTAAGGGATATTGAAGAAGAGATCAGTAATTATAAAGGGGCTAACGTACCCTTAGATGAGAGTTGCGGCCCTGTCATATCCTATGTGGGAAGAGTGATAGAGCGAAAAGGGATACTGGAGCTTGATAGGGCTGTATATGGCCTTAAAGGAACTTATCCGGGTATCAGGCTTATTATCGCAGGGGACGGAGAATTAATGAGTACGCTAAGGCGCGTAAGTCATGATACTACCATAATCGCAGGAACCCTGCCCCACGATGCTGCCATGAATCTTATAAAGAGATCGGATGTTTTTGTTCTTGCCTCGGAGACCGAAGGATTTCCTACTTCTGTTTTAGAAGCCTTTGCCTGCAAGACATTTGTAATAACAACCTATGCAGGAGGATCTAAGGAGATTATCCGGGATAGGTCTTTTGGACTGCTGATAAAGGATAATTCATCAGAATCTATAAGAAAAGCTTTAAAATATGCCCTTGCTGATGATGATTATAGAAAAAATGCTGCACAGAAAAGCTATAATTATGTGAAAAACTTTTACTCATGGAGTAAAGCAGCAGAGCAGATAGAAGAGATAATAGCAGGAGACTGACTGGGAGTTTTTAATGAAAACAACTGCAACAACAGGGGAGAAATACTTTTGGAACATGATGGGAAGCTTGGCCAATGCCTTGTCCACGGTAATCCTCTCCATCTGCGTTAACAGAATAATCGGAGCTGAAACTGCGGGAGTATTTGCTTTTTCATATGCTAACGCCCAGCTTATGCTCACCATTGGGGCCTTTGAAGTCAGGCCTTTTCAGTCTACGGATGTGAAAGAAAAGTATTCTTTTGGCACATATTTTTATCACAGAGTTTTCACATGTATATTGATGATTCTGGCAACTGTAGTTGTTATACTTGCAGGTCATTACGACTATCAGAAATGCATGACCCTTATGCTCTTTTCTTTATTTAAGGCAGTAGAGGCATTTACGGATGTATATGGGGGAAGATTTCAGCAGAAAGACCGTATCGATATCTCGGGAAAGCTTTTCTTTATAAGAGTTGCGGTCTCAACCATAGGTTTTATCGCAGCTATAGCATTTACCGGAGATCTGATTATCGGCGCTGCAGTGATGTTTGTCATTTCCTTCGGATTGTTTTTTGTCGTTGATATACGCTATATTTTTGAACCGGACAGGAAGATAGAAAAGACGGGATTTAATACAATGCTATCCCTTACAAAGGATGTACTGCCCCTTTCAATTGGTGTTTTTGTGCTGATGTATCTGAGTAATGCCCCCAAGTATGCCATAAACGTCATTTGCGGTGACAGAGTTCAAAACATTTATAATATACTCTTTATGCCGGCTTTTACCATTAATCTTTTCAGTCTCTTTGTTTTTCGGCCAATGCTTACTGATATGTCTTCCATGTGGCTTAGTGGAGAGACTAAAAGCCTGGCAAATCGGATAATCAGGATATATGGTGTGATCATCGGTCTGACGGCTTTGGCGGAGATAGTGGCTTACTTTTTTGGAATCCCGGTTTTGTCAATGCTCTACGGAGTAGACCTTTCGGGCCAGAGGGAGAATCTTCTTCTGGTGATGGTATCGGGAGGGATAAGCGCGGTTGTTACATTTACCTATTACACGGTAACTGTTATGAGAAGGCAGCATTTACTCCTTATAGGTTACGGGGTATCATTTGTTTTTGCTCTGTGCTCTTCCGGATTTTTTGTAGGTACCTTCGGGCTTCCCGGAGCCATTTTCGAATATATGCTCAGTACAGGGCTTTTAGCTGTTATTTTTATCATTATCATGTTATTGTCTTTAAGAAGGGATCAAAATGAGAACATTGATCATAGTTCCCGCATATAATGAAGAGGGAAGCATAAAAAGGGTTATTGATAATTTAAAAGATAATTATCCCCAATATGATTATATCATCGTAAATGACGGGTCGACGGATGCCACTTCACAGATTAGTCATGATAACGGGTTCAATATTATTGACCTTCCGGTTAATCTGGGCCTTTCCGGGGCCTTTCAGACAGGGATCAAATATGCTTATAAGCATGGACATGACCTGGCTGTTCAGTTTGACGGAGACGGCCAGCACAGACCTGAATATATTTCAAAAATGATGGAAAAGGCTGCCGAAGGGTATAACATTGTTATAGCATCAAGATTCCTTGAGAAGAATAAGGCTCATTCCGCAAGGGCATTTGGAGGTAAGATGATCTCTTTAGCAATAAAGCTTACCACCGGTGTTAAGATTACGGATCCTACTTCGGGAATGCGGCTCTTTGACAGAAGTATTATAGAAAAATGCGCTGTTAATAATGATTACGGGCCGGAGCCGGATACGGTATCATATATGATCCGTAAAGGGGCTAAAGTGGCTGAGGTGCAGGCGGTTATGGACGAGAGAACCACAGGAGAGAGCTATCTTAATCTGTCGGCTTCCTTTAAATATATGGTTCGTATGATGATGTCGATCTTGTTTATTCAGGCGTTCAGGTAGTTTAAAGAGGGTTAATTTATGACACTGGTTTTCAGAGCAATACTTATAATTGTATCGATTCTTTTTTTGCTGATCATGCTCAGAAAGATTCATAATTCAAAGGTTTCTATAGATAACGCCATCTTTTGGATAGTATTTTCATTTATTATAGTTTTGATGGCAATCTTCCCCCAGGTGCCCATTTATTTTGCAGAGCTTCTGGGGATCCAGTCACCTGTTAATCTTGTATATCTGGTGATGATATTTGTATTGATAGTGAAGCTCTTTAAGGATACGTTGCAGATATCCAGGCTGGAGGAGAAGATAAAGAATCTGGCCCAGGAAGAAGCTATCAGGAAGTATGATGATGAAAGAGAGAGTTCGGATGAAGATTGATGAGGTTTTGAATCTGAAATTCTATAAGGGTACGGATGAGTACAGTGACGGAGACGTAGAAGAAAGACTCCTTGCTGCTGTCAAGGATAATGATGATCCTGAGGAGATTCTGAAAAATGAGGATGAGTGGGCTTTTCTTTATCATTTATCTCCCATAAGAGAGAATCTTCTGGAGTGGTACGATTTTACAGGGGCTATAGATAGCCATGAGGCAGATTCGAAGGTTGTGTCCCTGTTGGAGATAGGGTCCGGATGCGGGGCCCTTACCGGGCTTTTCTGCAGAAAGACAGATCGTGTGGTAGGGATAGATCTGTCTAAGCGTCGTTCGACTATCAATGCTTATAAGAATAAAAAATATGATAACCTTGAGATTTATGTAGGTAATTTTACTGATATTGAGATAGATGAGAAGTTTGATTATGTGACCCTGATCGGGGTTTTGGAGTACTCCTGCTATTATGTGGGAGGAGAGGACCCCTTTGGGGAGATGCTAAGACGGGCAAAGGAATACTTAAAGCCCGGCGGAACTTTGATAATTGCCATCGAGAATAAATACGGTATGAAATACTTTGCCGGAGCACCGGAGGACCATACCGGCAGGGCTTTTGACGGAATTACGGGTTACCGGGGAGTAGATCGGGTCAGAACATTTTCAAGGAAGGGAATTGAGAGACTGATAAAGGAAAACGGATTCGACAGTCTCGATTTTTACTATCCCATGCCGGATTATAAGCTGCCGGGAGAAGTGTTCAAAGAGAGCCGGCTGCCGGGACCGGGAAGCTTTACTGATTCGGTAGTTGCTTTTGATAGAGAACGGTACGAGCTCTTTGATGAGGCTGCTGCATTTGATGAGATATGCAGGGAAGGCCAGTTCCCCTTCTTTGCCAACTCCTTTCTGATATTCTGCAGGTAATGCTAATTTTTTGCTTATGAATGAAGTTTTATATGTGAAGTACAACAGAACAAGGTGTAAGGGCTTTCAGACCAAGGTGACCATAGAAGATGCCGGAGGTCTGCTTAGAGTACGCAAAAGTCCCCTTGCTCCGGAGGCTGTCTGTCACGTTAAGAGGCTTGATGAGTCATACAGGTCTTTTAGTGACTATTATAACAGGATATCTCTGGTGGAGTATCATATGGAGGGCGGGGATGCTCTGTGTCCTTTTGTAAAGGGTACTTCGCTTTCGGATATTATCAGGGAGAACAGCAGGTCTTATGAGGACCTTGTTTCTGATATAAAGGATAAGGCCCGACTTATAACCGATGTTAACGATAAATATGTAAGAGATTTTAAAGTTACGCCGCATTTTGAAGAGATATTCGGCCGTCCTTTCGGTATTGATGATTATAAGGATAAAGCCTTCAGTGTCTGTAATCTTGACAGCATCTTTGATAATTTCATTATGGGGGATGGGGGCCTTGTGGCCATTGATTATGAGTGGATGATGGAGGTTACCCTTCCGGTTGATTTTGTTATTTACAGGGCATTGAAGATGTTCTATATAAAGAATACCAATATTTTGCCGGAAGGCCTTTCTCTTGACCGGTTCTGCCTGGATTGCGGTATCAGCGACTCCAAGATCTATGTCTTTGAATATATGGATGACGAATTCCAGCAATATGTCCACGGCCCCGGAAGAGAGGCCATTTACACCAACAGATATTTAAAAAAAGTTACAGGATATAAGGAAATATTTGATCTGCCAAGACAGCTTAAACTGGCGGGTGACCATATAGGTAATCTTGAAGCCTCAATAAAGGCCTTAGAAGAGCAAAACGCTGCATTGAACAATAATCTTGCCATATTCTCGGATCAGATGGGTAAGTATAGGAAGGCTTTATACAATCCCTTCTATGCCTTTTACCGGCTTACGAAGAAGGCGGGTAAGAAGGTCCTCCCGGATATGGCAGTTAAAGGCCTTAAGGTATTAAAGGACGAGGGATCCGATGTATTTAAGTATAAACTAAAGCAGTACGAGAGCAGGGCTCTTGATTATGAAACCTGGATAAGCAAGCTGGAGGCGGAGCGACATAATGAACTGATTTCTAAGAAATATGCCCATAAGCCTCGCATATCAGTCCTGGTTCCCGTTTATAATGTTTCCCCGACCCTTCTTAAGAGCTGTCTAGATTCCGTTATAAACCAGAGCTATGAGAACTGGGAGCTTTGCGTGGTGGATGATTGTTCAACGAATCAGGAGACCCTTGAGGCGTTGAAAAGATATGAGAATAACCCTAAGATTAAGCTGGAATACAGAAGTGAAAACGGTCACATTTCCAGATGCACTAACCGGGCCCTTTCCCTTGCCACAGGGGATTTTGTTGCCCTTCTTGACTGTGATGATGTGCTTAGCCCCGACGCCCTTCTTGAGGTGGTTAATGCTCTTAATGTGAACCCGGAGGCTTTATTTATCTATAGTGATGAGGATAAGATCGATGAGACCGGTAAGCACCGCTTTGCCCCCTATTTCAAGCCCGACTGGGCACCGGATACCTTGATGTCCCTGATGTATACCTGTCACTTAGGCGTATTTAAGAAAAGCGTCATAGACAGCCTGGGGGGATTAAGACCCGGATATGAAGGATCCCAGGATTACGATCTGGTTTTAAGAGTAACGGAGAAGATAGATTGGAAATATATCCTCCATATCCCCCAGATCCTCTATCACTGGAGGACCCGAAAAGAGTCCACAGCAGCTGATATTTCGGCAAAGCCCTATATACTTGAGGCTACAAAGAAGGCAAAGGAAGATGCTTTTTGCCGGAGGGGAATAAGTGCCGTGACGGAATATGTGGAGGAGACGAAACAATTCCGGGTAAGATATATCCCGGGGAAGGATTCATTTGTATCCATCATTATTCCCTCCAAGGATAACCCGGGGGTTTTAGAACGTCTGTTAAAGAGCCTCAGAGAAAAGACTGTATTTACGAGATTTGAGATAATCATAGTTGATAACGGCAGCAGCCCGGAGAATAAAGCTGCCTATAGCGGCTTGTGCCGTCAGTTCGGATGTAATTACATATATACACCTATGGAGTTTAATTTCTCGAGGATGTGCAATATAGGAGCCGCACATTCCCGGGGAGGTTATATACTTTTTCTTAACGACGATATGGAGGTTATAGAGGGGGAGTGGCTTGATCGTATGCTGGGTCAGGCACAGCAGCCCCATACCGGTGCAGTGGGAGCCAAGCTTCTATATCCGGGGACCACTAATATTCAGCATGTGGGGGTTTTGAATCTGGCCCCCGGTCCGTCTCATGCATTGGGAAGACTTGATGATAATGCGGTTCATTATTTCGGCATTAATAAGAATGATACGAATTTCCTGGCTGTTACTGCGGCCTGCCTTATGGTATCCCGGGAGAAGTTTAATGAGGTCGGCGGATTTGACGAGGATCTTAAAGTGGCATACAATGACGTGGATTTCTGCTTTAAGCTGGTTGAAGCCGGATATTATAATGTTACAAGGACTGACGTTATCCTGTATCATCATGAATCCTTCAGCCGGGGACTTGATACCATAGACGAGGCAAAGAATAACCGATTGATAGCGGAGAGGGAGAAGCTTTATCGAAAGCACCCCTCATTTTCCCTGTCGGAGCATATGGACCCGTTTTATAATCATCGTCTGGTCCAGGATAATATAGATTATTCCTATAATCTCCAGGGAATTAATTATGACAGAGTCCTTGATTTTAAAGAGGTTGATATTTCTACCTATGTGAAGGCAGAGGATATTACGTTTAAGAGCGAGATATGCATTGTAAATAAGGATAATATCTATATTTCAGGGTGGGCATACAAAGAAGGTTACAGGAAGAACGGATCTGCCCCGGTGACCCTTATTTTTACGGATGAAGAAGGAAGATCGTTTGCTTATGAAGCGAGGAAAATGTACCGTCCGGATGTAAGGGACAGGCTGGGAGGCAGGGAAACAGCCATGATCGGCTATATGCTTAATACAAAGACAAAAAGGGACCTGACCCGGTGCCGCATTGGTCTGGCCATTGGGCGATACTATACTTATATTGATGAACAGAGTTGAGAGAAGATAGATGGAGTTAGTTAAAAATAAGGATAGATTAATAAAGACTGTTATTGGCTGCGGAATCATTCTTTTGATTGTTCTGGCCTATCTTTTTATCGAGTACAGGGCGATTTCCATCCATGTTATTAATTCGAATAAAGAAGTGTCAGCCAATCATTTTATCCGCGGCAGTTTAACCGAACTTCTCCCCGGGGACGTGATCGAGCAGGAGATACGGGTGAGCAAAGACAGTTTTTGCTCTATTCAGCTGGAATTCGACACCTTCGGGAGAAAGAATAACTGTACTGTAGATGTGGTTTTGTATAACGAGGCAAATGAGGCCGTAGGTGAGTGGTCTTTGGATGCCTCTATTCTTGTTGAGAATTACAGGTTCTTTTTGGATGAAGATATTAAAGTTAATGATGAGTCATTATACCGCCTTAAGATAACCTCTAGGGATTCTTCTCCGGGTAATGCCATAGGTATTAAATCTTCAGGCTTTGACAGTATGTATAATCAGGAACTGAAAGTAAACGGACAGACGGTTGAGGATGATATCTGTTTTACGGTAATGGGGAGATACTATTCCGGGCTTACTCTCTTAAAGGCATTTATTCTTTTTGCCGTTATCAGCCTGCTGGCTGTAATGGTTATCATAAATATTTCCACTCTTAAGATCGGGCAGGTATTTGCGGTGGCCTTTCTTTTGACGGGATTTTTGTATACGATGATCCTTCCGCCTTATTCTGCCCCGGACGAGGCAAAACACTTTGCCACGGTGTATTATTATACAAATCCTTCCGGAGCGGAAGAATTGCTGGATGACAGAGGAAAGACCATCGTACGGGAGACTGACCTTGTTTTAAACCACATGGATAATTATAAACCTGATGCGGCCACTTACGAGGCGATAAAGAAGGAGCTTATTTCGCCGGAGGTATCCCTTAAAAGTGCCGGGTATTTTGATAATCCTCTTTCCGTACCTCCTACTTCTTATATTCCCCAGGAGATAGGCGGACTGATAGGCAGGATATTCGGGCTCTCGGGAGTTTTAACACTCTATCTGATGAAGGTATGCATGCTTATAGCGGCAGCAGTTTTAGGGTATTTTACCATCAAGATTGCTCCCGTGGGTAAGATGATATTTTTTGCTCTTTATTTTACCCCAATGGTACTGGCTCTCATGACTTCAGCTAATTATGATTCAAGCGTGGATTCATTGGCCTTTTTGATAATTGCATATATCCTTAAGCTAAAATACGAGAATGAGAAAGTCGGAATAAAGGAATATGTACCACTCCTTGTCCTTTCCCTGATCATGGTGCCCATCAAGGTTGTATACATTCTTGTAATTTTTGCCGTATTTGTTATTCCTGTATCTAAGTTTGGCAGCAGGAGGAATTATCTGCTTATGAACGGCGGACTGATCCTTATTAACGCTGTTGTCCTTCTTGCTATCAGAATATCATCCATCAGATACATAGTAGTTGAAGGAGGCGGAGGAACGGCAAATGTTCACTGGACCCTGGGACAGATTCTTTCGAATATTCCCAGAGCATGCGTGGTTTTTGCCCAGTCATTTTTCAAAGAGATATCATTTTATTATGATACCATGATCGGGCAGAGGCTGGGATGGCTTGAACTTATGGTTCCAAGCATAATTATTACATGTTTTTCCCTTGTGATATTCATGTGTGTCTTTTCTAAGACGGCTTCGGAGAAGGAATACGAGGCGCCCCTTAAGGAACGGATTATTTACATCCTGATCTTTCTGGCTGTTTACTGCGGGGTTATGCTTGCGCTCTGGCTTGATTTCACATCTGCCGGAAGTGAGGTTATTGAAGGAGTTCAGGGACGATATTTTATTCCGGCACTGCCTCTTTTGCTGCTGGCTTTAAAGGGCAAAGGTTTTGTCTTTGACGAGAGGATAATAAGGTGGGTACCGGTTGCCCTGGTTTCATTTAATATTTTCACTCTGGGGGCTGTATTTGAGCAGATTGTCTGCAGATAGAATAAGGGAAGGTATAATTTTCCGAATGTTTGATTTGTTATATTGCTTTTTTGTAAAGCCTATTGAACTTGTTGTAGAGATTATTTTTATAGTAATGTATAAGGCTTTCTCGAATGCCGGGATTGCCATTGTGTTTGTGAGCATCCTTATACAGCTTCTTGTGCTTCCCATGTATCGGAAGTCTGATGCCCTGCAGGAGGAAGAGCGAAACAAACAGCTTAAGATGAAGCCCTGGGTAGATCATATAAAGAAGACCTTTAAGGGTGACGAGAGATTTATGATGCTTCAGGCGTATTACAGGGAGGTGGGGTATAAGCCCGCCCATGCCATAAAGGGCTCATTGTCCCTCCTGCTTCAGATTCCTTTTTTTATTGCTGCATATAATTATCTTTCCAATCTATATGTCTTAGAGGGGGCATCCTTTCTGGGTATCCGGAATCTGTCCGCACCGGACGGGATATTGTCCCTTGCAGGTTTTACTCTTAATCTGCTCCCGATCTTAATGACGATATTTAATATAATATCCGGGATTATTTATACCAGAGGATTTCCCATAAAGGATAAGATCCAGACTTACGGACTGGCTCTTATCTTCCTTGTGGTGCTCTATAATTGCCCTGCGGGCCTGGTGCTTTACTGGACTTTGAATAACCTCTTCTCTCTGGGGAAGAATATTGTTATGCGAATCATTAAGAAAGGCCGGGAGGCTAAGGATAGTGCTTCGGCTGTTTTCGAGGCTTCGGAGCCTAATTTTTCCCATGTCTTTACCCTTAGTACGGTGGTTCTTACCCTTCTTATGGGCGGGATTATACCCCTGGCGGTGGTTAGTTCATCTCCTTCGGAATTCGTAAGCGTATCCTACGGTCCCATTGGGCTGGTCCTTCGTTCCCTAGCCGTATACGCAGGAGTATTTCTCTTATGGTGCAGAGTGTTTTATATACTGTCCTCTGAGAAGGGCAAGAGGATTATGACTTATATCGCTGCCATATTATCAGTGGCTGCGACGGTTAACTTCTATTGTTTCGGAAGACATCTGGGGACCATGTCAACATTTCTTGTTTATGATGATGAACCCTCATTTGAGGCGGGATATAAGCTCCTTAGCATTGTTTTGCTGTTGGTAATATCATTTGCGGTGATCATTATACTGAAGAAGAAAGGCATTGTGTTAAAGAGGCTTTTGCAAGCAGGGGTGAGTGCTTTTTGTGTGCTGATTCTCGTGGGCGGGTATGAAACCATGACTCATCTTCCGGAGAATATGACGCCGGAATATGTTGATTACCGGCAGATCCTGCCCCTTAGCAAAAACGGAAAAAACGTGATCATTCTTATGCTGGATAGGGCCATGGCATCCTATGTGCCTTACATTATAAATGAGAAGCCACAGCTTAAAGAAGTCTTCGACGGGTTTAAGTATTATCCAAATACCCTTTCCTATGCAACTATTACCAATATGGCTGCAGGACCGCTGTTCGGAGGGTATGAGTATGTGCCGACAAAGGTAAATGAGAGAAAAGAGGAGAGTCTGGAATCCAAGCATAATGAAGCATTGACAGTACTGCCTAAGCTTTTTCTCGATAATGACTTTGAAGTGGTGGTGACTGACCCTCCATATGCAGGCTATAATCCGGTTCCCGACATTTCCATTTATGACAGCTATAAGACGCAGGGGAAGGGCCTTACTGCCTACAGGCTGGACGGAAAATACGCAGCGGAGGAGCGCAAACTCTACAGTTCATATTACGAGAGCAAGCAGAAGCGGAGTTTCCTGTTTTACAGTGCCATGAGGGCCTGTCCCCCTGCTGTGCAGATGATGATCTACGATCATGGCAATTACAGGGATCTTGAGCCGGAGATGACTTTAGAACAGGGATTTATCAATAATTTCACCGTACTTGACAGCCTCCCGGCCATTACCAGGGTGAAGGACGATGACAGCAACAATTTCCTTATGATGCAAAACGAGACCACTCATGCCCCTGTTTATCTGCAATATCCCGGCTATGAACCGGTGGTTAGGATCAAGGGGCCGGTTGCGGGGGATATAAGCAGGTTTACCCTAAATGGCATTGAGTGCCGGATGAGCGAGCCCCTGCAGATCATGCATTATGACGTGAATATGGCGGCTCTGCTGGCTGTGGGCAGATGGCTGGATTACATGAAGGAGCAGGGTGTATACGATAACACTCGTATTATCATTGCTGCGGATCACGGACGGGATATGAAATCATTTGACAGTATGATCATAAATGACGGGGTACATCCCGAGGAGGACATAGAATCCTTTAATCCCTTATTTATGGTGAAAGATTTTAATGCAAAAGGCTTTAGTGTTTCAGGTGAATTCATGACAAATGCCGACGCTCCGGCCATTGCTGTAGAGGGCCTGGTGGATGATCCGGTGAATCCTTTTACCGGTAAAAAGATTACAAATGAGGATAAATTCAAGGGACCACAGCTGATTAATACCTCACATCACTGGGAGATCGACAAGAATAACGGAAATGTGTTTGATACCTCAGACGGATTCTGGTATTCGGTAAAGAGTGATATGCGGGACCCGAAGAATTGGGAATGCATTGGTCCATAAGGACTATAATTTTAGGTTGACGAACGCTAAAATTATGGTATAATAGGCAATGTGTTAAATCACAAAATCCTTCGACACGAAGGGAGGTTAGGGTGAGAATATGTCTAACGTAATCGTTAAAGAGAACGAAACTCTGGACAGCGCTCTTCGCAGATTTAAGAGAAACTGTGCGAAGGCAGGTATCCAGCAGGAGATTCGTAAAAGAGAGCATTATGAGAAGCCGAGTGTTAAGCGTAAGAAGAAATCAGAGGCAGCTCGTAAGCGTAAATATAACTAAGAGTTTAAAGGCAGGTGACTTGTGTTGCCTGCTTTTTCTTGTGGTATAATAGATAACATGCAAAGTATGATAGAAAAGATTAAGCGAAAAATATGGAATTCACGTAAATTTAGGCGGTTTGGCTCGGACAGTTTTCCCACGGAGAAGGAGCGGGAGGCACTTTCACAGGATTCTTTTGAGTTTAAACCGAAGTTTTCCATCCTGACCCCTCTTTATAACACGCCGGAAGAGTTTTTATATGAGATGATCATGTCCGTTATGGGCCAGACTTACGGCAATTTTGAGCTGTGTCTGGCGGACGGGTCTGATTCTTCACACTCTTACGTGGGGCGGATCTGCCGGGCTCTGGCGGAGAAAGACGGGCGTATTATATATAAAAAACTTGAGAAAAATGAGGGTATCTCCGGGAATACCAATGAGTGCGTTAAGATGGCGACCGGGGATTATATCGGCTTGTTGGACCACGATGACGTGCTTCACCCCTGCGCCCTGTTTGAATACGCCAAGGCCATAAATGAAAGAGGAGGGGACTTTTTATACTCTGACGAGGTCACCTTCGGCAGGGGTGATGTTAATCATATTCAGACTGTGTTTTTTAAGCCGGATTTTGCTATAGACAATCTCCGGGCAAATAATTATATCTGCCATTTTACCTGCTTTAAAGGGAGTCTGCTCTCCGGCATGGAGCTTTTTAGAAAGGAGTATGACGGTAGTCAGGACCATGACATGGTACTCAGGCTTGTGGCAAAGGCAGAAAGCATTATCCATGTGCCCAAAGTCCTGTATTACTGGAGGGCAGCCGCCGGGTCTACGGCTAAGGACATTTCCGCCAAGGAATATGCCGTGGATGCAGGAGTCCGGGCTGTTTCAGATCATTTGAAAGAAGGCGGCTTTGAGGGCTTTGAAGTGACTTCTGTGGGGGCCGTGCCTACCATTTACAGGGTTGATTATAAGGTGGAGGCTTCTTCGGAGGATTTTCTGACTCTTATGGATGAGGGCTGTCGGCCGGTTACCCTCGATTGGCAGGAGAAGCTTCTTATGTACGCTCAGCGAGAGGATGTGGGGGCTGTAGGTGCCCTGATTCGAAATACCGACGGATCTGTTAAGTCTGCAGGACTGGTCCTTGGAATGGGAAGTGCAGGGACTGTGGGACATTTATTCGCCGGAACAGCGAAGGATCAGATAGGTTATCTGGGACAATTGCTTTTTGCCAGAAATGTAAGTGCTATAAGCGGACTCTGTATGATGGTCAGCAAAAGCAAGTTTGAAGAGGTCGGTGGATTTGACGAGAGATTCACCGGGGATTTGAAGTTTGCGGACCTGTGTCTTAAGCTTAGGGCAAAGGGTTACTTAAATGTGTGGACACCATTTGCAGAGATTGTTTATAATAATAGTGACGGGGATATCCCGGGGCCGGCTTTGGATGAAGAGGCAGCGGCCTTTATGGAAAAATGGGGAGAGGTTCTCGCTTCCGGAGACCCCTACTACAACCCCAATCTGTCACTTGATTATCAAGATTGCAGGATAAAAGAATGAAAAAGACTTTAGAAAAGATTTTCTCACGGCTTTTTATGGTGGGCATAGCCATTTTGCTGCAGATTCTTTGGATCTGCGCGGCTTTGTTTATCTTAAGCCGCTTCTATACCTTCATAAATATAGTCTTTATGGTCCTCAGCGTCATTATGGTTTTTCGGATGCTTATTAAATGGGACTATAATCCTTCTTATGTGCTGGCCTGGGCGGTGCCCATGCTGGTATTTCCCGTGTTCGGACTAACCATATATTTTCTCTTCGGCAGGGCCAGTCTTACCCGGAAGAAGAGGAGAAGGTATGCCCAGATCAACAAGAAATATCTGGATTATCTGCCCATTTTCAATGAAGGAAAAGTGGAAGAGGAGGATTGTGCTAAGTTATTGGATGAATCCGCGGCCTGCCAGACGGGCTATATTTCCAAGTGGGCGGGCTATCCCCTGTGGGAGAACACTTACACCAAATACTACGAGTCCGGGGAAGTGATGTTTCCGGACATGCTGGAAGAACTTAAGAAAGCCAAGCATTTTATCTACATGGAATTTTTCATCATAAATATGGGTGTGATGTGGGATTCCGTGCTGGAGATCTTGGAGCAGAAGGTCAAGGAGGGCGTGGACGTGCGCCTGACTTACGACGATGTGGGGTCCATCAGTTATCTGCCGGCCCACTATTACAAGGTCTTGCAGTCCAAGGGCATCAAATGCGCCGCATTTAACCCTTTCAGACCTGTAATGTCTGTTATAATGAATAACAGGAACCATCGAAAGATCCTGGTAATCGACGGTCACACCGCCTTTACCGGGGGGATTAACCTGTCGGACGAGTATATTAATGCTATAGTTCGTTTCGGTTACTGGAAGGACACGGGCATTATGCTGAAAGGCCCGGCGGTGTGGTCATTTACATTGATGTTCCTTAGTATGTGGGAGTACATCACGGATGTGGAGACCACGGAAGAAGAGATAAGGAAATATACTCCAAATGAACCATTGGGGACGGTTCCGGTGGCTCATATTTCTTCCCCAGGGTATGTGCAGCCCTACTGCGACTCCCCTCTGGATAAGGAATACATCGGGGAGAACGTTTACCGGAACATCATTTCCAGGGCAAAGCGTTATTGCTACATTTACACCCCTTATCTCATCATCGGAAATGAGATGATGACCACCCTTTGTATCGCGGCCAAGTCCGGGGTGGACATAAGGATCATTACTCCGGAGATTCCCGACAAACCCACGGTGTATATGCTGACCCAGTCCTACTATGAGCGGCTTATTAAGGCCGGGATCAAGGTCTACCAGTTTACGCCGGGATTTATTCATGCAAAATGTTTTGTCTGCGATGATGAGATAGCTACAGTGGGGTCCATTAATCTGGACTTTCGGAGTTTATATATGCATTTTGAGTGCGGTGTCTGGCTCTATAAGACGGATACGGTCATGGCTGTGAAGAAGGACTTTTTGGAGACTCAGGAGAAGAGCCGTATGATCGACCTGGAATTCTGCCGGAACAAACCATTGATTCGCAGAGCCGCACAAGCATTCTTACGTTTATTTGCGCCGGTGCTTTAGTGAGTCAGTAGGGAAGGTATAAGTTATGGATATTTTATTGGGGGTAATAGTTGTAATTTTAATAATTGCTATGCTGCTTGTGCGGGAGATTTTTATTTTCCGCGTGACTGACTATGTCTACCGGACCCCCAAGGTGGATCCGGAGGGGCTGAAAGTGGCTGTTCTTGCTGACCTTCACGGGAAGATCTACGGGGGAGATAATGGGAAGATCTACCGGGATATTGCCAGAGCCAAGCCTGATGTGATAATATGTGCCGGTGACATGATCACCGCCAGATGGGACGCCAGGTTCAACGGATATTTCAGCAATGATGAGTTTTACTCGGAGAACAGAGGCTTTCAGGAGACCATTCGTCTGCTGGCCAGGCTGACCAAGATCTGCCCCGTTTATTTCGGAAACGGCAACCACGAGTCCAGGCTCTATCGCCGCCGGGAGAAGTTCGGCAGCGCCTATGAGGAGTTCTGCCAGATCCTATCCCATATCGGAGTCCGCCTCCTGTCCAATAAGATGGAAGAGGTCCTGATAAACGGAACACCGGTCTGCATATACGGCCTTGATATAGAGCGTGAATATTATAAAAGAGTTGAAAAGATAGTGATGGACCCGGCTTATGTGACTTCCAAGCTGGGGAAGGCTGAGAACAGTAATCCCGGCATTAACATCCTTATAGCTCATAATCCCGAGTATTTCGAGGCTTACGAGGCCTGGGGAGCAGATGTTACATTTTCCGGGCATTTACACGGCGGAATGATCCGTATCCCCGGCATCGGCGGCATCATATCCCCTCAGCTGCGTTTCTTCCCCAGATATAGCGGGGGCATTTATTTCAAAAACGGCCACTGCGAAGTGGTAAGTAAGGGCATCGGCACCCACGGCGTGGACCTGCGGGTCTTCAACCGGGCGGAGATCGTGATGCTCACTATAGAAAGGTAATAGTATGGGAATTCCCGTAAAACTGCAGGTCTTCGAAGGACCCCTTGACTTACTCCTTCATTTGATCGACAAAAACAAAATAGACATCTACGACATCCCCATTGCGGAGATCACCGAGCAGTACCTGGAGTACATAAAACAGATGCAAGAGGCGGACTTGGACATCATGAGCGAATTTCTTGTGATGGCGGCCACCTTGCTTGATATTAAGTCGAAAATGCTCCTGCCCAAGCAGGTGGATGACGAGGGCGAGGAGATCGACCCCAGAGCCGAGCTGGTGGAGAAGCTGCTGGAATACAAGATGTACAAATATATCTCCTACGACCTTAAGGACAGGGCCATGGACGCTGAGCACGTGCTCTACAAGGAGTCCACGGTGCCTAAGGAGATCCTGGATTACGAGGAGCCGGTGGACGTTAAGGCCCTGCTGGACGGGGTGACTTTGACCAAGTTAAACGACCTCTATAAGACTTTAATGAGGCGCCAGGCCGGCCGTGTGGATCCGGTTCGAAGCAAATTCGGCACCATTGAGAAGGAAGAGTTCTCTGTGGAGGACAAGACCGTCTTTATCGAGGCCTATTTTAACGAGCACGAAACCTGCTTTTTTACGGATCTCTTAAGTGAAAATGCGGGGAGGATCGAGATAATCGTGTCCTTCCTTGTTATCCTGGAGATGATCAAAGGGGGCAAGGTGAAGGTGGAGCAGAAGGACATTTTCGGGGATATACTACTTACGAGGGTTGGATAATGGATAATACAAAGAAAGCAGCCATAGAGGCCATACTTTTTACATTCGGGTCGGCGGTGGAATTAGATAAGATCGCCGCTGCAGTGGAGTTAGAGACGGCGGAAGCCAAGGCTCTTATAGAAGAACTGGCAAAGGAATACGACGAGACCGGCCGGGGCATGAAGATCATCGAGCTGGAGGGCTCCTATCAGATGTGCACCAGGGACGAGATGTACGACTATCTCATCAGGATAGCCAAGCAGCCCAAGAAGTTCATACTAACAGATGTGCTCTTAGAGACCCTGTCCATCATTGCATACAAGCAGCCCGTGACCAAGGGGGAGATCGAGAAGATCCGCGGGGTTTCCTGCGACCACTCCGTAAATAAGCTCATTGAGTACAACCTGGTAAAAGAGGTGGGGAGGCTTAATGTGCCGGGACGGCCCATTTTACTTGGAACTACCGAGGAATTCCTGCGCTCTTTCGGACTTTCGGGCATCGATGACCTGCCGGAGTTTAATCCCGACATGGTAAATGAGTTTAAAAATCAGGCAGAACAGGAAGTTCAGTTAAGACTGGATATTTAAGTAAAAAGGTGGTATAATACATTCTTGTGAACGGCTTGGAGCCGGGGGACATGGAGGGGTATATATGGATGCACAAACTAAGGCGAATTTAGAGGCATGCGGTGTTGATCTTAAGGTTACCATGGAGCGTTTCATGGGAAGAGAGGAGCTGCTATTTAAGTTCTTAAAGAAGTTTGAGAATGATGAGAGCTACAAGAGCCTGGTAGGGGCTATGGAGGATAAGCAGTTCGAGGCGGCATTTTCCCATGCCCACACTTTAAAGGGTGTTGCGGCTAATCTGGGGCTGGGGAACCTGGCGAACAGTGCCTCGGACCTTACGGAGAAACTTCGGGCCAAGGATTATACCGGTTATGAGGGCATGGTTGAGGCTATCAAGAAGGATTATGCCGAGGCTATGGATATGATTGCAAAATTGTAAAAATATTGACAATTAGTACTTTTGTGATATAATAGTGCACATAATTAACTGAATAAGTCATTTCATTTTCAGAATCCTTATTCTTTTGTGAGGATTTTGGATTAGAAGGAATCCGGTGTGAATCCGGAGCTTAACCGTAAGCTGTATGCATATGAGAGGTTCGATGGGTGTAAGCCGCCATTGTGCAAAGCATGAGAAGGTTGTCGAACCTCGCAGACATGTGTCTATAGTATGTGAGCCAGAATACTTGATGCGATGCGATTTATAAAAAACATGGGAATTACTGCGGCCATTTTTGCACCGCAGAATTTTTTTGAGGAGACAGGGGACGGTTTCCTGAAGAGGTCAAGTATGAAAAACGGTTTAGAAGATAAATTCGTAATTAAAGATAATAAGAAGCTTCAGATGGGTTATACCACCGGGTCCTGCGCCACCGGAGCGGCCAAGGCGGCCACCACCATGCTGTTGACCGGCCGGGATGTGGACTACGTCCAGCTTATGACACCCAAGGGCATAGAACTCACCCTGGAGATTAAAGAAAAAGAGCGGGGAGAGGGCTACGTCAAATGTGCCGTGGAGAAGTTCTCCGGAGACGACCCCGATGTTACCAACGGCGCTTTAGTCTATGCTAAGGTGAGCAAGACCAACGAATCCGGCCTTGATAACAAGGTCAACATCGACGGCGGTGAGGGAGTCGGCAGGGTTACCAAGCCGGGACTTGACCAGCCCGTAGGGAATGCGGCCATTAATCATGTCCCCAGGGAAATGATTACCGCAAATGTAAAAGAGATATGTGAAGATTTTGAATATTTCGGTGATATAGATGTGGAGATATCTATTCCCGCAGGCATAGAACTTGCAAAGAAGACCTTTAACCCGAGACTTGGAATACAGGGGGGTATTTCAATTCTCGGCACCAGCGGGATAGTAGAGCCCATGAGCGAGGATGCCCTTATAGCTTCCATTAAGGCGGAGATGTCCATGAAGGTCTCCGAAGGGGCGCAGTACCTCCTTATTACTCCGGGCAATTACGGGACGAATTATCTCACCACGGCCCTGCCCTTAGAGTCAAAAAAGGCTGTGAAATGCAGCAACTACATCGGCAAGACCATTGACATGGCCATTGAACTGGGGGCCAAGGGGATCCTTTTCGTAGGCCACTTCGGCAAGTTTGTTAAGCTGGCCGGGGGCGTTATGAACACCCATTCCCGTTACGCAGACTGCCGTATGGAGATCATCGCGGCTAACGGCCTTAAGGTGGGAGTGCCAAATGACCTATTGAAGAAGGTTATGGACTGTGTTACAACTGATGATGCTGTGGAATTGTTGAAGGACGCAGGTTATCTGGAAGCAGTGATGGAGCCCATTATGAAGAAAATGCTCTTTTATGTCAGCAACAGGGCCTACGGCAATTTAAAGATCGGCATCATTACATTTTCAAATGTTCACGGAGAGCTGGGAAAGGCCGGGGACGTGGACGAACTCATTTCACTAATCGGTTAATACAGACAGGTATATGTCTTTATTATAAACAAGCAAATCATTTTTTAAGGAGGAATTATAATGAGAAGATTCGGTTCATTTGCAGCCGCTGCAGTACTTACATTTTCACTGGTGCTCGCAGGCTGCGGTAACTCTGGCGGTGCAGCATCAAGTTCAGCAGCTAAATCATCAGCTGCATCATCAGCAGCGTCATCTGCAGCAGGTTCATCAGCAGCAGCTACAGACGATAAGGCAGCTGCAGACAACGTAGCAAAACTTATCGACGCTATCTATGTTCAGGAAGCTAATGACAAGACAGACGAGCAGTGCAAGGCTGCCAAGGAAGCCTGGGACAAGCTTACTGACAAGCAGAAAGAGATGGTTAAGGGCGAGGAGGCAAGCCCCGATTACTTCGGCAAAGATACAGGAGATGCTTCTAAGGATGATCCTTTAAACAAGGACAACATCGGCGACAAGGAGATCCTGGTTGTATCATTTGGTACATCATTTAACGACAGCCGTGCTACCGATATCGGCGGCATCGAGAAGGCTATCGCAGCTGCTAACAAGGATTGGCAGGTAAGAAGAGCATTTACGGCTCAGATCATCATTAATCACGTTAATGCAAGAGACGGCGAGAAGATCGACAACATGGATCAGGCATTACAGCGTGCTATCAAGAGCGGTGTTAAGACCCTGGTTGTTCAGCCTACACACCTTATGCACGGTGCTGAGTATGACGAGCTGGTAGCAGCTATCGATAAGGTTAAGGATAAATTCCAGAAGGTATCTATCGCTGAGCCCTTACTTGGACCTGTAGGTAAGAATGCAGAAGAGATTAATAATGACAAGCAGACAGTAGCTAAGGCTGTTGTTGCAGAGACAGCTAAGACAGCAGGTTTTGCAGATGCAAATGATGCAGCTTCAAAGGGCACCGCATTTGTATTTATGGGACATGGAACCAGCCACAATGCTAAGGTTACATATTCTCAGATGCAGACACAGATGAATAAGCTTGGCTACAAGAACGTATTCATCGGTACTGTTGAGGGTGAGCCGGAAGAGACAGCATGCAAGGCAGTTATCGAAGCAGTTAAGAAGGCAGGATACAAGAACGTTATCCTTCGTCCTCTTATGGTAGTTGCCGGCGATCACGCTAACAACGATATGGCTGATCCCGAAGATCCGGAGTCATGGGTTTCACAGTTTACGGCTGCTAAGGCTTTTGACAAGATCGACACACAGATCGCAGGTCTTGGAAGAATTGCAGACGTACAGAAGCTTTATGTTGCACATACAGCAGCAGCACTTAAGTAAGATAAGAAAAATTTTTTGACCCCTTGGGGACGGGGTTAGTGGCTCATTTTTGAAAGATGAACCACTAACCCCGTCCCCAAAGGTTCATTTTGGAGGAATTTAAAAATGAGGAAAATCAGTTCATTTGCGGTGGCAGCCTTACTTGCCGTCGGCCTGGTCCTTAGCGGCTGCGGCGGGTCAGGGGCACCTGCATCAAGCTCTGCAGCGGGAAGCTCTGCGGCTTCATCGGCTGCTTCATCAGCAGCGGCTGACAAGAAGATCGACTTAAAAGACGGCACATATACCGCCAAATTCACTACGGACAGCACCATGTTCCATGTAAATGAGGTATATAAGGACCGGGGAACATTAACGGTTAAGGATGGCAAGGCCACCCTTCATGTAACTCTGGCTTCTACATCCATAGTTAAGCTCTTTGTGGGAAGTGCCGAGGATGCCCAGAAAGACGGGGCTAAGCTTCTGGAGGGCAAGGAAGAAGCGGTTAAGTACCCGGATGGAACCTCAGAAAAGGCATTTGCCTTTGATATCCCCGTTCCCGTTATCGACGCGGAATTTGACTGCGCACTGGTAGGAACCAAGGGAAAATGGTATGATCATAAGGTGAAGGTCTCCGACGTTAAAGAAGGTACCCTTGATTCCGACGGAGCTCTTAACACTGCTACCGGCATAAAGGACGGGGAATACAAGATAGACCTTACCTGCGAAGGAGGTACCGGTAAAGGCGGCGTTGAAAGCGCTGTACTTATTGTAAAAGACTCTAAGCTCACCGCTAAGCTTATTATGTCCAGTGACAAGTATACTAAAATGGTTGTAGACGGCCAGACCTATCAGAACAAGCCCGAAGGGGGCAAGTCTACATTTACCGTTCCCGTTAGCCTTGATAACGGAATCGCTGTTAAGGCTACTACCGAAGCAATGTCCACACCCCACGATGTGGATTACACCGTAACACTCAACTCCGGATCACTCCCGTCATCCGCTATGAAATAGTCAGAATTTTTATGAGAAGATTATTAAGATTAACAACAATTATATTATGTATCAGCATGCTGGCGGGCTGCGGGGCAGGGGCCCCGTCCGGGGGCTCCGGTGCTTCCGACTCATCCAAGGACTTAGCAGGCCTTAAATACACCGACAGCGTGGAGTTTAAATACGCCACCATGGCCACCATCGATAATTTCGAAGGCGGTTACAGGTTGATTTCTACCGCAGAAAAGGATAAACTTCTAATAGTACCTGAAGGTAAGGAAGCACCCGGGAATCTGCCAAAGGATATTAATGTGTTAAAGGCACCGGCGGATAAGCTGTATCTGGCGGCATCTTCAGCCATGGCCCTTTTTAATGCCGTGGACGCCGTGGATAATATATCCCTTTCAGGCATTTCCGGGGAATGGTACATCGATAAGGCCGAAGAGAATTTAAAGAGCGGTAAGATGAAATTCGCCGGAAAATACTCTGCACCGGATTATGAACTCATGGTATCTTCCGGCTGCCAGCTGGCTATCGAGTCCACCATGATCTATCATTCTCCCGATATTATGGAGAAGCTTAAAGAACTGGGGATCCCGGTATTTGTAGACCTTGCCAGCCGCGAAAGCAACCCCCTGGGACGTATGGAGTGGGTTAAGGTCTATGGGGCCATGACGGACCATCTGGATAAGGCCGAAGCCTTCTTTAAAGAGAAGACTGCCGAGGTTGAGAAGATAGCCGGTCAGGAGAAGACCGGGAAGAAGGTGGCTTTCGTCAGCATTAATTCTTCAGGACTGGCAGTTGTACGTAAATCCAAGGACTATGTTCCCGCCATGATAGATATCGCCGGGGGCAAGTACATTTTCGAGGGTCTTGGGGACGATACCGATGCCCTTTCCACCATGAACATGACCCTGGAAGAGTTCTACCATAAGGCCATGGATGTGGACGTTATCATTTACAACAGCACCATCGAAGGGGAGATGAACTCCATCTCGGACCTGGTGGCTAAAGCCGGGATCTTCGCGGACCTTAAGGCTGTTAAGGAGGGTAACGTATGGTGTACCTCCAAGAATATGTACCAGGCCACGGACTCCATCGCGGATATCATCGTGGACATGCGGGCCATATTCGCGGGAGATTCCGAAGGAATAAAAAAATTAAAGTATATTAAGAAGTTGAATTAAATATATTTGAGGAGAATAAATGAGCAACAATGATGCGAAGAGGATCGGCAGATACACCCTGGTGTTTCTCGTACTGATAGCGGCCTTCGCTGCCATCATCGTCTTGAATATCACCATCGGAAGTGTTGATATATCTGCCGAAGATATTATCAAGATCTTATTCGGCGGTCCCAATGACAGCACCCAATACGGTATTATCTGGAAGATAAGGATGCCCCGTGTATTTATGGCGGCTATCCTGGGCGGAGCCTTGTCTCTTGCAGGTTTCCTCCTCCAGACCTTCTTTGCAAATCCCATCGCCGGACCCTACATTCTGGGTATTTCTTCGGGAGCTAAGCTTTTTGTATCATTTGCCATGATCGTCGTTACCCAGCTGGTGGGCCATGTAGGCTCTGCAGAGCTGATCATCGCAGCATTTGCGGGATCTCTCGCCTCCATCGGCTTCGTTCTTTTGGTGTCGCGAAAAGTTCCCAGCATGTCCATGCTTTTAGTGGCGGGTATTATGATAGGCTATATCTGCACCGCCATTACCGATTTTGTGGTAACATTTGCGGCGGATTCCGACATCGTTAACCTGCATAACTGGTCTAAGGGGTCATTTTCGGGTATGGCCTGGGGCAACGTCTACATTGCATTTTTCGTAGTAATGATCACTTCTGTGGTGGTCTTCTTCTTATCTAAACCTATTGGAGCTTTTCAACTTGGTGAGGCTTACGCCCAGAGCATGGGAGTTAACATCCGGGTATTTAAGGTTGTTCTCATCCTGCTCTCCAGCGTGCTTTCGGCCTGCGTCACGGCCTTTGCCGGACCGATCTCCTTTGTGGGAATAGCCGTTCCTCACGTGATTCAACTGTTTCTTAAGACATCCAAACCAATAGTGGTTATACCGGCGGTTTTCCTTGGGGGAAGCGTATTCTGTATGGGCTGCGACCTGATCGCCAGAACGGTCTTCTCGCCTTCGGAGCTTTCCATCAGTACCGTGACCTCCATCTTTGGCGCACCTATTGTTATTTGGATGATTATTAAGCGGCAGAAGAAATGAGGTGCCTATGAGCGATTCTTATTTTGAAATGACGGATCTGACTGTAGGCTATAACGGAAAGCCTCTGATCCGTGACATTAACTTAGAACTTGAGCGGGGTCAGATTCTGACCCTTATCGGACCCAACGGTTCGGGTAAATCCACAATTTTAAAGAGTATAAGCCAGCATTTGCCCATCATTTCCGGAAGCGTGTCCATCGAAGGGGATGATATGGAGGAAATGAGCTACAAGGAACTGTCTACCAAGGTAGCAGTGGTGCTTACCACCAGACCCAAGGTGGAGCTTATGACCTGCCGTGACGTGGTGGCTACAGGGCGTTACCCCTACACCGGACGACTTGGCATTTTATCCAAGGAAGATAATATAAAAGTGGATACTGCCATTAAGCTGGTTCATGCTGAAGAGGTTGCGGATAAGGATTTCTCTGCCATCAGTGACGGCCAGAGACAGAGGGTTATGCTTGCAAGAGCCATCTGTCAGGACCCGGAGATCATTATCTTAGACGAGCCCACATCATTTCTTGATATTAAGCATAAGTTAGAGCTTTTAGACATCCTTCGTGACATGGCGGAGAACAAGAATATCCTTGTAATTATGTCCCTTCACGAGATAGACCTGGCACAGAAGATTTCTGATATTATTCTCTGTGTTAAGGGGGACCATACAGCAGTTATCGGGTCTCCCGCGGAGATCTTTACCCATGACGGGATCATTAATCTATATGACATTAAGAAGGGCAGTTATAACGAGCATTTCGGAAGCGTGGAGCTTCCTGCTCCCGTGGGCGAACCGGACATTTTCGTTATAGCCGGAGGAGGTACGGGAGTTGAACTCTTCCGGGAATTCCAGAAGAAAAAGATCCCCTTCTACACCGGCGTCCTTCATACCGATGATATAGATTATCAGGTGGCCAAGGACTTAGCCGCCGGAGTGGTGGGATGCAGGCCCTTTAGGGAGATATCCCAGGAGGAGTACAAGGCGGCAGAGCTTATGATGCTGTCCTGTTCAAGGGTTTATTACACCGGGGTGGATTTCGGCATCACCAACAGGCTGAACAAGAGGTTGCTGGATGTGGCCAAAGCCGAAGGAAAGATCCTGGAGGGCGAAGAAAGGATAAATATCATATAGGAGGTTAGAAAATGATTCATTTTGTTGGCGCGGGGTCAGGTGCCCCTGATCTTATAACACTTAGAGGAAAGAAGTTCTTAGAAGAGGCGGATGTTATCATTTACGCCGGATCCCTGGTTAATCCCGCACTTCTTGATTACAAGAAGGAGGGTTGCAAGGTTTTCGACTCAGCGGTTATGACCCTGGAGGAAGTTATTGAGGAAATGAAGAAGGCGGAAAGTGCCGGGCTTATGACCGTACGCCTTCACACCGGAGATCCCTGCATCTACGGTGCCATAAGAGAGCAAATGGACGAGCTGGACAAACTTGGGTTTGAGTACGACACTACTCCCGGAGTCAGCGCATTCTGCGGCGCTGCATCAGCTCTTAATCTTGAATATACCCTGCCTAATGTATCACAGTCCGTGATCATTACCAGAATGGCAGGCCGCACTCCGGTGCCGGAGCGGGAGTCTATCAGAAGCTTTGCGGCTCATCAGGCATCCATGGTTGTTTTCCTTAGTACAGGACTTTTGGAGGAACTCTCCAAGGAGCTTATCGCCGGGGGCTACAAGCCCGATACTCCGGCAGCTATCGTTTACAAGGCAACATGGCCGGACCAGAAGAAATTTATCTGTACCGTAGGCACATTGGCTCAGACAGCCAAGGAGAACAACATTACAAAAACCGCTCTGATGCTCATCGGGGACGCTGTAACCCATACCAATTATGACAGATCAGAGCTTTACAATCCGGCATTTACCACGGAATTCCGCGAGGCGTCTAAATGAGTAAAAGAGTTGCCATAGTTGCCTTTACGGCTTCAGGCAAGGAACGAATAGAGGAATTAAAAGAGGCTTTCGCGAAGATCAGCAGGGAGTCCGGGGAAGAGTGGATCGTAAATGAAACCTTCAAGCCGGGAGCCCTTAAAGGCTGGTGCTTAGATGCCTTCACCAAAAATGATGCATTAATCTTCGTATCTGCCTTAGGGATAGCGGTGCGGACAATAGCCCCCTTCCTGGTTAAGAAGACGGTGGACCCGGCAGTGCTGGTTATGGACGATATGGGTGAGAACATCATTTCCGTCTTATCCGGCCATATAGGCGGGGCAAATGAGCTGACCCTGGAGCTTTCCCGGCATCTTGGGGCCCATCCCGTTATCACCACATCTTCGGATGTTCACGGCAAGCTGGCCGTTGATTCCTGGGCGGTTAAGAATAATCTGGTGCTCACGGACATGGAAGCAGCCAAGAAGGTGGCCATGGAGATCGTTGAAGGCCGAAAGGTGGGCTTATATTGCGACTGCGAGATTAAGGGTCAGATTCCTTCGGAGCTGGTTTTGCTGGACGGTGAAAATGATGCATCGGGGATTAACTGGTGCATAGTGGTCTCAGATCGAAAGCTTACTTCCGTACCCGCATTTTCAAGGGAATTAAACATTATGTGGCTTATCCCTAAGGTGAATGTGCTGGGGATCGGATGCAAGAAGGGCAAGGCCATGGGGGATATAAGAGATGGCGTCGAGGGCGTTTTAAAGGATGCGGGCATCGACATAAGAAGCGTCACATCCATCGCCTCCATAGATCTGAAAGCCCGTGAAGATGGGCTTTTAGCCTTCGCGGAAAGCCTGGATGTCCCGGCCGATTTCTATTCGGAAGAAGATTTGAAAAATGTACCCGGAAAGTTTGAATTTTCGGGCTTTGTACAGGATATTACAGGGGTTGACAATGTCTGCGAGAGGGCGGCGGTTAAGGAAGTTAGAAAGACCGACCCGGAAGCGGACAGGGAGACCTGCCTCATAGTTTCAAAGAAAAAATGCGACGGCGTCACAGTGGCTGTTGCAGCTAAGAAAGGGTGTATTTCATTTGAGTAAGATGTATGTAGTGGGCATAGGCCCGGGAGCTTACGAGCTCATGACCATCAAGGCGGCCGAAGTCTTAAAGGAATGCGACGTTATCGTCGGTTATACGGTATATATTGACCTGGTAAAGGATCATTTTCCCGGCAAGGAGTTTTTAAGCACTCCCATGCGAAAGGAAGTTGACAGGTGCAGGCTGGCTTTTGAGGAAGCTGCCAAGGGCAAAAATGTTGCCATGATCTGTTCAGGTGATGCGGGAGTCTACGGTATGAGCGGACTCATGCTTACCATCGGCGCCGAGGAGTTTCCCGATATTCCCGTGGAGATCATAAGCGGTGTTACTGCTACACTTTCAGGTGCGTCCATACTGGGGGCACCCCTGATCCATGATTTTGCGGTGATTTCCTTAAGCGATCTCCTTACTCCCTGGGAAGTTATTGAGAAGAGGATAGCGGCTGCGGCCCAGAGTGATATGGCTATGTGCTTCTACAATCCTTCCAGCAAGAAGAGACATGACTATCTCCAGAAGGCCTGTGACATCATTTTGAAATACAGAAGCCCGGAGAATGTATGCGGAACAGTTGAAAATATCGGACGTGAGGGGGAGGATTTTCACGTATATACCTTAAAGGAACTCCGGGATACCCAGGTTGATATGTTTACCACGGTATTTGTGGGTAATTCAAAGACCCAGGTTATAGGCGGCAAGATGGTTACCCCCAGAGGATACAGGGGAGTAGAAGACTGATAGGTGCTTGAATGAAGAAGATTTTAGTATTTGCAGGAACTAAAGAAGGACGGGAGTTTTCCACTTATCTCACCGGATTTTATGACGAAGTCCATGTCTGCGTGGCTACGGAGTACGGTGAGGAGGTTATCCCGGAATGCAAGGGCCTGGTGGTTCACCGGGGTAGGCTGGATGTGCCCGCCATGGAGGCCCTGATAGAGGAAGTGGCCGATGGTAATGTGGTGGACGCTACCCACCCTTACGCAAAAGAGGTTTCGGAGAATATTATAGCTGCCTGCAAGGCGGTGGGGGCCACTTATCTGCGCCTCCTTCGGGACCTGTCGGGTGAGAAGTCGGGCTGCAGATGTTTTGCCACAAAGGAAGAGGCCTGCAGCTATCTTAACGGCGTCACGGGAAATATCCTTCTTACCACGGGAAGCAAGGAGCTCTCTAACTATGCCGGCTTGATCTCCGATGTGACCAGGCTTTATGCCAGGTTCCTGCCGGATCCCGATTCCGTGGAGAAGGCCAAAGGCCTGGGACTTAAACCTTCACAGATCATCTGTATGCAGGGGCCATTTTCCTCAGAGATAAATGCTGCCCTTCTCAGGCAGTTTGACTGCAAGTTTCTGGTTACCAAGGACACAGGTTCCACCGGGGGCTTTCCAGAGAAGCTCGAGGGCGCGGCTTTAGTTGGGGCTGAGGTTATTGTGATTGAGCGGCCCCAGGAGCAGGTTGAAGGATTAAGCGTGGCGGAAGTGTGCGGCAAGCTTGGGATCCCGGCTCCGGAAACGAAGAGTGGCTCCTGCTGCGGCGGGGATAGGTATGTTACCATCCTTGGTATCGGTATGGGCAATCCCGAGACCCTTACCATGGAAGGCTATCACGCATGTGAGGCCGCTGATGTGATAATCGGGGCGGGCCGGATGCTGGAGGGCCTGAAGCGCTTTAACAAGCCTGTGGAGGACTTGTATAAGGCGGAAGATATCATCGATTTTATTAATGAACATAAGGAATACAGGAATGTTGTGGTGGCCTTTTCCGGAGACATCGGATTCTATTCCGGGGCCACTAAGTTAAATGAGGCCCTTACCGGGGCGGGACTTAGGGTTAAGCGTATTCCCGGCATTTCCTCCGTGGTTTATTTCGCTTCCAAGCTGGGGATGCCCTGGCAGGATGTGAAACTGGTGAGCCTGCATGGCAGAAATCAGAACATCATTGACGCTTTAAGGCGCCACCACAGGGTTTTTGCCCTGGTGGGTAAGGCCGAGAGCGTGCGGGAACTCTCTGAGATACTTTTGGAGTACAAATACGACTATATCAGGATGCACGTGGGCTTTATGTTAAGCTACGACAATGAGAAGATATTATCCGGGAAACCTGTTGATTTTAAAGGCTTTGATGAGGACGGCTTAAGCGTAGTCATCCTTGAAAATGATGATGCAGGGTTGGGGGCGGTGACCCACGGTCTGCCGGACACTGCATTTTCAAGGGGGGATGCCCCCATGACCAAGGAGGAGATCAGGTCCATCTCCATTTCCAAGTTGGAACTTACCCGGGATGGGGTTCTCTACGACGTAGGGGCGGGAACCGGGTCCATCAGCGTGGAATGCGCCCTGCAGATGGGGGACGGAGAAGTTTACGCTATTGAGAAAAAGGAAGAGGCGGTTGAGCTGCTTAAAAAGAACAAGCTCCTTCACGGGGCTTATAACCTGCGGATAGTGGAGGGCCTGGCGCCGGAAGCATTGGAAGACCTGCCGGCTCCTACCCATGCCTTTATCGGGGGAAGCAGCGGGAATATGAAGGAGATCGTTGAACTTCTTCTGAGGAAGAATCCTAAGGTGAGGATAGTTATTAACGCCATTGCTATGGAGACTATCGCCGAGACTACCCAGCTGATCGCGGACCTGCAGTTTAATTACGTGGATATCGTGAATGTGGCTGTGGGGAAGAGTAAGAAGCTGGGGCGGTATAATATGATGATGGGGCAGAATCCGGTTGTTATTTTTACGGTTCAGAACAGTTGAGAAAAAAGGTAAAATATGATGGAAAAGATTAGGATCCCGCGGATTATGCTGGCGGCCACGTCGTCTGGGAGCGGGAAGACCATGATAACCTGCGGGGTGCTGCAGGCATTACTGAACAGAGGCGTGCGGCCGGCTTCATTTAAATGCGGGCCGGACTATATAGATCCCATGTTTCACGGCAAAGTCATGGGCATTTCTTCAAAGAATCTGGACACATTTTTCACTGATGATAATGTGACCAGGTTTTTGCTGGGTAAAGAGGCGGCCAATGCCGATATCGCAGTCCTTGAAGGCGTTATGGGCTTCTACGACGGTCTGGGCGGGACGGACACCAAAGCATCTTCTTACGACCTGGCCCGTATTACTAAGACCCCGGTGGTGCTTATTATTGACGCAAAGGGCATGAGCCTGTCGGTTTTAGCGGAGATCGCCGGGTTTAAGGATTTCAGGCCGGATTCCAACATTTGCGGGGTCATTTTAAACAGAATGAACCCCATGATGATGGCAAGGCTGAAGCCTGAGATAGAGGGCAAGCTGGGAGTTAAGGTCCTGGGCTGCCTGCCTGTTGCAAATGAATACGCGGTGGAGAGCAGGCATTTGGGCCTGGTTACACCCGACGAGATTAAGGATATTAAGGATCGGATAAACGGCTTCGCTGAAGTTATCCGGGAGAATGTTGACTTGGATCTTCTGACGGAGATAGCCGGGTCGGCTCCGGAGATTGAGTACAGCGAGCCGGAGATTCCAAGACTTTCCCCTGATGAGAAAGTGCGGATAGCTGTTGCAAATGACAGCGCTTTTTGCTTTAATTACAGAGACAACCTTGAACTCATGAAAGATATGGGGGCTGAGCTTGTGACCTTTTCCCCCATTGCGGATAAGGAACTGCCGGATGGGGTTTGCGGCCTCATTTTATACGGAGGTTACCCGGAGGTCTATGCCAAGGAACTTTCGGAGAATACCAGTATGATCGAGAGCATCAGGAAGGCCATCGATGGCGGAATGCCTTACCTGGCGGAGTGCGGGGGCTTTATGTACCTCCACAAGTCCATGGAGGGCATGGATAAGAAGTTCTACCCCATGGTGGGGGTTATTGACGGAGAGGTGCGGTATACAGGCAGTTTGAAGCGTTTCGGTTACATCACCCTGGACTCAGAGGATAACGAGATTTTCGGGCGTAGTGGGGTGAGCTGCCGTGCCCATGAATTTCACTACTATGACAGCACTGACAACGGTGAGACATTTTTGGCGCAGAAGCCCTTGTCAAACCGCAGCTGGCGGTGCTGCAAGAGCGACGAGAGAAGTGTTGCGGGCTTCCCGCATTTTTACTACTACTCCAACCCGGAGTATATATACTCATTTATAAAAAAATGTAAAACCTGACAGGGGGACAGACCCCTTGTCATAAAAAACCTGACAGGGGGACAGACCCCTTGTCATATGGAAAGGAGAAGTTATGAAAGTTGAGTTGGAAAACGTTCTTCCCCAGGACATAGAGAAGAGAAGTTTTGAGATCATCGGAGAGGAGCTGGGAGACCGCAAACTCCCGCCGGAGCTGGAGCCCATTATCAAGCGGGTTATTCACACTTCCGCGGACTTTGATTATGCTGACAACCTGGTATTTTCTCAGGATGTTTTAAATAAAGCCATGGCTGCCATAAAGGATGGGGCCTGCATCGTGACGGACACCATGATGGCCCTGTCTGGGATTAATAAAAAGGCTCTTGCCAAGTTCGGCGGTGAGGTTTTAAACTTTATGGGTGATCCGGATATTGCGGAAGAAGCCAAGAAAAACGGGACTACAAGGGCTACGGCCTGCATCGATAAGGCTGCGTCTCTGGGGCGGCCCGTCATTTTCGCCATAGGAAATGCGCCAACGGCTCTGGTTCGTATCTACGAGCTGGTAAATGAGGGCAAGCTGGATCCCAGGCTGGTTATCGGCGTTCCCGTGGGCTTCGTAAATGTGGTTCAGTCCAAGGAGCTGATTATGGAGCTTGACGTGCCCTACATCGTGGCAAAGGGGCGCAAGGGCGGAAGTAACGTGGCGGCGGCCATTTGCAACGCGATTTTATATTTGATGGATGAGAAGCGAGGAGCTTAAAATGGCAAAATCGATTATGATACAGGGCACCATGTCCAATGCGGGGAAGAGCCTGGTTACGGCGGGGCTGTGCAGGGTTTTCAAGCAGGACGGATATAAGGTGGCGCCTTTTAAATCACAGAATATGGCCCTGAATTCTTTTATTACCAAGGAAGGGCTGGAGATGGGAAGGGCACAGGTTATGCAGGCGGAAGCTGCAGGGATCGCTCCTTCCGTTCTCATGAATCCTATACTGCTCAAACCCACCAATGACAAGGGCTCCCAGGTCATCGTCAACGGCGAGGTCCTGGACAATATGAATGCATGGGATTATTATGAATTCAAGTCGAAACTCCTGCCCCATGTGCAGAAGGCTTACGATACACTGGCTTCCCAAAATGACATTATCTGCATCGAGGGTGCCGGATCTCCCGCGGAGATTAACCTAAATAAGGGTGACTTCGTAAATATGGGTATGGCCAAGCTGGCGGGTGCGCCGGTTCTTCTGGTGGGAGATATCGACCGGGGCGGTGTATTTGCCCAGCTGTACGGAACCGTGAAGTTGCTGCCTGAGGAGGATCAGGCCAGGATTAAGGGCTTTGTGGTGAACAAGTTCCGGGGGGACAAGGCTATTCTTGACCCGGGTCTTGTAATGATTGAGGAGAAATGCGGTATTCCCGTGCTTGGAGTCCTGCCCTACACCCATGTGGACGTGGACGATGAGGACGGGCTGTCTGAGCGCATGACCAGGAGAAATGCGGTGGGAGCCGTGGATATAGCTGTTATTCGGGTCCCCAGGATTTCGAATTTTACCGATTTTAATATATTTGAGTCTTTCGAAGGGGTATCCCTTCGCTATGTAAAGGCGCCGGCGGAATTAAAGAAACCGGACATGATCATCCTGCCGGGAACCAAGAATACCATGGGAGATTTAAAATGGCTTCGCGAGTCCGGCATGGAGGCGGCTATCCTCCACCTGGTGGACGAGGGAGCTGTTGTATTCGGTGTCTGCGGCGGCTATCAGATGTTGGGTGAGTCTATCTCCGATCCCGGAGGAGTTGAAGAAGGAGGAGAGCTTCGGGGAATGGGGCTTCTTCCTATGGAGACCGTATTTGAGGCGGAGAAGACCAGGACCAGGGTTACGGGTAAGTTCGGGCAGGTTTCGGGCGTTTTATCCTGCCTGTCCGGTATTGATATAGAAGGTTATGAGATTCATATGGGCATTTCCAAGGTTCGTGAAGGCATTGTGCTGACAAATATTGAGGGGCTGCCGGGTTCGGAGAATGCGGATTACAGGAACAGCGAAGGGGCATTTTCCGGGAATGTATACGGATCATATGTTCATGGAATCTTTGATAAAGAAGGTGTTGCTGTTGCGGTGCTGGGTGCTCTTGCAAAGCGAAAAGGGGTTGAGCTTTCTTCCCTGGAGGCCTTTGACTATCAGGAGTACAAGGAGCAGCAATACGATATTCTGGCGGATATGGTGAGAAATAACCTGGATATGAAACGGGTTTATGAGATTATGGGAATGAAAGGATGAGTAAGATGACAAAGACTGCTGTGTTTTCAGGGTTTTTAGGGGCCGGGAAGACCACGCTGATCAAGAAGCTGATTAAGGATGTGTATGCGGGGCAGAAGATTGTCCTTATTGAAAATGAGTTCGGTGAGATCGGCATAGACGGCGGATTTATGAAGGATGCCGGCATCGAGATCACCGAGATGAATCAGGGATGCATATGCTGCTCTCTGGTGGGAGATTTCGATAAGGCCTTAAAGGAGGTTGTGGCTACTTATTCCCCGGACAGGATCATTATTGAGCCTTCGGGTGTGGGCAAGCTCTCCGACGTTATTAAGGCTATAAAGAACGTGTCCGACGAGGTTGGCCTGGAGCTGGACTGCGCTGTTACGGTGGTTGACGCTAAGAAGGCCAAGATGTATATGAAGAATTTCGGCGAGTTTTTCAGCAATCAGATTGAGAATGCGACTACAGTGGTTTTAAGCAGGACCCAGATGGTGGATGAGGCTAAGCTGGAGGCGGCTGTTGAGCTTGTTAAGGGACTTAATGATAAGGCGACGATTATTACAACCCCCTGGGACCAGATAGAGGGCAAGGTTATTGCAAATGCTATGGAGGGGAAGAATAACCTGCTTGAGGAGCTGGTGGCTGCTTATGAGGCGGAGGAGCATGAGCATGAGCATGGACACGAGCATGAACATCATCATGAGCATGGGGAAGAATGCACCTGCGGCTGCCATGACCACGACCACGAACATCACCATCATGAGCATGGACATCATCACGCAGATGAAGTCTTTACTTCATGGGGTATTGAGACGCCCAAGAAGTTCAGAGAAGAGGGCATAAAGTACATTCTGGAGAAGCTTTCGGAAGATGGTAACGAATACGGTGTCATCTTACGTGCCAAGGGTATAGTACCTGCTGTGGAAGGAGAGTGGATCCACTTTGACATGGTGCCCGGAGAGTTTGAGGTTCGCCGTGGCCCGGCTGATTATACAGGAAGACTCTGCGTCATCGGAACTGAGCTCCACGAAGATAAATTAAAGGAATTATTTTTATGACAAGGGGACGGTCCTTTTGTCATATTTAGCTCATTCGTGAAACAAAATACATATATTGTATTTTTACTTGCGTGAAATACAAGAAATGGTATAATTGAAAGTGGAAAAGCGTGAAACAGTTGGTTTCATTAGCTTTTCGGCTTTCTTTTTTTGTTTTGGGAGGTTTTAGACATGGCAGCAAATGTGCCGGTATATATCTTTACGGGATTTTTGGAGAGTGGCAAGACCACTTTTATTATTGATACTTTAAAGGACCCGGGGTTTTCGGAAGGAGAGAAGACCCTGGTTATAGTATGTGAAGAAGGAGAGACGGAATATGACGAAGTGATGCTGCAGGCCACAAACTCAGTAGTAGAGTACGTTGACAGCCCGGAAAGCCTCTCACACGATTATTTTGTCTCTGTACATAAAAAACATAAGCCCCACCAGGTAATAATTGAATACAACGGCACATGGCCCATGAAAGCCCTGCTGGACTTAGAGCCTCCTAAACAGTGGGTAGTGGCTGAGATCCTATCTACCGCTGATGCCTCCACCTTTGACCAGTATATGGCCAATATGAGAAGCATCTTACTGGATCAGTTTTCAGAATCAGACGTACTTATATTTAACAGGTGCACAGCTGATACTCCAAAGGCCTCTTACAAGCGTACTATGCGTGCAAATAACAGGAAAGTTAGGATAATTTTTGAAAATTCGGATGGAACTATCGACGATCGAATTGAAGAGGAACTGCCATACGACTTAAATGCAGATATAATTAAGGTAGAAGACGACGATTTTGGCATTTGGTACATCGATGCAATGGAGCATCCTGAGAAATATGACGGGAAAAAAGTATCATTTAAAGGCATGGTTTTTAAGAATAAAAAGATGGGGAAAACCATGTTTGTGCCCGGACGCCATGTAATGACCTGTTGCGCAGACGATATTGCCTTCTTCGGATTCTTGTGTAAGTGCAAGGACAATTCTAAGCTGGGAATTAAGTCTTGGGTTAATGTCGAGGCAGATATAAAGATTGAGTATGTTGAGGAATACCACGGGGATGGACCTGTTTTGTATTTACGCTCTTTTGAGAAGTGTCAGCCTCCGGAAGAGCAGCTTGTATATTTCTAAAAGTACATGATTATTTATTCTTAAGTTTATTAGAACTGATTTCTTGCAAAAATAGTGCATTTTTGCGAATTATGAGTATTATAAATTTTAATATAATTAATAGTATATTATTTCTTGATTTAATTTTTTAATTATCAGAAAATTTTTCACAATTCATATTTGATCAGGCGACTGCTGGAAGAGAATTGGAAGCGACATAATGTAACATTTCTAAGAAAATCTTGCAGCGAATTTTTTCTTGCAATTTTTATTATTCATGACGGAGAAAATTCGCGTTTTTATACAATCAAAAATTGATTCTACAGATATCTCAAATTCTTAATTTATTTCCCAATATTTACTAATTTTATGTTACCCCGAGAGACCACCCATGATTTCCTTTCGCATGCTCATTTTTGCATTAAATCTAAACTTAATTTCACCCCAGGAGACAGGGGACGGTTCTCTGTCTCCTTCCTACAACCCTTGCTGCTGGCAGATTCTGAAGAGGAGACAGAGAACCGTCCCCTGTCTCCTTTCTGTAACCCTTGATATTACTGGGTTTTGAAGAGGAGACAGAGAACCGTCCCCTGTCTCCTGAAAAAAATGCCTTGTATTTATAATTGATTTGTTTTATAATACGACATGTGTTTGTGAAAAAGGCATATTGACAGGGCAGATATGGAACAGATTAAGATTAAGTATTTCACCGATAAGATTGATAAACTGGAGTATATCGACGGTAAGTCCGACTGGATTGATTTAAGAGTGGCTGAAGATACTTCATTTAGAGCCGGTGAATATAAGCTTGTTCCCATGGGAGTTGCCATTGAGCTTCCTTCAGGTTATGAAGCCCATGTAGTTCCCAGAAGTTCTACCTTTAAGAATTTCGGTCTTATCCAGACCAATTCCATGGGTGTTATAGACGAGACTTACTGTGGTGATAATGACCAGTGGTTTGTTCCCATGTATGCCACCAGGGATACTATGGTGCATGTTAACGATCGTATTGCCCAGTTTCGCATTATGAAACATCAGCCGGAGATTTCTTTTATAGAAGTATCACATCTGGGTGATACAGACCGGGGAGGCTTTGGAAGCACGGGGATTCAATAAATATAACTATATCGGGGCGTGGCGTAGTTTGGTAGCGCGCACGGCTGGGGGCCGTGAGGTCGCAGGTTCAAATCCTGTCGCCCCGATTTTGTCCTAAGGGACGCTGTCACCGGAAGATTTCTTGGTGACATTTTTTATTATTTCCTATTTTTTTCCCCCCATTTTTTTGTTATTATAGTTCTGTTATCTATTTTGATATTTAAAAAAGGAAATATAAAAATGCAATCCAACGACCTTATTAACCGCGTCAACGAAAAATACAGCCGCATGAGCAAGGGACAGAAACTCCTTGCTACTTATATTACGGATAATTACGACAAAGCCTGCTTTCTCACGGCATCCAAGCTGGGAAAGACCGTAGGCGTCAGCGAGTCCACCGTGGTCAGATTCGCCACCCAGCTGGGCTATAAGGGCTATCCGGAATTCCAGAAGGCTATGGAAGAGATGGTGAGGAATAAGCTGAATTCCAACCAGCACATGGAAGTTACCTTCGAGCGGATAAATCGGAAGGAAGTGCTGGATTCCATCTTAAGCTCCGATATGGAGAATATTAAGTATACCATGGAGTCCATAGACCACAGCGCATTTGACATGGCGGTCAAGACCATTATGGAAGCCCGGAAGATCTATATTATAGGAATAAGAAGCTGCGCAGCTCTGGCGGACTTCTTAGCCTTCTATCTGAACCTCATTTTCGATAACGTGGTTCTTCTTTCCACAAATAATACTAACGAACTCTTCGAACAGACTATACATATGACTGATAAAGATGTTATGATAGGAATATCTTTTCCCAGGTATTCCATGCGGACTTTGAAGATGCTGGAATTCGCCAATAACCGTAATGCCAAGGTTATCACCCTTACTGACAGCGTTCATTCACCCATGAATCTGTACAGTTCCTGTAACCTTATCGCAAAAAGCAATATGGCCTCGGTGGTGGATTCCCTTACGGCGCCTTTAAGTGTCATCAATGCACTTGTGGTGGCCCTTTGCATGAAGAAACGAAAGAAGCTTATCGATACATTGGATAGCCTGGAGAAGATCTGGGATGAATACCAAGTCTATGACAATGATGAGATGGGTTATATCGGTGATTCCATTAAGATGAATTATTCTGAGTCAGAGGATGAAGATAATGAATAGGGTTCTTGTTATAGGCGGCGGTGCATCGGGGATGCTTGCCGCCCTTATTGCGGCCAGAAACGGCGCAGATACAACCATACTCGAGAAAAATGAGAAGCTGGGGAAGAAGATATATATCACCGGCAAGGGAAGGTGTAACCTTACCAATGCCTGTGACAGGGATACCTTCTTTGAAAATGTTGTGTCTAACCCCAAATTCCTCTATAGCGCCTATTCTGCCTTTGACAATGTGGGTATAGTTAAACTCCTGGAAGAGGGAGGCGTCAAATGCAAGAAAGAGCGGGGAGGCAGGGTATTTCCCGTATCTGACCACGCTTCCGATGTAACTGCAGGATTAAAAAGACTCCTTGAAAAGGAGAAAGTTAAAATTAGATTTAATACGGAGGCCTCGGAGATCCTTACTGAAGAAGTAAAGGACCCGGAGGGTGTAAGCCGGAGAATATGTGGTCTTAAGCTGTCTGACGGTGAGAAAATCGAGGCTGAAAAAGTCATAGTCTGCACCGGAGGTTTGTCTTATCCCTCAACGGGTTCTACGGGATTCGGCCTTGAAGAGGCTGCCCGGCTGGGACTTACTGTTACGGATACTTCCCCGGCCCTGGTGCCCTTTAACATAAGGGATGATTTCGCCCTGGAATTACAGGGCCTGGCCTTAAAGAACGTATCAGTCAGGGTCATAGATCATAAGAATAAATGTCTGTATTCAGGCTTCGGTGAGATGCTGTTTACCCATTTCGGAGTCAGCGGACCCCTGATGCTTACGGCTTCCAGCCATGTATTAAATGAGATAGGAAAGAAGCACCTTAGCCTTCGCATTGACCTTAAACCGGCTATAGATGCGGCTACTATTGACAAACGGCTGGTGAATCTCTTCGCCGCCAACAGGAATAAGCACTATAAGAGCGTTTTAAAAGAGCTTCTTCCACACTCCATGATCCCCTGTTTTGCAAGGTTGTCGGGGATCGACGGGGACCGGCCGGTAAATGAGATTACCAAAACCGAAAGAGAGGGCATAGTGGTTCTCCTGAAATCCTTCCCCCTGACACTTACTTCAATCAGGGGATATGATGAGGCGGTCATCACCCACGGAGGAGTTTCGGTTAAAGAGATTAACCCTAAGACCATGGAGTCTAAGAAGATAAAAGGCTTGTATTTCGCGGGAGAGGTGCTTGATGTGGATGCCCACACAGGCGGCTTTAACCTGCAGATTGCATGGAGTACAGGCTACACGGCAGGGCTGAGCGCAGGAAAGGATTAGGCATTATATTTTAGATTTAAAGGGAGGACATTATGGGATTTAATGTAGCAATTGACGGACCGGCAGGAGCCGGCAAATCAACTGTGGCCAAGATGATTTCTAAGGAAATGGGCTTTATTTACGTAGATACAGGAGCTATGTTTCGGGCCATTGCCATTTATTTTTTGAGAAATAACGTATGCCCTGAGGATGAGAAGGCTGCAAGCGAGGCCTGCAAGGGGATTGACGTGGGTATTGTTTATGAAAAGGGTGCCCAGCAGGTGATCCTTAACGGGGAGAACGTTACCCCCATTCTTCGTACCCAGGAGGTGGGAGATATGGCCAGCCGGGCATCGGTGAATCCGGCTGTTCGAAACACTCTCCTTGAATTGCAGAGAAAGCTTGCCCGGGAAAATGATGTGGTCATGGACGGCAGGGATATAGGAACCGTAGTTCTTCCGGATGCCGAGCTGAAGATTTATCTTACGGCTTCCTCGAGGATACGGGCAGAGCGTCGCGTGGGTGAACTTAAGGAAAAAGGCATAGAGGCTGACCTTGAAGTTACGGAAAAAGAGATCATCGAGAGGGATAACAGGGATATGAACAGAGAAGTTGCCCCCTTAAAGCAGGCAGATGACGCCATATTGCTTAATACGGACGATCTGGATGCTGATGGTGTGGCAGCTAAGATTATGGAGTATATCAAAGAGAGAAGATGAATGTCAGAGTAGCCAAAACTGCAGGTTTCTGCTTTGGCGTAGACCGTGCGGTAAGTACTGTTTATGAAGAATGTGCAAAACAGTCGGGTCCCATTTACACCTTCGGACCCGTGGTTCATAATGAAACCGTCACTTCCGAGCTGGAGGAAAAGGGGGTTAAGGTCCTTAATTCCGAGGAAGAGGTGGCCGCTCTTACCGAAGGTACCGTAATTATAAGGGCCCACGGGGTCAGCAGGGCTTTTTATGAACTTTTGGAGAGTAAGGGCATAGCTTATGTTGATGCCACATGTCCATTTGTCAGGAAAATTCACAAAATTGTTAAAGAAGAAAGTGAAAAAGGCAGGTTTATCATAGTGGTGGGAGACCCAAACCACCCGGAGATAAAGGGTGTCTGCGGCTGGTGTAATCCCGCCAGATTATTAGTGGTTCAAAGCCCGCAAGAGGCTGAAAATCTTGATATTTCTAAAGATTTAAAGATTTGTATCGTTTCCCAGACCACATTTAATTATATGAATTTTCAAGAAATTGTTGAAATAATTAGGAAAAAGGGTTATGATATAAATTGTCTAGATACGATTTGTAGTGCTACTAAGGAGAGACAACAGGAGGCATCCCAACTTGCCTCTTGTAGTGACGCCATGATAGTTATAGGCGGCAAGCAAAGCTCCAACACTCAGAAATTGTATAAAATCTGTTTAGAAAAATGTGCAAATACTTACTATATACAGACACTTGATGACTTGGATCTAAGGCAACTGGGATTGTTCGAGAATGTAGGTATTACTGCAGGGGCATCAACCCCAAAGAATATTATTGAGGAGGTTCAAAAAAATGTCAGAAGAGATGAGTTTTGAACAAATGCTTGAAGAATCATTTAAAACAGTTCGTAATGGGGAGGTTGTCGAAGGTAAAGTCATTTCCGTTAAACCGGATGAAATCGTTCTTAACATCGGATGCAAGTCTGATGGTATTCTTACGAGAAATGAATACTCTAACGAGCCTGTTGACCTGACTACCGTAGCTAAGATCGGTGATACCATGGAAGCTAAGGTGTTGAAGGTTAACGACGGTGAAGGCCAGATATTACTTACCTACAAGAGACTGGCAGCCGAGAAGGGCAGCAAGAGATTAGAGGAAGCATTTAATAATCATGAAGTATTGAAGGCTACCGTTGCTCAGGTACTTGACGGCGGATTAAGCCTTATCGTTGATGAGACAAGGGTATTTATCCCTGCAAGCCTTGTTTCCGATTCTTACGAGAAGAATCTTAACAAATACCAGGGACAGGAGATTGAATTCGTTATTACCGAGTTTAATCCCAGAAGAAGAAGGATCATCGGTGATCGCAGACAGCTTCTTGTAGCTCAGAAGGCTGAGATGCAGAAGGAATTATTTGATAAGCTTGCCGTTGGACAGATCGTTGAAGGTGTGGTTAAGAACATTACCGATTTCGGTGCATTTGTTGATCTGGGCGGTGCAGACGGACTTCTCCACATTTCCGAGATGAGCTGGGGAAGAGTTGATAATCCCAAGAAGCTTTTCAAGGTAGGGGATAAGGTTAAGGTTCTTATCAAAGACATTAACGAGACCAAGATCGCCCTGAGCCTTAAGTTTGACCAGGAGAATCCCTGGCTTGACGCTGATAAGAAATATGCAGTAGGAACAGTTCTTACAGGTAAAGTTGCGAGAATGACTGATTTCGGCGCATTTGTTGAGATAGTTCCCGGAGTTGACGCTCTCCTTCATGTATCACAGATTTCCCGTGATCATGTTGAGAAGCCTTCAGACGTATTAAGTGTAGGTCAGGAAGTTACTGTTAAGGTTGTTGACCTTAACATTGATGAGAAGAAGATCAGCCTCAGCATGAAGGCTCTTCAGCCTGCACCGGAGGCAGATGAAGCAGGGGAAGAGGCTGCAGCTACAGCTGAGGAGACTTCCGAAGAATAAGTAGTAAAGGTTACAGAGGATTATTATGGCAAACGATTACGAACGCTTTAAGGTTGACGTTAACACTTTAACCAAGATCGATCTTAACGCCTACAAAGAAAAACAGATGAGGAGAAGGATAGATTCCCTCATCGCAAGAAATAAAATAAAGGATTATGATGATTTTATAGCTGCAATAAAGAAAGACGAGAAGCTTTTTAGGGAATTTGTTAATTTCCTTACCATTAATGTTTCAGAATTCTACAGGAATACAGATCAGTGGGCGATATTAGACCAGAAGATCATACCTAAGCTTATCAGTCGCTATGGCAAGAACTTAAAGATATGGAGCGCGGCGTGCTCTACTGGAGATGAGCCTTATTCACTGGTTATGGCCTTCTCCAGATATATACCTTTGAATCAGATTCATGTTATCGCTACTGATATCGATAAAGAGGTTATCGCCAAGGCTAAGACCGGATTGTATGGAGCCAAGAGCATTTCGGGTGTTCCGGATGATTTTAAGACCAAGTATTTCACCAGGATCGGTGATTCATATCAGATATCGGATGATATTAAGAGATGCGTTGAATTTAAGGAACGTAACCTCTTAAAGGACGATTATGAGAAGGATTGTCACCTTATTCTCTGCAGAAATGTGGTTATCTACTTTACTGAGGAGACTAAGGATATGATCTACCGCAAGTTCTATTCTTCGCTTGTGGATGGTGGATTCTTATTCATAGGAAGTACGGAACAGATTATGAATTACAAGGATATCGGTTATACAAGAAGTGAGTCATTCTTCTTTCAAAAGGGAGATATGGAATAGTAAGGGGTAAAAGAAATAAGTATACGGAGCGAGCTCTGTATACTTATATTTCTTTTACCCCTTATCATCTCATGTGATTCAAGCAATGCATAATGTATTTCTTTATAAGTGTGTCATTTTCGCACAACTCATCAGTCAGCTCAAAATACGTAATCTTATCATGATATTCGATCTTAAAGTAGGGCTCTATAAGCTCCGAGAACTGGGGCAGGAACCGGCCGGTCTTCCTGCTGTAACAGTTGGCTGCTTTGGCCTGGGTTCTGAAATCCTTATCCACATAGAACGCCACAGACTTGTGAACTGCCATATCTTCCTTGGGAAGATAGTAGTAGTCTGTGTAATCGGAGTAGTAGAATTTCAACTCCCCGGTGTACATGGAGATCTTGAAGCCTACCTTCTTACCCTTTCCAGACAGGTACAAGGGTCCCGTGCCGTAGGAAATATGCTTAGGCAATGGGATAGTGGGAATCAGGTCAAATACCGCGTCCATGGCAATATTGCCATCAGCCGTTTCATATCTTTGTATATCAACCTGGGACAGGTCAAATCCACCGTTAAAAAAGGTAACATAAGAGAGGATGGGAAGTATGGCAATTAGGCCTCTGATGTCATCCGCATTATGCTGCAGAAGGATATCCTTAGTGCGGTTATCCGGATTCTTTGTATATTCCTTATAATAGTTAATGAGTTCACCGCCGTTATAGATGTCCTCACGGTGGATCCCTAAGAAGCGCTCAATGTTCTTTTGCTTGTAATTCTCTAGTTTAAAGAATTTCTTATAGGGGAAGATCTGCCGGTATATGTCAAGATGGGGAATCTTACCGGAAATAAAGGGAATATCGTAGGTTTTGCATTTCTCCCGAAGATAAGCGGTATCGAAGCCGAGACCGTTATAACTGATAAGGAGATGACAGTCCCTCACGGCTTCGGAGAATTCCCTGATTATAAGAACCTCTTCTGCGGTGTTCTCCGCAAACCACTGGTCCAAAACCCAGGATCCTTCGGACTCGTAAGCGAGACCGATAAGGTAAAGGTTGGTATTATTAGGGGAAAAGCCGGTGGTTTCTATATCAAAAAAAGCCACTTCATTGGAAGGTACGTTATTTACCGAAGTGGGTGGATTATCAATATCAAGCTTAAGTGTAGTCCGAATCATTTAGGTAACCCTTTCATTAGACTATAGACTATGCTCTTGAATTATTGTCTACATTTGTATTATACTATTTATTATCTGTTTGCAAACAGTTTTTTTATATTTTAGAGGAGATACACATGAATTCCAAAGAAATAAGAGCTAATCTTAAGAATAAGGAACGCATAGTTATAAAGATAGGCTCATCATCCCTGTATTACGGAGAGAGTGGGAATATGAACCTGGGCAAGGTGGAGAAGCTGGTCCGCCTCATCTGCGACCTTCAGAACCGGGGCAAGCAGGTGGTTCTGGTATCCTCCGGAGCCATAGCTGCGGGACGTAAGGCCTTAGGCATGAGGGTAAAGCCCTCCAAACTGCCGGAGAAGCAGGCCTGCGCCGCTGTGGGTCAGGCCAGACTCATGATGATCTACCAGAAGATATTCAACGAATATAATCATGTAGCCGGTCAGGTTCTTATGACCAAACATACCATTACCAATAATCTGGAGTGCAAGAATACTCAGAATACTTTCCTGGAGCTTCTTAAGCTTGGGGTTGTGCCTATAGTTAATGAGAATGACACCGTTTCCACCAGTGAGATCAAAGTGGGAGATAACGATAAACTCTCCGCAGTGGTGGCTTCCATTATCGATGCGGATCTTCTTATCATGCTTTCCGATATTAAGGGGCTCTATACCGATGACCCTAACGCCGATCCGAAGGCTGAGTTTATCAGTTTTGTGGACGATGTTCACACTGTTTTCAACATGGGCAAGTCCTCCACCGGTTCAGACGTGGGTACAGGAGGGATGGCTACCAAGCTTGATGCGGCGGTGATCGCCACCTCTTCCGGCGCGGACATGGTCATTACCAGCGGAGATGATGTTGAGAATATCACAAGGATCTTAGAGGGAGAAGACATCGGAACCTTATTTGCAGCGCACAAAAATGAGAATTTTTATATTGACGAATATTTAAGGGATATATAACATGGAACAAAAAAAGATTGACCGTATAAATGAACTTGCCAGAAAGTCCAAAGCAGAGGGCCTGACGGCTGCTGAGCGTGAGGAACAGCAGCTTCTTCGAAGAGAGTACATAGAGGCTGTCAGAGGGAATCTTAAGAAGCAGCTGGATAATATCGATATGGTGAACCCTGACGGCAGCGTGGAGAATCTGGGAGAGAGATACGCAAGGAATGTGAAGAACTAAGGAGGAGAGCACATTGGGTTATATTGAGGAAATCGGAACTAAAGCTCAGGGGGCTAAGGTACCTTTGTCAAAGCTTTCTTCAGTAAAGAAGGATGAAGTTTTATGCAAGGTTGCTGATGCCCTGGTTTCCAGAGCCGAGTTTATATTGGAAGAGAATAAATCTGATGCCGATGAGTGGGTCAGAAAGGGCAAGGATGAGGGCATGCTTGACCGTCTGCTTCTCAGTGAAGACCGTATCGAGGGCATGGCCATAGGCCTTCGCCAGCTGGCGGGACTGGAAGACCCGGTAGGAGAGGTTTTATACATGAAGGAGCGCCCCAACGGCCTTATGATAGGGGAGAAGAGAGTCCCCTTAGGTGTTGTGGGCATCATTTACGAGTCACGACCCAATGTTACCGCAGATGCCTTCGGCCTTTGCTTCAAAACCGGAAATGTTGTTATTCTTAAAGGCGGCAGTGACGCCATTAACTCAAATAAGGCTATTATCAAGGTTATCCGGGATGTGCTGGAGACCTGCGAAGTGGAGCCTGACGTGGTTCAGCTTATTGAGTCCACTGACAGAGAAGTGACTAAAGCTTTCATGAAAATGAATGATTATATTGACGTGCTTATTCCCAGAGGAGGAGCAGGCCTTATTAAGACTGTGGTTGAGGAATCTACTGTTCCCGTTATTGAGACCGGAACGGGTAACTGCCACATTTACGTGGACAAATATGCGGATCTGGATATGGCCATTAACATCATTTTCAATGCCAAAACATCCAGGATCAGTGTCTGCAATGCCTGTGAGTCACTGGTAGTTCATAAGGAAGTTGTGGGTAAACTCCTTCCTGCATTAAAGAAGCGACTGGATGAGAAGAAGGTCGAACTTCGGGGTGATGCGGCGGCTGTTAAGGCGGCTTCCGGCATTAAGAAGGCCACGGAAGAGGACTGGGGGAAGGAGTATCTTGACTACATCCTTTCCATTAAGACGGTTGACAGTATTGACGAAGCCATAGCCCATATTAATAAATATAATACGGGACATTCAGAAGCCATCATTACCAGGGATTATGAAAATGCGCAGAGATTCTTAAACGAGATAGATGCGGCGGCAGTATACGTTAATGCCTCCACCAGATTTACCGACGGATTTGAATTCGGACTGGGAGCAGAGATAGGGATCAGTACCCAGAAGCTCCACGCAAGAGGACCCATGGGTCTTAAAGCCCTGACCACCACCAAGTTCATTATCTACGGCAACGGACAGGTGAGAGAATAAGAAAAATCAGAATGTTACCAGCGCATCCAATACACCTTGGATGGACTTCTCCGCCACCGGCAGGGTGTATTCCGGCTCGTGGATGTGCTCCAGATAGTGAGCATCTGAATCTGTTATTACACGGCAACCCTCAAGATAAGGGTTGTCTTTTTTTATCCTGTGGAGGTTAGCCAGGTTCTTGACCTCGATACACTTAAACTTGGAATCTGGGGGGACGAAACCTAAGTTAGACATAAGGCTGGTGGTGTCCTTGTCGATATGGGCAGGCACCATAACGCCCTTGTGACCGGTGATAAGATCGTAGCACTCGTCAAAGGTGATATTGGTAGCATTAATAAGAAGGTTGGGCTCATGACCTATAACCCGGTCATCTTCGTTCATTATCAGCTGTTCGCCGAAGATATCCGGCTTATTCTCTATAAGGACCCTTTTGGCGTCCACAAAATCATTCCATTTCAAAGCATCCTCAAGACAGGAAAAAAGGCATAATACATGAACTTCCTCGGCAGTGGTAAGCTCCATGCCGGGAATCGCTATTATGCCGTAAGCCTCTGCTAGCTTCATAATCGCCGGACAGTTCCTGCAGGAATTGTGGTCCGTAAGGGCGATAACGTCAAGCTCTTTAATTGTAGCCATTCCCACGATATTACCCGGGGTCATGTCATTATCCCCGCAGGGAGAAAGGCAGGAATGGATGTGAAGATCATAGTGTAAATTATGCATTGATCAGTTTATAAACCTCGTAAGAAGCCTCAAATACAGGCATATCAGTGGTAAACACCGTAACATCCGCAGTCTCCAGCTTGGCCTTGCCGGCTTCGTCAAATTGCACACCTTCAGCAAGAATGACGCAGGATACATCAGCCAGGGTAGCTACCGCCAGGGTATTAATATTACCCATAACCGTAACCCAGGCGCAGTCTGCAGGGGCTTTACTCATGGCTATACTTAAAAGGTCGCAGTTAAAGACGCCGGATATGGGGCGGCCTGGGTCGGAACCTTCTTTTAAAGTAGTAAATAAGCCGGTTTTGATCAAATCTTCGATAGTCATATACTTACCTCAACTAAGACTTCTTCTTGGGAGAGTCTTTTTTCTTTTTCTTATCCGGGGCATCGCATTTTTCCTCTGAACCTTTAGGGTCGGCAGAAGCAGCATTGGCAGCGTCTTTGTTAAAGAATCCTGTAAGGGACTGCTCTAAGTTGGCTATGGAGCTGCCGGCATCCGTAGCATTGGACATATTATGAGTCAGGGTGGAAAGCTGCAGGGTCAGGAAATTAAAGTATTCCTTGAAAATGTGGATACAAGCCGTATCGGATGCCTCGCCCCTTACTATATCTTCCGCCAGGGCGCGACAGGTGGGGGCTCCGCAGGAACCGCAGTCAAGTCCCGGGAAGAGGTCAACGATCTTCTCTACGGCATTAAGGTTATTAATACCTTCTATAACATTATTACCGATACGGAATACCGGTTCGTAGACAATCTCCTTATTCCAGCCGAAATCCACATCCTCGCTGTAAACCGTGGTGGACCGGTTATTGAAGCTGGATACCTTAACGGGAAGGTATTTCTTAAGCCTCTTATTCTTGGTCTGGGCTATATAGGGATTCTCAACTGTAAGTACTCCGCCTACACAGCCTCCTGCGCATGCGTTAAGCTCAATGAAGTTCAATCCCGAGAAACGTTCATCCTCCAGGTTCTCCAATACTTTAATAACGTTAGTGATACCATCGGCAGCCAGATAATTATCGGAAACGATGCCGTTGGACTCACCGCCGCTTACACTCCAGCCGATACCGATCTTTCCCGATTCGGAAAGTTTAGGCAGGGCAGAGTCCTGGTATTCTTTCGCTGTGTCACTTAAAGAATCCAAAAGAAGAGGATAGATGTCCTTAATGGCAAGAACTCCGTCTATCTCACTTTTCTCGATGCCCAGGGGTTCCTTGCTGTATGTCACCTTTGCCGGGCATGGCGTAATAAATATAATCCCGATTTTATTTCTCGGGAGACCCGTTTTATCCATGACTTTCTTTAATGCCATCTCGGCGGCGATCTCCACCGGAGGCTTAATGGGGAGCAGGTGCTCGATCAGGTTCGGGAAACGAACCCTTACGAGACGAACTATGGAAGGACAGGCCGAACTGATGATAGGCCATTGTTCCTTGTGCTCGGAGATATATTTCATGGTGGCTTCGGAAACCAGTTCTGCCGCCGCGCTTACCTCAAACACGTCATCAAAACCCAGACCCAAAATGGCGTTAAGGATCAGGTTAATGTCCTTGATGTTATTAAACTGGGTATACAAAGAAGGCGCGGGCAGAGCCACGGAATATTCAAATCTGTTAAGAATCTCCAGGGTATCACGCTTGGCAAGCTTGGCATAATGGGGGCAGATTCTTATGCATTCGCCGCAGTCTATACAGAACTTGTTATTAATGACCGCTTTGCCATTACGAACACGGATAGCCTGGGTAGGGCATCGCTTGATACAATTCAGGCAGCCCTTACACAAATCTTTATCTAAGTATATTGAGTGGTAGAAATTCTCCATTATATATAGTCCTCTAAAGTTTTTTGTTTACATGCCAATATACATGGTGATAGTAGTACCTACGCCTACGATGGAGTCTATGATGATGTCGTCGGTATTCTTGATCATATTAGGCAGTCCCATGCCTGCACCGAAGCCAAGTATACGTATCTGTTCCAGGGCCGTGGAATATCCTGCCTGGGTAGCCTGCACAATATCATTAATACCGGGACCGCTGTCTTTCAAGACAATCTTAAGACCGGCTTCCGATATCTCAACATCTATATATCCGCCGTTGGCATGGATAACCATGTTGATCTCGGCCTCATAGAGAGCGATGGCAACCTTTCGGATGGCATCGGGACTGATGCCCATTTGTTTAAGCTTGCTCTTAAGGTCGCTGCTGGCTTCTCCTGCACGGGTGAAATCTCCATCCGGTACATCGTAGTGAAGGTTAATTGTGGTTTCAGCAGCCAAGAGCAGCACCTCCGATGGCACCGGTCTTAAACAATATGCCGGCAGTCTCAAACATACAGTAGTCGGAGAGGAGGACGCAGATGCCGTTATTCTTAGCAAGAGAGATCATACCTTCCGTAGGTTCCTTCCCCTTAATAAAAATGATGCATTCGATATCAAGCAGCTCAGCGGTACGCATAACCTGCGGATTACACAATCCCGTAATAAGAACGGATGCATCTTTGGCAAATGCAAGGCAGTCGCTCATCATATCCGATGCAAATGCACTGGTAACTTCAAGGTCAAGCTTCTCCTCACAGGCTAAAACCTTGGCGTTGAGTAGTTTTTGAATCTCTTTTACAGTCACGTTCATACCCCCATAATTCGTTCATTTTACCTAATTGTAACACGATTATTGGTTATTTTCAACAAAAAGAAGACACAAAAGCGTTATTATTTTAACGATGAATTTTTAACAAAGTGCAATATGTTGTTTTTTCTATATGAAAAATGTCTATATCTACGAAAAAATCGCCTTGATTTTTATATAGATTGATGATAAGATATTATTGCTTTGAACTCGTGTATCCATAAGGCTTTCAGGCTTTATGAAAAGTGCACAATAAATACTAGGAGGGATAATGTTGAGAGCAAAAAAACAGACTGTTCCTTTCAAAGGAACAAAAGAGCAGGAGAAGCAGCTAAAGCAGGTTATTGAAGAACTTCGTAACGAAAAAGGCTGCCTGATGCCTATTATGCAAAGAGCACAAGACATCTATGGATATCTTCCCATTGAAGTTCAGAAGATGATTTCCGAAGAGCTGTCAGTACCCATGGAGAAGATCTATGGAGTTGCCACATTTTATGCACAGTTTAACCTGATGCCCAAGGGTGACTACCAGATCTCAGTTTGTCTGGGTACTGCTTGTTACGTTAAGGGTTCAGGTAATATTTTCGAGAAGATTAAGACTACTTTGAAGATCGATAGCGGCGAGTGCACACCCGATGGTAAGTTCTCACTTGATGCATGCCGTTGCATAGGTGCCTGCGGACTTGCACCTGTTATGACAGTTAACGACGAAGTTTACGGAAGACTTACAGTTGACGAAGTAGAAGGCATTTTACAGAAATACGCTTAATAGTTTATGTTACCTGAGATATCACTTAATGTATTGGACATAGCACAAAATTCAATAAGAGCCGAGGCGGACCTCATCGAGATCGGAGTTTACATTGACCGTAAGGCAGATACCCTGACTGTTATCATTAACGATAACGGCTGCGGGATGACTGCAGAACAGATAGCTCACGTAGAGGATCCATTTTTCACAACTCGTTCCACCAGAAAGATCGGCTTAGGGGTTCCTTTCTTTAAAATGTCAGCCATTATTACAGGCGGTTCATTTGAGATTACATCGGAAGTAAAAGTAGGGACTAAGGTCAAAGCAGTTTTCGTTTTGTCTCATATAGACCGGATGCCGCTTGGGGATATTAATTCAACCATCCACACATTGGTGACATATAATACGAACATTGATTTTGTGTATACATATGAGTTTGACGGCAGGTCATTTGTCCTGGATACCAGGCAGATGAGAGAGATCTTAGGGGGTGTTCCCTTAGATGCGCCGGAGGTATCGGACTACATTAAAGAGTATTTAGATGAGAATAAGAAAGAAGCAGACGGAGGAGTCTTGCTTTGATAATTTGATTAGGAGGACAATAAATGAAATCTCTGGAAGAATTAAAAGCCATTAGAGAAAAAATGCAGGGTCAGGTCGGATTCCGTGACGAAGGCGATGATGGTATCAGAGTTGTTGTCGGTATGGCAACATGCGGTATCGCTGCAGGCGCGAGACCGGTACTGACTACTTTATCGGATAAGGTTCAGGAGAAGGGTCTTGACAAGGTTAAGGTTGTTCAGACCGGATGTATAGGACTTTGCAAGTATGAGCCTATCGTAGAAGTTATTGAGCCGGGCAAGGAAAAGGTTACTTATGTTCACATGACACCTGAGAAGGCTATTGAGGTCATCGATAAGCACCTTATTCGCGGCCAGGTTGTTTCTGAGTACACATTAGATATGAAATAGGAGGATATGAATATGTTTCGTTCACATGTATTGGTTTGCGGTGGAACCGGATGTACATCCTCCGGAAGTGCGCAGATTATTGAGACATTAGAAAAAGAGATCAAGAAGCACTGCCTTGATAAAGAGGTATGCGTAGTTAAGACAGGATGCCACGGACTCTGTGCCCTGGGCCCCATCGTTATCGTATACCCGGAAGGTGCTTTCTATTCAAGAGTATCAAAAGATGACGTACCCGAGATCGTTTCAGAGCATCTGGTTAAGGGTCGTATCGTTACCCGTCTTCTTTATCAGGAGACAGTTAAGGAAGATGGTTTCACACCTATCGTAGATACCGCTTTCTATAAGAAGCAGCACAGAGTTGCTCTTCGTAACTGCGGTGTTATCAATCCCGAGAATATTGAAGAGTATATCGGAACCAGAGGATATGAAGCTTTAGGTAAGGTTCTTAAGGAGATGACTCCCGATGAAGTTATCCAGCTTATCCTTGATTCAGGTCTTAGAGGCCGTGGTGGTGCAGGATTCCCCACAGGTTTGAAGTGGAAATTCGCATCAGGCAACAGAGGAAATGTTCAGAAGTATGTATGCTGTAACGCCGACGAGGGTGACCCGGGTGCATTCATGGACCGTTCGGTACTTGAGGGAGATCCCCATGTAGTACTTGAGGCTATGACCATCGCAGGTTACGCTATCGGTGCTTCACAGGGTTATATCTATGTTCGTGCTGAGTATCCTATCGCTGTTACACGTCTTAACATTGCTATTAAGCAGGCAAGAGAGTACGGCTTACTTGGTAAGGACATTTTCGGATCAGGATTTGACTTTGATATCGAGCTTCGTCTCGGTGCAGGTGCTTTCGTTTGCGGTGAGGAGACAGCCCTCATGACATCTATCGAAGGTAACAGAGGTGAGCCCAGACCCAGACCGCCTTTCCCGGCAGTTAAAGGTTTGTTCGAGAGCCCCACTATCCTTAACAACGTTGAGACATGGGCTAACATTCCTCAGATTATCCTTAACGGACCGGAATGGTTCGCTTCCATGGGTACAGAGAAGTCAAAAGGAACCAAGGTATTCGCTCTTGGTGGTAAGATTAATAATACAGGTCTTGTTGAGATTCCTATGGGAACCACTCTTCGTACAGTTATCGAGGAGATCGGTGGAGGAATCCCCAACGGCAAGAAGTTTAAGGCTGCTCAGACAGGTGGTCCTTCAGGCGGATGTATCCCGGCAGAGCATTTTGACATTGAGATCGATTACGATAACCTCATTTCCATCGGTTCCATGATGGGATCCGGCGGACTTATCGTTATGGACGAAGACAACTGTATGGTTGATATCGCTAAATTCTTCCTTGAGTTTACGGTAGACGAGTCCTGCGGTAAGTGTACACCCTGCCGTATCGGTACCAAGAGAATGTGGGAGATCTTAGACCGTATTACAAAAGGTAAAGGAACTCTTGAAGATCTTGACAGACTTGAAGAACTTGCATACTACATCAAGGATAACGCACTCTGCGGTCTCGGACAGACAGCTCCGAACCCGGTTCTTTCAACACTGCGTTACTTCAGAGATGAGTATGTAGCTCACGTTGTAGATAAGAAATGTCCTGCAGGCGTATGTAAAGACTTACTTTCATACAAGATTGACCCGGAGAAATGTAAAGGTTGTACCAAGTGCGCTAAGAACTGTCCGGTTGGCGCTATTACCGGAGAGAAGAAGGAAGCACATACCATCGATACCAACAAGTGTATCAAGTGCGGCGTATGTTATGACAACTGTAAATTCGATGCGGTTTATAAAGACTAATGGAGGGCATAGAACATGGAAATGGTTAATATTAAAATTAATGGTGTTGATTGTCAGGCACCGCAGGGTTCTACCATCCTCGAAGCAGCCAGACTTGCAAATATTGAGATCCCTACACTTTGCTTTTTAAAGGACATCAATGCGATCGGTGCTTGCCGTATCTGTGTTGTTGAGGTTAAGGGAGCCAGAACTCTTGTTACAGCCTGCGTATATCCTATTAACGAAGGAATGGAGATTTTCACAAATACTCCGAAGGTTATGGAATCAAGAAAGAAGACTTTGCAGCTCATTCTTTCCGACCATGACAAGAAATGTACTTCTTGTGTAAGAAGTAACAACTGTGAATTACAGAAATTATGTAATGAGTACGGTGTTGATGATGCTGATAAATATCAGGGAATCTCTAACAAGTTCGAACTTGATGATTCAGCGCCTCATATGATCCGTGATAATAACAAATGTATACTCTGCAGACGCTGCGTAGCTGCCTGCGAGAAGACTCAGGGTATCGGTGTTATCGGTGCTAACGAGAGAGGATTTAAGACATTTGTAGGTTCACCCTTTGATATGGACCTTAATGAGACAGCATGTATCAGCTGCGGTCAGTGTATCGCTGTTTGTCCTGTTGGTGCTCTTTATGAGAAGGACAACACTAAGGAAGTATTTGATGCTATAGCAGATCCCAAGAAGCACGTTATCGTTCAGACTGCTCCTGCAGTACGTGCAGCTTTGGCAGAAGAGTTCGGTTACCCCGTAGGAACAGATTCACAGGGTAAGATGTTTGCAGCTCTTCGTCGTCTGGGATTTGATAAGGTATTTGATACCAACTTCTCAGCTGACTTAACCATCATGGAAGAAGGAACAGAGTTCTTAGACAGATTGAACAACGGTGGTAAGCTTCCTCTTATCACATCATGTTCACCGGGATGGATCAGATATGCTGAGCAGTACTTCCCTGACTTCCTTGATAATCTTTCATCTTGTAAGTCACCTCAGCAGATGTTCGGTGCAGTTGCCAAGAGCTACTATGCTGAGAAGAACAATATTCCTAAGGAAGATATCGTTTGCGTATCTATCATGCCTTGTACAGCAAAGAAGTTCGAGATCGGAAGAGAAGATCAGGCAGCTAACGGTGTACCCGATGTTGACTATGCTCTTACAACGAGAGAACTTGCAAGAATGATAAGAAGAGCAGGCCTTATGTTTGATGATCTTCCGGATGAAGAAGCAGACGCTCCACTTGGTCTTGGAACAGGTGCTGCTGTTATCTTCGGTGCTACCGGCGGTGTTATGGAAGCAGCTCTTCGTACGGTTGTTGAGATCGTTACAGGTAAGGAAGCTCCCAGCCTCGACTTCATGGATGTTCGTGGTATCGAAGGAGTTAAGGAAGCTACATATAACGTAGGCGGAACAGAGGTTAAGGTTGCTGTTGCATCCGGTACAGCTAATGCAAGAAAGGTTCTTGAGGCTGTACGTAACGGTGAGAAGGAATACCACTTCATCGAGATCATGGGATGCCCCGGCGGCTGCGTAAATGGTGGTGGACAGCCTATCCAGCCCGCATCAGTACGTAACTTCGTTAATATTCGTGAGGAGCGTGCAAAGGTTCTTTATAACATTGATAAGAACAATCCGCTGCGTAAATCTCATGAGAATCCGGCTGTTAAGGAGTTATATGATACATATCTTGAGAAACCCGGCAGCCACAGAGCACATGAACTTCTTCATACTAAGTATGAGAAGAGAGAACTCTACAAGTAAACAAAGGTTTTTAGGGCTCGCATTCGCGAGCCCTATTTTTGTTTACACAAGTAATGCCATATGCTATAATCTTTAACTGGTGATTTTCGATGGTTTGGGATGTTTTGTACAATTTGACGGTTATGCCGATACAGATTCTCATAGAGTTTATCTTTGGGCTTATGTATCGTATCTTTGCGAATCCCGGCGTAGCCATTATATTTGTAAGTATTGCGGTCCAGCTGCTGGTGCTGCCTCTGTATAAGCAGTCCGATGCTATGCAGGAGCAGGAGCGCAACAAGCAGAAAGAGATGGAGCGCTGGGTTAAACATATAAAGAAGACCTTTAAAGGTGATGAGCGTTTTATGATGCTGCAGGCTTATTACAGGGAAGTAGGGTATAAGCCGGCCTATGCTATTAAAGGCTCATTTTCGCTGTTACTCCAGATTCCCTTTTTCATGGCGGCTTATAATTACCTGTCAAGCCTGTCCCTCCTTAAGGGGGCGTCATTTTTGGGCATAGCTGACTTAAGCCTGCCTGACGGACTGATATCCATAGGGGGATTATCTCTTAATCTCCTTCCCATACTTATGACGGCCTTTAACATAATATCGGGTATTATATATACCAAGGGATTTCCCTTAAAAGACAAGGTGCAGACCTATGGCCTGGCAGCTGTTTTTCTTGTGCTCCTTTATCAGAGCCCTGCGGGACTGGTATTTTACTGGACTTTAAATAATGTGTTTTCCCTTTTGAAGAACATTTTCATGAAGCTGGTTCCGGTTTCGAAAATGATTGAAGGCTTTAAGGCAAAAAGGATTGCTGCCGGAAAAGGAATGAAGGAGAAGAAAGAAGAGTTCGTTCTCTCCAAGAAAGAAAAGTCTCTTTTTACCGTTGCCAGCGTCTTTGCAGCAGTTCTGCTGGGGGCTGCCATACCCGTATCGGTCATAAGTTCTTCCCCCACGGAGTTCTTTTCGACTCTGAGTTCTCCCATGGATTTTGTTATAAGGACATTTGCAGTTTACGTCGGATTCTTTATTGTATGGTTTAGGATCTTTTATATGTTGTGCAGCGATAAGGTAAAGCATTATTTCACACTGGGTCTGTGCGGTGCTGATATTATGGCAACCATTAATTTCTACGGATTCTCCATGAATCTGGGGAATATGTCATCCATACTGGTTTACGACGAATATCCGGTATTTGCCGTAAGCACCCACCTTTTAAACCTGGGAATACTTATTCTGGTGGGATGCCTTGTAGGCTTCTTATATAAGAAGAAAAGGGTTATCATCACTAGGGTATGTCAGATAGCCACCCTTACTCTTGCAGTGGTTTCGGTAGTGGGCTGCGGTACCATTATTAAGGATTCATCTACTTATAAAAAGCCCAAACCGGTGATACCTCAGGCATCTGAAGACATATATCATTTCAGCAAAAAGGGTAAGAATGTTATGGTCTTTATGGTAGACCGGGCCATAAGCGGATATCTGCCTTACTTCCTGCAGGAGAAGCCGGAGCTGGAGAAAATGTACGACGGCTTTACCTACTATCCAAATACCTTATCCTTTGGGGGTAATACCAATTTCGGAGCACCGGCCCTTTTCGGGGGATATGATTATACTCCCAAGGCTATGAATGAGAGAAGCGATCTCCTTCTTGCGGCTAAGCATAATGAGGCTTTGAAAATGATGCCCACTCTCTTTGGAGAGAAGGGTTTTGCCACCACCGTTACAGACCCGCCCTATGCGGGATATCGGTGGAATCCCGACATTTCCATATATAATGGTATGAAAAATGTGAAGGCTTACGTCACGGAAGGGAAGTATGATACCGAGTCCACCAAGATATACGGGGATATAGCCGATTCCATGCAGCGTCATAATTTTGTATGCTACAGTTTTAATAAGGCAATGCCCACCTGTGTGCATAATTTCTTCTATGACAGCGGGAACTACTTCGGCTCCAATAACACACAGCAGGTTAATCCTTCATTTTACAGGTGGTACTCAGCTTTGGAGTGCTTAAAGGAACTTACTGGTATATCCGATGGCGAAGAGGATAATTTCCTTCTTCTGCAGAATGCCACAGCTCATGAGGCAAACCTCCTTAAGGAGCCGGAATATGTGCCGGATATAGGCTCATTTACGATTTATGATCCCAATGATGAGAGGTTCTCCTATAAGGGAAAGAGGGTGGATGTCCATGATACCTGGGATTTCTGCCATTATCAGATTAATATGTGCGCCCTTCTTCGAATAGGTGAGTGGCTTGACTACCTAAAAGAGCAGGGAGTATATGATAATACAAGGATAATAATCGTGGCGGATCACGGTTATCCCATGGCCCAGTTCCAGTATATGCTTCTTTCAAACGGTCTGGATGTGGAGAGGTTTAATCCCCTTCTTATGGTAAAGGATTTTAATGCCCACGGATTTAAGACGGATGACACATTTATGACAAATGCGGATGTGCCCACCCTGGCCATGGAAGGGGTTATCCATAATCCCGTTAATCCCAATACGGGCAATCCCGTGAATATGGATGCCAAGAAGGATGACCAGTATATCACTACTTCGGAGAAATGGTCCACAACCATTAACCATGGATACAAATTCGATACCACAGACGGCTACTGGTACGCAGTTAAACCGGGCAGCATTTTTGACGTGAATAACTGGAAGAGAGCTTCCAAAGGAGATAAATAGATGTATCTGTATATCGATCCCGGTACCGGGAGCATGCTTTTTACAATTATTATAGGACTTATATCCACCCTGATCTTTGCCTTCAGGGACAAGTTTCTGAAGCTGAAATTTCTTATGAGCGGCGGTAAGGCTGCCAAGGTGGATTCGAGTAAGCTTCCCGTAGTAATTTTCGCTGACCACAAGCGTTACTGGAATATGTTTGAGCCTGTCTGCGACGAGTTTGAGAGACGGGGAGAGGTTTGCTATTACTGGACTGCTTCACCGGACGATCCGGCTCTTTCAAAGGGATACGAGCATGTTAAGACAGAGTTTATAGGGGAAGGAAATAAGGCATTTGCCCGGCTTAATATGATGAATGCCAGGGTGTGCTTCTCTACCACGCCGGGACTGGATGTCTACCAGTGGAAGAGGTCCAAGGACTGTGATTATTACGTCCACATTTACCATGCAGTTGACGAGGGTACGGGTTACCGTATGTTCGGAATTGATTTTTACGATGCCCTGCTGACTTCCGGAGAGATCCAGGAGACTACCCTTAGAAAGATAGAAGACGTAAGAGGTATACCTCACAAGGAATGCCATATGGTGGGTAACCCTTATATGGATTCTCTTAAGGCAAGATATGAGGAGAGAAAGAAGACGGATACGGGTGAAGGCCATGTATTTACAGTGCTTCTGGCTCCTTCCTGGGGACCGGATTCCATCCTGAACAAATACGGGGAGAGGATTCTTAAGGCTTTAAAGGATACCGGTTTTAAGATAATTGTTCGAGCCCATCCCCAGACCATTATTAATGAAAAAGACTTTTATGAGGGGCTTGTGGCCAAGTTCCCGGAGAATGAGAACTTCGTCTGGGACAGAAGCAATGATAACTTCGAGACCCTGTATCAGTCGGATATTATGATCACTGATTTCTCGGGTATCATTTTCGACTATACTTATGTCTTTGACAGGCCCTTGATGTATGCCGATACTTCCATGGATACCGCACCTTACGATGCGGCCTGGCTGGATGAAGAGGTTTGGAGACTGGCCATACTGCCGGATCTGGGGCTGAAGCTTTCAGAAGAAGATTTCCCCAGGATGAAGGAAGTTATAGAGTCTGTATCGGATAATGAAAGATATGCGGCGGGACGGGAGAAGTACAGAAATGAGTCCTGGCAGATTATAGGGAATTCCGCATCGAATATAGTGGATTACCTGCTGAACAAGAATAATGAGTTAATGGACCGGGATACAGAAAAAGATAAGAATGAATAAAGCGGAGCGATGGTTGAAGCACACGACATAAAGTGCAAAAAACCGTCGCTTTTATTCGTTTAAGACTTGACAGTGTTCATTTTTACTAATATACTAGGCTGGTATGAACAGACCGGCATTAAGCCGGTTGCGGCAAAAGAGGTAGTTTTAATTGACCAGAAATGAATTTACCCTTCTCTATGATATTAAGAAGCACGGGATTTTAAGCGTACGTAAGATGAAAGACACCACAGGTCTTTCTACGGGGTACATTTCCCAGACACTGAAATCATTTACCGAGAAGAACTATATTGATAACGAAGGCATTACTTCTAAAGGAGAGGAAGCATTGCTGCCCTATAAGGTGGATAACGCTATTATTATGGCTGCCGGTATGTCCACCCGCTTTGTTCCCTTAAGCCTTGAGAAACCAAAGGGACTGCTGCAGGTTAAGGATGAAGTTCTTATCGAGCGTCAGATCAAGCAGCTTCACTCTGCGGGAATAGAAGAGATAGTTATAGTTCTTGGCTATAAAAAGGAAGCTTTCTTTTACCTGGAAGAAAAATATGAGGGGATTAAGATAGTCATTAACCCCGAATACAATATTAAGAATAATACCCATACCCTTTATCTTGCCCAGCGCTTTATAAAGAATACTTACATATGTTCTTCGGATAATTATTTTGCTGAGAATCCCTTTGAGGAATATGTATATCAGGCCTACTACGCTGCCCAGCATGTTACGGAGAAGACCAGTGAATGGTACATGTTCCCAGACAGTAAGGGCAATATCGCCAAGGTTGTTATAGGCGGCGAAGAGGGAGATATAATGCTGGGACACGTATATTGGGACCGGGAGTTCTCCGCGGCTATGCTGGGAATTATAAATGCTGACCATGAGATAGGAAGGTATAATGACCAGCTTTGGGAGCAGGTTTTAACTGACAACCTTAAAAAGCTGCCCCCCATGGAGATTAAGGTTTATCCAAAGGATACCATCTTTGAATTTGACTCCCTGGATGAACTGCGGACCTTTGATACCAACTATATCAGCCATACTCACAGCTCTATTATGAAGAATATCGAGAAGGTTTTAGACTGCAGTGAGAGTGATATTAAAGGCTTCAAGACCATTAAAGAGGGTATTACCAATACCAGTTTTTCCTTTGAAGTAAAGGGAAAGAGATATGTTTACCGCCATCCCGGAGAAGGAACCCGGGAATTTATCTCAAGAGCAAATGAGAAGAAGGCCCTGGAACTGGCCAAATCCCTGGAGGTGGACCCCACCTTTATCTATATGGATGAGGACGAGGGATGGAAGATATCCCATTTTGTTGAGAACTTTCGAGTTCCGGATTACAGCTCGTTTGAGGATTCCAAGAGGGTGATCGCCGTATTAAAGAAACTGCATGGCAGCAAGCTTTCTTCCCGCCGGTCATTTTCACCCTGGGATGAGGCTTTAAAGACAGAAAAGATACTTCGGGGTGAAAAGGAGGGTATAGCTGATCCCGGCTTTGACGAGCTTAAAGGAGCCGTGGAGAAAGTTATAAAGAAATGTAAGGGTGATGGTATAGAACCTTGCTTCTGCCATTGCGATACCTATGCCCAGAACTGGATGCTGACCGATAAGGAGACCATCCTTATTGACTGGGAATACGCTGGAAATGCTGACCCCGGATGCGATATCGGAAGTTATATAATGGACAGCATGTGGGATATACCTGATGCTAAGAAGTTTATCGAAGAGTATTGCGGCAAGGACTGCGATGAGAAGACTCTGTTTCATTTTCTGGCATATACGGCCCTTCTTTCATTCCATTGGTATGTATGGGCACTTTACCGCGAGGCCAAGGGTACCGTTATGGGAGAAAGCCTGTATAACTGGCGTGTGATGGCTAAGAGATATTCAAAATATCTTGTTGATAAAGGAGGTTTATAAATGGCTAAGGATATTGTGAAGGAAGACCTTCCAAAGGTTTCGGACCTGTGCGTTAAGATTATCGGGTCTGATTACAAGGATATCGAAAGAATGGGCGGCTTGACCAATCATACTTATCACGTGACGATGGCTGACGGAGCCGAGTATGTGGTTCGTATCCCGGGAGAGGGAACAGAGGATGTTATCGTTCGTTCTGACGAGAAGAAGAGCACCGAGCTGGCATGCAGGGTCGGCGTGGATGCGAGACTGCTTTATTTCGGAGATGAGGGCTCCAAGGTAACAGATTATATCAAAGGTGCTGTTACTCAGTCTGCTGAGTCACTTAAAAGCGACAAGAGGATAAGACAGGTAGCGGAAATATTTAAGAAGCTTCATTCCTGCGGAGAAGATACAGGGGTTCCCTTTGAAGTATTTGATATGGCACAGATCTATAAGAAGGCCATAGCAGATAAGAATGTAGCAATGTTTGCTGACTGGGACAGCGTTGAGAAGCAGGTTATGGAGATCAAGGCTGAGGTTGATAAGAACAATGATATTAAAAAAGTTCCCTGCCATAATGATTCTCTTTGCGAGAACTGGGTGGCTGACAGTGATGACAGGCTTTACCTCATTGACTGGGAATACTCAGGCATGAATGATTTCATGTGGGATCTGGCGGATGTCTCCATTGAAGCCGTATACAATGATGATCTGGACAATAAGCTTCTTCGTGCATATTTCGGAAGAGATGTGGAGAAGAATGAGAAGAAGCATTTTCTTGCCAGCAAGATCTATGTTGATTATCTTTGGACATTATGGGCAAAGATGCGTGTGCCCTATGACGGACAGGACATGGAAGACTGGGCTGTTGAACGTTACAACAGAATGAAGACTTTTATTGAAGATTATAAAAAATTATAGATTAACAGGATTTTTAAACTAGGAGGATTAAAAATGTTTGCAGGTATTATTGCAGGTGCTACATGGGGCGTTGAGACAGTTGTTTTAGGAATGGCTCTTGCCATGTCACCATTTTTCTCAACAGAGCAGGCCATTTTCCTGGCACCATTTGTAAGTACTTTTATTCATGACGGGTTTTCAGCTATCTTCGCATGGATCTACAATATCGTAAGAGGTCATGGCGGAGATGTTATCAAAGCCCTCAAGACAAAAAGCGGTAAGTTCGTAGTTCTTGCAGCTGTTATCGGTGGCCCTGTGGGAATGACAGGTTACGTTCTGGCTGTTAATTACATGGGAGCTGCCATCGGTGGAGTTGCCAGTGCCATTTTCCCGGCTATAGGAGCTGTTTTGGCTTACTTCTTCCTTAAGGAAAAGATGGAGTGGTATCGCTGGGTATTCTTACTTATCACCCTTGCAGGTGTTTATGGTCTTTCTTATTCACCGGAGCTTTCAATGACCAATTTCCTTCTGGGAGTGGTAGGTGCCCTTCTCTGTGCCTTCGGTTGGGGTATTGAGGCTGTTATCCTGGCAAAATCATTACAGGATCCGGAAGTTACCGATGAGTACGCTTTAACCATCAGACAGACCACATCAGCCATTACATATGGCATTATTATCGTTCCCGTTATCGGTGGATGGGGATTTACCATCAACCTCTTTACATCCGGAACAGGGATGCTTCTTCCCATCATTGCCATTGCCGGACTTTTTGCTACGGTTTCATATCTTTTCTACTACAGAGCCATTGCCCAGATCGGTGCATCAAAGTCTATGGCACTTAATATTACCTATACTGCATGGGCTATATTCTTTACTGTAGTTATTTTAAGAGATTTCAGCGTATTGAATCCCATAACCATAGGATGTTCACTGGTTGTTATCGTGTTCGGTATTCTGGCTGCCGCCGACTTCAAGGAATTGTTCGGAAAGAATCAGGCAGGAGACACTTCTGCAGCGTAGAGACCTTTTAGAAATATAATTTTATTATTTGCTCCGTTTATAGTATACTAATTAAGTGTGAGACTTTAAGTATACTGTAAACGGAGTTTTTTTATGAATGCTAATGAATTTGATAAGATCATTGAGAATATAGATATAAGCGGGGAGGCGCCGGATACGGAGCCGGAGCGGCAGTATTTCTTCCTGGCCAGAGCGGTAAGAGTTATGAATGAGATCATGGGCAGGACGGGAATTAGGCCTACGGCCGTTATCAAGACCTTCGGCTGTCAGATGAACGCCCGGGATTCCGAGAAGCTTACGGGTATATTAAAATGTGTGGGTTATAAGATATTGCCGGAAGAAGCGGAAGAAGAGGCGGATTTCGTCATTTACAATACTTGTACCGTCCGGGAGAATGCCAACCTGAAGGTCTACGGCAGACTGGGGAAACTGGGGCATATCAAGGAGTCCAGACATGATATGATGATCGCCTTATGCGGCTGCATGATGCAGGAGCCGGATGTGGTGGAGAAGATAAAGAAGGACTATAAGTTCGTGGATATGGTTTTCGGAACCCATAATCTCTACCAGTTCCCGGAACTTTTGTATAAGGCCCTGGCCCAGAGACAGTCGGTTATCGAGGTCTGGGATGGGACTGATCGTATCGTTGAAGAACTGCCGGTGGAGAGGAAATATCCTTTTAAATCCGGTGTCAATATAATGTTCGGCTGCAATAACTTCTGCTCTTACTGCATCGTGCCTTACGTGCGGGGCAGGGAGAGGTCTCGTAAGCCGGAGGATATCATTGAAGAGATTAAGGCCCTGGCGGATGACGGGGTTAAAGAGGTTATGCTGCTGGGCCAGAATGTGAATTCCTACGGAAAGGGTCTGGATGAGCCTATCACCTTTGCAGAGCTCCTGCGGCAGGTTTGCAAGATATACGGGATCGAGCGGGTGAGGTTTATGACCTCCCATCCCAAGGACCTGTCGGATGAGCTTATAGAAGTAATGGCTTCGGAGCACAAGGTCTGCAAGCATCTTCACCTTCCCCTTCAGTCGGGAAGCAGCCGAATCTTAAAGGAGATGAACAGGCATTATACCAAGGAAGACTATCTTGCCCTGGTGGACAAGATCAGGGCGGCTATGCCGGAGATTGCTTTGACTACCGATATTATCGTAGGATTTCCCGGGGAGACGGAGGAAGATTTTAAGGAAACCATGGATGTGGTGAGCCGGGTAGAATTTGATTCCGCATTTACCTTTATTTATTCCAAGAGGACAGGTACACCGGCGGCTTCCATGGAAGACCAGGTACCGGGGACGACGGTTAAAGACCGGTTCGGAAGGCTCTTAGTCCTGGTGCAGGAGAAGGCTCAGAGGAAGAACAGGGGGCTTTCGGGACGTACACTGCCGGTGCTTGTGGAGAGCATTAATCCCCAGGATTCGTCTTTGGTTTCCGGCAGGCTTGAGAATAACTCCGTGGTTCATTTTCCCGGAAATGAGAATCTTATCGGACAGATCGTGGATGTACGGCTTAAGGAAGCCAAGGGATTTTATTATTATGGAGAACGTGTATGATTTCGTATATAAAGGGTGAGCTGGTGGCGCTGTCTGAAAATCAGGCGGTTATTGAGAATAACGGTATGGGCTTCTGCGTGAATATTCCGGGAGCGGCCTCTTTCGGCAGCGTGGAGATAGGCATGAGTGTGAAGGTCTATACCTATATGAATGTGCGGGAGGATGATATAAGCCTCTTTGGCTTCATTTCCCAGGATGATCTGGAGATGTTCAAGATGCTTATATCCGTCAGCGGTATCGGACCCAAGAATGCCCTGGCCATTCTTTCTGTGCTGGATGCCGGGAATCTGCGGGTTGCCATAATATCCGGGGATGCCAAGGCTATCTCTGCGGCACCCGGAGTCGGGAAGAAGAGCGCAGAGAGGGTTATTTTAGAGCTTAAGGATAAGATAGATATTGAGGGGATACTTAGCGGTGGAACTGATGATTCCGTATTTTCAACCGGGGCGGATGTTAAGTCTTCTGCCTTCGGGGAAGTGGTGGAAGCCCTTGTATCCATGGGGGCGTCGGATTCGGAGGCCTTTAAGGCGGCTAAGGCAGTGCCGGATGCGGATAAGCTGAGCGTAGATGAGTTCCTGAAAGCTGCGCTTAAACTCGTAAAATTTTAAAAAAAAGGAGACAGGGGACGGTTCTGTGTCTCCTTTCTGAAAGCATTGAAAATAAAGGGTTTTTAAAAGGAGACAGAGAACCGTCCCCTGTCTCCTAAGGATTATACAAATGGAAAAAAGGATTATCACTACGAAAGAATTGGAAGAAGACATTAAGATCGAGAAGAGTCTGCGGCCTAAGTATCTGGCGGAGTATATCGGCCAGGAGAAGGCAAAGGAGACTCTTAAGGTATATATTGAGGCGGCAAAAAAGCGGCATGAAGTATTAGACCATGTGTTATTGTATGGGCCTCCGGGACTGGGTAAGACTACCCTGGCGGGAATCATTGCCAACGAGATGGGGGTTAATATCAAGATCACTTCCGGTCCGGCTATCGAGAAGCCGGGAGAGATGGCGGCTATCCTTAATCAGCTGGCTGAAGGAGATGTGCTTTTCGTGGATGAGATCCACAGGCTGAACCGCCAGGTTGAAGAGGTGCTTTATCCGGCTATGGAGGATTACTGCATCGATATCATCATCGGAAAAGGGGCTACGGCTAAGTCTATCAGGCTGGAGCTGCCCAAGTTTACCTTGGTGGGGGCAACTACCAGGGCCGGACTTCTTACGGCACCTTTGCGGGATCGTTTCGGCGTAGTTCACAGGCTGGAGTTCTATTCTGTAGAGGAATTAAAAGAGATCATTGTGCATTCGGCGGCTAAGCTGGGTGTGGAGATAGATGATACCGGAGCAGAGCAGATCGCCATGAGGTCCAGAGGTACCCCTCGACTGGCCAACAGATTTCTTAAGCGTGTTCGTGATTTTGCTGAAGTAAAATACGACGGCGTTATTACAAAAGAGGTGGCAGAGACGGCCTTAGATCTCTTAGATGTGGATAAATACGGTTTAGACAATACTGACAGGACCATTTTAGAGACCATCATTGATACCTTTGAGGGTGGTCCGGTAGGCTTAGACACTCTGGCTGCCGCTATCGGAGAAGATGCAGGCACTATCGAGGACGTGTACGAACCCTACCTGATCAAGAACGGGCTGATAAACCGTACACCCAGGGGAAGAGTAGCTACCAGGCAGGCTTACATCCACCTGGGTCGACCCACATTATGATTTGCAGGAGCACACAAAGAAAAATGAACCATTTAACCCCGTCCCCAAGAGGTCAAAAATTATTATCCCTTGTGCTTATCATCGCCATGATGATGAGCTTGTTCGGATGCGGTGAAACTGCCGGTGGTCCGTCAAGTACGGCGGCTTCGGAGAGTACAGTGGCTCAGCCGGAGAAGAAGAAATGCTTTGGCAAGCCCTGGATTAACAGCTGCATAAACGGCAATCTGCCTGAAGAATTGCCGGAAGCCAAGGATGACATTTATCTGCATTACAACTATAACCTGGCTAAGCGTTATCAGGAATATGACATGGCGACATTAAATCAGTATAGCAGCAAGCACAGGGATTTCCTTATAGAATTCATGGGTTTAGGTTATGTTCCGCAAAAGCCAACTCGCTACACCCGGGCAGAGATGGATGCTTTAACCATCTTTTATAACCAGGCAAAGGACCTTTCAAGTGTTAAGGAAAGGGGTCTTGAAGACCTTTTGCCCTTCTTTACAAAAGTAGACGGGGCGAGATCCATTTCAGAATTGAACAATGTACTGCTTTCTAATGATTTCCCCTTTTCACCCTTTATAGATATGGACAGGTACGCGGCCAACAGGTCTAAAACCAATGGTGTGTACGTTTGCCCTCATTTTCTGTTCGGAGAATATGGGGCTACTTCCGTTTGCTATCAGGACTCGGAATATGAATACCAGGGTGAAAATGAAAATGTTGACTATTATTTTCAAGTGGAAAGTGATTATGTTTCCAGATACTTAAGCCTGGCCGGCTGCCCGGAGGATGAAACCGATTCTTTAACTAAAGAATTGCTGGAATTTGAAAAGAGCTACGGAAAATATGCCGAGAGTGAAACGGGGTTAGCGAAGATTACTGAATTCGGCAAAGTATATGAGAAAAAGCAAATAACGGGTGAAACTTACGGAAAGATCAAAAACTTTCCTTTGAAGAATACAATCGATAAATTCGGCAAATCAGCAGGAGTATTATATACAGACAACTATAAATGGATGGAAGAACTTGATAAGCAGTGGACCGATAACAATCTGGACCTGATCAAGTTAATGATAAAGGCAAGTATTATTTCCGAGTGCAGTCCCTATCTTAACCCGGATTACATCTCTGACATCAGGATGAAATACGGCTTCTGGCCCTATGATGAAGAAGAATTTGCAGCAAGTGTCTGTGAGCGGTCGGAGACTTTTGCCCACCTTATGGTAAAGGTCTATATCGAATGCAATTACACGGATCATGCAATATCAAGGATTAAGGACCTCTCAAAGGATATAATAAAAACCTATAAAGAAATCGTAAATGAAACAGGGTGGCTTAGTGAAACTTCCAAGAAGAATATAATTCACAAGCTTGACAATATGAAGTTTAATATATTAGTCCCGGAGGGCGGATACAGGGACTTCAGCGGCCTCAAACTGGTGCCGGCGGAAGATGGGGGAACCTTAGTCGGCAACTATCTTCGCATAAAGGACTATATGAACAGAACAGATAATGCATCCCTTGGAAAAGCAGCAGACGGATCTTACCTTTGGGATGATTATTCACCTTTTAGTGGCAACTGTTATTATAGCTGGACTTATAATAACATAAATGTTTTTCCCGGGTATTTAATGCTTTTTGACTATACAGGCCTGGAAAATGACGAAAAAGTATATACTTTGCTGGGAGAAACAATTGCCCATGAGATCAGCCATGGATTTGACTATAACGGCATGCAGTATGATGAGTACGGAAGAAAGAAGGTAATACTGGATGAGGGAGATGCAGACCATTATCTTGAGATAACCGACACACTGTCTGATTACTATTATGATATTGAGATCATGGAGGGGGAGTATGCCAACGGAGATCAGGTAATAAAAGAAGCTGCGGCGGATTTGTGTGCGTATCAGATTTTGTTTAAAATGCTGAAAGAGAAGAAGAATATTGACTATGATGCCGTATTTGAGAATCTGTCATATTTGCAGTTTGAAGTGTTTTCTTCCGCGGCCTTTACCAATAATAAGCTGGCAGATCCGCATCCCTTCGGTTATCTGACGGTTAATGTTAATTCCCAGATGCAGGACGAGACTTATGAGATATTTGATATAAAAGAGGGGGATGGAATGTATCTTCCTAAAGAGAAACGGATAAAGATATTTGGGGAATAGTAATGACAGAACCGTCCCCTTTTCTCAAAACTTCTGAATAGTTTGACAATTATGCTAGTTTACATTATTTAATAATATTTAATATTTCTTTTCTTTTTATTTCGGTCAAATTCTGCTAAAATGCTATGATGTAAGGTCAAAACAATAAATACGAGGAGGAATATTATGGGCACGACACAGAAATCAAAAGGAACAGGCGGAAAGAGCATTAAGGCACAGCTCTCCGGAATGATAATTGCCATCATGGCGATACCCTTGCTGGTAGTTATCATAGTCAGTACCTTACTTAGCAGGAATCAGAGTATAGAGGATATCGATTCGACCAATGTGCTTTTAGCCGAATCCATAGAGGCGGAGGTCGCTTCGGTTCTGGACCAGAATATGCAGGCTCTGCAGGCATTTGCATCTGCACCGTCCACACAGGTATTTATTACGGATCATAACGGGCAGACTGATTCGGGAAGCAATCTCGAGGACAGCCTGATGAAGCAGATGAAGACAATAGATGAAGCCCTTGCTGATGGCAATTCCACTATCATTACAGGCAATACCGGAATGCAGCTTATGCGTACAGAGGGGGACTGCGTCGATATAGCGGACCGTGAATATTAAAAGAAGGCCATGTCCGGAACGCTTTACGTGTCCGATGCCCAGATATCCAAGTCCACCGGATCCATGATCGCTACCTTTGCGGTTCCGGTATATTCCGAGGACGGATCGCAGGTAGTGGGAATTGTACAGCGTAATTATAATCTGAATGTTTTTCATGATATCTTAAATAAACGGATAATTGAGGACAAGCATGAGATCGTTATTGTTGACAGAACAGGCGCAGTTGTGGCTCATTCCAGTCACGAAGTAGATCCCAATAATCCGGAGTCTCAGGCAGGTAATCCTTTCTACACCGATTCAAGGGGAGATAAGCAGGAAGGATCTTACACATCTGATTTCCAAGGGGAAAAATGGATGGTTTCATGGGTAAAGGAGCCTAAGACGGGCTGGGTTGTTGCCTCCTGCCGCGTAGAAAGCGTTGCAATGTCTCCTGTTAACAATATGATGATGATCATGCTTGCCATCGGTGTCGTTGCTTTTATAATTGCAATTATCGTTTCACTGATGTTTGCAAACAGAATATCCAATCCTATCAAGAGTGTTGCCGATTCTGTCAAGGAGCTTACGGCAGGTAATCTTATGACAAGCTTTGACTCTAGGGCGGCCTCAAGAAATGATGAGATCGGGCAGATCGCCAGCAACTCCATTGCCTTGGCCGAAAAGCTGCAGGATGTTATAGGAAGATCCAAGGAAATGGCCGGCGGCCTGAAGCATTCGGGTGAAGAGCTTTCGGAATCTTCATCCCAGGCATCCATGGCCTCCTCCCAGGTTACCGAAGCAGTAGAAGCAGTCAGTATGGGAGCTGTTTCACAGGCAGAAAGCGTACAGACCGCTGTCGATGAAATGAACACCATAGAAACCGGTGTTAACGCTATCGCAGAAAGTGCGGGCGAGCTTCTGGGCGCTTCCAAGAATATGGAAACAAACTGCGGAGAAACTATGGAATCGTTAAAGACTCTTATAAGTCAATCCGAAAAGGTTTCATTTTCCGTTGAGCAGATCGGAGATACTATTGCCAGAACCAATGAAGGAGCAAATGAGATCAGCCAGTTCACTGAAGCTATCAATTCCATTGCCACTCAGACAAACCTCCTGTCTCTTAATGCTTCAATCGAAGCTGCAAGAGCAGGAGAGGCTGGAAAGGGCTTTGCTGTTGTGGCAGGCGAGATATCAAATCTTGCTGATCAGTCTAAGGAAAGCGCTGATAAGATCAATGAGATCGTAACCAGACTGATGCATGATGCGGCTTCTTCCGTTGACGTCATGAATATCCTCAGGGATAACTTTAAAGAACAGGGCCTTCAGCTTGATGCAACCAGGGAACGTATGGATAATATGGCGGAAAGTATTACGGCGGTAGCTCATTCCACTGACAATATTAACGGTAAGGTTAATGACCTGCGTGTTGCCAAGGATCATCTGGGAGATATAATAGAAGATCTTTCGGCTATATCCCAGGAGAATGCAGCATCTACCCAGCAGACCAATGCCTCGATGGAAGAGCTTAACGCAACCTTCAATATCATAAGTGAATCGGCAGGCTCCCTTGAAAAGAGCGCAGTTGAACTGGATGAAATGATAGGCTTCTTTAAACTGGACGCAAACCAATAAAATACTCGAAGAACGTGAAAAAGAGGAGACAGGGGACCGACCCCTGTCTCCTTTGTTTGCGCGCCATGGGCGCGCTCTAACGGGTGAAAGTCCCGAACATGCCCAGATAGTGGGAAGTGTATAGCCGAACAGCAAGGGTGTCCATTGTGAGGTGGAATCTGAAGGAAGCTGTAAGCAAATCTCCGGTCCGACGGACAGAAATCACATATAAGGCTAGGCTACGAGAGATAAGTTGGCAAAGAACAACGAAGTCTAATAACTATCACATTTGTAGTAGCAGAGTAAATGTGGCGGATATATGGAGAGAAAGAGCGTGCACCTTAAGCGTGGAGGTCTCATAGAGGTTTCATTAGCCTAGTAACAACGAACTGTGAGAAGTCAGCCGAACCCATAGTAGTGAAGAAGTTTCTGTAATGGAAATGGAGCGAAGGGGTGAACAATCAATAAGTTTGAGTAGGTCTCGTATTGCAGAAATGGCAACATCTGCCGTAATCAATCGGGTAAAGGTGGTCAAATCTAGCGAGACGGAAAGGAAAGAACGCATGGACACAAGTAGTCTAATGGAGCAGATACTATCTAGTGATAATCTCAATAGAGCATATCTGCAAGTCGTACGAAACAAGGGTGCAGAGGGAGTAGACGGAATGAAGTACACAGAACTCAAAGAACACCTTGAAAAGAACGGCGATATCATCAAGGAACAGTTGAGGACAAGAAAGTATAAACCTCAGCCAGTACGAAGAGTGGAGATACCAAAGCCTGATGGTGGCATCAGAAATCTAGGAGTACCAACAGTAACAGACAGATTCATACAACAAGCCATAGCACAGGTTTTAACACCAATCTATGAGGAACAATTTCATGACCACAGTTATGGATTCAGACCTAATAGATGTGCACAGCAAGCAATCCTAACAGCGCTCGACATGATGAATGACGGTAATGATTGGATTGTAGATATTGACTTGGAAAAGTTCTTTGACACAGTAAATCACGATAAACTTATGACCATCATAGGTAGAACTATTAAAGATGGAGATGTTATTTCTATCGTTAGGAAATACCTGGTCAGTGGAATCATGATTGATGATGAGTACGAGGACTCTATTGTGGGAACACCACAAGGAGGAAATCTCTCGCCATTATTGGCGAATATCATGTTGAATGAACTTGATAAGGAGATGGAAAAGCGTGGGCTTAACTTTGTAAGATACGCAGATGATTGTATCATCATGGTTGGTAGTGAAATGTCGGCTAATAGAGTTATGAGAAATATCTCTCGATTCATTGAGGAGAAACTAGGTCTCAAGGTCAACATGACCAAGAGTAAAGTGGACAAGCCGCAAGGACTTAAATACCTTGGATTTGGATTCTACTTTGACTCAAGAGCACATCAGTTTAAGGCAAAACCACATGCGAAATCAGTAGCGAAGTTTAAGAAGAGAATGAAAGAACTTACATGTCGTAGTTGGGGCGTCAGCAACAGCTATAAAGTGGAGAAACTTAATCAGCTCATCAGAGGATGGATTAACTACTTCAAGATAGGAAGTATGAAAACACTCTGTAAAGAACTTGATAGTAATATCAGATATAGACTTCGTATGTGTATTTGGAAGCATTGGAAAACTCCGCAGAATAGAGCTAAGAATTTGATGAAGCTGGATGTACCACGATGGGCTGCATTTAAAATCGCTTACTGTGGAGATAGATATGCAAGACTCGCTCATAATGGGTGGGTGCAAAAGGCTATAAGTACAAAGAGACTAACCTCATTTGGATTAGTCTCAATGTTAGATTACTACACCGAAAGGTGTGTTACTTGTTAAGTTGATTGAACCGCCGTGTACCGAACGGTACGCACGGTGGTGTGAGAGGTCGGCGGCCTCACGGCCGCCTCCTACTCGATTCAGTGAGAGGATACAGGTTAAAATGGAGTGAAAGGAACATTTGCGGTTACGGGAGAAGTCCATTCCGGGTCGTTTCACAAATAGCTTAATATCACGGCTCATGGAATTGATGGTTTTCAAAAGAGATTTTTTGATGTATGATGCTTTCATAAAGTGCCCCCTGTCAGCTTCTAAGAAGAAGGAGAATAAGGATGACCACCATAGCCGAAGAAATCTATAAAGAGCTTACAGCAAAACAGGACGTTAAATACAGGGATTTTCAGGTTAAACTGATACCAACAGTTCCGGCAGAGTCGGTAATCGGAGTGAGAACTCCGGAGCTTAAAAAATATGCAAAATCACTGGTGAAGAATGAAGCGATTCAGGATTTTTTAGATATTCTTCCCCACAAATATTTCGATGAATGTCAGTTACATGCATTTATAATCTCCGAGATTAAGGATTATGACAGGTGCTTAAGGGAGGTGGAGCGTTTCCTTCCCTATATAGACAACTGGGCAACCTGCGACCAGCTTTCTCCCAAAGTATTTAAAAAACACAGAGGGGAGCTTATAAATAATATAAAAGAATGGATATCCTCGGATAAGACCTATACTGTCAGGTTCGGAGTAGGCATGCTGATGGAGCATTTTCTTGATGAGGATTATTACATTTCATATCCGGAGATGGTGTCTGAGCTAAGGTCGGATGAATACTATATTAATATGATGATAGCATGGTATTTCGCCACAGCACTGGCTAAGCAGTATGATACCATACTGCCGTTTATTGAAGAAAGACGGCTTGATATCTGGACACATAACAAGGCGATCCAAAAGTCTGTAGAAAGCTATCGTATAACGCCGGAGCAGAAAGAATATTTAAAGAGCCTGAAGATACGAAAATGATATTGTTTATCCGAGGTTCATTTTTCGGGTAAAAATATAAAAAAAAATTTGAAAGGAAGTTTTTAAAAATGAGAAAGAGATTATTAAGTAAGGTATTTGCCGGTTTTGTTGCTTTTGGCCTGGTACTTGGTATGGCAGGCTGCGGTGGTTCGGGATCAGGTGGATCAAGCGCTGCCTCAAGTAAGGCAGGAAGTGCAGCCGCATCGTCAGCAGTATCATCAGCTGCACCGGCAGGATCTTCCGCAGCTTCATCAGCAGCAGAGAATGCTGAACCGGAAGAATTCAAGCATCCTGACGGATGGTCAACCAGATATTACAAGAAGAATGTCCAGGTAAACAAGATTGATGACCATTCCACAAGCTTTGTTTACACCGGTGAGTGCGCAGGCACATGTATGCTTACCGTAAGCTATGTAAAGGGCAAGAAGCCTGAAGAGGCAGCATCAGCTATTACAAAGGGCTGGGGAGATGCTTCCAAGATCAAGAAGTCAGAAGGATCACTGCCCGGAGCTATGGAGACCAAGAGCGTATACTTCGAACTTGCACCGGATAACGGCCCCGCAGGATTATACCAGACGGTTATCGCAGGAGAGTATAAAGAAGGCTCCATGGTCTTTGAACTGACCTACCACAGAGGAAATGATGAAGCCATGGATATGGCGGTAAATGACACTTTAGCTGAGATCTTAAATTCAACAATGTATTATTAAAATCGAGGGGAAGCGATTTCGCTTCCCTTTTTCTTTGTCGCATTTTCCAAAGTAGTACGTATATAAACATAGAAATATGACAAGGGGACGGTCCTTTTGTCATAAAAAATATGACAAGGGGTCAGTCCCCCTGTCATAATAGAATTAATTGGAGAAGGAGGATTTATTTATGGATAAGAAGACTTTTCGTTCCATTTCCGGCGAAGAGGCTAAAAGGGTAGTAGGAGGAACCGGTAAATCTGAGAACATAAGTGAGGTAATTGTTAACGAGCAAAGGGTTCCTATTTCAAGGGACAGGTATTATTGCCCTTACTGCAAAGCGGATTTCGATGATGAACCGGATGGAGCAGGAATATTTGGGGTTAAGCATAATGGAAAAAATCTTTCATTCTGGTATTGCCCAAAGAGTTATTCCCATTTGTATGCTATATATGACCAATTTAACTAAAGAGGAGGAGTTTTTGAAGGAGACAGGGGACGGTTCTCTGTCTCCTTTTTGTAGTATGGCGGGCATGCCGCCAGTCTGTGGTGAAAGTCCACAAGGGGCGTAGTTGCCGACGAACCTCAAAGCGATTCCCAAGGTTTGCATCGTGAGGTGCAGGCGAGAGGAAGGGATAGCAA
>Ga0310695_10000741_pt1 | contig 80437 bp, 66 predicted proteins | sample RumenRJG_04DNA_FD_203882 | JGI IMG/M metagenome (GOLD analysis project Ga0310695, IMG submission 203882) | Bovine rumen microbial communities from Lethbridge, Alberta, Canada - RJG_04 (v2) (version 2) | ecosystem: Host-associated > Mammals > Digestive system > Stomach > Rumen | place: Canada...
GAGATGAATGAATATGAAAAAGATACTTTCGGGCAAGGTCAGAGATGTATATGAAGTGAACGACAAAGAGCTTGTCATTGTTACAACAGACAGGATTTCGGCGTTTGATGTTATACTGAATTCGACTATAAAAAATAAAGGAATCGCCCTAAACCAGCTTTCGCTATATTGGTTTGATTACACCTCGGATATTATTCCGAACCACATCATTTCATCTAAGATTTCGGATATGCCTGCATACTTCTCGGAAAATGCTGAGGAGATTGAAAAACGCACAGTGCTTGTCAAAAAGCTGAAAATGTTGCCCTATGAATTTATCGTGAGAGGATATATGTTTGGCAGCTTGTGGAAAGAGTATAAATCATCATGGGGTTATTGCGGACAGAAAATGCAGGGGCAACATGAGCTTGCTCAAAAATTAGATAATCCCATTATAACGCCTTCCGCAAAGAATGCGGAAGGTCACGACGAAAATATCTCCATTGACAGATTAAGAGAAGAAATCGGATCCGCTACGGCAGACGAGCTTTGTCAAATCAGCCTTTCGCTTTATGAAAAATGTTATCAATACGCCTTGAATAAGGGAATCATCATTGCCGATACAAAATTCGAATTCGGATATGACGAAAACGGCAGGCTGACACTTGGCGATGAAATCTTTACACCTGATTCAAGTAGGTTTTGGGCGGCAGAAGATTATCAAATAGGAGTATCGCCAAAATCGTATGATAAACAATTCGTTCGGGATTGGCTTATTAAAAATAAGCTCAACGGTGTAACACCTGCACCTGAACTTCCCGAGGATATTACAATGAAAACAGCAGCTTTGTATAAAGACTGCTATTGCAAAATAACAGGAAAAGACGAATACTGAATATTTCAATATGTCAGAGAGCTTTAATCACTCCGTAACGCTCAAACTCGCAAAGTAATGAAATTACCCTACTTATCAGGAATCGCTGCCCAGAAAGCGCATAAACAGAACCTTTTGAAGCTCAAAAGCGTGACATATCATCAATAAAAAATTTAGCCGACGGAGCATTCATTTTGAAACCTCCGTCGGCTTTGTCGTGCTATCTTTCTCTGTCTTGGGAATGGCGGCTGTGGGTGCGGCGCTGCTTGCTCTCCGCTTGAAGCTGTCTGAGCCTGTTTCTCACGCTCTGCTTTTCGGGCGGTGGGGATTGCCTGTCGGGGGCTTGCTTGGATTTCACCTTGCGTTCCCAGTCGGACAGGTCACGGCGGTATTGCTTGACGATCTCGGTTGCTTTTTTGAAAGCGGCGATAAATACCTCTGCGTCAGGATAGCCGTCGTCCTGTAATATCGTCGGGATTGCGTCCAGTTTGGCGGCGATGGTTTTCTGCGTCTGCTGAATCTTCTGCTCTAACGCCTTGCGCTCCTTGCCCTTGAACAAACCTTTTGTTTCGGCAAGCTGCGCTTGCAGCTTTGGCAGCTCCACGTCTTGCAGGCGGCGAATCGTAGCCGCTTCGTCCTGCACCTTTATCATCAGCTTTTGCATAACACGGTATTCGTCCATATCGATACTCAGCACAGGCTTGGGCGGCAACTGCTGTGTGCGAATCATATCCCGCAACAGCTCCTTTGCCTTGCCGACAATCGAACGGAACAACTTCGGCAGCCAACCGTTTTGCTTGATGGATTCACTTGTTTTCTCTTGAATCTTCTCCTTTTTCACGGCGAGGATTTTGACTTCCTCAATTCCCGACACCAGTGCCAAATCAGCGGTGCGGTTCCATTCCTGCCTTGCGGCGTTGTCCGCTTCAATCTCCGCCGCCCTCGGATTGTTCTTGCCGATTTTCTTGGTCGGCAGATAGACGCTCTCGCTGTCGAACACCTTTAGCTTGTGTTCGGGATCGGCAACGCCCTTGTTAATGAGGTCGGTGTAAAATGCCTTGACCTCCTGTAAGAACGGCTCGCCTTTGAATATCTTGTCCTTAAAGGTAAATAAATGCTGTTCGTACACCTCGCCCTTTTGGATAATCTTGCAGCCATTGCGGAGCTTGCCGCTTTCGTCCACAATCTCTTTCTTGGTACGGACACGCTTGCCCTGTTCGTTATAAAAGAGATTGCGTGAAGCGGTTTTGATTTCGGGCTGCTCCAATAATCTGCGCTCGCTGAATATCAGGTGAATGTGGTAGTTGGTCTTGCGCTTGTTGTGATGAAGCGCCGAAACGCACTCCACGTTGTAGCGCTTGCGAAATTCGTCCGTGAAGCTCTCAAGCACTTGCTGAGGATCAAGCTTTGTGTATTCTTCGGGAAGTGCGATAATTAGCTCCCTTGCTTCAATACACTTTCCCTCAACATTGCTGCGCTTGAACTCATTTTGAGCCTCTTTGGCAAGGGCAGACCAAAACGCCGAATCGACGGTTTGATAGGTGGCGTAAAGATTCTCCTGCCGTGCGTGGCTGGTGATATAGTTGATTCTTCCTTTGACATTAGACAGCTTCGACATTTGGATAAAGCTGTGTCGTGTCATATTACTCCTATCTTCTTACGCCGCCCTCAGCTCCCCGCAGGGGCGAAATACCCCTTGCATAAATTCCGTGAATTTGTGCAAGAGGTGTATTTCGCTCTCAGTCGCCGAGGGCTCTTTATTTTACTCTACCTTGCGGACTTCGCTCTGATTCAAAAGGTTTCTGCCCTGATTGGCGGTCATAAATCTATCCAGCGTATCGCTGCGGATAATCTTCTTGCGACCTACCAAAAGCACAGGCAGCTTGCCCCAACTAATGAGCTTGCGCATCGTATTTCTTCCGATTCCGCTGACTTCGGCGGCTTCGTCAATTGTCATACCTATTTTAGATGTGCTCGTTTCGTTCACCTCCCTGTTTATATTGCAAAATGCAACTTTTGTATTATCATTATACTTGAAATAATACCATTTGTCAACTCACATTGCAACTATTATTAAATTATTTTTGAGAAGTTATGAAAAATAGGTTGCAAAATAAATATGTTTATGCTATAATAGTAGTCAAGAGGAGATGAGTATCGTGAAAAACAATAAACCATTCACTCCAAAACAGGTCGGCGAACGCATTAAGGAACGCCGAACGGAGTTAAATCTGTCAATGCCTGAGCTGGGCAGACGCGTCAGCGTCAACAAATCGACCATTCAGCGATATGAAGCAGACGGCGTTGATCCGAAGCGTACAATGATTATCAACGGTCTGGCGCAGGCACTGCTGACAACTCCCGAATGGCTGACAGGGCTTTCCAATGAAAAGGAATACAGCAACTATACCGTGTGTCAGATGTCTTTGGAAAAGCACATCAAGGCATATCTGGAAACAGTGACTTCCGCTGTTGACGGCGAGCCGAGACAGGAAATGCTGACAACCTTCCTCGGTCAGATCATCGACCTCTACGCAATCCTGACAAAATACTTTGCACTCTCGATGGAGAAGGTCAATCAGGTTGCGGTGGACGAAGGCTTGAAGGAGTCAATCAGAAAATACGCTATTAATATCGGCTCTATCACGGAGCAGGTTTATCAAAAAGAAATGCAAACGCCTGTTGACGATATCAAAAAATATCTCGACGGCATCCTTCACTTATACGACGAGGGCAGGACAAAAACGTCAATGCCCGAACTTCTCGGAATGGTTGAACAAGCCGAACAAAAGCTACTCGACAAACAAAATTCCGTGGCACCTTGAAAAGTAAAAACGCCGACTGATTATTAAAATCAATCGGCAAAAGTATAACTATTGTTAGCGCACAACATATATCACAGCGCCGATTGCCACGGGTAGAAAGGAGACAACATATCAATGGCAAAAGGCTCTGTAAGAAAGAAAGGTAAAAAGTGGTACTACCGCTTCTATGTTGAAAATGAAAGCGGCAATTTGGTACAGCGTGAATTTGTCGGCACGGAGAGCAAAAGCGAAACCGAAGCTCTGCTCCGCAAGGCGATGGAGGACTACGAAGAGAAGAAATTCGTAGCAAAACCCGATAATATCACTGTCGGTGATTTGCTCGATATGTGGGTTGAAGAAGAATTAAAGCCCGGCAATCTGAGCAACGGCACGGTGATGTCCTATGTGGGTACGGTGGCTCGAATCAAAAAGCACCCGATAGCACAGCGAAAACTTAAAACGGTGACAGCCGACCACCTGCAAACCTATATGGATTTGCTCAGCTTCGGCGGCAAGAATCCCGACGGCACAACGGCAAAGGCTCTGAGCAAGGGTTACATACGGTTGTTCTCGGCAGTCCTGCAAGGAGCGTTTCGATTTGCGGTCTTTCCGAAAAAGCTGATAACATTCAATCCAATGCAGTACGTTGTCTGGCGGCAAAAGAAGAACGTTATAGAGCTGTTCTCGGACGTGGACGAAGCGGCAACGCCGACAGTTACTCACAAGCAGTATTTGAAGCTGACGGAGTATCTGAAAGCAAAACAAAACCCCGCTCTGCTCCCAATACAGATAGCCTACTACACGGGCTTGCGAATCGGCGAGGTCTGCGGCTTGACGTGGAGCGACATCAACCTTGACGAACAATATCTCACGGTCAGGCGCAGTATTCGTTACAACGGCGACAGGCACAAGTTTGAAATCGGCACAACAAAGCGGAATAAAGTCCGCACGGTTGATTTCTGCGACACGCTGGCAACTATCCTGCGTCAAGCGAAAGCGGAGCAGGAGAAGAACGCAAAGGACTACGGCGAGCTTTATAGTCGCAACTTTTACGTTGAGGTCACAGAGAAAGACCGCAAATATTATGAGGTCTATTCGCTGCCAATCACCGAGGAAGTCCCCGACGGTTACAAGCCAATCGCTCTTGTGTGTCTGCGACCTGACGGAACGTATGAATCGCCCAGCACGGTGGGAACTGTGTGCAGGGCAATCCGAAAAAAGGTTGAAGGCTTAGAAAACTTCCACTTTCATATGCTCCGTCACACGTTCACAAGCAATCTATTGTCAGGCGGCGCAGCGCCAAAGGACGTGCAGGAGCTGCTCGGACATTCCGACGTCAGTACCACAATGAACATTTACGCTCACGCTTCGAGAGAAGCCAAGCGCACCTCAGCCCGACTGCTCGACAAAGTGGTTGGCGAATAAAAAGCTTTCCCTTGCTTGACCTCATAAGGGCAAAAACAAGGGAAAGTGAGCATAATTTGAGTATGAGCTGCGGTATTTAGCTGATAATTACTGAGGTTTAAGAGGGAAAATCGGATAAATTCCGATTTATCTTTCTATCATTATATCATTTCAGCCTGATTTTGTCTATCCGTCAAATAAAATAAGACCTTGATGAAAACGAATCCATCAAGATCAAATTCAATAAAATATGCGAATAGTTTTTATTTGTTTTTATTTATTACGGTATTGATTACAAATAAAACCAAGTACATAACAACGCCAATGCCGAGCGGGTATAAAATGTGATATGATGAGGAAAATTGGTAACCGCTTCCGTTTATCCACGTTTTCCATATGAAGTCAAACAGATTCCATAGCCCGATCCATATAACGACAAACAAAACGCCGCCTAACACTGTTTTAATGGCTTTATTCATTTTTTGCTCCTTTACTTATAAATCAAAAAATATGCGATTGATTTCGCTCTGCACAACTTTCTGCATCGTTTAGCATAAGTTTTGCGTATGAGTTGAAATATCCTGATGTCCCAAAGTGTCTTGAATGACTTTGATATTGATTCCGGCTTCGCACATTCGAGTAAAAAGCGTATGTCAGTGTGAGTGGCAGGTAAAATGAGGTACCCTATTTGAACTGAATAACAGACAAGGGGCTGTCACACTAAGCATATCGCTCAGTTTTTGAATGTCTCAAATAACGATTTCTCTGTCCTCTTTTTCATAGTAAACCGAAGTCTTGAAATTGCCGAAAATGACTGAGGGTATTATGGGAAGCTATTCGATTATCATCAAACTCTTCTCTGCTTTTTTGACGGAGGTTTTGTTGACTGCTACAGCGATCACAAATATAAGGAGCGCAAAAACCGCAGCCGTAACAGCAGCGACCGTAACCGTTGTACTGCTAAGTAATATCACGGAAAGCTGCGGTATCATCGCAATGATAATGAAAACAAACAGAGCGATATACATCACAAATCCGACGATAAGGGCAACGGCGTTTATACCGCCCAGCTTGCGTGATATTTCCGTTTCACTGTCCCGGCTGAAAACCGGACTTTTGGCATTGCTCACGAGCATACGGTTGACAAAAATCAAGTTGCAAAGGACACAGACGAACGCGCTGTACAGGAATACCCAGCTGCCGGTGATCGGAACTATACCGGTCACCATGCAAACGATACCGAGAATCAGGATGTACGAAACGCTTCCGAGCGAACAGATCAGCATGGAAAAGCGGAGCTTGCTCTTGTAGTAATCCTTAAAATCAAGCGGCATGGCGCGTAAAATAAAGAAGCTGCCGCCTTCGCGCGAAAAGGCGGTTCCGGCCAAATTGTTTAAGCCGCAGGCAAAGCAGGACGCAACAACACCGAGAAGCAAAGCGCAGATCAGCGCGGCGCTTGTGTCAACAGAGCCATTTGCGGAGCTGAAAAGCGCGTTTTTGCCGAAAGCGAACGGCAGAATAAGAAACAGCGGCCAGATAAAGGTCATGGCAAAACCGTAAATCATATAAGACGGATTCCTACGCGCATTTTTTGCCTCGTAAGAGGTCAGCGCGTTCAGAACGCCGCGCTTCTTTCGAGCGGAAAGCATGCTTTTTTCGACGGGCTTTTTTGCAGAGCCGGTATTTTGCATGGAAAGCGCTGTGGACAGATAGAACAGCTTGATAACAAGCAAGGCTAAAGCGATAGCTGCAGCGGTAATACCGAGGCTGATGAACAGTCCCATGATATTTCCGTCGAACATAAAGCCATTCATAAATGCTACGTTCGGGAAGCAGTCAGATAAACCTGCAACCATCGAAAGGGCGCTGAAAGCAGCGTCAGGGGAATCATTGCTGCTGAGAATACTGTTGACGATCAAATAGCCAACCGTCAGCACGATCGTCAGGATACCGCCGACCGCTACCATGATATCGCGATTCCGGATAAAGCCGCAGCACTTGAATACCACGACCGTCATCAACGCGGCGACCGCAAGACCGGTCACAGGAATAAGGAAGCTTGAAATCACCGTGCCGATGTAAAACGCTGCGCCCATTCCTGCCCGTAAGCCGAAGCCGAAAAAGCTCGCGTTGATCAGAATTACGCTTAGAACTACCGGGAACTTCAAGGTTACCGTCAGCTTGGCTACCACGATCTGACTTGCCGAAAAAGGCATAGGCAGCAAAACGGGAAGATCGTCCGCCGTGTACAGCACAGTGACGATGTTTTTGACCGATAGCACAAGGCTGAACAAAAGCAGTATAAGCATCAAAAATTTTGTGAAGTCACTCAGGGAGATGTACGGTGAGATGAAGGGTTCCGCAAAGAAAGCCGCAGCAGCCAAAGCCGCGGTCAGGAATACCAATCCGACAGCGGCAAGGATCTTTGCCGCTCTCGGTGAGATCAGCGCTTCGCTGCCGCCGATCTTTGAGTTTCCGTTGCATTTTTCCAAAACAGAAATGAGCTTTCTAACCTTGGAAAGCCCGCCGGTTACATTTTGATCACTCATTGTCGGTCATCTTCTTGCATTTTGACGCGACAATAAAGTAAACGATCACCATAAGAATAATGGCGCCAAACATAATCATTTTGATCAAAAAAACATCGTTAAGAATTTTTTGGAATTCGAGAAAATCGGCAATACACTCCCCAATCAAAAAGAGACCGGTAACGATATACATCACTACATTGATCAGCTTATAAGTGCGTGCGCCTTTCTTTGAATACGAGGCGATTTTCGCCTCCTCGCTTTTTGTAAGTGTGCCGGTAAGAAGAATTTTTATGCCGAAAATAATCAAACCGACTCCTATTACACCAAACACAATAGACATAACCATTTTTACTACCTCCAATTATTCTTTTGTTTCTGTTAATTCAAGAAAAATGTTTTCCAGTGAAGCATTTGATTTGTGCGTAGCCCTCAGTTCATCAAGTGTTCCGCAGTACAAAAGCTCTCCCTTTTTGATGATGCATATCTCGTCGCACAGCTTTTCGGCAACCTCGAGCACGTGTGTTGAAAAGAACACCGAATTCCCTTTTTGTACGTGCTCGCGCATCATCTGCTTTAGCTCAAATGCCGACTGCGGATCGAGACCGGTCAGGGGCTCGTCCAAAATCCAAACGGACGGGTTATGTATCAGCGCGCCCATGATCATAATTTTCTGACGCATTCCGTGAGAATACGAGAGTATCGTGCTGTTCAGTGAGTCGTAAATGCCAAAGCGCTTGGCGTAATTCTCAATGAACGCGGATCTTTCGTCTAAGGGCGTATCATAAATATCCGCCATAAAATTCAGATATTCAACTCCGCTTAGTCGCAAAAAGTGATCGGGGCTGTCGGAAACATAGCCGAACTGACTTTTCGCCTTTTTTCCGTCCTTCTGGATGTCGATCCCATTGATCGTAATGGAACCGCTTGTCGGGCGAATAACGCCCGTGATCGCTTTAATCGTTGTTGATTTACCGGCTCCGTTGTGACCGATAAATCCGGTGATAGCGCCGTCTTTTGCGGTGAACGAGATATCGTTCACAACAGTTTTATCACCGTACTTCTTGGTATAGTTTTGTACGCAAATCAAACGTATCATCTCCTGTATAATCGAATGCTTTGCATTCGCTACCCGGTGGCAGTTAATTATTCAATTATGCGATTGATTACGCTCTGCACAACTTTCTGCATCGTTTGGCGTAAGTTTGGCGTAAATGGCGTAAATCCGAGACATTGCAACACTCGAAACCCGCATAAATACTGGGGTTTTGGGGTGTTACTTATCTAAGGATTTCATTGTCGGGAAGAGCAATACGTCCCTGATAGCGGCGGAGTCGGTGAGCAGCATTGTGAGTCTGTCGATTCCGTAGCCTATGCCGCCTGTGGGGGGCATGCCGATTTCGAGGGCGTTAAGGAAGTCCTCGTCGGTGGTGTTGGCTTCCTCGTCGCCTTGGGCAAGAGCCTCCTCCTGCGCCTTGAATCTCTCGCGCTGGTCGATCGGGTCGTTAAGCTCGGAGTAAGCGTTGCACATCTCCCAGCCGTTGATGAACATTTCAAAGCGCTCAACATAGTCCGGATTGTCGGGCTTTTTCTTTGTCAGGGGAGAAATCTCAATCGGATGATCCATAACAAAGGTCGGCTGAATCATATGCTCCTCGGCAAATTCCTCAAAGAACAGGCTGAGGATATCGCCCTTCTTGTGCCTGTCCTCAAACTCAACGTGGTGCTCCTTGGCAACAGTCTTTGCTTCCTCGTCGGAGTGGATCTCGTTAAAGTCAACGCCTGCGTACTTCTTGACCGCGTCGAGCATTGTAATGCGCTCAAACGGCTTGCCGAGGTCAATCTCGGTTCCGTTGTAGGTTATAAGGGTAGTGCCGAGCACTTCCTGTGCAACGTGGCGGAAAAGGTTTTCGGTCAAGTCCATCATACCGTTGTAGTCGGTGTACGCCTGATATAGCTCCATAAGCGTAAACTCGGGGTTGTGTCTGGTGTCAACGCCCTCGTTGCGGAAAACCCTGCCGATTTCGTAGACCTTTTCAAGTCCGCCGACAATAAGTCTTTTAAGGTAAAGCTCCAGCGAAATTCTGAGCTTTAAGTCCTCGTCAAGCGCGTTGAAGTGCGTCATAAACGGTCTCGCCGCGGCGCCGCCCGCGTTTGAAACGAGCATGGGGGTTTCAACCTCCATAAAGCCCTGACCGTCAAGGTAGCGGCGGATTGAGCTGATAATCTGCGAACGCTTGATGAAGGTGTCCTTAACCTCGGGGTTCATAATCAAATCAACATAGCGCTGACGGTATCTGAGGTCGGTGTTTGTAAGTCCGTGATACTTCTCGGGCAGGGGCTTAAGCGACTTTGAAAGGAGCCTTACAGCGGTTGCGTGAACCGAGATTTCGCCCATTTTGGTCTTGAAAACAAAGCCCTTGACCTCAACGATATCACCGATATCCCACTTTTTGAGGAAGCCGTACTCCTCCTCACCGAGGTCGTCAAACTTGGCAAAAATCTGAATTTTGCCCGACTTATCGTGCAAATCGAGGAACGAAACCTTACCCTTGCCGCGCTTAGACATAATTCTGCCTGCAACGCAAACGTCCTTGTTCTCGTATTCCTCAAAGTTATTCTTGATAGTTTCGGTAAGGCAGTCGCGGTCGCTTGTGGTGATTACAAACGGATCTCTGCCTGCCTCGCGGAGCGCGTTAAGCTTGTCGTATCTGACCTGAATAACGTCGCTTGTATTAGCCTGATTCGGCTTGTTATCCATAAAATTACTTCCTTTCTGTACAAGTTAAGAATTCACTTCGTGAATGTTAAGAGCATGCTGCGCAAGCGTTAAGAATTTGCTTCGCAAATGTGAAGATTGCTTTGCAAATTATAAACTGCTCACGACGAAGCTTCTTAACTTGTGCGATAGCGCAATCTTAACGGCGATAGCCTCTTAACTTGGACGCAGTCCAATCTTCACTTATTTGCTGATTTCCAAAACCTTTACGGTGAGCACTCCGCCGGGAGTTTCTACCTCGGCAACATCGCCCACGCTTTTGCCCATAAGAGCCGCGCCGATGGGTGACTCGTCCGAAATTTTGCCCTGAGCGGGGTCAGCCTCGTTAGAGCCCGAGCCTACGATTGTGTACTCAGCCTGCATACCGCTCTCGAGAATTTCAATCTTAACCTTAGATGTGAGGTGAACGTTCTCGGTAGAGGTCTCGCTCTCGTCGATGATAACGGCGGTTTTGAGGATGGACTCGATTGTGGTAATTCTCGCCTCCAAAATCGCCTGCTCGTTTTTAGCGTCGTCATATTCGCTGTTCTCGCTGAGGTCACCGAACGAACGCGCAACTTTGATTTTCTCGGCAATTTCTTTACGTTTTACGTTAATAAGCTCCGAAAGCTCGTCTTCAAGCTTTTTATGGCTCTCAATAGTAAGCATAGTAGGTTTTTGTGCCATGGTAGATTCCTCCTAAATTTTCTTGTAATTGATTATTGTGCATACTTAGTTATTATAGGCTTTTTTAGCGCTGATGTCAAGGATTTTGGCACAGTGTTTTAGAGTTTAGAGTTTAATATATTTATCGGAAACGCCAACAGTTCCTTTACACCGTAGGGGCGTGCATTTCACGCCCGCGGAAACGATATGCATATTTACCGTACAATCTTTTTTAATCGCGATAAACGAACGTATAATTCAGCAAACAAAAACACATCAAAAATTAAATGTTTTGTTCCTGTCCGGCGGGCGTGCAATGCACGCCCCTACGATTATAAACATACATTTCCGCTAAATTTCCTTATTCCTTATTACATATTACTTAAATTCTCTCCGCAAGCGATTTTACCGTTTGACCGCCCGTTTCTCCGTAACAGCTCAGCGGCACAAGGCTTCCGAGCTGATAAAAGCCGCAGAGCGTGTACAGCGCCGAGCCGAAGTATTCCGCGCTCAGTCCGTCGGGCTTCAGCTTTTCAAATACCTCGGGCAGGGTTACGGCGTAGCTGTGATAAATCTCCCCGAACAGCCGAACATAAGGCTTGCCTGCTGTCAGCAGGACAGCATTTTTCTTTATTGGAATATAAGCGCAGATTTTTGTAGGAGCGACGACAAAATCGCAGTTTAAAAGCTCGCTTGTCCTGCGCGTGATTACAGCCGAAGCGCCGAGCTCGGAAAGCGCCATCCTGCGAATTCTGTCGTAGGGGAGAAGGTCGAAGGTCACGGCGACGGGATTTCGGCAGAGCTTAAGCGCCTCAAACAAAAGGTCGGGCGAGTGCGCCTCGGGGTCGAAAATCCCAAGCTTTAAGTCAAGCGGATTTTTAATTTTCCTCAGCACTCCGAGCGCCATATTCACGCAAAGCCGTTCTGAAAAATTGTTCGAGCAAAACCGCGTCAAGCCCTCGGGCATGGCGACGCTTTCATCCGCGAGAATAAGCTTCTCGTTACCTGCCGCGCGGTACAGCTTGCTTGGTTTGAGCTTACCGCTCCTGCTGTAGTATGTAAGCTGATTTACCGCGATACCGCCGCTGCGGACAACAGCCGACTTTACTTTATCTCCGCGGATACTGTTGAAGATTTTGATAAATTTATTTTTATTGTCAAACGGAATGACATTTAGTGAAGTGAGCAAAAAAATCCCTCCCGTAATAGATATGACGGGAGGGATTATAATTATGAAATTAAGGCAATACCGCATAATTCAGGTGTGCGGATTGCGCAGCAAGATTTTTCGTCAGGTTGTACAAATAAATCAAGGTAAGGGTTGAGGTGCTGTCAAAATTTTTGCGTAGCAAATTTTGGCAACAGCACCCATGCGTTAGCTGACGCCTTGCCGAGATTTTTTGGGCAAGCTGACGGAATAATATTCAAGCAAGCCGTGCGCCTTGAATTGTGCGGTGTTGCCTTAACTTTTCGCGAACTGGCTGTTGTAAAGCTCGGCGTAAAAACCGCCTTTTTCGAGCAGCTCGTCGTGCCTGCCCTGCTCGACGATATTGCCGTCGCGCATAACCAAAATAACGTCGCTGTCCTTGATTGTGGACAGGCGGTGGGCGACAACAAAGCTCGTCTTGCCCTTCATCATCTCGGCAAACGCCTTTTGAACGCGGATTTCGGTCAGGGTGTCAATCGAGCTCGTCGCCTCGTCCAAAATCAGCACGCTCGGGTTAGTCAGCATAGCCCTCGCAATACACAAAAGCTGGCGCTGTCCAACGCTGAGGTTGCTGCCCTCCTCGCCGATAACCGTGTTATAGCCCTGCGGCATACGGCGGATAAAGCTGTGCGCGTGGGCGGATTTTGCCGCGGCGATAACCTGTTCGTCGGTCGCGTTTTCCGCACCGTAACGCAGGTTTTCCATAATCGTGCCGCTAAACAGCTTGCTGTCCTGCAAAACCATACCGAAGCAGCTCCTTAGCTCGTCGCGCTTCATCAGCGAGATATCCTCGCCGTCGAGGAAAATCCTGCCGCTGTTCACCTCGTAAAACCGCATAAGCAGGTTGATAAGCGTGGTTTTTCCGCAGCCCGTCGGGCCGACGATCGCCACGTGACTGCCGCTTTTTACATCGAGTGAAAAGTTTTTGATAAGCGGCTTGCCGGGGGTGTATGAAAAGCTTATATCGTCAAATTTAACGTTGCCCTTGCACGGCTCGGGAGCGGAATTTGCCCTGCTGTCGTCGGGCTCGCTCTGCGCGTCGAGAACCTCAAAAACTCTGTCGGAAGCGGCAAAGGCGGTTTGCAATTGAGTGAGCACGCCCGTGACCTCGTTAAACGGCTTGGTGTACTGGTTGGCGTAGGTCAGGAAAGCCGAAAGCTGACCGACCGTCAGTCCGCCCGAGATTGCCGAAACCGCGCCGAAAATTCCGACCGCGGCGTAAACCATAGCGTTTACAAACCTCGTCGTCGGGTTGGCAAGAGCGCCTGCAAACTGCGCCTTAAAGCCCGAGACAAACAGCTTTTTGTTGAGCCTGTCAAAGCCCTCGCAGGCTTCGTCCTCGTACGAAAAAGCCTTTACAAGCTGCTGATTGCCGACGTGCTCGTTGACGTAGGCGGAAATCTCGCCGTTTAGCAGTTGCTGTTCGGTAAAGCGGCGGTGCATAAGCTTGCCGATAAACGTCGCCGCGAACAGCGATAGCGGAGTTAAAACCACAACCGCAAGGGCAATCCAAGCGTCAATGCTCACCATGAAAATCAGCGTTCCGATGATGGTCACAACGCCCGAAAAGAGCTGTAAAAATATCTGAGTAAGTCCGTCGCCCACAGCGTCGATATCGTTAATCACGCGGCTGATAAGGTCGCCGTGAGGGTTCGAGTCGATGTAGGAGAGGGGCACGGAGTTGATTTTTCTGAAAATATCGCGCCGCAAATCCCTGACAGCGCGGAAGCTGATTGTGTTAATCAGCTGAGTCATCAGCCATTGGAACACGCTCACGCCGAGCAGCGAAGCGCCGATAAGCGCAATCGTTTTCGCGACTTCGGCAAAGTTTACGTTGCCCTCAGCGATAATGTTATCAATCGCGCTGCCGACAAGCACAGGTATAAGCAGAGTGAGCGATACGCTGATGACCGCGAATATAAGCGATAGCAAAAGTAAGCCGTAGTACGGGCGCATACGGCGGATAACTCTCATAAAAGAGGAAGCGTTTTTCATCATTTTTGCGCCTCCTTTTCGTGCTGCTGAGATAGGTAAATCTCGCGGTAGGTGCGGCAGCTTTCGAACAATTCATCGTGAGTTCCCGCGCCTGCCAGTTCGCCGTCGCTGAGCACCAAAATTAAATCGGCGTTTTTAATTGTAGAGCACCGCTGGGTGACAATCAACACTGTAGAATCGCCCTTGCTCTGTGCAAGAGCCTGCCTGAGCGCCGCGTCGGTCGCAAAGTCGAGAGCCGAAAAGCTGTCGTCCAAAATCAAAAGCTTCGGCTTGCCGACAATCGCCCTCGCAATGCAAAGCCTTTGGCGCTGACCGCCGCTGAAATTTCTGCCGCCCTGCTCAACCCTGCTGTCAAGCCCCTGTGGGGTCTTAGAGACAAAATCATACGCCTGAGCGGTTTTAAGCGCTTCCCAAAGCTCATTATCGTCAGCGCCCTGAGAGCGCCACTTTAGGTTGTCGCGGATAGTTCCGCTGAACAGCACGCTCTTTTGCGGAACAATGCCGATTTGCTCCCTGAGCTGTTCAAACGGATACTCGCGCACGTCAACGCCGTCAAGTTCGACCGCGCCGCTTTTAACGTCGTAAAACCTCGGAATAAGGCTGATAAGCGTACTTTTGCCGCAGCCTGTCGTGCCGATAATTCCCACGGTTTGACCGCGTTTAATCTTAAAGCTTATGTCCGTCAGCTCGTCGTCGCCGCCGGGATAGCTGAAGCTTACATTTTTGAATTCTATTTTGGGGCTATTTTCTTTTACAGAAATATAATCCTTTGTCTTTTCCTTAACCGAGGGCTCGGTTTCGAGCACCTCATTAATCCTCGCCGCCGAAGCGCTGCCCTGAGTCATCAGCAAAACAAGGTTCGCGACAACAATCATTGCGAGCAAAATCTGCGTCATATAGCTGACGAGCGCCACGATATCGCCGGTGCTCATCTCACCGACATTTACGTTGACCGCGCCGAACCAGATAATCAGGATAATCGCGATATTAGTGACGGCGTAGGTGACGGGGTTGAGCAGCGCGGAAATCCTGCTCACCCTGATTGAAGCCTTCGCCAAATCCTCGGTGGCAATGTCTACGCGCTCACACTCGCTTTTCTGCCGCGAGAACGCCCTGATAACCCTGTTGCCCGATAAATTCTCACGCGTGAGCAGACCGATACCGTCGAGCTTTTTTTGAATTGCGCCGAACATCGGTATGGTCTTTGTCATCACAAGGTACAGCGTAAGACCAATCAGCACAGCCGCGCCGAAGAAGATAAGCGAAAGCTTTAGATTAATAGTCATCGCCATAACGAGCGAGCCGATAATAATAAACGGCGCGCGCGTGAGCAGTCGGATAATCATTGCGATATTTTGTTGAACGCGGTTTGTGTCGTTCGTAATTCTCGTGATAAGCGAGGGGGTTGTCAGCCTGTCGATTTCCGAGTGGGAGAGCGAGTTGATGTGCTCAAACAGCGCGCGGCGGATTTTTGTGCCTGCGCCCTGGGACGCCTTGCTCGCAAAATACTGGCAGAACAAAGCGCTTGTCAGTCCCGTTGCGGCGAGCCCGACAAGTACAAATCCCATCCTTATCACATAGCCCTTGTCGTGCAGCTGATTTATCCCGACGTCAATAATGTTCGCCATAACCAGCGGAACAAACAGCTCGAGTATAGCCTCGAACAGCTTGCACAACGGACCGATAATACATTCTTTTTTATAGTCAGCCAAAAATCTTCTGAGCTTAAACATTTTTTCATTCCTAAACAATTTTACTACGGTTATTATACATCAAAAAAAGAAATTTTTAAATTATTTTTTAAAAATTGCATAAAACACTGCAATTTTTCCCGATTTGGAAGCATAAGTGAAAGGCCTTTTAAATTTATGTAACCAAGGAGATAAAATGAATACAAAAAATATTGGCTTTGTAATTGAGCCGCGAGAAATAATGAATAACGAATGGTACACCGAGCCGAACACAATGCACCTTTACCGCCATTGCCGCCTGAGGGCAAATTACTCCGATACAAAGTGGAGAGGCATTGAGCTTAAAAGAGGTCAGTTTGTGACGAGCATTAATACTCTTTCCGAGGAAACAGGGTTAAGCGTTCGCCAGGTCAGAACCGCGATTGACAAGCTTGTCGAGACAGGCTATCTGTCGAATAAATCAAGCAGCAAAAACCGCATAATAACGGTATTGAACTATGACAGTGAACAGCAAAATGACAAGCTGATTGACAAGCAAATCGACAAGCAGACTGACAATCCCACGGCAAACGAACAGCAATCTGACGACAGGCAGTTGACAACAGATAACAATAAAAACAAAGAAAACAAAAATAACAAGTATAATTATAATCGTCGCGAATCGAAATCGAGAAGAAATTGCAGCTATGATTTGAAAGATGTTATGAAGTTTGATACCTTGGACTTTATGGACGAAGAAGGCTGGGAGGAAAAGGCATTCGGAATAAAAAGGTGAAATGTCGCGTAGCGACAAAAGGTGATTCCCCTCGTAGGGGAAATGGGCGAAGCCCAAAAGGGTTGCCGACGTGCTAAGGTTGCCGTTTTCGCCAGAAAAAGGTGTCATTTCGCTTTGCGAAATGACGGAGGGGGCAGACGTTTCCGATAATGCCAACCTTTCCGTTACATTCGTAGGGGCGGACCCGTGTGTCCGCCCGGGAAACGTGAACCGTGTTAATCACACAATCCGTTTTATTCGCGATAAACGAACGTAAAATTCAACACACAAAAGCACATTAAAAATTAAATGATTTGTTCCTGTCCTGCGGGCGGACACACGGGTCCGCCCCTACGGTGTAAATTATATGTATGCATTTTGGTTTATAACGCTGATATGCCAATGATTGCCATTTGTGGTGACTTTTACGGTGGCTTTTTAAAAGCAAACTCACCGCAAGTCACCTGAATTCCGTTGACAGCAAAACAGGGCGGACAAACCGTCCGCCCTAAAGCTTAACTTAAATTAAATTATAATCGACTTTCCGCTCATTTCCTCGGGTTGGTCGAGGTTCATAATCTTGAGCATTGTCGGCGCGATATCAGCCAAAACACCGCCCTCGCGGAGCTTGCAGTCGTAACCGATTACGCAGAAGGGAACGGGGTTGGTGGTGTGAGCCGTGAAGGGCTCGCCGTCCTCGTCAATCATCTTGTCGGCGTTGCCGTGGTCAGCGGTGATTATAGCCGCGCCGCCCTGAGCGAGCACAGCGTCAATAACCTTGCCTACGCAGGTATCGACCGCCTCAACCGCCTTAACAGCCGCCTCGAATACACCTGTATGACCTACCATATCGCAGTTTGCGAAGTTGAGCACTATCATATCGTACTTGCCGCTCTCAATCGCGGGAATGAGCTTGTCGGTAACCTCATAAGCGCTCATCTCGGGCTGCAGGTCATATGTAGCGACCGAGGGAGATTTAACGAGAATTCTGTCCTCGCCGTCGTACTGCTTTTCAACGCCGCCGTTGAAGAAGAAGGTTACGTGAGCGTACTTCTCGGTCTCGGCAATTCTGAGCTGCTTCATACCGAGCGAGCTGATGTATTCGCCCATGGTGTTAACCAAGGTCTGCGGCTTAAACGCGACCTCAACATTCGGCATTGTAGCGTCGTACTGCGTCATACATACATAGTACAGGGGGAACATACCGTTTCTTCTCTCGAAGCCGTTAAAGTCGGGGTCAACAAGAGTTCTGGTGATTTCACGCGCTCTGTCGGGGCGGAAATTGTAGAAAATAACGCTGTCGTCAGCCTCGAGCGCCTTGCCGCCCTTGATAACGGCAGGAATTACGAACTCGTCGGTAACGCCGTCCTCGTAGCTCTTTTTAACCGCGCAAACGGGGCACTCAGCCTCCACGCCCTCGCGGTAAACGATAGCGGCATACGCCTTTTCTACGCGCTCCCAGCGGTTATCTCTGTCCATCGCGTAGTAACGTCCCATAACGGTAGCGATTTTGCCCACGCCGATTTCGTCGAGCTTAGCCATACATTCCTCGATGTAGCCAGCCGCCGATGAGGGCGGAACGTCACGTCCGTCGAGGAAAGCGTGAATATAAACGTCCTTAAGACCTTTCTTTTTGGCGAGTTCCAAAATGCCGTAGAGGTGGGTCATATGGCTGTGAACGCCGCCGGGGGAGAGCAAGCCCATAAGGTGGAGCGCAGTGCCCTTGTTCAGGGCGTTGTCCATAGCGGCAACGATTGCCTCGTTGTCCTTAAGCTTGTCCTCGTTTATTGTTTTGGTAATTCTTGTGAGCTCCTGATAAACGATTCTGCCTGCGCCGATGTTGGTGTGACCAACCTCGCTGTTACCCATCTGACCGTCGGGCAGACCAACGTCCATACCCGAAGCGCCGATCTGGGTGAGCGGATTCTCGGCAAAGAGCTTGTCGATGTTCGGGGTGTTGGCGGCAAGGATAGCGTTAGCCTTTTCCTCGCCCTTTTTGCCCACGCCGAAGCCGTCAAGAATCATAAGTAGCATAGGTTTTTTCATTGGAATTTCCTTTCTTTTTGTTAAAGGATTTTAAAGCCTCCCCCGTCACTTGTTACGGGGGAGGTGCCGCCCTAAGGCGGCGGAGGGGGCAGGCGTTTCCAATAGCGCCACGTTATGGATTGCAAAGGAAAACTCGTACTAATTCACACGCAGCCCCCTCAGTCGCTACGCGACAGCTCCCCCAAAGCTAAAGCGTTGGGGGCGCCTTTAAATGTTTTGATTACTTGCTTGCAGCAGCTACGATAGCCGCGAATTTCTCGGCTACGAGCGAAGCGCCGCCGATAAGTCCGCCGTCAACGTTTGTCTTTGAGAGAAGCTCGTCGGCGTTGCCGTCGTTCATAGAACCGCCGTACTGAATTGTAACAGCGTCTGCGGCAGCCTGGTTGTAGAGCTTAGCGAGCTGAGCGCGGATAAATGCGCAAACCTCCTCAGCCTGGTCCGATGTAGCGGTTTTGCCTGTGCCGATAGCCCAAACAGGCTCGTAAGCGATAACAACGTTTTTGAGCTCGTCCTCGGTAACATCCCAAAGGTCAAGCTTAATCTGACGCGCGATAACTTCCTCAGTGATGTCGCACTCGCGCTCCCAAAGCAGCTCGCCTACGCAAACGATGGGCTTTAAGCCTGCGGCAAGAGCAGCCTTTGTTCTCTTGTTAACGGTCTCATCGGTCTCACCGAAGTACTGACGTCTCTCGGAGTGGCCGAGTACTACGTACTCAACGCCGATTTCCTTGAGCATACCGGTTGAAATTTCGCCGGTGAAAGCGCCGCTCTCTGCCCAGTGGCAGTTCTCTGCGCCGATTTTAACGTTTGTGCCCTTTGCAGCCTCAACTGCAGCGGCAATGTCAACGTAAGGAACGCATGCGATAACCTCGCAGTCGGCGTCCTTTACAAGGGGAGTAATCTCGTTAAGAAGTGCTGTAGCCTCGGAAGGAGTTTTGTTCATCTTCCAGTTGCCGGCGATGATAGCTTTTCTTTTTGCTTTATCCATAATTATAATTCCTTTCAAATGATTGTAAATTACGTGTTTCGGAATAATTCCGGTTCGTATTTTACAGGGACAGTTATTAAGCAAGCTGTCCCTGTCGAATAGAATAATTAATTTGCCAATTAGCTCGCGTAAGCGAATTTAGCTTGGCGAAGCCAAATTTAGCTCACCGAAGGTGAATTTAGCTGCGGCACAGCCGCAATTTAGCTTTACTTGTCAGCGATAACTGCAATACCCGGGAGAGTCTTGCCCTCGAGGTATTCGAGAGACGCGCCGCCGCCTGTTGAGATGTGGCTCATCTTGTCTGCAAAGCCGAGCTGAATAACAGCCGCAGCGGAGTCGCCGCCGCCGATGATTGTTGTTGCGTCGGTCTCAGCGAGAGCCTTTGCAACAGCGATTGTACCTGCAGCGAGTGTGGGGTTCTCAAATACGCCCATAGGTCCGTTCCAAACAACGGTCTTGGCGTTCTTAACAGCGTCTGCAAAGAGCTCCTGAGTCTTTGTGCCGATGTCGAGACCTTCCATATCGGCAGGGATAGAATCAACGTCAACAACCTCTACGTCGATAGGACCGTCGATGGGGTTCGGGAAATCAGCCGCGATAGTGGTGTCGATGGGGAGAAGAAGCTGCTTGCCGAGCTCCTCAGCCTTCTTAATCATATCCTTGCAGTAGTCGAGCTTTGTGTCGTCTACGAGCGACTTACCAACCTCTTTGCCCTGAGCCTTGAGGAAGGTGTAAGCCATACCGCCGCCGATGATAAGTGTGTCGCACTTCTCGAGGAGGTTGGAGATAACGTTGAGCTTGTCGGCAACCTTAGCGCCGCCGAGGATAGCAACGAAGGGACGAACGGGAGTTTCAACAGCGTTGCCGAGGTAGTTGATTTCCTTCTGCATAAGGTAACCAACGGCTGTGTCCTTGATGTGGTCTGTAACGCCCGCAGTTGAGCAGTGAGCGCGGTGAGCAGAACCGAAAGCGTCCATTACGAATACTTCTGCGAGAGAAGCGAGCTCTGTTGAGAAGGGCTCAAGGTTCTTGGTCTCTTCTTTTCTAAATCGTGTGTTCTGAAGAAGTACAACGTCGCCGTCCTTCATCTCGGCAACTGCCTTCTTAGCGTTTTCGCCTACAACCTCGTCGTCGTTAGCAAATACAACGTCCTGACCGAGAAGCTCGGAAAGACGAACTGCTACGGGAGCAAGGCTGAACTTTTCCTCGGGGCCGTTCTTGGGCTTGCCGAGGTGAGAGCAGAGGATAACCTTACCGCCGTCAGCGATAAGCTTTTTAATTGTGGGTAAAGCTGCCTGAATTCTGTTGTCGTTGGTGATAACGCCGTCCTTGAGCGGTACGTTAAAGTCAACGCGAACGAGAACCCTTTTGCCTTTTACGTTGATGTCATCAACTGAAACTTTGTTTAGCTGCATAATAAATACATCCTTTCGTTTATAAAAATTGAATTTTTTACATTCATATATATTATACAACGATTTGGTATTTTTTACAATAGAGTTTTGTAAAATAATTAGTTGAAAGTTGAAAGTTGAAAGTGGAAAGTGAAGGGTCGCTTTGCTCCAAATTTATATTGTTGCAGAGCGATTGATAAAACTTAGGCTCTCTTTACAAAGGACTGCTGTTGGAAATGTTTAAGTCAACCGCAAGGGTTGCCACTACAATGTTATTTTTAGGTTTTATTGTAGTGACAGCCCTCGCGGCTGTCACAGAGTCAGCACCATATTAATTCAGTCGGGAACAAAACGTTTCGAAAAAGCAAACTGATATTCCCGACCGAAATTTTCCATTTTCCATTTTCCATTATCAATTATCAATTATCTACGTCTGCCCAGCGGTGGCGGTGAAGCTCGCCTTTGTTCAAAAGCTCGGGGTAATCCCACTGCCTAAGAACCTCATAGACCGCGATTGCGGCGGAATTTGAGAGGTTAAGGCTGCGCGCCTCGTCCATCATCGGAATTCTGAGCGTTTCGTTGGGGTGCTTCATCAAAAGGTGCTCGGGAAGTCCGCGCGTCTCCTTGCCGAAAACAAGGTATGAGTTGTCGGGGTAGCTTACGTCGGAATGGCGGTGAGTTCCCTTGGTCGAAAAGAAAAAGTAACTGCCGCCCTTTGTCTTTTCAAAAAAGTCGTCGAGGTTGTCGTAATAGGTGATGTCGAGCAAATGCCAGTAGTCAAGCCCTGCGCGCTTTAGCTTTTTGTCGTCGGGTTCAAAGCCCATCGGGCGCACAAGGTGGAGCGCCGCGCCTGTTGCCGCGCAGGTTCGGGCGATGTTTCCTGTGTTCTGCGGAATTTCGGGTTCAACGAGTACAATGTTTAATTTTGCCAAAATTTGTCATTCCTTTAATGTAAAAATCTTAATCGTTTATTCTATTTTAGTTTACAAACAATATTATTGCAAGTGTTTTTGCAAAAAGGAAGGTGATAATATGAACAAGAATGTAATGAACATCGTCAAAGGCGCCGCTGTGGGAATGGCGGCAGGAATGGCGGTGGGATATATCGGCAAAAAAGCTGCCGACGACAATCCCAAGCTAAGAAAAAAAGCAAACCGCGCGTACAAGACCTTTGAAAATATCGTCGATACCGCGCAGTATATGTTTAAGTAATTGAAAGTTTGAGGTGTTGTCCAAATCTTTGATTTGGGTAACACCTCAGCTTCGCTCCGATTTTTTATAGCCTCCCCCAACGCGTTAGCTTTGGGGGAGGTGGCACGGCATTTATGCCGTGACGGAGGGGGCAGACAGTAGTAATGAATAATGAATGATGAATAATGAATAATGAATAATTGTAGGGGCGTTCTTAGCACAACGGCAACCCTTTTGTCACTTCGTGACATTTCCCCTGATAGGGGAATCACCCGTGTGTCCGCCCGGGGAACGTGAACCGTGTTAATCATACAATCCGTTTTAATCGCGATAAACGGACGTGTAATTCAGCACACAAAACACATCAAAAATCAAATGATATGTTCCTGTCCTGCGGGCGTCCGTAGCCGGACGGCAACCCTTTTGTCGCTACGCGACATTTCCCCTGACAGGGGAATTTCACACGGGTCCGCCCCTACGGTGTTAATTAAAGGTTTGTTGATGATTCAAAGGCTCCCCTGTAGCTTACACGACGGGGGAGCCTTTAAATGTTGTATTTTATTAAGATACATAATTCAGCGGATCCTGATATTCTCCGTTGAGTCTGATTTCAAAGTGGAGGTGAGGGCCGGTCGAGTTGCCGGTTGAACCTACATAAGCAATTGTCTCGCCCTGACCTACATACTGGCCTGTAACACATGCGAGCTCGCTTGCGTGGCCGTAAACGGTCATATAACCGTTGCCGTGGTCAATCATAACGTAGTTGCCGTAGCCGCCGCCGTCGTTGCCTGCGAAGGTTACAACACCGCCGTCTGCCGCTACAATCGGCTGACCGTAGTCGTCGCCGCCTGCGATGTCAATGCCGTTGTGCATTCTGCCCCAGCGCCATTCCATAAGGCTTGTGATGTTGTGGGTGTGGGGAAGAGGCCAAATAAAGCTTCCGGTTGTGCCGCCTGTTGAGCCGTATTCGCGCTCACCCTGCTTTGAACCGATTGTTACTTCCTCGGCAACAGCTTCCTTTGTAACCTTTGTGTCGGTAACTACCGAGTCAACAAGGTTGCCGTCTACGTAGTTAAGTCTGAGGTTAACGGTCACTTTGCCGTTTTCGCCCTTCTTGGTAACTTCCTCGTAGCTGTTGTCCTTTGTCTCGTCATATGTTACGTTTGTCTCGTACTCCATATCTACGTCGTATGACCAGTCGGTGTACAGAGAAACCGATAACTTATCCTTTGCCTTTGCAAAAACAGCCTCGGCTGTCTCAACCTGTGAGGGAGCGGCGTTAATCATATTAACCTGAACGTCGTTTGCAAATTCTGTAGTGGTTGTGTCATCGTACTTTGCACGCGCTTCTACAAGGTAGTTGTCGAGCATTCCCTGAAGCTCGTCTGCCTGGTCGGTAATTCCGATAACCTGACCGTCAACAGTCAGCGCCGAATAACCGAGGTCGATGAAGATTTCGGGATTTTCAATCTCCTCAGACTTAATCTCGTTGAAGTTGTGCTTGGTAATCTCAACAGCAGGAGCCTGAGCGACAAGCTGTGTCTGCTCGTCAGCCTTAACCTCTGTCTCGGCAGGAGCCGAGTCGAGCGCGCTTGCTACGGTTGCGCAGCAGAGAATAGCCGCTGTAACGCATGCCATTGCTGTGAGGATTGCCTTTTTCTTAATAATATTACGCTCGGGAGCACTGTGCGCGTGGCGCTTCTTGCTCTTGCGTGCTTCAATGTCGTGTGAAATTTCCGCTGAAAGTCTTTTCGCAAAGCGGATGGTCTTTTTAACTGTACCTATCTTTTTCGAATTCTTTTTCTGAATTTTCTTGCCCGAAACGTTTTCAATTTCATTAAAACCGTCACGGCCGATGAATTTAGTTTCCAACTTTAATTCTCCTATCTTAATAACTGTTACAGAATTGTAACAAACCTTACATACTAATTATAACAAAAAAGAAATCATTTTCAATAGAAGAATTAAAAATCGTGGGATGTTCGGCATAACGCTGAAATATTCCACGATAATTTGTCTATAATATCCAAATATTCTTATATCTAATTATACTAAAAGTAATAATCAAAATTGGAACTAAACGGATTGTAATTGCTATTATTCGTTATTAACATCAAAAGAGCAGTTATTTTTCTTTAATAGAAGAAATTGTACTGCGCAACGTTTGTGAAGCAGATGTTGAGGTCAACCTCGGTGTCAATTCCGTCAACCTTGCCGTGGTCGCTGTACTGCCACATCGAGAACTGATAGTAGAAGCTCGGCACCTCGGCGTACTCGCAGTACCAGATGTCGATGTCCTTAAGGCGCGCGAGGTCGTATTTGAAGTAAAGCTCCTTGCTCGGAGAGTAAATCATCGGGGTGAAGCCCTGATTTTTAATCTCATCGCAGAACGCCTTTGCACATTCGGTAGCCTGCGCGGAGCTCACGCCGTCGGTACGCGCGTTGTCGTCCTTGATAATTTCCCAGTCGTAGGCGAGGGGAAAGTCGAGCTTTAAGCCGTTTAAGGTGCTGACAGCGTACTTTGCTTCCTCAACCGCTTCATCATTGGTCGTAGCCTGAGAGAAGAAGTATCCGCCGACCTTGATTCCCTGCTGTTTTGCGCCGTTGATGTATTCAAGCGCCTTTTCGTCGCTGTAGAGCGAGCCCTCATCGCCGTAGCCGCGTCCGCCGAGACGAACCATTACAAAGTCAATTCCTGCTTCCTTGACCTTTTTCCAGTCGATATTTCCGCAGTTGTACGACACGTCAATTCCTGCCATTGAGGCTTTACTGCCGTTTTCGGTGTAGACCTTCAGGCCGTTTTCGGTGGAAAATCCGCTGTTGTCGAGCTTATTGCGCTCTACGCCCTCGAGCTCGGTAATCCAGATATCACCGAGGACATTGTCCTGAATATGTACCTTGCCGCCGGTTGCCTGAACAGGCGCGTCGGTCGCGGTCTGTGAGCTTTGGCTTCCCTCAGAGCCTGAATTTGCACTTGCTGAGCCGTTGTTTGAGTTATTCTGGTTGTTTTTTGAGCCGCAGCCTGTTAATACTGCGCCGAATAATACCGCCAAAACGAGTGACAGACAAATTATTCTTTTCATTTTATTACACTTCCTTTGCTTTATTTATAAAGGTTATAAAATCGAAAATATGCTATCATTTTCCGATTTTTTTCAATAATACCACAAAATAATCCCTCTGTAAACAAATAAAGTTAAAATAACTATTGAAAAATTTCCGTTTTTTAAGTATAATATTATAAATAGGTTTAAAGGCAGGTGATTGAGTGAAGGGTGCAACGGTCAGAGGATACCGCAAAAAATCCAAAGCCGAACTGCTAAAGGCGATTGACGGCTGCACGTCGCTCAGTCAGCTTTTTGCGCTAATTCAGCTCGAAGGCATTGTAATTCAGATGCACAGCCAGTCGGGCGCTTCTAATCTCACTCCCAAAACCCTCGGCCCGGGAGAGATTATCAGCAAAAAGGACACGCCGTTTGAAAGGCTTAAGGCCGAGGTCAGAAAAGCTGTCGCAGAAGGTAAATAACAGGTTATTATTGTTTGGTGTTATTAACGACAGTTTTTTCGCATATAAATCTGTATAATTTGATTGCCCGCAACATTAAGTTTCGGGACATCAACAATAAAGGAGCGTTTATGAAAATGAGGAAATCCAAAAAACTGCTTGCGCTTTTGCTCTCCGCTGTTATGGCGGTTTCGGCGGCAAGTGTGGTAGGCGTTTCGGCTGCACAGACAGACGAACAGACCGCCGCCGCTACCGATAATGCAGATACCGCAGGCGCAGAGGAAGAAGGAGTAACACTCGCTGACAACGAGGGAGAGGACTTTAACGGCGCAAAGGACGAGGCAGAGGCTATTGCCGCTGTTGACGACGCGCACAGCGCTGCCGCTGAGCCCGATGAGGAGATTGTCGCTGCTACCGAAGCTCCGACAGAGCCCCAAATTCCCGTACCCGGCAACGTTGTTAACCTTCAAAAGACCAGCTATGCTACAAACAGCATTTCACTCACTTGGAACAAGGTTGCAAACGCCGTAGGCTATATCGTATACTATTATAATGCCGACGGTGAAGAAGGCGGCTGGCACAAGGCAGGTACTACTAAGAACACCGCCTTTACACTTAACCGCCTGAGAAACACAACTCAGTACCACTTTATGGTATCCGCGTACCTCACCTACAACGGCAAGAACTACGAGGGTAACCGTACACTCAAAAAGACCGCTACTCAGCCCGGCGCGGTCGGTATGCTGCTTAGAGTCCGTTCATCGCAGATTATTGAGCTTAGATGGAATGCCAACACCAAGGCTACGGGCTACAAGATTTTCCGTTCGTCGCCCGAATCCGGCAACAAAGAGGTTCTCTACAAGACAATCGTCGGCAAGCAGAACCACAACTTTGTTGACACAAACGTTAAGGTCGGCAACATCTATGTATATAATGTAAAGGCGTACAGAGAGTGCGACAACGGCTGCGGCTATTCTTCACCCTCCAACAGACTTAAGTGTCTGTCCGGCTTGGGCGCGCCGTCGTTCAATATCTCGACAAGCCGCTCAAAGGTTGACCTTGTTTGGAACTACAACAAGTACGCTACCCGTTATGATATTTACTGCTATGACAAGCCCGACTCGCTTTCCGGTACAAAGCTCGGCAGCACAACCTCAAACCGCTTTACTTCTCCCAGACTCCAGCCCGGCAGAAAGCTGTATTTCCGCGTATATCCGCTGTATGTTACAAAGCAGCACAGCATTACCGGTACGGCGATTAACCGCACACTTACCGTAAACGGAAACATCTACGGCAAGGCTATGGGCGATACATATGTTGAGGTAAGCATTGACAAGCAGCATATGTGGTACTACAAGAACGGCAAGCTGATTGTCGAGACCGACGTTGTTACAGGTAACGCCGACGGCTGGCACAACACCCCGAAGGGTTACTTTAGTATGTATCAGCGCGCGAGAAACACAACCCTCAGCGGTCCGGGATACTCGTCGTTTGTTGAGTACTGGATGGCGTTCAGCGGCGGCTGCGGAATTCACGACGCAAGCTGGCGTTCACGCTTCGGCGGCTCAATCTATAAGGGCGACGGCTCTCACGGCTGTGTAAACACCCCGGTTGATAAGGTAAGAATTATCTACAACAACTCCGATTACGGAACTCCGGTTATTGTATATTAATTAAATAATAGTAAGAGCTGCTGACAAAATGTCGGCAGCTCTGTTTTTTATAAATATAAATATTTTCTTTTTTAGAATTATATAACAATTAAACGATTATGTCAATATAATTCTCCATTTTCCATTTTCAGCTAACGCATGGGTGTTGTTACCCAAATCAAAGATTTGGACAACACCTCAAATTTTCAATTGGAAAGGTGCAGCTCTCCCTGTACGTCGGTGTAATACTCGCCCTCGGGAATCAGGTCTTTAATAAGCACAATCTCAAACCCCTTATCGCGTATGCCTTTGATTATGTTCGGCAGCGCGGCAGGGGTGTTTTTTGCGCCGTTGTGCATGAGGACAATCGAGCCGTCCTTGACTTTATCAAGCACGGTTTTCGTCATCTGCTCGGGGGATGGATCCTTCCAGTCCAGACTGTCAACGTCCCACTGAACGCAGTACATTCCGAGGCTTTTTACGCAGTTGACAAGGTTGTTGTCGTAGTCGCCGTAGGGCGGACGGAACAGCGTGGGAGACTGCCCTGTGAGCGCCTTAATCTTTTCATTACACGCCTGAACCTCGGCGTTTTCTCCCGAAATATCGAGCTGCGGCATATGCGGATGGGTGTCGCTGTGATTGCCGATGTCGTGACCGCGCTCGTGAATTTCCTTAACGTCGTCGGGGTATTTGTCAACCCAGTCGCCGACGAGGAAAAACGTCGCCTTTACATTGTTTTCGTCGAGAATATTCAGCAGGTGTTCGGTCTGCTCATCGCCCCACGCGGCGTCAAATGAAATCGCGACCTGATTTTTGCCGCCCTCGACGCGGTACACGGGAACAATCTTCGGCTCGGCGGCGGTCTGAACCGCCTTAACCGCTGAGCTTACCGCGACCGTCGCCGCCAGTGCGCCGATAATTAAGCAAAACGCGAGAGATAATAAACTCCGCTTTGTAAGAACAAAAAACTTCATAAAAAATCCCCTTCCACAACATTTTATGGAAGGGGAGATAAAATTATTACATAGTTAAGATTTGCTGCACAAAGTTGGATTATTTAAAAATTTCCTTTTAACCGTAGGGGCGGACCCATGTGTCCGCCCGTGAGCAGATTTTTGTTCACGTCCGAAAGTTTAATAAAATAGGAAAACTTTATTCGACCGACCTCGGGCGCCCGTAGCCGGGCGGCAACCTTAGCATGTCGGCAACCCTTTTGTCGCTCCGCGACATTTCCCCTGAAAGGCAATATCGTCAACTTAAGCATTTTTTCCTTTACGGTTGTAGGGGCGTGCATTGCACGCCCGCTGAGAGGAAATATATTTTTTCTCTCAAAAATCGGTATGATAGGACAGCTCAGTTTATGCGGGCGACCAATGGTCGCCCCTACAGTGTAAATTAAAAGTATCGTAACAATTAACGGCAAGCTATTAACATTCACAAAGTGAATTCTTATAACTCATATTAATTTATTTTCCAAGTTATTCCGTCCTTGGAGTCGATAACCGTCACGTTCATTTCCTTTAGCTTATCGCGGATTGCGTCGGCGGTTGCCCAGTCCTTTGCGGCGCGGGCTTCGGTGCGCTGCTGAATGAGAGCTTCAATCTCAGCGGTTAAATCGCTGTCAGCCGCAGGCTCTGTATCCTCTTTCTCGGTGATGAGGTTGAGCGAGAGAACCTTGTCGAGCTCACCGATGACAAACAGCTTTGTCGCGCCGTTTGTATCAGCCTTAAGCACGTCGTAAACCGCGGTAAGTCCGAGCGCGGTGTTGAGGTCGTTGTCGAGCGCTTCCTTAAACTTGCCGATAAGCTCGTCTGCCTTGGCGCTGTCAACCTCGCCGTCAGGGGAGATGTTCGCAATTCTCGCAACCAGCTTTTCATAAGCCTTAGCGGTGTTGTCAAGGCTGTCGTAGGTAAAGGTCAGCGGCTTGCGGTAGTGGCTCTGCAGGCAGAACATTCTGTAAACCAGCGGATTGTAGCCCTTGCTCTCGAGCAGAGAAACCGTCAAAAAGCCGCCCTTTGACTTGCTCATTTTGCCCCTCGCGTCGTTGAGGTGGAGCACGTGGAACCAGTATTTGCACCACTTGTGACCGATAAACGCCTCGCTCTGCGCGATTTCGTTTGTGTGGTGGGGGAAGGCGTTGTCAATTCCGCCGCAGTGAATGTCAAGATACTCGCCGTTGTGCTTGTAGCTGATTGACGAGCACTCAATGTGCCAGCCGGGATAGCCGTAGCCCCACGGACTTTCCCATTTAAGCTCCTGGTCGTCGAACTTCGACTTGGTAAACCAGAGCACAAAGTCGGTTTTATTGCGCTTGTTTGTATCTTCCTCAACGCTGTCGCGAACGCCTACAGCCAAATCGTCCTCGTTCATATTGCCGAAAACGTAGTATTCGTCGAGCTTTGAGGTGTCAAAGTAAACGTTTCCGCCTGCAACATAGGCGTAGCCCTTGTCGAGCAGGGTGGAAACCATATTGATAAACTCGTCAATGCAGTTTGTGGCAGGCTCTACCACGTCGGGAGTTTTGATGTTGAGCTTTGCGCAGTCCGAGAAGAAAGCGTCGGTGTAGAACTTCGCGATTTCCAGCACGCTTTTGTGCTCGCGCTTTGCGCCTGCGAGCATTTTGTCCTCGCCGGTGTCGGCGTCGCTCGAAAGATGTCCGACGTCGGTGATATTCATAACGCGCTTAACGTTGTAGCCCGAAAAACGGAGATACTTTTCAAGCACGTCCTCCATAATATACGTGCGCAGGTTGCCGATGTGCGCGTAGTGGTACACGGTCGGACCGCAGGTGTACATATTTACAATCTTATCTGAATAGGGTACAAATTCCTGCTTTGTCTGTCCCAAAGAGTTATATAACTGCATTTTGATTACTCCTTTATCAATTACTTTACAGGCTTGCGCTGTCAAATGAGCTTTCAGCCGGATTTGAACGTCTTGCGGACTCGGCGCGGAGTTTTTCAAGCTCCGCGGTAAGCTCGCCGAGCTTGTGCTCCAATACTCCCAAATCCTGAGCGACAGGGTCGGAAACGTGAATCTGGTCGAGATTTTCGTGCCTGATACCGTTTAGCTTGACAATTCTTGCCGGAACGCCTACCGCGGTGGCGTTCGGCGGAACCTCGCGCAAAACAACCGCGCCTGCGGCAATTCGCGCGTTATCGCCTACGGTGAACGGTCCGAGCACCTTCGCGCCCGAGCCGACAAGCACATTGTTGCCGAGTGTTGGGTGGCGTTTGCCGGTTTCCTTACCCGTACCGCCGAGGGTTACGTTCTGGTATATTGTGCAGTTGTCACCGATAACCGTGGTTTCACCGATGACAACGCCCATTCCGTGGTCAATAAACAGCCCCTTGCCGATTTTTGCGCCCGGGTGAATTTCGATACCCGTTTTGTGGCGGCTTCGCTGGGAAATCCAGCGGGCTATGAACTTGTGATTATGATTAAAAAACCAGTGTGCGCGGCGGTGACGGCGGACTGCCTTAAAGCCCGAGTAGAGGAAGAAAACCTCTGCCTTGCTCCTTGCGGCAGGGTCGCGGTCCAAAACCGCCTGAATATCTGATTTTAATACTTCGAACAAAAAATCACCCTTACAGTCAGAGTTTAGAGTTTAGAGTTTAATTATGAATAATTAAACAATCATTCGGCTTTATGTTTCCGAGATAAAATGGAAGTTCTGTTTTACGTAAATTACGCCCGAGATAATCGCGAAAAATGTGGAAATCCAAATGAGAACCTCTCCGATAATAAAGAAAATCAGGCTTAAATCTTCGGTGACAACGCCGCCCGAAAGCTTGATTATATCGCATACCGACTGCAAAACCATAATGATAATCAGCGCGGTCATCTGCGTTACGGTCTTTACCTTGCCCCATATGTTGGCGGCGATAACCTCGCCCTTGGTCGAGGCGATAAGCCTGATTGATGTGACAGAAAACTCCCTGAGCAGCACAATTATAACCGCCACGCAGTCGCAAAGTCCGTTTTGAACCAGGCAGAGCATTGCCGCCAGCACCAAAATTTTATCAGCGAGAGGGTCGGCAAATTTTCCGAAGTCCGTGATAAGACCGCGTTTGCGCGCGATTTTTCCGTCGAGCATATCGGTTATTGAAGCGGCTGAGAAAATTATCAGCGCCGCTAAATTGTGAAGCGGAAACGGAATAAGCATTGCCGCTACGAACAGCGGAACAAGCAAAATCCGTCCTACAGTGAGTTTATTTGGTAGGTTCATAAATTGCCTCTTTTGGAGTTTAGAGTTAAGAGTTATGAGTTGAGAGTTAAATTGGAAATAATACCGTCTGTTATGTTAAATCAATATGGTTATTACTCTTTAATTCTCTATCATTTCTCCGACCGGGTCAATGCCCATTGTGTCGGTAATCTTTACGTTTACAAAGCTGCCGATGCTTGGCTTTTTGCCGTCGGTTGTGAAGAACACGCAGCCGTCAACCTCGGGAGCGTCGGCGTAGGTTCTGCCGTACCAGCACTCGGCTATGCGGTCAAAGCCCTCGACAAGCACCTCTACGGTTGTGCCGACGAGCTTTTCGCAGCGGCGCGTCATAATAAGCTGCTGCTGTTCCATAATAATGTCGGCACGGTTCTGCTTTGTTTCCTCGTCAAGCTGATTTGGGAACGCTGCGGCAGGGGTGTCCTCCTCCTGAGAGTAGGGGAAACAGCCGAGCCTGTCAAATTCAATCTCCTTTGCGAACTCGCAGAGCTCCTCAAACTGCTCCTCGGTTTCTCCGGGGAAGCCTGAGATAAAGGTTGTGCGGAGCACAACGTTCGGAATTCTGTCACGGATTTTATTAAGCAATGCGGTTAAGCTCTCGCGTGAGCCGCGGCGGTTCATACTTTTAAGAATTTCAGCGTTGCAGTGCTGAAGCGGCAAATCTATGTATTTTACAATCTTTTCTTCATTCGCCATTACGTCAATGAGCTCGTCGGTAACGCGCTCGGGGTAGCAGTAGAGCACCCTTATCCAGCGCAGCTTTTCAATCTTGCAGAGCTCCTTTAACAGCTTGGCAAGGTACGGTTTGCCGAACAAATCCTCGCCGTAGCGCGTGGTGTCCTGAGCGATAACATTTAGCTCGCGAACACCTTTTTCGGCAAGTTGTTTTGCTTCTTCAATGACGTTTTCGGGCTCTCTGCTTCTGAAACCGCCCCTGATGAGCGGAATTGCGCAGTAGGTACAGCGGTTGTCGCAGCCCTCGGCAATTTTCAGATAAGCGGTGTAGGGGGGAGTGGACTGAATTCTTCCGCCCTCAAGCGGCAGCTCAAGCTTGCTTGGGAAAAGCTCGGTTTTATTGCCGCCCAGCGCGTCGAGCACGATATCGGCAATTTTTGAATTTGCGCCGATACCAACGGCGGCGTCAACCTCGTAGAGCTGCTTGGTAATCTCGTTTTGGTACCTTTCGGCAAGGCAGCCCGTAACGATAATCGCCTTGATTTTGCCCTCGCGCTTTAGCTTTCCGAGCTCGATAATCTCGTCAATGCTCTCCTGCTTTGCGCTTTCGATAAAGCCGCAGGTGTTGACGATTACCGCGTCAGCCTTGGCAGGGTCGTCTACAAGCTCAAAGCCCTTTTGCTTTAGGCTGAAAAGCAGCATTTCGGCGTCTACCTGGTTTTTAGCGCAGCCGAGCGACACAATTCCTGCCTTATAATTCATATGCGTTCAGTCCTTTATTTATTAGATATTAGTCAAAATCGCCGCTCATACTTTCAATCGCCTGCTTAATGTCATCCCAGCCGTAGCCCTTTCTTTGAAGTGCGGCAACGGCGCGGCGTCTGACCTTTTCATCTTCAATATTTCTGTATTTTTTACTTATAAATTCAATAATCTGAGTTTGCGCGTCGTATTCAAGGTCACTAAGCACCTGTTCAGCGGTGATGTTGTCAATGCCCTTGCGGCGCAGCTCAAGCTCCGCGGCTCTCAGCGACATTTTTTTGCCGTAGACCAGCTTTCGGGCGTATGCCTTGGCAAACTCGCCGTCGTTAATCAAGCCGAGCTCCTGCATACGGTCAACCGCCTTTTGGGCGCTGTCCTCGTCAAAATCGCGCCTGAGCTTGTCAAAAAGCTCCTTTTTGGAGTGGCTTCTGTACGAAATCAGCCACAGCGCCTTGTCCTTTGCGCGGCGTTCGTTGCTCTTTTCGATAATCTCCCCTAGCTCGTCGTCGTCAATCTCTCTGCCGACGTCAAAGCGGTTTTCAATCAACGTCTGAGCGTCAAGGTTCATCACGTACTCGCCGTCAATAAACAGCGCGCACATCTGCCTGCGGCGCGGCTCAATCGCGGTGATAGTCATTATTCAGCCAAAATGTCGATGTTTGCGCTCTTTTTATCGGCAGCCGGAGCAGGCTCGTCAACCTTGCTTACCGTAGCCTTTTTTGCTGACTTGGGCTTTGCGGAAGCGTAGAGCTTGTCGATGTTCTCCCAGAGCTTTGTCTCGATTTCCTTGTACAGCTCGGGATCGTTTTTGAGCAGCTCCTTAACTCTGTCACGGCCCTGACCGAGACGGTTGCCGTTGTAGCTGAACCACGCGCCTGCCTTCTGAATAACCTCAGCCTGAACGCCGAGGTCAATCAGCTCGCCCTCGCGCGAGATACCCTCGCCGTACATAATGTCGAACTCAGCCGTCTTGAACGGCGGAGCGATTTTATTTTTAACAACCTTACACTTGGTGTGGTTGCCGATGATTTCTCCGTTAACCTTAAGCGCCTCAGCCTTGCGGATATCTATTCGTACTGAGCTGTAGAACTTAAGCGCACGTCCGCCGGTGGTAACCTCGGGGTTGCCGTAGATTACGCCGACCTTTTCGCGGAGCTGGTTGATAAAGATAGCCACGCAGTTTGATTTGCTGATAGCGCCTGCGAGCTTTCTTAAAGCCTGCGACATAAGGCGCGCGTGCAGACCAACGTGGCTGTCGCCCATTTCGCCCTCGATCTCCGCCTTGGGAACAAGCGCGGCTACCGAGTCGATTACGATAACGTCGATTGCGCCTGAGCGGATGAGCGCCTCGGCAATTTCGAGCGCGTCCTCGCCGGTGTCGGGCTGTGAAACGAGCAGAGAATCAACGTCAACGCCGAGCGCTTCGGCATAAACAGGATCGAGCGCGTGCTCAACGTCGATAAACGCAGCGTTGCCGCCGAGCTTTTGACCTTCGGCAATACAGGTGAGCGAAAGCGTGGTTTTACCCGAGGACTCCGGACCGTAGATCTCGATGATTCTGCCCCTGGGAAGTCCGCCGATTCCGAGCGCTACGTCGAGCGAAAGCGAGCCGGTTGAGATGTGCTCAACCTCCATATGCTTATTCTCTCCAAGGCGCATAACAGCGCCCTTTCCGAATTGTTTTTCAAGCTGAGAAATCGCTGTTTCCAGCGCCTTGTTTCTGTCTACTGCCATTTTCATATACCTCCGTTTTTTGAGAGTTAAGAGTTGAGAGTTTAGAGTTTAATGATTTTCTTTCAGAAAATGCGATTGTAAACCCAAAACTTCCAAGAGTAATTATAAATCATACCAATCCAAATTTCAATGGCTTGGGGGCAAAAACTTCGAACAAATTTTCTAAAACCCTTGCATTGTACCGAAAATTGTACAATGCTCAGGGCAAAATACCGATAATCGCCCTGTCGGTACCGCCCAAATCCTTTGCGGTTTTGATATTTATATAGCCGCGGTCAGCCATTAGACCGCCGACGTATTCCGCCTGACCTTCACCGAGCTCAAACGCCATCGCTCCGCCGCTTTTGAGCAGGGGAGTCCAGCGCCGGGCTATCGCGCGGTAAAAGTCAAGACCGTCCGCGCCGCCGTCGAGAGCCGTTTTAGGCTCATAACCGACCTCGGTCTGTAAGGTTTCGATTTCATCTGTCTTGATGTAGGGCGGATTTGAGGCGATCAAGTCAAAGCTTTTCGCTTCAAAATCCCTGTAGCACTCAAAAATATCGCCCTTGTGCGGCTTGATATTCGTGCCTTTAATATTCTCTAAAAGAAAATTATACGCTTTATCGGACAGCTCTACCGCGGTGACGTCCGCGTTTGCAAGCTTGTCAAGCACAACGCTTATTGCTCCGCTTCCTGCGCATAAATCGAGTGCGGTTTTGCCGTCGGAAGCTTTCAGATAGTCAAGGCAAAGCCCGACGAGAACCTCGGTGTCGTCGCGCGGAATAAGCACGCCTTCACCGACCTTAAGCTCAAAGCCCATAAAGCTCCACTTGCCCAAAATGTACTGCAAGGGCAGGTGCTCGGCGCGTTTTTGCGCCATAGATATCAGTTTTTCCTGAATCTCTCCGCTTATTTCCGAATTTGAATTTGCAATTTGAGAAGCGCGGTTCATACCCGTCACGCCCTCAATCAAAAGCCTTGCCTCGAGCTCGGGAGCTTCAATTTCGGCTTCCGAGAGGATACCGCGTAATTTTAAGTATAAATCCTTTAGCATCCGCAGCCGCCGACAATATCCGAACCGTCCTCGGGGATAACCGACTTGATCGCCTTGATAGCGACCTCAATCATATCGTCGTTTGGTTCTTTTGTGGTAATTCTCTGCGCCCAAAGTCCGGGAGCAGCGATAATTCTTGTCAAAACGTTGTCGTGCTTGCCGCACAGCTTAATCAGCTCATAGCCGAGTCCGCACACAAGCGGAATGAGCAAAATCTTAAATACAGGTCTTAAAAACGCGATTCCGAACGGATTTGCAGGAATTAAAAGACCAACCAAAATGCCGATAATCAGCATAATTACCATAAAGCTTGTGCCGCAACGGGGGTGGAAGCGCGTTTGCTTTTTTACGTTTTCAACGGTCAGCTCTTCCTCGTTTTCGTAGCAAAAAATGGTCTTGTGCTCTGCGCCGTGGTACATAAACACGCGCTTCATATCGGGCGTCTGCGATACGATTACGATGTAGGATAAAAACAGTACAATCTTCAAAACGCCCTCAAAGATTGACTTCCAGAGCCTTACCATTTCAGGGTTAGAGTTGCCCTCGGCTCTGAAGGCAGGGATGAAGTTTGAGCAAAGGTCAAACAAAAATGACGGCAAAAAGAAAAACAGTCCGATTGCGAACGCCACGCCGATTACCGAGGCGATTACCATAAGCACCTTTACGAGCTTGTCTCCGAACTTGTCGTCGAGCCATTTTTCGAATTTTGAGGGTTCTTCCTCAATCTCGGCGGATTCAATCGCCTTGTCGGCGGACAGCATAAGCGACTTGTAGCTAAGGCGCATAGAGTCGATTAAGCCTGCGATACCCCTCAAAAACGGAATTTTAAAAATCTTGAACTTGGAGGGGATAGTGTTAATGCTGATGTCCTCCGAATAAATTTCATCGGGGGCGGTGCGCACGCAAACCGTGCTCTTCTTCGGGCCCCTCATCATAATACCTTCAATCAGCGCACTACCGCCGATTGAAGTGATTTTCTTTGTTTTTTTAGACATATACTTTCCTTTCTTTGAGTGAAGATTGAACTTCGTTCAAGTTAAGAAATTATTGCATACTTTTCCTTGACATTGTAGGGGAGCACCCATGTGTGCTCCCGAGGGCGTTCAATTAAAATTTGATATTGTATCAAATCTTTCAGCGTGAATAAGCGTACGGTTCTCTCGGGCGGACACACGGGTCCGCCCCTACTGTAAAAAAGGAATTGCAGACTTGCGCGTCAGCGCAATCTTAACGACGAAGTTTCTTAACTTGCACAAAGTGCAATCTTAGCTCTAAAGCTTAACTACCTCTGTCTTTTTATTTTCGCTTCCCTCTTTATAAATAGGGAAGGTGAGCGTTACGGTTGTTCCGACGCCCTCGCCGCTCTCGATATCGAGCGAGCCGTGGTGGAGGTTCATAATCTCGTCGGCAACCGCCAGTCCGATACCCGAACCGCGGACGGTCTGATTTGCCTTGTAGAATTTTTCCTTAACTCTCGGCAAATCCTCTGCGGAAATACCGCAGCCTGTGTCCGTAACGATAATTTTTATAATATCAGGTTCATCCTTGCTGTAGATAACCTGCGCCGCGACAACGCCGCCCTTCGGCGTGTACTTAAGCGCGTTGTCCAGAACATTGAGAAAAACCTGTCTCAGTCTGTTTCTGTCGCCGTAAATCGGGGGATAAACCACCTCGGGTTCATCGTAAAGTAGGTGCTTGCCCTCCTCAACGGCGCGCTCCTTGAGCATATATACGGTCTCGTCAAACTCAGCGAGAATGTCGATTTTTTCATTCATCAAAACCATTCTGCCGCTCTGAATTCTGCCGAAGTCGAGCAGCTCCTCAACGATGCCCGTAAGCCTTGTGCTCTCTTTAATAATTACCCCCATGCCCTTGTCAAAGGTGCGGCGGTCAAGCGTGCCGCGTTCGCTGAGCTGCATGGTTTCCGCCCAGCCCTTAATTGCGGTAAGAGGAGTTCTCAGCTCGTGGGATACGCGCGAGATAAAATCGTTTTTCATCTGCTCGGTAGTCTGCAAGTCCTTAGCCATATCGCTTACCGCGTCGCACAAATCACCGATTTCGTCGTCGTACTTGTGCTCGATTTTCTCCGAGGCGGAGAAGTCGCCCTGCGCAATCTGCCCTGCAGCTTCGGAAAGCCTTTGAATAGGCTTAACGATTGAGCGGATAAACAGCAAGCCCGATATAATAACAAGTCCCAAAATCACCAGCCCGATTGCGATAATAATTACCGCGGACAGGATAATTCTGCTGTTGACGGGCTCCATGCTGACTATGTACCTGATTGCGCCTACAACAGCGCCGTCGGGATCCTTGATAACTCTCGTCTCGCTCATAGCAGCCTCGCCCGAAAGCAGAGTTCCGCGCCAAAAGGCGTAGCCGTTATCGTTTGACACAGCGGAGTCAAAGTCGGTAAACTTTTCATCCTCCTCGGGCAGGAAACCCGTAGAGGTCAAAACAACCTTGCCTGTGGAGTTGAGTACCATAACCCCCATATTTTCTTTTTTGTCGAAGTTCTCAATGTAGTCGCGCGCGGCAGAGGTAAACTCTGTCGAGCCCGGGCTCTGAAAGCCCGAAAAAACAATGCTGAGCTCGTTGCCGGTAGAGGCGAGCCTCTGCTCAACTCCGCTTTGGAACAGGTAGGTTACAACAAAAATAAGGGTGACGACAATCAGAATAATAATGGTCAAAATAACGCTGAGCGTGTTGAGCATCCAGCGCTTGGTAATGCCGCGGAACATTCTGTTGTCACCATCCCTTCTTTAAATTACTCGCTATTCATTATTCATTGTTCATTATTCTTTTCTTACTCTCCTGAGTCCCACTTGTAGCCGAGTCCCCATACAGTGATGATATGCTTGGGGTTAGAGGGTTCGTCCTCGACCTTCATTCTCAGTCTGCGGATATTAACGTCGACAATCTTGTCCTCGCCCACATAAGCGTCGCCCCAAACGTGGTTGAGAATGTCAATTCTGTCGAGCGCAACGCCGGGATTTGAGAAGAAATACTCCATAATCTGGAATTCAACCTGAGTAAGCTCAATCATCTTGCCGTTTTTGAGCAGAGCGCGGTTGCGCAGATTAAGTGTAAAGTCGCCTGACTTGAGCTCCTCTTTAAAATTGTTCTCAGACCTTGACTGTGCGAGCGCAACTCTCCTGTAGAGCGAATCGACGCGCGCCAAAAGCTCGCTGGGGGAGAAGGGCTTTGCAACATAGTCGTCAGCGCCGAGCATAAGACCTGTTACCTTATCCATCTCCTGAGTTTTTGCGGAGAGCATAATAATGCCGATTCCGCCGTTGCGGTTTCTCAGCTCCTTACAAACCTGAAAACCGTCAATGCCGGGCATCATAACGTCGAGAATAGCGATATCAAAGTCGCCGTCGTACTCGTCGTACTTTTTAAGTGCGGTTTCTCCGCAGTCTGCCTCAACAACGTCATAACCCGCGCGGGTGAGGTTGATTACAACAAAATCGCGGATAGCGGATTCGTCCTCGCATACAAGAATTTTTTTCATCTTCAAAACCTCCGTTTTTGGAAAAGTAAGTTTGTTTTATATAAAGTGTGATTTTTTACACTCTGTTATCGGTTACTGAAAACGCCGTTTTAATCTCGTCGTCTGTAAGCTTCATCGGGCTTTTGCCCTGTGGATTTGTGAACGCATAGGCGTAGCGGTTGTCGCGGTAAATCAGCGTAAAGCCGTCGATTTTACCCTTGTCCCACGCCGAGACGTCAAACGCTTTGACCTCAAAAAGCTCCTCACCGAGCGCGTTGTTTACCCACTCGTAAAGCTTCATTGAGTTTTCGTCATTAATCGCGGTGTAGCTTCCGTCAACCCATTTTGAAGGCTGTTTTACGGAAAAACCGCATTTTCTGTTCTCAGCGACAACGCTTTTTACCGTAAGCGTTTCGTTTGAGGGGTTAAACGAGCACCAGCTGATTTTGTCAGCCACGGTCAGCGCCATATCCTCGCCGTGGAACGGAAGCTTTTCCGCCATCGGGATTTCAAGCTTTGAGTCGCCGTCAAAGTCAGTGCTCAAAACGCCGACGGTGCGCGTAGTCGGGTTCTTCTGTTTTTCTTTATACAGCGGATTTCTCAGCACAGCGAGGCTTTGGTTGTAGTAGATAACCTGAGTTACGAGCTCCTCGCTCGCAAACGAGCCGTCAACCACAACGCCCTTAACCGAGCCGTCAAAGTCCGACATTCCGATGCTCTTAATCTTTACGACGTTCGGGTCCATCGGAGCTGAGGCTTTAACAAAAATCTGCTTTTTCTCCTTGCTGTAGGAGAGCATTGAGGCTTTTGCCTGATTTTCCGCGCTGAAAAGCGAGAGAGTGATAATCTCGCTCTTGCCGTTGTTGTCAAGGTTTCCGCAGTAAAACGACGAGTAATTTTGACCTGCCTGAATTGTGTCGGTCACGCCGTTTGAGTAGGTGTAGCACGACAAAAAGTTCACGTTGGGAGTGTAGGTGGTGTAGCCGACGATAATTTCGAGCCCGTCGTTTTCGTCGATATCCGCGAAGTCAACGCAGTCGACGTCGGTGGTTTCGGTGACGTAATCGCCCGAGGTTTTCCACTCGCCGTCCTGATCGTACATCAACAGCATATGAACCCCGGCGGTTTCGTCCTTGCCCTTGAAGAAGGCGATAGCCTCGTCAACGCCGTCGCCGTTTAGGTCGTTCATAATAATGGCGCTGCGGTAGGAGCCGCTTTTGGGATATTTAAGCGTGTAATTGCTGCCTGCCGTCTTGGAAATCAGCTTTTCAATTTCCGCCTCGTCGCCCATTGTTCTGGGCGGTCTGAGCGATTCCTCAAAGCTCAAATCCGCAATATTACAGCCGCACAAAAGCGCGGTTGACGCTGCCAAAATAACTGCGGCAAGGTTTTTTAGCTTCAAGTAATCACTTCCTTTTGTAATTTAGTCGGTTTTCTGCACTGCGATTAGGTATTTTATCTTTTTGCCTTCCTCGGTGAACATCCGCTCGTGCTCGGTCACGATGTTGTCCTTAACATCGCTTGCGTGCAAGTCGCGCGTGATGAATTTAATCTCATATCCGCTCTGCTCAAAGTACTCCACGCTCTCCTCAAAAAGCTCGTCGTCATCGGTCTTAAAGCGGATTTCCGCGTCTTTTTTGAGGAAGGTCTTGTACATCTCGAGCTTCCTCGGGAAGGTCAGCCTGCGCTTTTTGTGCCTTGCGCGCGGCCACGGATTGCAGAAGTTTATGAACAGCCTTTCGATTTGGTCGTCGGCCGTAATAATCTTATCGAGCTGCTCGACATTGTAGTTGACGAGCAGAAGGTTCGTAATATCGTCCCGGGTTTTGCCGTTTTCCTCAAACAGCTTAACAATCGTGCGCCTGCCGACGCCGAGCATATCAATCTTGATGTCGACGGCGATTATGTTTTTATCGGGGTTATTAAGCGCGAGCTGTCCTGCAAAACCGCCCTTGCCGCAGCCGATTTCAAGGTACAGCGGCTGTTTTTTCGGGAAAGCCTCAGCCCATTTGCCTGCGTGCTCGTCTGGATTTTTAACGAAAAAGTCGCAAACGCTCAGCTCGGGCTCAGCCCATTTCTTTTTTCTGATTCTCATAGTTCCTCTTTTAAATAAGTAAATATCATCTTATTATACCAAATTGTAACCGATTATGCAATAAATTAGCGAGAAAAATCGTCATTTGATTAACAAAATTTAATATTATCGTCGTAATTTTTCGATTTTGTAAAAATAATATCACTAAAACGCTTGCCGAGCTTATTGACAAGCGGCATAATTACAACATTTTCACTTTTGAAGTGACCTGCGTCAATCACGGTAACGCCGAGGTCGTTGGCGGTGTTTATCTCGTGGTGCTTAATTTCGCCCGTCACAAGGGCGGCGCAGCCTTCCTCGTAAGCGGCGAAAATCTCGCTTCCGCCCGAGCCCGAGCAAACCGCGACCTTTTTAATTCTGTTGTTTGCGGCGGTGTAGCGCAGTCCCTTGCAGTCGAGAGCGAACTTTACCTGCTCGGCAAGCTCGTCGGAGTTCATCTCCCTTTCAAGCTCGCCCACAAAAAGACATTCTCCCTTGTCAGACCTTTGCACGTTTTTAATTCCCACGGCTGAGGCAAGGCAGAGGTTCACGCCGAAGCTCTCGGACAAATCGAGGTTGGTGTGCATACATATCGCGGAAATTCCCTTCTTTGCCAAAAGGTAGGGGGCAGAGCCTGCTTCAAGCCTTTTCAGCGGCTGAAAAATAACAGGATGGTGGCTGATGATGAGCTCACATTCGAGCTTTTCCGCCTCGTAAACCACCTCCGGAGTGATGTCGAGAGATACAAGCGCCCGGCGGACAAACTGTTTTTTGTCTCCGACGAGCAGTCCCACGTTGTCAAATTCCATTGCGGTGCTTACGGGAGCGAACTCCTCAAAAAATTCAAGAATATCATTAACAGTCGCCATAAATACTCTCCTTTAATTTTTCCGCGAGCACAGCAAAGCTCGCGTCTCCGTTAGCCTTTTTTAAAAGCCTCTCAATGTGGGCTTTTATAAATCGAAGATGCGTTTCGTTTTCCTTCGGCTTAAGCTCGCAAATGTAGGGATATACCTCGCTGTAGGCGCGCTTTTCACCGCTGTATTGTATTAGAAGGACGGTGTAGCATTTGTTTGAAGCCACACAGCAGTCCTGACTTAAAATTTCAAAACCGTTTTGGCAGAGCCTTTCAATCAACAGCTCGCTTTTGGTCATCGGCTGCAAAATAAAGCGCTTGCTTTTATCGCGCGAATATTCGCAGTCGAGTATGATTTTCGCGATAAGCTCGCCGCCCATACCCGCGATAACAATGTCGTCGGCTTCGTCCGCCGAAATGCTTTTAAGACCGTCGCTCAGTCTGGTTTTTACTTTATCCTCAAGCCCTGCCTGAGCAATAGTAAGCTGTCCGCGGCTGAGCGGTTCGGGGTTAATGTCGGCGGCCACGGCGCTTTTGCAGACGCCGTTTTGGCACAGCCACACAGGCAAATATGCGTGGTCTGTGCCTATGTCCGCAAGCTTGCTGTCCTGACGCACAAATGACGCGCACAGGCTCAGCCGGCTGTCAAGGGTTATCATTTAACAGCCGCGTTAACTGCCTCAACAAGCGCGTCGGCGTCTGCGCCGTGAACCATGCAGGCTTCCTCAATTGTCTCGCCTCTTGAAGCGGGGCAGCCGAGGCAGTGCATACCAATGCTCAAAAAAATCTGAGCTGTCTCGGGGTGCTGATCAAGCACGTCACCGATGATAGAATTTTTTGTTATTTCCATAACAACACCTCCAAAAATAACCACATTTTGTGGTTCGGCTAATATTATACCATTATATTTAGTATTTGTAAACCTTTTTAAAGTTAAGATTCCGCTTTGCGGAAGATAAGAGACTTCGTCGTTAAAACTGCGCTTTTGCGCAGGTTAAGAGGCTTCGCCGTTAGTGCAAAAAATAACTTTGCGCAGCAAATCTTAACTTCAGCGCAGCTGAATCTTAACTTATACGAAGTATAATCTTAACTTCCGCGAAGCGGAATCTTCACTGTTTACTTCCAGTATTTTTTATCCAAGCTTCTGTACTGAATTGCTTCCAGAACATGGCTTGAATTGATGATTTCCTCGCCGTCCAAATCCGCGATGGTACGCGCGACCTTCAGCACGCGGTTGTACGCTCTCGCGGTAAAGCCGAGGGTTTCAAACGCGGTTTTAAGCGTCTGCTCGGCTTCCTTGTCGATCACGCAGTACTTTTCAAACTGCTCCTCGGTGACCTTCGCGTTGCCGGGAGTATTCGTTCCGCTGTAACGCTTCCGCTGAATTTCCCTTGCCGCTTCAACACGCTTTTTAATATCCTCCGACATCTCGCAGTCGGCGTTGTCCCTGAGCTCCTTAAACTTCACGGCAGGAACCTCTATCTGGATATCAAACCTGTCGAGCAGAGGGCCGGACACGCGGTTTAAGTAGCGCTTAATTTTATTTTCCGAGCAGGTGCAGCGGCTCGTGCCGTCGCCGTAATATCCGCACGGACACGGGTTCATCGCGGCGATAACCATAATCGAGCAGGGGAAGGATTTTGTTTGTCCCGAGCGCGAAATCGTGATTTTTCCGTCCTCAATCGGCTGTCTGAGCACCTCGAGCGCCTGTCTTGAAAATTCGGGAAGCTCATCCAAAAACAGCACGCCGTGATGCGCGAGCGACACCTCGCCGGGCTTAATCGTGCCCGAACCGCCGCCGCCCAAGCCGACCGGCGTTACGCTGTGGTGAGGTGAAGAAAACGGTCTGTTTTTTACAAGCCCGTCGCTTTTCAGCCTGCCTGCAATCGAGTGCACCTTTGTCACCTCAATCATCTCGGCAAACGTCATATCCGGCAAAATCGACGGCATGCGCTTTGCAAGCATACTTTTGCCCGAGCCGGGAGGGCCGATAAGCAGAACATTGTGACCGCCTGCCGCGGCAATTTCAAGCGCGCGCTTTGCTTCATACTGACCTTTTACCTGACAAAAATCAGGCATAAGCTCCTTTCCGTGCTCGGCTTTAACGCTGTTTGAAGTCTGCTTTTCGGCAACTTCGTCCTCGTTGAGAATATTCATAAGCTCAATCAGGTTCTTCGCGCAGTAAACGTCAATTCCGTCTACCACAGCCGCCTCGCCCGAATTTTCAACAGGCACAAAAATCTTTTTAACGCCGAGCTCGCGCGCCTTGATCACCATCGGCAAAACGCCGTTTACCCTGCGGATTTCTCCGCTTAGCGACAGCTCTCCGATGAATGCTTGCTTTGAAATATTCTTTTTGAGATTACCGCTTAACTGCATCAGCACAACCGCCAAGGGCAGGTCGTAATGCGAGCCTTCCTTCTTGATATCGGCAGGGGCGAGGTTTACGGTGATGTGGCTTGATGGCAGGGTAATTCCGCTGTTTTTCAGAGCGCTTCGAACTCTGTTCTTGCTCTCCTTAACCGCCGCGTCGGGAAGTCCGACAATGTCAATCTGCGGCAAGCCCATCGTAGAAGAAGCCTCAACCTCAACCTTAAAACCGTCAATTCCGTCTATTCCGAAGCTTAAACATCTAAAAACCATAGCGTCTCCTTTGTGCGCATTTTTGAATATATACCTATAATAACACATAATGCAATATTTTACAATACAAAAATTACAAAAACTACCAAAAACAATGTGAAAATTGCATAAAAATTTCAGCTTTTATGTAGCACGTATACAAAAATGTGAAATACACATTGACACAACTGATAAAATATTGTATTATATTGTTGTAGAGCATAAGTGTTTTGAGGTGAAAAAGTGAACTTTGCAAAATACTCTTTCGGCACTTTTTCCGACGATGCTCTCGCAGTGCTGTCAAAAAACGGTGACGAAGCGGCGTTTAACGAGCTTGTTTTGCGGTATCTCGGCATAATAACCTCTATTGCGCGCAAGTATTCGGCACAAGGCTACGAGCAAAACGACTTTGTTCAGGAGGGGTTGATGGGCCTTCTGTACGCAGCAAAAACTTATAATCCCGACGGGGGTATGAGTTTTAAGAGCTACGTTTCGCTGGTGGCTGAGCGAAGGTTTATCTCCATTATACGCAGGCAAAACGCAAAAAAAAGCGTACCTCTGTCGGCAATAGTTGAGCTTGACACGCTTGACAGCGAAGTTGTTGATCTGTCCCGTTCGCCCGAGGAACAGATAATGCTTAAGGAGCGGATTGATCTTTTGATGCAAAAGCTTAGGGGGATTCTGAGCAATAAGGAACTTGAGGTATTGATGCTCTATACCGATGGTCTGAGTTACAGCGCTATCGCCCAAAGGCTGGGAATTTCCGAAAAGTCAGTTGACAATTCCCTGCAAAGAGCGAGGAGAAAGATTCAAAAGCTGCGTTAGTTTTTGCTGAGCATTAAGCGGAGCGATCCGCAAACGGGCAAATTATAACCGAAAAGAGGTAATGCGCAATGTTTGAGGACAAGACATTAATTTGCAAAGAATGCGGAAACGAATTTGTTTTTACTGCCGGTGAGCAGGAGTTCTATGCCGAAAAGGGCTTTGAAAATGAGCCCCAGCGCTGCAAGGATTGCAGACAGGCACGCAAGAACGCCGCTAAAGCAGGACGCGAGTTTTTTGATACCACCTGTGCAGAGTGCGGTGGTCCTGCGAGAATTCCGTTTAAGCCGATGGAAGGCAAAAGCTATTACTGCAGCGAATGTTTTGCAAAAAGAAAGACAGATGCTGAGTAATTAATTTTTACATTATTATTAATTTTTTAATTAGCTACTGTAAGCGGCAGGCGAGAGCCTGCCGCTTTTCTTTGCACAAAATCAAAGGTCAAAAAAAGTCAAAAAACTTTTAAAAATCAGTATTCGGGAGAATTAGCGAGGATTTGCGAGAATTCAAGAGATAACGCAGAAAAATCTGACTTTTTCTGACTTTGACTTTCTCTGACCTTACCGCTATAATATAATCAAGCTCAAAGAAAAGAGGTTTTGGAAATGAGGATGAGCGACTTGGTAGCTCAGTACATTCTTGAAATGTTGGACGAGCAAAACGGAAGCGCGGAAATTAAGCGCAACGAGCTGGCAGGCGACTTGGGATGCGTTCCCAGCCAGATTAATTATGTTATCACATCACGCTTCACACCGGAGCAGGGATATATTGTCGAGAGCCGCCGCGGAGGCGGAGGCTACATCAGAATAAGCCGCGTAAAAATGGACAGGGGCACTACGGTAATGCACATCGTCAACTCCGTAGGCAAAAGCCTTGACAAGGCGACGGCTGAGGCTATGCTCAACAATATGCTCTCGGCCCATGTGATTGAGATGGATATCGCCAAGGTGATAGCCGCGGCGCTGTCAGACAGCTCATTGAGGTCTGTCGAGCAGGAAAACCGCGACATCCTAAGGGCAGATTTGTTCAAGAATATGCTGCTGGCGACGAATACGTAAACATTATGCTGTAGGGGCGAGCAATGACCACCCCTGCAAAATGAAATCTTGGTTTTAGGAGGAAGTTTTATGAAATGTCAAAAATGCGGCGCGGATAACGCCAACACACATGTAAAAACTATTGTAAACGGCGAGTTTAAGGAGTACGACCTTTGCTCGGACTGCGCTCAGAAGATGGGCTATACAAATGTATTTTCGGATTTTGAAAACGAGTTTTCGGGATTTTTAGGCAGCTTTTTCGGCAACGTCTTACCTGCGAGAACCCAGGCTACACGCTGCGAGTTCTGCGGCAGCACCTACGCCGAAATCGCAAAATCAGGTCAGGTAGGCTGCGCAAAGTGCTACGAGCTTTTTGCCGACAGGCTCTACCCGTCAATTAGGAGAATTCACGGAAACACAACCCACTGCGGAAAGAACAGCAAATCCGCTAAGGCGCAGGCGGAAAAGCCCGAGCCTACAAAAGAGGATAAAATAAGTCAGCTAAAATCGGAGCTCGACAAGGCGGTTTCGGAGCAAAACTTCGAGCGTGCCGCGGAGCTTCGCGACCAAATTAAGGGAATGGAGGCGTAATTATGAGCGGAATTATAATTTCAACCAGAGTAAGGCTTGCGCGAAATCTTAAGGATTATCCGTTCCCCTGCAAGCTGAGTATTCAGGGCAGAAACAAGGTGAGCGAGCTCGTTCGCACCGCGATTACGCAGTCAAACAGCGCTCTGCAAAACGATTTTGATTATATCAAGCTCGGTGAGCTTTCGCCGGTACAGAGCGTTTCGCTCGTTGAAAAAAGGCTTGTCAGCCCCGAATTTATCAGCGATACAAGCGGACGCGCTTTGCTTTTGAGCAAGGACAACAGCCTGAGCATTATGATTAATGAGGAGGATCACATCCGCCTGCAGGTCATCAAAAAGGGCTTGGCGCTTGAGGAAGCCTTTGACACCGCCGACAAGCTCGACACCCTGCTCGACGAAAACTTGGAGTTTGCCTTTGACGAAAAGCTCGGCTACCTAACCCAGTGCCCGACAAACCTCGGCACGGGAATGAGAGCCTCGGTAATGCTCCACCTTCCTGCGCTCGAAAGAAGCAGGGCAATCAGTAGGATTGCAGGCAGTCTGTCAAAATTAGGACTGACAATCCGCGGAGCTCACGGCGAGGGAACTGAGCCCAAAGGCGCATTGTATCAGCTTTCTAATCAGGTAACTTTGGGAATTTCCGAAAAGGCGGCGATTGAAAACCTTAAGAATATCGCGTTGCAGCTCGCTTCTCAGGAGGAGCAGGCGAGAGAACGCCTTTGCGCGAGCATCGACGTTCAGGATACAATCGCGAGAAGCCTCGGAATCCTCAGAACCGCGCTTGTAATCTCCCACGACGAGGCGCTTAAGCTGCTCTCGAACGTGAGAATGGGAGTTATGTCAGGTCAGATTACCGACGTCAGCACGGACGTTATCGACAGCTTGATGACGGAAATCGAGCCTGCAACCCTGTCGGTGACGGCAGGCAAACAGCTTTCAGCCCACGAAAGAGATATTGAAAGGGCAAAGCTGATTAAATCAAAGATTTAATATCAAATATTTATGGAGTTTTGAAATTAACACAGTAAAGGAGAGTTGATTTTATGTTTGAATTCAAGGGCTTTACACAAAAAGCAAACAGAGCGCTCAACCTCGCGGTTGAGGCGGCTCAGAATATGGGGCACAGGTATGTCGGCACTGAGCACGTGCTGTACGGACTTGCCGCAGAGGGCAGCGGCGTAGCCGCGGCGGCTCTTGAACAGTGCGGAATCAGCGCTCAGACTATCCAGAGCAAGATTGCCGCTACAAGCGGTACGGGAGCGCAGACAAGGCTTTCCGCCGATGCGTTCACCCCCAGAACAAAAAGAGTTTTACAGACGGCGGCGTACATCTCCGCCAAGATGGGACAGAGCTATGTCGGTACAGAGCACCTGCTTCTCGCGTTAATCTCGGACGGCGACAGCTACGCCGTGAGCTTCCTGCGCGAGCTCGGCGTAAGTCCGACAATGCTTGCCGAGGCTGTTCAGGGCAGTATGTCGCAGAGCGGCGACGGATATTCCGACGGAATGAACGAGGGCTTTGCGAAGTCTCAGGACGGCAAGGAGGGCTCGGCGCTCGATAAATTCGGCAGAGACCTCACAAAAGCCGCAAAAAACGGCGAGATTGACCCTGTAATCGGCAGGGAAAAGGAGATTGAAAGGGTAATTCAAATCCTCTCGCGCCGTACAAAAAACAACCCCGTTCTCATCGGCGAGCCCGGCGTCGGCAAGACCGCCGTAGCCGAGGGCTTGGCGCTTGAAATCGCCAACGGCACAGTGCCCGAAATCCTCCGCGACAAGCGCGTAGTAGCGCTCGACCTCACCGGAATGGTGGCAGGCGCGAAGTACCGCGGCGACTTTGAGGAGAGAATAAAGTCAGCAATCGACGAGGTTAAAAACAGCAAGAATATTATACTTTTCATCGACGAGCTTCACACAATCATCGGTGCGGGCTCGGCAGAGGGCAGCGCCGACGCGGCGAACATCCTTAAGCCGTCATTGGCGAGGGGAGATTTTCAGGTAATCGGCGCGACTACCCTCAACGAGTACCGCAAGTACATTGAAAAGGACGCCGCGCTCGAAAGGCGCTTCCAGCCTGTTAAGGTAGGCGAGCCTACTACTGAGCAGGCGATTGAAATTCTCAAAGGTCTGCGCGACCGCTACGAAGCCCACCACAAGGTAAAAATCACCGACGAGGCGATTGAAGCCGCCGTAAACCTTTCTTCAAGGTACATCGCGGACAGGTATCTTCCCGACAAGGCGATTGACCTTATCGACGAAGGCGCTTCAAAAATCAGGCTTAAAACCCTCACTTCTCCCGACAACGTAAAGGAGCTTGAAGCTCAGATTGAGGACTACGAAAAGGAGAAGGCGAGTGCGATTGACGAGCAGGACTTTGAGCGTGCGGCAAAGCTCCGCGACGAGCAAAACGCCCTTAAAGAAAAGCTCGAGGAAGCTAAGAAAAATTGGCAGCAGAGCCAAAAGGAAAACTGCGGCAGCGTTGACGCCGAGGTTATCGCGAAGATTGTCTCCGACTGGACGGGTATTCCCGTTGTCCAGCTTACAAAGGAGGAGAGCGAACGTCTGCTCAATATGGAGCAGGTTCTCCATGAGCGCGTAATCGGTCAGGATGAGGCTGTAAGCTCAATCGCGAGGGCAATCCGCCGCGGCAGAGTAGGACTTAAGGATCCCAAACGACCGGTAGGCTCGTTCATCTTCCTCGGCCCTACAGGCGTAGGTAAAACCGAGCTTTGCAAGGCATTGGCTCAGGCGATGTTCGGCGACGAAAACGCAATGCTACGCCTTGATATGTCCGAGTATATGGAGAAGCACACGGTGTCCAAGCTCATCGGCTCACCTCCGGGATATGTCGGCTTTGACGAGGGCGGCCAGCTCACCGAAAAGGTGCGCAGAAAGCCGTACTCGGTAGTTCTCTTTGATGAGATAGAAAAGGCTCACCCCGACGTATTCAATATGCTCCTGCAAATTCTCGACGACGGCAGACTGACCGATTCCCAGGGCAGGACGGTTGACTTTAAGAACACCGTCATCATTATGACCTCGAACGTCGGCGCAAGGCTTATCACCGACAAGCAAAAGTCGCTCGGCTTTAAGGACGGCGACGAAAGCACAGACGCAAAGGACGTAAAAGACCTTGTGCTCGGCGAGTTGAAAAACGTTTTCCGTCCGGAGTTTTTGAACCGCGTTGACGATATCATCGTGTTCAACAAGCTAAACAAGGACGAGATTAAGCAGATTGCCTCAAAGATGCTCGACACCCTCGCAAAGAGGCTCGAAAACATCGAGATAAAAATCAGCTTCACCGACGAAGCCGTGTCAGCAATCTCCGACAAGGGCTTTGACGACACCTACGGCGCAAGACCTCTCCGCCGCGCTATTCAGAGCGAGATCGAGGATAAGCTCAGCGAGGAGATCCTCGAGGGCAAAATCGAAAAGGGCACATCGGTTGTCTGCGATTACAAGGACGGCGAGTTTGTGTTCGATAAAGAATAAAACTTATATTATAAATAGAAAGCCTGTTCCAAGCGCAATGCTTGCGAACAGGCTTTTCAGCTTGTCGAAAAACGTTTTTTATAAAGAAAAATGGCAAAGTATTAGGTTATGCTGTAGGGGCAGACCCATGTGTCCGCCCGAGCTGCTTTTTCCTATCTAACCATATCCGCCATGGAAACGTAGGACTTCCTGTCCCGGGCGCACACGCGGGTGCGCCCCTACGATTATGTCAAATATTGACGTGAATTAATCGCGTTTGGACTTTTTCTGTTAATAATTATTTAATTGGAATATCCGTGCGCCTTGTCGAGCAGCATATCCTTAACCTTCATCAGCCTTGTGCGGCTTGAACGGTCGTTTTCCTCGAGCTTCATAGAGATGTACTTAATCGTCTCCTGATACCTCGGAATCATAACGTGTTCAAGCGAGTTAACCCTGCGCCTTGTCTTTTCGATTTCGGCGCTCATAAGCTCGCAGCTTTTCTCGTACTGCGCAAGCTTAATCAGGTCGGGGAGCAGGCTGTCAAGGCTCATAACCGCGTCGTCAAGCTCGAACGACGTAAAGGCGAAGCCGTAGGGGAAGATGTCCGCGCTGTCGGAGGTTCTCGTGGAGGTCTCAAACTGCGGAATCTCAACGCTCATTACGTTTTTGCTCGAAACATCAACGTTTATCTGCTGCTTGGGCGAGAGGAGCGAGCCGTCAAGGCTCTGCTTGCTCATAACCGCGGAGGCGTTGACAAAGTGATGATTACAGCTTTCGAGCTCGCGCTCAACCTTTTCGCGCAAGTCCTTGGTCTCGCGCACAAGGTCAAGGAACTGCCTCATAAGCTCATCGCGCTTGTCCTTTAACATTTTATGACCGCGTATCGCCGTTGTGAGCTGCTTTTTGAGCTTGCTCAGCTGCATACGGGTCGGGTTTACATTCATTACTGCCATAATCTACCTCTTATGAGCGTCCGTAGAACTCGTCGAGCATATCGTCCTTAATACGTTTCAGCTCGCTGCGCGGCAGAATCTCGAGCAGCTTCCAGCCGATGTCGAGGGTTTCCTCGATTGAACGGTTGGCGTCGTAACCCTGAGAAACATATTCCTTCTCAAACGCCTCGGCAAATTCGGCGTACTTCTTATCCATATCGGTAAGAGCCGCTTCACCCAAAATTACCATAAGCTCACGCGCGTCCTTACCTCTCGCGTATGCCGCAAAGAGCTGGTTCATAGTAGCCGCGTGGTCTTTTCTGGTTCTGTCGGGACCGATACCCTTGTCCTTAAGACGCGACAGCGAAGGCAGTACGTCAATCGGCGGCGTTACGCCCTTGCGGTACAGCTCACGCGAAAGAATGATCTGTCCCTCGGTGATGTAGCCTGTAAGGTCGGGGATGGGGTGGGTTTTGTCGTCCTCGGGCATGGTGAGGATAGGAATAAGAGTGATTGAGCCGTCCTTGCCCCTGAGCCTTCCTGCTCTCTCGTACAGAGTAGCGAGGTCGGTGTACATATATCCGGGATATCCGCGTCTGCCGGGAACTTCCTTACGCGCGGCGGAAACCTCACGCAATGCGTCGGCGTAGTTTGTGATATCCGTCATAATAACGAGCACGTGCATTCCGAGGTCGAAAGCGAGGTACTCGGCGGCTGTAAGCGCCATTTTAGGAGTTGCGATACGCTCAATCGCCGGGTCGTTAGCGAGGTTAACGAACATTACGGTTCTGTCAATCGCGCCTGTTTCCTTAAACGACTGAATAAAGTAGTCGGACTCCTCAAAGGTGATACCCATAGCGGCAAATACAACGGCAAACTGCTCGTCCTTGCCGCGAACCGTTGCCTGACGCGCGATTTGAGCGGCAAGCTGTGCGTGGGGCAGACCTGAGGCGGAGAAGATAGGAAGCTTCTGACCTCTTACGAGGGTGTTAAGACCGTCGATAGCCGAGATACCTGTCTGAATAAACTCCTGCGGATAGTTACGCGCGGCGGGGTTCATCGGTGTTCCGTTAATGTCAAGGCGCTTTTCGGGAATCAGCGCCGGACCGCCGTCAATCGGATTGCCCAGACCGTCGAAAACTCGCGAGAGCATATCGGGAGAAACGGGAAGCTCCATTGAACGTCCCAAAAATCTAACCTTACTGTCCGCCAGGTTAATACCTGCGGCGGATTCAAAAAGCTGAACAAGAGCGTTGCTGCCGTCAACCTCAAGCACCTTGCAGCGGCGTGTTTCGCCGTTCGGAAGCTCGATTTCTCCGAGCTCGTCGTACTTAACGTCATCGACGTCGCTGATCATCATCAGAGGACCGGCGACCTCTCTTATAGTGCGGTATTCCTTTGGCATCAGTCGTCACTCCTTTTCAGTACATCTTTAATTTCGCTGTCAAGCTGAGCCGTGATACTCTCAAACTCAGCCTCAATCTTATCCTCGGGCTCGTACTTGAATCTGCCGATTCTCTCGCGCACGGGGATGTTTACGAGCATTTCAATATTCGCGCCTGACTTAAGAGCTTCAAGAGCCTTGTCGTAGTAGCTCAAAATCGCGCGCATCATAAGCACCTGCTTGGGAAGCGAGGTGTAAGTATCTGTCGGGTCAAAGGCGTTCTGGTGCAGGTAGTCCTCACGGATTGAGCGTGCAGACTCAAGCTTTAGTCTGTCGGGAGCGCTCAGCGCGTCCATACCTACGAGGTTTACAATCTCCTGCAGCTCGCTTTCGTCCTGGAGCAGAGCCATAAGCCTGCCCCTGAGCTCCATAAAGTCGGGAGCGGCGTTCTCCGAGAACCACTTTGAAAGCTGGTCGGTGTACAGCGAGTAGGAGGTGAGCCAGTTGATGGCAGGGAAGTGGCGCTTATACGCAAGGTTTGCGTCAAGTCCCCAGAATACCTTAACAATTCTCAGCGTAGCCTGAGATACCGGCTCGGAGATATCACCGCCCGGAGGCGATACGGCGCCGATTACGGATAAAGCGCCTTCAACGTCGTCAGTGCCGTTTACAAGCACGCGTCCGGCTCTCTCGTAGAACTGGGCAAGACGGCTGCCGAGGTACGCGGGGTAGCCTTCCTCACCTGGCATTTCCTCAAGACGGCCTGACATTTCACGCAGAGCCTCAGCCCAACGTGATGTGGAGTCAGCCATAAGAGCAACGGTGTAGCCCATATCGCGGAAGTACTCCGCTATTGTGATACCTGTGTAAATTGAAGCCTCACGAGCCGCAACAGGCATATCCGAGGTGTTCGCGATGAGCACGGTTCTCTCCATCAGCGAGTTGCCTGTGCGCGGATCCTTCAGCTCGGGGAATTCGTTGAGAACGTCGGTCATCTCGTTGCCGCGCTCTCCGCAGCCGATGTAAACGATGATGTCGGCGGCTGCCCACTTCGCAAGCTGGTGCTGAACAACGGTTTTACCCGAACCGAACGGGCCGGGAACCGCCGCAACGCCGCCCTTTGCGAGGGGGAAGAGTGTGTCGATAGGTCTTTGACCTGTGGTCAGCAGAATGTCAGGAGAGAGCTTCTGCTTGTACGGTCTGCCAACGCGGACAGGCCACTTTGTAAACATTGTAACGTCCTGCCTGCCGTTTTCGGTCTCGATTACGGCGATAACGTCGTCGCCGGTAAATTCGCCTTCCTTGATCTCGGCAACAGTACCGCTGATTTTGTTGGGAACGAGAATTTTGTGAAGTACCGCGGCGGTCTCCTGAACAGTGCCGAGCACATCGCCTGCCGTAACCTTGTCGCCGGTCTTTGCTACGGGCTTGAACGCCCACTTTTTGCTGTGGTTAAGCGAGGGAACGTCAACGCCGCGCTTAAGGTTTGTTCCGGCAACCTTCATAATCTCGTCAAGAGGGCGCTGAATACCGTCGTAAATAGCGCCGATAAGTCCGGGACCGAGCTCAACGGAAAGGGGAGCGCCTGTGGACTCAACGGTTTCGCCGGGGCCGAGTCCGGAGGTCTCCTCATATACCTGGATTGAGGCTCTGTCTCCGTGCATTTCTATAATTTCGCCAATCAGACGCTGTTCGCTTACGCGCACAACGTCGAACATATTGGCGTCGCGCATACCCTCGGCAATAACCAGAGGTCCCGCGACTTTTGTAATAATTCCTGTTTTCAAATTAAGCACCTCATTGTTTGTTAACAACAGATCAGTTGTTGAAGATGATGTCCGAGCCGACCGCCTTTTCCACAAAGGACGAAAGCCTTTGTCTGCCGGTCTGCATATTGCCCTTTACGCCGGGAATCGGAATAAGGGCAGGGGTAAGCCTTTCAGCGCAGCGGGCGCGTTCTTTTTCTGCCGAATTGTAAACCTCCTCGGTGAGGTAGATTACAGCGTAGCGGTCGCTGTCGGCAAGGTTTTTGATAAGCTTGGGAATGTCGGGCGTATCGTCGCAGGGGTAAATATCAAGTCCGACTGCCGCAAAGCCCTTAATGCTCTCGCTGTCGCCTACAACGGCGATGTGTTTAGCCATAGATTTCACGCAGCCTTTCCGTAATAATTTCCCTGTCGCTGCCTGTGCGGATTCCGCTTGCGATTATGTGAATAACCTTCTTTTCCGCTTCCGTGCCGAGGTAGTAGCCGATAAGCGGCTCCATGCCCTCGCTTGCGCGCTTGCAGCTTTCTCTCGCCATAATAATCAGCCTGTCGTCAACAAACTTTTCAAAGGCGGAGGGTGATGTTTTGAATTGCTCAATCGCTTTGCCGCAGTCGTAGTCGCTCTTTTTCGAGAGGCTCTCAATCAGCTTGTCATAGCCCTTAAGGGTGTCGTCAATCAAGCTGCGCCTGCTGAGTCCGTCAACCTCGCACAGCGCCTTGACAAGGTAATCCTTGCCGGTTTTTGTGCGGCTTGCGCGGATTGCGATTTTGATATCATTGTAAAAAACAAGGTTGTTAAAGTAGTTTTTAATAAATTCCGAGCGAAGCTCCTTTGCGAGATTAATCGTCTGCTTCATCACCGCTTTGTCGATGATAGCGTCCGAAAGTCTCGCGTCGCCCGTGTGAGCAAGGGTTTCATACGCCTGCTCGGCAGGCTTTGACATCCACTCCGGCAGCAGGGAATACCTGCGCTTTTCAACCGCTTCCTTAAGGGTTTTAGGTTCTACCGAGCCGGGTGTGAGAATTAAATTCTCCCAATTTCTCTCGGCAAGTGTTCCCTTAAGCGCGACCTTAAAGTTGTGAACGTCGTTTTGAATAATAAAGATGTTGAATATTTCAAAGTCCGGCGCAGTGCTTTTAAGATAAGCCCAAACGTTCTTTGTGTGGCTGTCAATCAGCTCGTCAACGGTCTTGCCGTCGCCGTAGCCCTTGTCGGACAGCACCGCGCAAAGCTGAGCGATATCCTTGCTCGCCAAAAGCTGTTCAACGTCCGCGCGGGTAAGCAGTGACTTTTCCCTGGCGCGCACCGAACCTATTGAGTATTCGTATGATAATGCCATATTGACCTCCTTACTGAGCAAACAGCTCGCGGTTAATGAGGTCTTCAAGCTCGTCGCGTCTTGCGCTGATGATCGCGGCAAATTCCATATTCTCCTCAATATCGCCCGACTTTAAGATAAAGCCCGAGCCGATTTTTGCCGGAGTCTGCGATACCGCGGCGTCGAGTCCGCGCGATTTTACCTGCTGTTCAAAGTCCCCGGGGAGACGAGCGAGGTCGCGGGAGTTCAGCATAATCTCTCCGCTTTTGCCCTTAAGCTGAGCGCAGAGCTTGTATATGGATTCAAAATAATCCTTGTCGTCCTGATTTACAAGGCAGTCCGACAGGCTGTCGATAGTTTTGTCAATTTCGGCTCTGCGCCTTTTGAGCAGAGCGTTGCGGCGTTCAAGCTCGCTGCGGCTTTTTGCCGAGTCCTCAAGCCTTTTTAACTCTCGGCTTGTTTTGCCGGCAATATCGCGTTCGAGCTTCTGCGCCTGCTTTTCGGCTTCAGCCAAAACGCTTTCGCGCTTTTGCTCAGCCTCACGCTCGATGGCGTTAACCTTTTGGTCGCAGTCAGATTTGATGCGGCCTAAAATGACGTCGCTGCCGTTCACGCGAGTCACCGTCCTTTCGTAGTATTTTATAGATAAGGCAACACCGCACAATTCAAGGCGCACGGCTTGCTTAAATATTATTCCGTCAGCTTGCCCAAAAAATCTCGGCAAGGCGTCAGCCTTACCTTGATTTATTTGTACAACCTGACGAAAAATCTTGCTGCGCAATCCGCACACCTGAATTATGCGGTATTGCCATAATTAATTTCAGATTAGCCGAGGTTGGGAATCTGGATAACTACGAGAAGTGAAACGATGAACGCGAGAAGTGCGTAAATCTCAACGAGGGTTACGGAAACCATTGCCTTAGAGAAGTTCTTGTCGTCCTTGGCGCTCATTGCGATACCCGAAACAGCCGCCTTGCCCTGAGCGATACCTGAGAACAGACCGCCGATGCCGATTGCGAGGGAAGCGCCTGCGTATGCAAGTCCCTGAGCGAAGGTTACGTTAGCCGCGCCGCCCAAAACGCCGCTGCTTACGAGAATAAGGAAGCCTACGATAAAGCCGTAAAGTCCCTGAGTACCGGGGAGAAGTGTAAGTACGAGCATTTTACCGAACATTGATGAGTCCTCGGACAGAACGCCCATTGATGCCTGTGCCGCTGCGCCTACGCCCTTTGCGGAGCCTACGCCTGCGAGCGCTGTAGCGAGCGCCGCGCCTAAGATTGCTAAAAAGATTCCGTTCATAATTATTTATCCTCCTGAATTTTAATATATTTACTATTTAACGAGAACGGCTCAAATTCTTTACCGCCGCCCTCATAAAACTTGCTGAACAGCTCAACGTACTGCAGTCTCATAGTGTGAACGTACGAGCCGAGCGCGTTAAGACCGATATTGATAACATGACCGATTACGAAAATCAAAATCATAAACACAATGCCGAGCACGTTTGTGCCCATCATTGTCGAGAGCATATTAAATACCTGCGCCATTACGCCGGTGGTAAGTCCCAGCGCCAATAGTCTTGAATAGCTGAGCAGGTCGCTGACGTAGCCTGTGATGTCGTAGAGCGAGGCGAGTCCGCCGACAGCCTTGCCGACAATTCCCTTTTTGCCCCTGCCCTGTGTGAGCACAAGTCCGACCGCGCAGGCAATCGCGATAACCGCGCCTACGGTTACAAGAATGGGCGCGAACGCCATACCTGCCGCCAAAACAGCGAAGCCGATGAGCATTAACATCCAAAGTCCCGTGTCGAAGAACGCTCCGGCGTAGTCCTTTTGTCTTATGCAGACAATGAACTTACAGCCCATACCCACGAGGATGTGGATAAGACCGAACGCGATTGACACAATCATCAGCACAAGCGCGTCCTTTTGCGGGTCGAGCGTAGGCCACAGGAAAAAGTCAGCCATCTTCATTTCGTTGCCGGTAAAGGTGTTGTAAAGCACCGCCGGCGCGTCTCCGAAGAAGCTTCCGAACGCAAATCCCCAAATCGTTGTGGAAATTCCGCAGTACTGGAAGAGCTTTAGGTTGTTGCGCATTTTTTTGTCGGGCTTGAAAAGCTTAATCATAAGCCCTGTCGCGATAACCATCAAAATTCCGTAGCCCGCGTCGGAGAACATCATTCCGAAGAAGAAGTAGAAGAAAAACGCGAGTATCGGGGTTGGGTCAATATCGCTCTTGCCCGGGGGAGAGTACATATTAAGTATACCCTCGGCAGGCTCTGCGAATTTGTTGTTTTTGAGCTTAACCGGAGCGTCGTCGCCGGCGTCGTCAAACTCAACGACGCAGTCGCACACTCTGGTGCAGAGAGCGTTGAGCTTTTCGCAGTCGCTCTCGGGAACGTAACCGTCAAGCACAAATACGTGCTTTGAATGGTCAAGTCCGTTAATTACGCTGTATTTGTCGCTTCTTATTCTGAAATAATCCTGAGTTGTCTTGATATCCTCACGCATAGGCGCGAAAGAGGCGATTTCCTTTTCCGCCTGTTCGCTCTGCTCTTTGAGCCTTTCGCTTTTCGCCGTAAGCTGTTCGGTCTTGACCTTCGGGATTTTGCTTGTCGGGCTCATCGGGCGCGAATAGCCCAGGCTCCTTAAGCAGTCCTCTGCCATAACCTTCTGGCTTATTGGTACGAACATAACAAAGTTTGTCAGTCCGTGACCTGCGTGGATAATCTCGAGCTCACATTCAAGCTTTGGATTTTCCTCAGCCAGTCTTTCTTTAATTTTCTGTTCGGAATATTCCTCGGGAAGCGAGCCTATGAACACCGCGGTAGATTTTGTGCCGGTAGTATTCAGCGGAATGTCAAGATTTTTCCACGAATCGAGCATATCGAGCTTTGAGCGTATCTTGACTTGCTCTGCGGAGTTGTCGGTAATCAGCTTGTCAAGCTCGACGAGCTTGTTGCATGCCGCTATGACCTCGCCCGACTTTGAGGCGATAACGCCGATTTCGTCGGGGTCAACCTCGCGCCTTCCCTTAAAGGAATCGAGCAGACCTGATTTTTCGGGGACGATGTTGTCCAAAATCTTAAGGGCGTGCTCGGTGAGCTGAACGTTTCGTTCAAAGACCTGCATCTGAGAGGATTTGTCGATTTTCTTAAAACCCTTCTTGCCGCTTTCGGTCTTGCGAACCTGAACCAGACCGCTGTCCTGTAAATGTTCAAGCAGGCGCTTTCTGTCCTCGCGCAGGGCGATAATCCGCACGGTTTTCATTTTTTCTTTTGCCAAACAGTATCACCACACTTTTTTATAGAGATAAGAATTTGCTTTGCAAATGTTAAGAGTTTACTTCGTAAACGTTAAGAATTCACTTCGTGAATGTTAAGAGGCTTCGCCGTGAACAGTTAATCTGATAAACTAACTTTGCGCAGCAAATCTTCACTTGCGCGAACGCGCAATCTTAACTTTCGCGTCAGCGAAATCTTAACTTGGGCGAAGCCCAATCTTCACTTTAATATCAATTCTGCTGCTTTTGCTATCACGCTTTCGCGGTTTTTATCGGCAAGCGCCGAAATATCGCCGCACGCCTTTTCAGCTTCCGCCTTGGCGGCTTTGCTCTTTTGTTCAAGCTCCGCCTTTGACTTTTCGAGCTCGTCAGCGGACTTTTGTTCGGCAGCCTTCCTGCGCTTGCGGGTAAGCTCAGCGGCTTCCTTTTTAGCCTGTTCAGCGGTGTCTGCCGCCTTTTCAAGTGCCTTTTCCTCGCGGGAAGCGGCTTCTTCCTCGGCGGCGCAAACGGCGTCTAACATATCCTTTGCCATAAATACTCCTTTCTTTTTTGAAAGTCAGCCAAAAAATTGTTTTTTGTTTTTTCGCCTATAGAATTCAATTTTAACATAAAACCGCGGAAAATGCAACATTTTGGGCGGCGTTTTTGTTGGTTAAAAGCCCTTGTTTGTCCGGTTTTTTGAAAAAGATTTTTCATTGTTCTTTTATTGAATATTAACTGCAATTTTAGGGTGCACAATGACAAATCGGACGCTTTTGTCATATTTGCGTTCTTTTTGCGGAAAAAGAAAAATAAATGTTGTTTTAGGGCACAATTTTACTAAAAAATAGTTGTGTTCATACTTGACATTTTGCACAGTCAAATGTTACAATGTGACAGGTAGTCATATTGACATACTAAGGGGGTAATCATAATGATTAAACAAACATTTTACAATCTTCCGGATTACAAGCGCCAAAGGGTTATTAACGCGGTAGTGGACGAGTTCGCAAACGCCGAGAGCGATAAGGTCAGCATTAACCATATCGTTCAAAACGCGGATATCTCACGCGGAAGCTTCTACCAGTATTTTGACGATAAGCTCGATTTGGTAGAGGTGCTTATCAAGTCGTTTATCGACAAGGGAATTGACGACGTTCGCCGCGCGATAGTGAGCTCGGACGGAGACATCTTCTACACCTTTGAGTGTATGTATGATGTCATCATCGGTTTTTCCGAGGACGAAAAGCAAAAGCGCGTGCTCAAAAACCTTATATCCAACGTAAGGGCTAACAACAACCTTGTATCCGACTACATCATCAAGCGCTACAAGGGCATTGACAGCCTTATAAACATTACCGACGAGTTCTCGCGCAAGGGCTTTAGGTTTAAGTCGGACGAGGATATGATTTTGCTCCAGCAGATTTTGACCTCGGTGCTCAAAAACGCGATTTACAACTACTATGTTTTTGACGCCGATGCTGAGGAAACCAAAAAGCGCTACCTGCGCAAGCTTTACATTATCAAGCATGGAGCGATGAAGTAAGCTAAATTGCCGCGTTGCGGCAGCTAAATTGTTTCCTGCGGAAACAGCTAAATTATTTCGCTGCGCTCAATAGCTAAATTTTTCGGTAAACCGAAAAGCTGGTTTTCAGCAAGCTTGCGAAGCAAATTTAGCTTGCCGAAGGCAAATTTAGCTGCGGCGTCAGCCGCAATTTAGCTCGCCGACAGGCGAATTTAGCTACAGCGTAAGCTGTAATTTAGCTCGCCGACAGGCGAATTTAGCTCAAACCAGGTGATTATTAAATGCTTTCAAAATTCAGCGTAAAAAAGCCGATGACCGTGTTTGTCGCGGTTGTTCTGGTAATAGTGCTGGGTATAGTTGCTTTCGGCAGAATGACTCCCGACTTGCTGCCAAATTTGGATTTGCCCTATCAATTGATTTTGACTACCTACCCGGGGCAGACTCCCGAGACTGTCGAGATGACGGTTACAAAGCCGCTCGAGCAGTCGGTTTCGGTAATCGACGGAGTAAAACGTATCAATTCTACGTCCTACGACAATTATTCCGTGCTCATAGTTGAGTTTGAGGACGGCACCAATATGGACACCGCCACAATCAACGTGCGCTCGGCGCTGGACGTAATCAAGGACAGCTGGGACGATTCCGTGGGAAGTCCCTATATGCTCAAAATCAACCCGAATATCCTGCCCGTGGCGATGACCGCGGTGGATTATGAGGGCAAGGACAGGCTGGCGATTTCCGACTTTGTCGAGAACGAAATTCTCGGCAAGATTGAGGGAATTGACGGCGTAGCTTCGGTGTCTACTACCGGAGTTTTAAAAGAAAAAGAAAATATCGTTCTCTCTCAGAAAAAGCTCGACGAGCTCAACAAAAAGATTAACGCCGCGCTCGACGACCAGTTTGCCGAGGCTGAGGATAAGCTGAGCGACGCAAAAAGCGAGCTTGAAGGGAATATCTCCGCTGCCGAGGACGGCGCCGCGGTGATTGACAGCTCGCTTTCAGAGCTTGAAAATCAGCAGGGAGAGGTTGCCAAAAAGCTTGCCGACGCCAAAAAGCAGGCGGACAACGGACAGGTTCAAATTCTCGACGCTAAGATGAAGCTGCTCGACCAAAAGACGGCGCTGACCGTTACCAAGCAGCAGCTTGAGCAAAACTATCAAATGCTCCTTAAGCTTAAGCAGACCTATGACAGCCTTATGGCGGAGAAAGACGAGCTCGAAGAACAGCTCGATACCATTAAAAAAATCAGCGGGGAATACAAGGAGTTGACCGAACAGCTTGACAATCCCGATTTGACCGACGAGCAGAGAGCGGAGCTTCAGGGGCGCATTGAAGGTCTCAAAGCCGCGCTTAAGCCCTACGGCATTGATATCGAGCACATTGATGAAAGCGTTAAGCAAATCGAGACGGCTTTGGCTCAGGTCAACGCTTCAATCGAAAAGCTCAGAAAAACTCTGTCGGATATGGACGCCGAGCTCGATAAGCTCGACGAGACCATTAAGGCAATTCCGGGGCAAATCGCGCAGATTGACAAGGGAATAGAGCAGATTGACTTCGCTGTCTCAGGGCTTGACGACAAGAGCGTTTCGGTGAACGACGCGCTCGCGCTTATCTCGGAACAGCAGTCAAACGCCGGGTTCAAGATGTCGTCGGCTAACGCGGCTTTGCTTGCAAAGCAGAGCGAGGTCAACCTCGCCTCAACACAGCTCGAATCCGCCAAGGCGGAGCTCGAAAAGTCCGCCGACACAATCAAGGACGAAAAGGACAAGGCGAAGAACAAGGCAGACGCCAATTCTCTTGTCACTCTCGACAGCGTTTCGAATATCCTTAAGGCGCAGAGCTTCTCTATGCCTGCAGGCTACGTCTCCGACGACAAGGACAACCGCTTTATGGTGCGCGTCGGTGACGAGGTAAAGGACGAAAAGGAGCTTTCAACCCTTGCGCTTTTCGACACCAAAATCGACGGAATCGGAGTAATCAGACTAAGCGACGTTGCCGATACCTTTGTGTCGGACAACAGCAAGGATATATACGCAAAAATCAACGGCTCGGACGGCGTTGTGCTCAGCTTTACAAAGCAGAGCGACATCGCGACGTCCACGGTCTGCGACAACATAAACAACGAGCTTAAAAAGCTCGAGGGCGACTACGACGGACTGAGGTTTACAAACCTCTACAGCCAGGGCGATTACATTCACCTCATTATCCAAAACGTTCTGCAAAACCTGCTTATGGGCGCCGGACTTGCGATAATCATACTGCTTTTGTTCCTGCGCGACATCAAGCCTACCGTAATCGTAGCCTGCTCAATTCCTGTCAGCGTAATTTTCGCGGTTGTACTTATGTATTTCAGCGGAATAACGCTCAATATGATTTCACTTTCGGGCTTGGCAATCGGCGTAGGTATGCTGGTTGACAACTCGGTTGTAGTAATAGAAAACACCTACCGCCTGCGAAGGCTGGGCTATTCGGCGGTCAGCGCGGCGCTAAACGGCGCGCGTCAGGTGGCAGGAGCGATTGCCGCCTCAACGCTGACTACAATCTGCGTTTTCGCGCCGATTGTGTTCGTGCAGGGCATTACGCGCCAAATCTTTGTCGATATGGCGCTGACGGTAACATATTCTCTCCTGACAAGCCTTATTGTGGCGCTCACGCTCGTACCTGCCCTCAGCCAGAGGGTGCTCAGAAAAGTCCGCGAGACTAAAGAGGGCTCAGGCAGGATTATGCGCGGTTACGAAAAGTCGCTCCGCTTTGTGCTCGCTCACAAGGTACTCGCAATTCTCGTGGCGGTTGCTCTGCTGATTTCAAGCGGATTGCTCGCGTTTATGCGCGGCTTCAGCTTTATGCCGACAATGAGCACTCAGCAGGTTCAGCTCACAATCAAGCTCGACGACAACCCGACCTTTGACGACGCTGTGGCGCTCGGTGAGAGACTAAGCAAGGCGTTCAACGACCGCGAGGAGTTCGAGACAGTCGGCGTTCTGGTGGGCAGCTCGTCGTCGCTTATCGGTATCAGCGCCGGCTCAGGCTCAGGCGGTTCGTCGTCAAACAACAACGGCTCTGTTATGGCTTACGGCGTGTTAAAGCCTGATTATGTCAAGAAGGGCTTGCAGATAAGCAAGGAGCTTGAGGAGCAGTTCTCCGATGTGAACGGCGATATCCGCGCAGGCGGAGCAATGACCTCAATGTCAACCCTAATCGGTGACGACAACGTGCAGATTTACCTATACGGCGACGACCTCAAACAGCTCAAGACAACTGCCGACGACATCAGCGCAAAGCTTAACGACCTCGACAGTATCGAAGAAGCCGACAGCGGCGCTTCCGAGACAAGCCCCGAAATCAAGGTGACTGTTGACAGGCAAAAGGCGGCGGCAAAGGGACTCACGGTTGCACAGGTATTCCAGCAGGTAGCCGAGGCTGTCGCTGACGAAAAGACCTCGACAACGCTCAAAACCGACGGCGGAAAAAGCCTTGACGTGGTTGTAATCAAGGACGAGGCGCAAAAGACCGCTCCCGATAAGATAGGCGCGATTAACCTGAAATACACCGACAAGGAAGGCAACGATAAAAAGGTATCGCTTAGCTCCGTGGCTTCAATTTCGGAGTCGGAGTCGATGGATATCATCACGCGCCGCGACCAAAAGCGCTATGTCGCAATCACAGGCACGGTCAAGGAAGGTCATACCCTTACCGAGGCGAACAATGCCGCTCAGGAGCTTATGAATTCCTACGAGCTTCCGGCAAACTTCACCACCGAGTTCGCAGGCTCAAACGCTGCGACAATGGAAGCTGTTCAGCAGCTTATGCTGATGATGCTCCTCGGCGTAATTATGATTTACCTGATAATGGTTGCCCAGTTCCAGAGCTTAAAGTCACCGTTCATCATTATGTTCACCATTCCGCTTGCCTTCACCGGCGGATTTATCGGACTTTTGATTACGGGCTTCGACATCAGTGTGGTTTCGCTGATAGGCTTTATAATGCTCTGCGGTATCATCGTTAACAACGGTATCGTGCTTGTTGATTATATCAACAACCTCAGGCTTGAGGGTACGGAGCGCAGAGAGGCGATTGTTGAGGCAGGCAAAACCAGAATGAGACCTATTCTGATTACCGCCCTGACGACGGTTCTCGGACTTTCGGTAATGGCTCTCGGTATCGGCACAGGTGCCGAGATGATGCAGCCGCTTGCGATTGTCTGCATCGGCGGTCTGCTTTACGCGACCTTTATGACGCTCTATATCATCCCGGCAATCTACGACGCGTTCAACAAAAAGGAACTGCGCAAGGTTACCGAGGACGATCTAAAAGAAATTGAGGAATAATTATATAATAATTGTAGGGTTCGGTGTATGCCGGGCCTTACTTTTTTTGTGGACAGACAAGCCCTGTTGTGCTATAATGTTGTTAACAAAATTCAGAGGGAAGTATATGAAATCTCCACGTAACAAAACGATTAATATTTCCGTAGAGGACGGCAGGGAGTACCTTGACCGCTGCGTAAGGCTCGACCGTCTTGCGGATATAAATGATATTTTGGACAAGACTATCCTCGGTGATACCTTCGGCGTAATGCCGCTTTTGCCGCGCGAGTTTGCCGATTTAATTATCGTAGATCCGCCGTATAACCTCGACAAGGATTTCGGAGGAAATAAATTCAAAAGCTCAGATAATGAGGAATACACGCGCTACACCGGGCAGTGGCTCGATTTGATTGAACCGCTCCTAAAGCCTGACGGCACGCTTTACGTATGCTGCGACTGGCGCTCGGGAATGGTCATCGGCAATCTGCTTGAAAAGCGCTTTAAGGTGCAGAACCGCATTACCTGGCAGCGCGAAAAGGGCAGGGGAGCAAAGTCGAACTGGAAGAACGGTATGGAGGACATCTGGTTTGTCACAAAGTCAAACCGCTACACCTTCAACCCCGACGCGGTCAAGCTCAGGCGCAAGGTAATCGCGCCTTACCGCAAGGACGGCGAACCGAAGGATTGGGAGCAGACCGAAAACGGCAATTTCCGCAACACCTGCCCATCGAACTTCTGGGACGACATCTCAATTCCGTACTGGTCAATGCCGGAAAATACCGCCCATCCCACGCAAAAGCCCGAAAAGCTTTTGGCAAAGCTGATACTCGCAAGCTCAAACGAGGGCTCGGTTGTGTTTGATCCGTTTTTAGGCTCGGGCTCAACCTCTGTAACCGCGAAAAAGCTCGGCAGACATTACGTCGGTATCGAGCAAAACGAGCAGTACTGCGTTTGGGCTGAAAAACGCCTCGACCTCGCCGCAACTGACAAGCGTATTCAGGGCTTTGAGGACGGCGTATTCTGGGAGCGCAACACGCGCCCTGTTAAAAAATAAGGAGAACAAATGCTGACTGAAGCGACAAAAATCGCGGTCATTCCTGCCTACAATCCCGACTCAAAGCTAAAGGGTGTTGTAAGCTCGCTGAAGCTTTACGGCTACAAGGTGATTGTTGTAAACGACGGCAGCGGCAGGGAGTATGAGCCGCTTTTTGAAAAGACCGAAGCGGACAAAATCATAACTCACGCCGAAAACCTCGGCAAAGGCTCTGCCATAAAGACAGGGCTTAATTACGTGCGCGAAAATTATGCAGAGCCGTATGTTTTAGTCATGGTTGACGCGGACGGTCAGCACGAAACCGGCAACGTATTAAACGTCACCAGAGCGGCTGCGGAAAACCCGGGCACGCTCGTTATCGGAAGCCGAAGGCTCGGCAAGGACGCGCCGTTTCGCTCAAAAAGCGGAAACTTCATCACGCGCAAGGTGCTCCACGCCTTAACGCCTGTTACCGTCTACGATACGCAAAGCGGATTGCGCGCCTTTGACAGCACGCTGACGGATTTGATGTGCGAAATAAAGGGTGAGCGTTATGAGTACGAAATGCAGGTTTTAATCGAGCTTACAAAGCGAGGTATCCCAATCAAAGAGGTGCGCATAAACGCACTGTACATCGGCGGCAACACCACCTCGCACTTCCGCACCTGGTACGACGCGCAGAGAATATACCGCGTTATATTCAAAAACGCGGGAAAATTAAGTAATAAGTAATAAGGTTTTTAAAATTCAAAACCCGGCTGCAATCTACAACCGGGTTTCATTTTTGCGTTTTTTATTACGCTTTCCATATTTGATTTTAATCCAATGAATTCTTCTGCTTAGCCGGAACGGTTTTGTCGTAGCAGGCAAACGCGCCGTCTACCATTTCCTTTTTCGGCTTAGGTGTAATCAGGCTTACCACCGGAACGATAATCAGTCCTGCGAGCATTGCGAACGCGCCGCAGTTAATCGGTGACTGCAAAATTACCGGGAATGCCGAGCGGAAGAACAGGTTCAGCGTCATAATTCCTGCGCCGAAAATGAAGCTTACCCAGCAGGCGATTTTTGTTGTCTTTTTCCAGTAAAGACCGTAGAGGAACGGTGCGAGGAACGCTCCGGCAAGAGCACCCCACGAAACGCCCATGAGCTGAGCGATGAACTTTACGCTCTCGTTCTGGCTCTGAGTTTGGTAAATTGCGATGAACGCCGAAATCGCGATGAATACCACGATGAAAACTCTGATAAGAATAACCTGCTTTTTCTCGCTCATCTTCTTGATGATGTTGCCCTTGAGCAGGTCGATTGTAAGCGTAGAGCTCGAAGCGATTACGAGCGACGACAGTGTGCTCATCGAAGCCGACAGAACCAAGATTACTACAATCGCAATCAGGAAGTCGGGCAGGGTGGAGAGCATTGTCGGGATAATCGAGTCAAAGCCGCCTGCAGGTACGCCGTCCTTCATCGGAATATCGGCTGAGAAAAGTCTGCCGAAGCCGCCGAGGAAGTAGCAGCCGCCTGCAACAATAAATGCGAACGCGGTCGAAATAACCGTACCCTTTCTGATGTCTCTCTCGTGCTTGATCGCGTAGAACTTCTGAACCATCTGCGGAAGTCCCCAAGTACCGAGCGAGGTGAGAATAACAACGCCGAGCAAATTGAGCGGATCGGGACCGAAGAAGGAGTTGAACGCTCCCGGTGCGGTGCTCACGCTCTCATCGGTTACCTTTGCAAGGCCGTTAAGCGCTTCCATAAAGCCGCCCTTGTCGCCGAGCACAGCGGCGATAACCGCGACAATGCCGATAAGCATAATAATGCCCTGGATAAAGTCGTTAATCGCGGTAGCCATATATCCGCCTGCGATTACGTAAATACCCGTCAGCACGCTCATTGCGATAATGCACCAGATGTACGGAATACCGAACGCCATCTCAAACAGTCTTGAAAGACCGTTGTAAAGCGACGCGGTGTAGGGAATCAGGAAGATGAACACGATGATTGACGCGCCGATTTTGAGTCCCTTGCTGTCAAAGCGCTTGCCGAAGAATTCGGGCATTGTGGCTGAGTTTAGGTGCTGAGTCATAATCCTCGTGCGTCTGCCGAGAATTGCCCACGCCAAAAACGAGCCTATAAGCGCGTTGCCGATACCGATCCATGTTGAGGCTATACCGTACTTCCAGCCGAACTGGCCTGCGTAACCGATAAAGATTACCGCGGAAAAGTACGATGTGCCGTAAGCAAAAGCCGTAAGCCACGGGCCTACGCTTCGACCACCCAGCACAAAGCCGTTGACGTCGGTGGCGTTTTTGCGGCAGTAAATGCCCACGCCGACCATGACGCCGAAGAACAGCACCAGCATAATAATTTTTAATATCATTTAAAATACCCCCATTATATAAGTGAAGTTTGGGTTTCGCCCAAGTTAAGATTTCGCTGTCGCGAAAGTTAAGATTGCGCGTTCGCGCAAGTGAAGATTTGCTCCGCAAAGTTAGTTGATTAGTTTAACTGTTCACGGCGCAGCCTCTTAACATTCACGAAGTGAATTCTTAACGTTTGCGAAGCAAACTCTTAACTCAATTCTGCTGAATTAATCTCGTTCTGCTGAGCTACAACGCTTTCTCCGCAGTATTTTTTGCGCAGGACGGGCTTTTCGATTTTGCCTGTCGGGTTGCGCGGAACGTCCGCAAAGATAATCTTTCTCGGGCGCTTATATCTCGGAAGGTCAAGGCAGAAGTCGTTAACCTCTTGCTCGCTCAGGCTTTTTCCTTCCTTAACCTCGATAACGGCGGTTGCAATCTCGCCGAGTCTCGGGTCGGGAAGTCCGATAACCGCAACATCCTTAATCGCGTTGTTCGCTCTCAGGAAGTCCTCGATTTGAACCGGGTAGATGTTCTCTCCGCCGGTGATGATAACGTCCTTTTTGCGGTCTACAAGGTAAATAAATCCGTCCTTGTCGCGTTCAGCCATATCGCCGGTATACAGCCAGCCGTCGCTGTCAAGTACCTCGTCGGTAGCCTTAGCGTCCTTGTAGTAGCACTTCATAACGCCCGGGCCCTTAACTGCAAGCTCGCCAACGCCGTTGCTCACTTCGTTGCGCTCGGTATCGACAATCTTAACCTCCCAGCCGTAACCGGGTACGCCGATTGCGCCTACCTTGTGAGTGTTTTCAATTCCGAGGTGAACACAGCCCGGGCCGATTGATTCGCTCAGACCGTAGTTGGTGTCGTAATCGTGGTGAGGGAATACAGCCTTCCAGCGCTTAATCAGGGTGGGAGGTACAGGCTGAGCGCCGATGTGCATTAATCTCCACTGTGAAAGCTCGTATTTGTCGAGGTCGATTTTACCGCTGTCAATCGCGTCGAGGATATCCTGCGCCCACGGCACAAGAAGCCAAACTATCGTACAGCGCTCCTCGCTGACGGTGCGGATAATCCACTCGGGGCTTACGCCGCGCAGAAGTACCGCCTTGCTCGCGGAGTACAGGCTTCCGAACCAGTGCATTTTAGCGCCTGTATGATAAAGCGGAGGAATACAGAGGAACACGTCGTCTCTGTCCTGATGGTGATGAGCCTGCTCAACCTTGGCGGAGTGCATAAGGCTTTTGTGAGCGTGCAAAATCGCCTTGGGAAAGCCTGTTGTGCCCGATGAAAAGTAAATCGCGCCGTCGTCCTCGTCGGTGATGTAAACGCTCGGAGCATGGGTGGAGCAGTATGAAATCATCTCCTCGTAGCTGTCCGCAAAGCTCGGGCACTCGTCGCCTACATAGAAATAGTCCTTAACTCTGGGCAGTCTGTCGTGAATTTCCTCAACTCTGCCGATGAACTCAGGACCGAAAATCAGGAAATCCGAGTCGCTTTGCTCAACGCAGTACTTAATCTCCTCTGCGGTGTAGCGGTAGTTGAGCGGAACGGCGATTGCGCCTGACTTTAGAATTCCGAAGTAAATCGGAAGCCAGTCAAGGCAGTTCATCAAAAGGATTGCGACCTTTTCGCCCTTTTTGACACCGCGCGAAAGCAGAAGGTTTGCGAAGCGGTTGGCTTTTACGTCGAACTCACCCCAGGTGATTTGCTTGCGGAACGCGCCTGTGCGCGCCGACTCAATCAGCGAGTACTCTCGCCATGTGACGTGGGGGATGTTCTTGACATCGGGGTTAATCTCAACCAGCGCGACCTCGTCCTTAAAGTACGTCGCGTTTCTGGTGAGAAGTTCTGTGATAGGCATATAATCTTCCTTTTCTAACATAGTGATACATTATAGTTATACATTTTAACAACTATATTAATATCGCACTTTTTAGCCTGTTTGTCAAGCGAAACAGAGTAAATGAGATTATCTTTGTGAAAAGTGTAACAAAACTTTAGCGCTTGTTTGTTTTAAATTGCTAAAGTATTTTCCTTAACAGAAAGTAGGGGCAGGTCTTGACCTGCCCGCGGTTTGGTCGAGACCAAACCATACAATTATCAATAAGCAGACAACCTCTTGAACTGACTAAATCTTTCCTGTATAATAAAAACGGTGAATATTATGAAAAAACATAAAATAACAGCGCTGTTTCTCGCGCTTATAATTATTATCAGCCTGAGCGCTTGTATGAGCGCAGGGGATGGAGAGGCGACCGCAGAATTTACTACCGAGCCCTTGCAGACAACTCAGCCGGCAACCGTTCAGCCTGCGACTGCACAGCCGGCGACCGTTCAGCCGACTACCGCTGTTCCCACAACAATCCCCGAGCCGACCAAACCGCCGTTCAATCCTTACGAGACGGACAATGAGTACGACATCAGCTCGGACTGGTTTAAGCTTCACGACGGCACGGATTACGGCACGCTGATTGAGAACGTGGAGTACTATTCGACCACTGCGGACGATTACAAGCACTGCAATATTTTGCTTCCGCCCGGCTACAGCAACAAGAAAAAATACCCTGTTTTATATATGATTCACGGCTGGGGAGCGGACTACACCGCGCACGTTTTTGACGGCTCATATCTGCATATGCTCTACGGAAATCTCCTTCGTGAAAAGCGGTGCGAGCCGATGATAATTGTCGGGGTTGATATGTACACCGCGCATCAGGACGAGAAAAACGAGGACGACGGCTGGCATATGCGCTACTCCTACGACAAGGTTGCCGACGACATTCCGGTTGACCTTATGCCGTATATTAAGGAGCACTATTCGGTCGATGAGGAAAGGCTCAGCACCGCAGTCGCAGGCGTTTCCGAGGGCGGAGCGCGTTCGCTTTGCACAGGCTTTAAGCGCCCCGAAAAGTTCGGCTATATCGCGTCAATTGCGCCCGACGGCAACGCGGTTGTGATGACCGAAAACTATATGAACAGCTACTGGACAGTGCCGTATTTTGAGAACGGCTTTCCCATTCCGAGCGACGAAAACAAGCCGAAGTACGTATACCTCGCGGTAGGCTCAAAGGACCCGTGGAATATCTCATTTACCGCTCAGTACAGCGATATTTTCAGCGGTATGGGAGTTGCAAATCAGCACGATTATGTCGAGGGTTACGGCCACGACTCCGAGTTTTGGGGAGTGTGTATGTACAACTTTTTGCAGAAAATCTTTAAATAGAGTTTAGAGTTGAGAGTTTAGAGTTTAATTAATTAGAGGAAATGTTAGGTTAAAATTTAAAGCCTCCCCCGTTCCGAAAACGGGAAATTCCCCTGTCAGGGGAAATGTCACGAAGTGACAAAAGGGTTGCCGTTTTCGCTAGAAAAAGGTGTCATTTTGCTCCTGCAAAATGACGGAGGGGGCAGACGTTTCCGATAGCGCAATATTTCCGTCGCAAGTTAAAACGGGGCGTTAGAGGAAGCGCCGCCCCCTCAGTCACCGTCAACGAGTTGACGGCGCCAGCTCCCCCGCAAGCGGTGGAGCCTTTAAATTATCATCATACCTAAAAAAATAAAAAAGGCTGCTGACATTTCTGCCAACAGCCTGATTTTTTTTATGCAGTTTGATTTGGTACAGCTCGCGAAGCGAATTTAGCTACAGCGCAAGCTGTAATTTAGCTGTTTCCGAAGGAAACAATTTAGCTTGCCGTCAGGCAAATTTAGCTGCGGCGTAAGCCGCAATTTAGCTGCCGCAAAGCGGCAATTTAGCTTGCCGTCAGGCAAATTTAGCTGCGGCGTAAGCCGCAATTTAGCTCAATTACTCTATCGGCTCAAAGTCAGCTACGCCGTGCTTGCACAGCGGACAGATGAAGTCCTCGGGTAAATCCTCGCCTTCATAAATATATCCGCAAACCTTGCATACCCAGCCCTTTTTGCCGTCGGTTTCGGGCTTGGGCTTAACGTTGTTCTGGTAGTAGGTGTAGGTCATAGTTTCCTTGTCGGAGAGCACTCTTGCCTCGGTAACCTCGCAGATGAACATTCCGTGAGTGTCGAGGTCAACATACTGCTCAACCTTAAGCGACATAAACGAGTTGATGTAGTGGGGAAGGAAAACAAGTCCGTTGTCGCTCTTAAGCGGCTGGCAGTCCTTGAACTTGTCGGTGTTTCTTCCGCTCTGGAAGCCGAAGTTTTCAAACACGCTGAACGGAGCGTCTACCGACAGGCAGTTAACGTTCATCTTGCCTGTTTCCTGAATTACGTGGTGCGAGTAGTTCTGCTTGTTAATGCAAACGGCAATGCGGTTGGGAGAGTTTGTAACCTGGGTAACGGTGTTAACGATAAGTCCGTTGTCCTTTTTGCCGTCGTTCGAGGTAACAACATACAGACCGTAGCCGATGTTGAACAGAGCGGTGAGGTCGTTTTTGTTCGCGGTGTCGGCGTTCTGAGCCATATAGTCCTTGCAAAGCTCGTCGGCAAGCGCTTCAAGCTGAGCGGTGCTCTCGTCGTTAAGAGCGGACATAATCTTTACGGTGTTGTCGGTAAAGGTGATGTTCTTGCAGCCCTCTAACATTTTTCTCATAGTTTTAGCCGCAAGCGGTGCCCATGAGCCGTTCTCGATAAGACCGATTGTCTTGTTCTGGAAGTTGCGCTCGGTGAGGTGGTTGATGAATTCGCGCATAAAGGGGAAAATCTCGGCGTTGTATGTAGTTGTCGCGAGTACAATTCTGCCGTAGCGGAAAGCGTCCTCAACGCACTCTGCCATATCCTCGCGCGCAAGGTCGTTAACAACAACCTTGGGGCAGCCCTTTGACTTGAGCATATCGGCAAGCTTCATAACAGCTTTTTTTGTGTTGCCGTAAACCGAGGTGTAGGCAATCATAATGCCGTCGGTCTCGGTGGAGTAGGACGACCATGTGTTGTACAGTCCGATGTAGTAGCCGAGGTTCTCGGTGAGAACAGGGCCGTGGAGCGGACAGATAATCTGAATGTCGAGGTTAGCAGCCTTTTTGAGCAGGTTCTGAACCTGAGCGCCGTACTTGCCTACAATGCCGATGTAGTAACGTCTTGCCTCGCAAGCCCAGTCGTCCTCAACGCCTGCAGCCTTTTTAATAAAGCTTGAAATTTCGTTGTCAACAGCGCCGAACTTTCCGAAGCCGTCGGCAGAGAAAAGAACCTTGTCGGTGCTGTCGTAGGTAACCATTACCTCAGGCCAGTGAACCATAGGAGCGGCTACAAAGTTGAGCACGTGCTTGCCGAGCTCAAGGGTGTCGCCTTCCTTAATTACAATCTGTCTGTCCTCAAAGTCTGTGCCGAAGAAGTTTTTCATCATCACAAAAGCCTTTGCGGAAGATACAATCTTTGCGTTGGGATATAAATCCATAAAGTTCTTGATGTTGGCGCTGTGGTCGGGCTCCATGTGCTGAACAACAAGATAGTCGGGCTTTCTCTCACCGAGAGTCATCTCGAGCTTTGAAAGCCACTCGTTCTTAAAGTTGCGGTCTACCGTGTCCATTACGGCAATCTTTTGGTCGAGGATAACATAAGAGTTGTAAGCCATACCCTCGGGTACAACATACTGACCCTCGAACAAATCAATTTTGTGGTCGTTAACGCCGATATACTTGATATCATTGGTAATTTGCATTGAAATTTCCTCCTTATAATTTGGATTTTTTGACAGTTTTTATTATAACAAAAGTTGTAGGTTTAATCAAGCCCTTTTTAGAGTTTAATGTTTAGAGTTTTGAGGTGTTGTCCAAATCTTTGATTTGGATAACAACACCCATGCGTTAGCTAGAGTTTAATTATTTATAGGAAACGTTCGTTATAAATTTAAAGGCTCCCCCATCGCGTAAGCTATGGGAAATTCCCCTGTTAGGGGAAATGTCACGAAGTGACAAAAGGGTTGCCGTTTTCGCCAGAAAAAGCTGTCAGCTTTAGCTGACTGAGGGGGCGGCTTTGCCGTTTTCGCCACGTTTTGTACTATAACGGAAACGTATGATAGTAACTGTAGGGGCGGACCCGTGTGAAATTCCCCTGTCAGGGGAAATGTCGCGTAGCGACAAAAGGGTTGCCGTCCGGCTACGGACGCCCGCAGGACAGGAACATATCATTTGATATATATAAACGTTTTGTGTGCTGAATTATACGTTCGTTTATCGCGATAAAATCGGATTGTCCGGTAAAAACGGTTCACGTTTCCCGGGCGGACACGTGGGTCCGCCCCTACGACTGTAACGGATAGGTTAGCGATAATGGCAACGTCTGCCCCCTCCGTCATTTTGCAAGCAAAATGCCACCTCCCCCGTTTTTTTGAACGGGGGAGGCTTTTTATCGGGCGGACACATGGGTGATTCCCCTATCAGGGGAAATGTCACGAAGTGACAAAAGGGTTGCCGTTGTGCTAAGAACGCCCCTACTATTAAACTCTAAACTCTTAACTCTTAACTCTCTGAAATGATTTTTCTAATCTCATCCTCCGCCTGCTTAACCTCGTCATAAAACGCGCTTGACGGTACTCTCAGCGCGCCGTTGCCCAATATTATAAGCTGTTCCATTCCGTCCGAGGTCACTACGCGGACTTTGTTGTTTTTTGCAAGCTTGTACGACGCCTTTTCTATGTACATATCGGCGGTCTCGGCTTCCTTGGTGTAGACGATTGTAATGCCGTTTATCTTTTCAATCTCGCGGTTGCCGGGCACGCGGTACGCGTCGAATACCAAAATCAACTCGCATTTGCGGTAGCCCTGAAAGTTGCAGAGAATATTAATCAGCGCGTTCCTCGCGGTGTCAATGCTTCCCTCGCTGAGCTTTTTGAGGTTATCCCACGAGAAAATCACGTTGTAGCCGTCAACGAGCACATACTCAGTGCCGTCAAGCTTCGGCGGTTTTTTGTACGCCTTTGACTTCTGCGGAATGTTTTCCGTCTTAAAATGCCGCTTAACCGCGTTTTGCTTTGACTTGCCTGCACTGCCGTAGGTCTGCTCAAAAATCCTGACAAGCTCCTTGTCGAGAGCAAAGATGTCCTTTTCGTTTTTGTAGCGGTCGAGCGTGTGCGTTTCAACCGCGCTGTAGGCGGCTTCCTCGGGCTTTGCGGTGCTTTCGAGAGCGGACGGCAGGTGCATATATCCGCGCACCTTGTCCCACTTTACGGTGTGCCCCGCGCCGTGAGAGCAGAAAACCGAGTCGCAGGGATTGTCGGTGTCAGCTTCGGGATTGTAGCCGAATTCCGCGATGATCTCATCGGCGTTATGGCAAGGCTCGTAGCCCTTTAGCGAACAGCTCAGCCTGCCCCTGCCCTTTGAGTAGCCGTTTAGCTCGCGCGTGTAACCGCGCATTTCGGAAGCAGGCGCTGTGCCTGTCAGTATCACCGTATCGCCCTGCTGTTCGGGAGGGTTGATTGTTCCGCTCATACGCTGAATATCCGTCATCGCCCTGCCGACACATTCATTCGGAAGTTCCAAAGTGAAGTCGTAAACAGGCTCGAGCAGTACGCTTTCGGCAGTCATTAAGCCCTGACGGACGGCGCGGTAGGTTGCTTGGCGGAAGTCGCCGCCCTCGGTGTGCTTTGCGTGAGCCCTGCCCGATACAAGCGAAATTTCCATATCCGTAACCGGAGAGCCCGTCAGCACTCCGACGTGAGTTTTTTCGTACAGGTGGGTGAGGATAAGCCTGTGCCAGTTTTTGTCAAGGCTGTCCTCGCGGCAGTCGGATTTGAACACCAAACCGCTTCCGCTTTTGAGCGGCTTTAATATCAGGTGAACCTCGGCGTAGTGGCGCAGGGGTTCAAAATGTCCCACGCCCTCGACGGTGTTTTTAATCGTTTCTTTATAAATTATATTTCCTTTACCGAAATTTACTTCAAACCCAAAGCGCTCCTGTATTATGCTCTGCAAAACCTCAAGCTGGATTTCGCCCATCAGCTGAACAAGGATTTCTCCGCGTTCGCTGAGCACTACGTTTAAGGTCGGATCCTCATTTTCGAGCATTTTCATTTTCTGCATTGCGGTGTGAGCGTCAATACCATCGGGGAGTTCAAGGCGGTAGGTGAGCACCGGCTCCAAAAACGGCTGAGCCAAGCTTTTTTCAATTCCCAAGCCGTCGCCCGGGCGCGCAAAGTTAATGCCCGTAACCGCGCAGACCGTGCCTGCCTCGGCGCGGTCGGTTTGGGTGAATTTATCGCCCGAGTAAATGCGGATTTGCCCGACCTTTTCGCCGTCAACATTCTTATCGCTTTTTAGAACCTCGCGGACATTCAGCGCTCCGCCCGTGACCTTGATAAACGTCAGCCGTGCGCCCTTGCTGTCCTCGGAAATTTTATACACCTTCGCGCCGAATTCCTCAGGGTATTCGGGCTGTTCGGCGCAGCGGTCAAGGCAGTTCATAAACTGCTCTACGCCGTCAAGCTTCAGCGCCGAGCCAAACATACACGGAAAGATTTTGCGCCTTTTTATCTCGCGCGAAATGCTCTCCAAACTCAGCTCTCCGCTGTCGTAATACTCGTTTAACAGCTCGTCGGAGCACAGCGCGGCGTTTTCATAAAACTGTTCTGTTTCCGTATGCTCAAAATCGACGCAGTTGTCGCTGAGCTTTTGCTTTAGCTGTTTTAGTACCTCGTCCTTATCCGCGCCGTCCAAGTCCATTTTGTTGACGAAGATAAAGCACGGCACATTGTACTTTTTCAGCAGCTTCCAGAGCGTTTGAGTGTGGCTTTGAACGCCGTCTGTTCCGCTGATGACAAGCACCGCATAGTCGAGCACCCTGAGTGCGCGTTCCGTCTCGGCGGAAAAATCCACGTGTCCCGGGGTGTCGAGCAGGTAAAATTCGGTGTTGCCGAAGGGGAACACCGCCTGCTTTGAGAATATTGTAATTCCGCGAGAGCGTTCGAGCGCGAACGTGTCGAGGAATGAATTTTTGTGGTCAACCCTGCCCAGCCGCTGAATACTGCCCGAGCAGTAGAGCATAGCCTCGGACAGGGTGGTTTTGCCGGAATCCACGTGCGCGAGAATTCCGAGAGTTATCTTTTTCTTCATTGTTTATCTCTGTATTTACAGTTTGCCGAACAGCCGTCACAGCAGCCGCTGCAGCCCTTGCCTTTTCTTTTTATAATCACAATCACCGCGATAATCACAACAACGGCAATCAGCGCGATAATCAAAATGTCAAAAATGTTCATTTAACCGCCTGTAATCAATATCATAATCAGGTGTGCAATGCTCGCGGCAATCCACGCGATAAAGCACTGCCACACCACTACTCCCAGCGACCAGCGCACTCCGAGCTCGCGCTTAATTGCGGCGATTGAAGCCACGCAGGGGGTGTATAGTAGGGAGAAAACGAGCATTGAAACCGCCGAGGCTGAGCTTAAAACCGAGCTTACGCTGTCGCCGAACAGCACGTTGAAGGTCGAAACAACGCTCTCCTTCGCCATAAATCCGCTTATCAGCGAGGTGCAAATCCGCCAGTCGCCCAAGCCGAGGGGGTTCATCACGGGCACGAGAAGTCCCGAAATTTTCGCCAGTATGCTCTCGCCCGGGTCGCTCACAAGCCTGAACCGCAAATCAAAGCTCTGCAACAGCCAAATTACAATTGTCGCGATTAAAATTACCGTGAACGCCCTTGAAAGGAAGTCCTTAGCCTTTTCCCACAAAAGCTGCGATACGTTGCGTACACCGGGCAGGCGGTAGTTTGGCAGCTCCATTACGAACGGCACCGCGCCGCCCTTGAACAGCGTGCTTTTGAAAACCAGCGCCATTCCGATTCCGATTAAAATTCCGAGAATGTACAAGCCGAGCATAATCAGCCACTTGTATTTCGGAAAAAATGCGTCTACAAAAAACGCATATATCGGCATTTTTGCCGAACAGCTCATAAACGGCGTGAGCAAAATCGTCATCTTTCTGTCGCGCTCACTCGGCAGGGTTCGGGTTGACATAACAGCCGGAACGGTACAGCCGAAGCCGATTAACATCGGCACAATGCTCCTGCCCGATAGTCCGATTTTTCGCAGAGCCTTGTCCATAAAAAACGCCACACGCGCGATATATCCGCTGTCCTCGAGCAGTGACAGGAACAAAAACAGCGTTACGATTATCGGCAAAAAGCTCAGCACGCTTCCCACGCCCTTGAAAATTCCTTCGATTACAAGCCCGTGAATTACGTCGTTTACGCCGGCACTTGTCAGCGCCGAGTCAACAACGCTTGTCAGATTGTCAACGCCCAAGCCCAGCAGCTTTTGCAAATTTCCGCCGATTACGCTGAACGTCAGGAAAAACACCAAGCCCATAATCAAAATGAACATCGGCACGGCGGTAAATTTGCCGGTCAGGATTTTGTCGATTTTCTCCGAACGCAGGCTTTCCCTGCTCACGCTCGGCTTGGTCACAGCCGCGGAGCATACCCTCTCGATAAACCCGAAGCGCATATCCGCAATCGCCGCCGAGCGGTCAAGTCCGCGTTCCTTTTCCATCTGCAAAACAATGTGCTCTATCATTTCAAGCTCGTTTTGTTCGAGCTTAAGCGCCTTTATTATCAGTTCGTCGCCTTCAATCACCTTGCTCGCGGCAAAGCGCTGGGGGATACCTGCCTTCTTCGCGTGGTCCTCAATCAGGTGGCTTATTCCGTGCAGGCAGCGGTGAACCGCTCCGCCGTTGTGGGATGAGTCGCAGTAGTCCTGCGGTACGGGCTTTTCCTGATAATGAGCGATGTGCACGGCGTGGCGCACAAGCTCGTCAACGCCCTCGTTCTTTGCTGCGGAAATCGGCACTACAGGCACGCCGAGCCGCAGCTCCATCTCGTTTACGTCGATTGAACCGCCGTTTGAGGTCAGCTCGTCCATCATATTGAGCGCTACTACCATCGGCACGTCCATTTCGAGCAGCTGCATCGTCAGGTACAGGTTGCGCTCGATGTTTGTTGAGTCCACAATATTTATAATCGCCTTTGGCTTTTCTTCAAGCACAAAGTTGCGCGATACGATTTCCTCGCTCGAATACGGCGACATCGAGTAAATTCCCGGCAGATCGGTAACAAGCGTATCGGGATGGCCTTTAATTACGCCGTCCTTGCGGTCTACGGTAACTCCCGGGAAGTTGCCGACGTGCTGGTTAGCTCCGGTCAGCTGGTTGAACAAAGTTGTCTTTCCGCAGTTTTGGTTGCCGACAAGCGCAAAGGTGAGCTGAGTGCCGTCGGGGAGAGGATTTTCGCTGCCTTTTTCGTGGAACCTTCCGCCTTCACCAAGTCCCGGGTGAGCGGCTTTTTTATGTTTCTTCTTAGGCTTTGGAGCCTCCGCCTTTTTATCGACAGGCTCAACCTCGATTTTATCCGCGTCGTCAATTCTCAGCGTGAGCTTGTAGCCGTGAATTAACAGCTCCACAGGGTCTCCCAAGGGAGCGTACTTTACCACGGTGATCTCCGCGCCGGGGATAACGCCCATATCCAAAAAATGCTGTCTTAAAGCGCCCTCGCCGTTTAGCTTTACAACGCGCGCGGTCTGCCCGATTTTTATATTTTTTAACGTCGTCATGTCCTATCTTCCTCAAATATTAGTTCAGGCTAATTTTACCATACTTTAGGGGGATAATCAAGTTAATAGTATTAAGGCAACACCGCACAATTCAAGGCGCACGGCTTGCTTGAATATTATTCCGTCAGCTTGCCCAAAAAATCTCGGCAAGGCGTCAGCCTTACCTTGATTTATTTGTACAACCTGACGAAAAATCTTGCTGCGCAATCCGCACACCT